>SKER01000032.1_pt1 | contig 191486 bp, 220 predicted proteins | sample 4826961 | NCBI WGS metagenome assembly SKER01 (sample SAMN11008804, study PRJNA524170) | human gut metagenome | biome: Human fecal sample; material: Feces; isolation source: fecal sample from pouch patient p47 | host: Homo sapiens | place: Israel: Tel-Aviv | collected 2016-11-16
ATTGTCAAGGCACTCAAATAGCTTCATCTGGTGCAGGCCCACCAGGTCAAGTGGCTTGTGGCGCATGATGAAAAAAGAGAAATAGGCATGTGAGCCAAAGGACTGCACATACTGGTCCGGTACACAGTATCAATCATCGCTTTCCTAGACAAACCGCACTGCACCAGGATTTACAGCACTTTTGATAGGCCATCTTGGGCCTTTAAAGTCCATCAAAGTTGCTGGAGTTTGTGCCAAAAATGAGCCACTCAGATTAATTTCCGAGTGGCTCTCTTTCATTTTATTTCCAAATTTTCTCTTTCTCTTGATCAAACTCTTCTTGAGTGATCGCCCCACTGTCCAGCAGCTCTTTCAACTTGGCCAGCTTATCTATAGATTGGCTATCGTGCCCTTGAGATTGGCTATCGTGCCCTTGATCTTTATACGGATAGTCTTTAAATCCATTCTTACCTGGAAGCCCTACGGCCTGGAAAACTAATTGAAAAAACACAACCCAGATAAAGAGAGTATTTTCTGGTAAGTCTGCCACATAGCTTGAATAAGTAAACAACACCAATACACCAGAAATGATTTCTAAAGTTAGTTCTTGCCGCTTAGATGGCCTGCGCTTGCACGTGACAATGTAGATTATTCCTAAGACTATTGCCCAGATTCCAAAGATCAAATATCTTGACATAAATATAGCAGCTACCAGCTGGCTATTTGATAAATATTCTACGCAATAGCCAAAGAACAAAAACAGTTCAAACGCAGCCAGCACCAATAATAAAATACCGCCTACTAATCTTCTCTTAATCATTATCCTTTACCTCATGTATAACAGCTGGCAGTTCTCCGTCAACCTTATCTGCGTTAACTAAGATTGGGTCAATCCAAATAAACTCAAGCGTACGTTCTCCGTCTCGTGGCCCTCTCCAGTAATGTTGGAAATGTCCTCTGCGATAATGCGGTCGCTTTCCCGTATGACTTCCTGCGTGCGTTTTATTGGTTCGCTTGTATTGCTTGATAGCAGCTCCGTAGCGAATTCCTACGTCCCATGTGCGTATTTCCCTATAACTATCTTTAGGGCGGCTCGCAGACCGCTTAAATTGATTCTGGCGTGGCCTAACTTCTGGATTGCTAGTGCAGAGATAGAGCGTCAGCTGCATTGCCTTTTTGACCATATCGAACAGCCTTGGATTTTCCCGCCCCAGTGACATCTTATCCACAGCCTCTTTGATCGTGCTTGCCGAATCATAGGCTATGAAGGCAGGCCAGGCTTCGGTAGTGTTGTTGCAAAAAGTAAATCGCAATTCAACCGCCTTGTTCTTTACATCATATTCTCGGCTGACGAAGAAACCATTCACGCCCAGTCCAGGCGCTTGTATGTAGATTGCTGGAAACGGCAGTCTTTCAAATACCACGGTGGGGAGTTTGTCCAGCGGCTGGCCATACAGATCATTGGCTAGCTCGTTATCAAACACATAGATTTCCTTGCTTATCCTCCACGGTGCCAGGGCTGACATGAGAACGGCATCCTGGACCTGCTGAAATACGTTTGCTTGGCTTGCCATAGTAATTGTTAGGCAGCGGTTTATTGGAACATAGCACCAGTCAGGCCAATTCCTATTTTCCCTGGCTGATTCAATCTCAGACCAGGCGCTGGGGTATTTGCTGGACGTTAGTTTCAACATCTGCAATGGCAAGCATTTTTCTTTCTTCATTGGCGTTTCCTCCACACATATATTATAGCAAAACAAAAAAGCCTTACCAGAATTTCTCTGGTAAGGCTTTTCATGTGACAGGCGTGACGAATCTGTCACTCACCCGTCACTCTTACTCCCACAAGGGATTGGGTGACTTTTTGTGACGGAAGTCCCCAATTTTCCCCTATCTTATATATATGCTTCTTCTTCTTCTATATAAAGATATAGAGTAGAGTACGTTTGCGTCACAGGAAGTGGCTGAATCCATTGGGGCTGTAGGGCTGAAGGCCGGTGACACGATCTGTCACACCTATCACACTCCACGCCGTGTGGACTAAATAGACCCCACTAGCCGAACAACAGGTCGTGCACCAGTTGGAAAGATGGTTTCCGTGTCATCATCATTCTTCAACCGCACTTCGAATTGATACAGTCCAGCTGGCTGTGCTGCGAGCTTAGCGCCCAGGACACTGATCGTATCATCATCAGTAATCACAATGTCGCTTGCATCAGTGCTAAACAAATACTGGCCTTGCTCATTGGCAACTCTGACCTCAATATCCTCTGGGTCATAGTCATCAGTAAGATACAAGTCCATTTCGTCATCATATAAATCAAGAGTGTAAATCTGGGAAGTATCGCCAACCTTGGCGACAGTTTCCGCTACGCCTAAACTTAATGCCATATCACTTGACCACCTTTACATACTTAGACAGAATCCATAAATCCTTGCCAATCAAGTAAGCTTTTCCCTTTTTAAAGGTCTTGCTCTTGGTAGTCTTCCAGCTTGACCCCTGGGGAGTGTAATGGTTAGCATACTTGCCGTTTGAGCCAATCAAGTTCACCTTCCAGGTTTCCTTGCCAGCGCCCAGGCTTTTGACCTTGACAACGTGCGTGGTAGCCTTAGGTTCAACCTTAATCGTGATCGTACCAGTCAGTTTAATGACATTGCCTGGGTGAATCATGCTCTTGGTCGTCTTACCATTCAGCTGGGCAAGCAAACCTGCATCAAGCCCGTAACGCTTGGCAATTGCATACCAGCTGTCGCCTTGCTTGATCGTGTACTTGTTTGACTTAGGAATAGGCTGAACGCCTTGGGCCTTGTTGGTCGTTGCGTTAGCTGGAGTGACTGGAGTTTTCTTCGCCACCTTGCCGCTGGATACCAGGCCGTTAATCAATTCCACATTACCATCAATGCCATACCAGTTGTCTGCGTACTGCCACATCCCTACATGATTCATGCTAGGGAAGTAGCCGAAGTCGGGCTTGGTTTGCATGCTAGTTGTCTTGTAGCTAGCAATCCAAAGCACATCACCGTACTGCTTGCCAATTGATTCATAGTCCACATACTGTTTCAGATAGTAAGCGCCAGAATAAAGGATAGGCTTGTAGCCTGCCTTCTTTACTGTGTCCATGAATACTTTGATAGCAGCCGTGTTTGCGCTCTTTGAATAAGTCGCTCCTGCTTCATAGTCCAGGGCAATTGCTGAACCAGGCTCAAGGCCAAACTTCTTTGCGTCTGAGACAGCCATTTTAGCCATCTGAGAAGCTTTAGATTTATCTGCGCCAAACTGTCCCCAGTAGTATCCGCCAACGTTCAGACCAGCCTTTTTTGCGTTTGAGAGTTGGGCGCTGGCCTTAGGATTTTGGTAGTGGTAGCCTTCGCCGCCACCACTGCCACCCAGCTTGACCAGGACAAACTTAGCTCCCTTAGCCTTCATGCTGTTAAAGTAAGTGTATGAGCTGTCTTGATAGCTAGACACGTCCATCCCTAAGCGCTGTGTGGAAGCACTGACGGGGGATGCTGACAAGGCCAGGGCAAAAGCCCCAGCTGCTAAACTAAGAGTTAACTTTCTCACTTGGCACCTCTTTCTTGTATTGGTCCAGCGTCCCGGCTTTGGACAATTCTGCCCACTGTGCTTCAACTGCGTTTTCAATTACAGTCAAGTCAGCGCTGGTAATGCCTGCTTGATTGAGTGCGTGCTGAACAAAATCAACCGCCTTGGCAAACTTAACATTGCCAGACCCACCAATCTTCTCAGCAGCAACAACGGCTGTTGGCGCTACTTCATTGACAATCTGTAAGGCTAATCTTGCCTTGCTGTCTTGCTTTACAATTTGGCACATGATTGTCCCAATCAGGGCAATCACTGCCAGAATAACATCTACAATAATTTCGTGTGTCATTTTTTATACCTCATCGTCCCCGCAATCGTCTGCGTCAGTAAACGTATGCTTTACGCCTAGCTTGTCTTCAAGTTCAATCAAACGTATAGAGTATTTAGAAACCTGCTTAGTCAAGTTGTCGATTTCTTTTTGATCTTCAACATGTTGCCTTTCTAAATAGGCATTACGGTCTCTTTGATCTTTTAAATCTTCACGCAGTGCCGAACGTTCATCTTGCTGTTGCTCACGATCACTTTTTTGCTTGCTTGCCCAATAACTAAAAAGCGCTACTAGGACAGTGCCCGCCGTGGGAATGATTTTCGTTAACCAGTCCATCAGAGAGGCCATGTTTAAACCATTCCCTTCTCTCATTCATCTTTTCTCGTTGGCGATTCCCTTGCCATATACAAAGTTGCTAGGACCATAATCAAGTCACTGATAGCACCCCATTCCATGCGGGGAGTAAACGGATGCGCAAAGATTGAGTGCATTAATTCCGTTAATCCAAGCATAGTGTAAAAAGATGAGCTGCTGGCAAGTAAAAAACGGTTCATTTTGTATGAACCGTGTTCTTGATAAGCCCAGTGAATCATGCCCACCCCGATCAAGATGCCCGTGTATCCTACAATGTCATCATTGAGGAAATCTGTAACAAATCTTGGGTGAGGCGGCCAAAAGAAATAGCGTGTGCTAACTGTGAGCACAACGCCATTCAAGATTAAGGTCAAGCCAACGATGCAGTGCCAGCCATTATTCAGCAGCCTTTTCATCACTCGTCTTAACATCTTGTAATTCCTTCTGGAGTTGTTCAACTTGCACCTGCATCAGCAGCAGGTTGTACTGCAAATCATCAGCCAGCTGACGATATTTTGCAATAACATCATTTGCATCAATATTCATAACTAAGCCTAACCTAATGCTTCCTTAACATAAGCTTCCATTTTCTTCAAGCCCAAAGTTGTAATCTTCGTCTTATTCAAGTCATCCATGGTGGTACCGTCAGTCAAATCTGATGCCGTGATTACGAGGGAACAATTGATGTAATCAGATGCTTCCGTACCGCTCAAGTTAACAGTGATTGCCTTAGTGCTACCGTCTGAATCTGAGAATTGGTAGCTAATGCCTCTTGCGTTAATCTTCATGGTCTATTCTCCTTTATGCAAAAGTTAACTTACTCTTGACAAGTGCAATGATATCCTTTGGTGTCATGTCATCAAAGGTCTTACCACTTGCCAGTTCTGACTTGTTGATAGTAATTCGGCCATTGACATAATCGCCGGAGCCATCGTTTGCGTAGCCGGATACGGAAATGGTCTCACCAGTGATGATATCATTATCGTATTTCGGCTCAATATTGTTAATTCTTAAATCCATATGTGTTCTCCTTTATAGTTCTCACACACTACAATTATATCGTTCCGGACGGGAACGCTTGTCTCTGATTAATCTCAATTTACTTTGCTTCTAATTTGTCTAATCTTTTGAGAATTTCTTGCAATACTACTTGGTGATAACCGAGAAGGTTTGCGTCAATTCTGGCAGTGCGTTCTTGGTTAATCAACATCGGGTCCATGTTGTATTCTGGATTGTCGTGAATATCGTCGATAATCCCGGATACATAGTGCTGTCCAGTGTCATCTGTGGTATAGCGGTAGTCGTACATGTCAGTGTTTTGAACGGCCATAAGCGCACGGTCATAGGTCACCTTGGTGATTGCCGTCTTAACTGAAAGCCGGGATGATACCGTGTTAGCTCTCTGAGAAATAACTCTATTGCAGTGCACATCGACCTTAATAGCGTCGCTGTAGGGCTGACCAAGGGCTGGGCCAACATTCCCCTGCTGGACATAAAGGTCGTTACTTGGCGTGTAGATCGTACTTTGCCCAAGTCCAATGCCGCCCCAAACCTGGAACCCTACCGATTTTCCATGCCCCTCAAAGTTAGTACCGTCCGAGTTAGAGACGTAAAGACTATTATCATCTTGGGACTGCATTTTATTGCCATTAAGTCTAAAATTGCCTGCAAATATATCTGGTGTTTCGATTCTGCCCGAATCAATATAGGTTCTTGTAATTTGTCCAGAGAAGTCTTCTCCAACATCGCTAATCTTATTTTGGTAAGCCGTGAATTTAAGATAACCTGGAGTCAATGTTGCCAACGAATAGAAATTTTTTCCCCCATTTAAAGAAGTGTGAGTGTTGTTATAGATAACCCCACAATTCTCACCTTGAAGTTGAAGGTAATTATCGAAATAGATATGAGCGTGCGCCCAATTCCATGGATTGTGATAACTTGATGACTGTCCAACCGCATCCTGGCCGTTTTGTATCAAATCAAGTCGGTCGGTAACCTTCGTATTACCGTTCAACTCAATATTCCCATTCAGCTCAATTTTCTTACCACTGATCTTTACGCTATCTGGGCTGAGGTTAATAGCAGAGACAAGGTTTGAACTGTTAGGAAGCATAACCCAAGGCGTCCAGTGGTCACCAGTCCACGTGCGTTGATATTGCGTTGGGTCATAGTCCCGCCATACGGTGGTTACAAACCGTTGACCATCGGATGACCCACGAGACTGAACGTATACCCATGGCTTTAAGCCGTCTGGCCCATTGTAGAAGTAATTGCCACTCGTTTCACCATTTACGAACCAGTTTTCGTAAATCGATTTAGTATAATTGAAGTCCCAAGGGCTTGATGCGGACACGGTGTAAGTAGTATATTGAACCTTTTGGTCAACGGCTAAAAGAATATCATCTGCTTTTTGTTGAATCAAAGAACGGGTTGACGTGCCATCATTTTTCAGTTCTTGATAGTAGCTAGTTAGCTTGCCGTTAGTCTGATTAATTGACCCCCACAAACTGTTGCCTTGGTCATCTTTGCCACCGATTGTGGAGTTAAGCTGACCCCAGGCTACTGCAAGATATTGGTCGCCTTTATTATCGCCAACTGTATTGTAGACAGTAATCTTGCTTGCGTTGATAACACCATCGTCAATGTGTACATTACTATCGAGGTAAAGGTTCTTACCCTCAATCGTTACACCATCTGGATTTGTATTAATCCCAGCAATCAGCTTATTGTTTACATACGTGCCCAGACCAGCTTCATTGCCGTCCAGTTTCAGCAGAGAGCCAACTACATTGTTACCTTCGATTCTTGATACACGAGCATCGACTCCATCGGCAGTTTCCTTAATCGTAGTTGCTCTGCCATCAACTGTCTTGATCTGGGTATCAAGTTCCTTTGCCGTTTGTTGCAAGCTGGATACGTTGTCCTCTGCATCGTGCAAGCTGGTTGAGAATTGACTGGCTGTATCCTGGAGGGATGAGATGTTTCCCTTAGCGTCCTTCATGTCTGCGGTCAGCCCTTGTGCTGTTTGTTGCAGAGATGCAATATCACCATTGGATGATTTCCACGGAGTTGCTGTATCACCGTATTCAATTTGCACCTTGCGAATATAAACATTGTCTGCCGTTGGCGCTGAGAAATAGATAACCCAGTTTTGGTTGGCCTTAGTCACCTTGCCGGAAACTAAATACCGCATCCACCCATTGGAAATCGTTGGCGGGTTTGACATTAAGAAATTGCCTTCAAGCCCAACATTGGCAAGTTTGGCAACGCCGTTGTCTGACTTGGCATCAAATGAAAGAGTGTAAGTCTGCCCAACTGTGTTATTGCTACCCCACCAAAATCCTTGATTACCTGCCCCTGCAACCAAAGATATCTTGTAGTCTTTAAGGCCATCACCGTCATCAATAATGCTGTGGGGCGGATTACCATTCCAACCAGTAATGCCCCAGGAAAAATCTCTAGTCCCAGTAAGCAAGTTAACCCCACCCTGTGAAAGCGTGCTGGTAATACTATCCGCTCTATGTTGCAGAGTACTAATATTATCCTGCGCATTGATCATAGAGGTGGTCAAACTATCAGCCGTGTTCTTGACTCTGGAAATGTCACCCTTTGCGTTAGTAAGGTCTGCACTGATTTCTCCAGCCGTTACTTTTAAGCTGGATACATCATTCTGCGTGTTTGTCATCTGCGTTTGCAGTCCGGTTGCGGTCTGCTGAAGACTGCTTACGTTGCCCTGTGTATCGGCTACTTTGCTGGTGAGGTCACTTGCTGTTTGCTTCAGCGTGGAAATTTCTCCGTACATGATCCGCAAATCTTTATATTGTAAAGTGGTTTCACCACCACTTGCGGCTAAGAAGCTGACGTGCGTGTCATTCCAGTCATCGGTTGGAACTGTGAAAGTCACGCTTGCATAGTCACTTTCTCCCGCCTTGATCGTGTTAGAGTGCCATTTGCCGCCACTTTTATTAGAGTAGGCTTCAACCAGTACATCTTGTGTTGGCTTCTCAATCCACACTTTCGTTGTAACAGCTTGGCCTTTCATTTCTGCTTTGAAATTGTAAAAAATTTCCAAGTTAGTGAAAGTGATGCTTTGAAGCATGTCGCTTGTGCTTGTATAAAGATTTGTTCCCCAATTTGCGACTGTAGAGCCTATTGAATCAGCTTTTTGCTCAATGACACTGATCTTCCCAGACTGGTCTGCTACTGTTGACTGTAATCCCTTGGCTGTTTGCTGTAATTGAGAGATGTTCCCATTTGCATCGGCTATTTGTGAAGTCAGCGAATCAGCCTCGGCCTTAACCGCAGCAACATCGCCATTGGTGTTGGTTAAGTCTGCACGGATTGCATCGGCTGTTTGACTGACCTTGCTGATATCCTGGTCAGTGTCTTCCGGTGCTGGCGTCCAGTCTGTTGCCATCGTCCCTTTTTTTACGAAAGCATATCGAAAACTAAGCTTGCCACCCGCTGGGACGTTATCAGTTCTAATTGCAATAGTATATGTACTATTTCCGTCAAGCATTCCCGCAGTAATTGGGATTGTGTAAGTTAAAGTTTTCTCAGCGCCGTTTGGCACAAAATCGGTTACATTGCCAGTTGGACTAACGCCACCGCAATCTCTATTCCAGACAGAAACGTTGCCATATTCTTGGAAGAACATCGTCCCGCTGGTTACGCCATCATTTTTCATGGTGATACCAAACGTGACTTTATCGCCAGCCTTTAGAGTGTCCAAGGAATAATTAACCAAGTCGTAGCAATAGTTTACACTGCCATTAAAACCCTGGAAGACGAACCAGTCTTTAGAAGACACAACACCACGAGCAAGGTTTCTGTCCCCAGCATGTAAATTGCTTACGGTAGTGCTGATCTCCCCAGCAGTACGCTTAACTTCAGCAATAGCATCGCTATTAAACATAATCATGCTGTTGACTGTAGACAAGCTACCACTAATTTGTCCGGTCTGCCTCTGCAGTTCTGAGGTAGTCGTAGCCAGGCTATTTCCAGTGGCTGCCAAGCTAGTCTTTGCCGCTGACAGATCATTTCTAGCCTTGGTTACTCCATCTTGCACGTCTGCCAAAGAGCTTCTCATGGAGTCCACATCAGCATGCAAGCTGGTATCAGTATCACGGAGACTATTGGCTGTACTGTGGAGGTCTGCCAATGACAAACTGTTTTGTACACGTAAGCTTTCAAGATGACTGTCAACTTCACTCGTTGCCGTGATTGCAGAGTTGTATAGACTTTCCTCCACAGTTGACATAGAGTTCCAGCTTGATTCCATGTCTGATCGCAGGCTTGCTACTGCACTATCGTTTTGGTGCTGGCCTTCATAGATTTGACTCTTAACCCAGGCGAGGTTAGATTCAAATTCTTTTTGTGCTGTGTCCAGTGCTGCGATAGTTTCAGAGTTGGCTTCATCCCACGCCATTTTATATTTATTGGCTGACGTTACCGCTTGATTAGCTGTTTGCTGAGCTTGATTAGCAGCTAAGCCATTTGCTGTAACATTGACCGAAACTGGTCTACTTTTCATCTTTATCTCCCCTTCAATGGAATTTCAAAAACAGGTTCGATTCTATTACCGCCACTGCCGTTAGTATTCGCACAATTGAACGACACTAACAACTTGCCGTTTCTGTATGACAATGCTTCTGGTTCAACTACGTTACAGTCAGCTGGAGTGTGGATATAGTCCAAGAAATTGTATTCCAGTTCAAAGACTTGTCCTTTATGCTCCATGTTAATTCCGTAGAGTACCCGTCTGTCGTGCATGTCATAGTCACCGCTATGCCAAAATACGTACGGGTATTTGATCGCTGGAGACTGCCAAGTTTGAGCTTGTGGGTTCCAGCCGTAGTCAGTAAGCAATGTGTTTTGAGTTGGCTTAAAGTTGCCTGCCATTAAGTCAGTAAGCTTGACAGTGTAAGCATGCCAATCTTTACTGAATACTACCACACAATAACCGCTATCATTGTCCAAGCTTGTATAGAAATAGTCGGGACTTGTATAGCCAATCTTAAAATCATCACGGCTAGTCTTGTTGTCTGAAACCTTAACATTGGTTTGGTTCAGCATAAACTTAATCTGTGTAAATCTATACTTATTGTTGGAATCGTCATTATTGTACGTGTTCATGTAAACATAGCAGTAATCGCTGTTTACTTCCTGCACGCCAAAGCAAGAACCGTGACCACCGCTGGCAATCCTGGCTGAGCCTAAGACATTGCCGTTCGTAGAATAGTGAATCAATGCACAGTCATTGTCGTAATTGTTCAATCCGTCATTCATATTTTCAAGAGAGTACGTAGCTACGAATGAACCGTCACTCAGCCGCCAAGCGTTCTGCAAGGCCGCCTGGTGTCCGAACGCTTCGTGCGGCAATTGAGCTACACTTACACTAGCGGTCTGATCTGGATAGATTTCAGCATCGCTGGTAAGGTAATCATTATCGACTTGTGCTCTATAGTTGCCCAGGTCTTTGTCAGTTAATGTCTGAGAATAGCCATACAATGTCTTTTCGTATTCGCCAGCTGAACTATCATCGACCATGCCGTCTAAGCTTATTGTGTCTGACTTGTATTTCAAAAATTCGAAGCCTTGATTTTGAATATAGCCGCTGATGTTAGTTCCCATCGACCAAGCTTGAATGTAGAATCGCTTAGTCTGACCACTCCCTTTAAAGTCAGTACCATCCGGAGTGAGCACGGAAACTGAGATGTTCGAGGCGTCATCCTTAGCCGCTTTAAGAGCCTTCTGAATGCTGGTGCTATAGTTAGCCAACCATGCAGGAGTAACCCGTCTGACAGTCACAAATTCGCCAAATGAGACAGTATTCTGACTTGGGTCAGCAAATGAGAATGTCTTGCTGATTACTCTTTGGTAGGTAGTGATTTCTGGGTCGGCCAAAAAGTCTTTAGTCCGTACAGTAGCGCCCAGTTTAGGATTGAAAGTGTGGGTGCATTGCAAGGTGTAGCTGATTCTTGGGTGATTGTACATCTTCAAAAGCTTAGCACCGTACATCATCAGCCCAGCTGCATCTGTAATGCTGTCTGTGGTAATCACTCCGTCAAGCCAGTGCTTGCCATCACTGTATTCAGCGTTTGCATCAGAATCGTAGACATAAGAAAAGCCCTTATCATGTTTGATAGGGCCGGAGGTGTAATTGCCAGCTTTCGCCATTGTTTCGCCGTTAGGCCCCATGACAGTAAGCCGTGTGATAACGTCACCGTTTGTTTGTTGACTGAGGGCTGTTACGTTCTTCCCCACATATGCTTCGCCATAATAGCCAGAGTCAATTTCTGGAGCTACTTGAAAAATCTTTTTGGCTACATAGTTGCCCTTATACTCTACGTAAAAGTCGCACTCAAGATTGTATTGCTGCAAGAGCGTTTGAAGCATTGCTGAACTTTTAGTATTTGTATTGAACTCCACATCACCAGTTACAGAATAATTCTGAATTGCACTAAAGTCAGCATTCCAGTCCATATCCTGCAAGAGCCAATAGAAAGCAGTCTTAGCTGATGCACTCTTCATTGACTTCTTCTGTGTCATTCTGTAGTGCAAGTCCCACAAGCCCAGGTTGACCAGTTGGGCTGTGAGTACGTGAGCACCACTAGCATTCAAAGTTCTTTCCACATTCCAAATCTTCATCACATACCAACGCTCTTGTGGTTCGTCATAGTATGCTAAGCAATTGCCAATCTTGATTTTTTCTGAGTCAGTGCCCGGCTTTTCAAGAACTGAAATGCTGCCGGAGTGGTCAAAGTTCTTTGACTCAGCATTAAGATTAGGATTGCTTTCATTTGCTGGGGCTTGAGGTGATTCACCATATGATGATGAAGATTGGTCTGCATCCGCAACCTGGTGCGTAATCGTATCGCCGTAAAATTCAGTCTTGCCGCCAATCTTCAAAACGCCAATCGCCATCAAGTCTTCGTTCAAAATCCGGTATTGTCCATATTCGCTTACTGCCATTTAATCACGCTCCTTTAAAGCATTCTTGGTGCCCATTCAATCTTGTATGTTGCTCCAGTCAAATCCCCGTCACTCTTAAAATGCAGAGTGTTGATCTTCTGTGGAGTAAGTGTAGGATAGTTAGTCCCCCAAGAAGGTTGGGCTGCTACGTCATTCTTTTCAACCTTGGTTTCAATCGAACTAAAGGTTACATGATCGCCACTTGAGATAGTTACGTTAGGATAGGTTTTAATATCCTTTGGTGCGTACATGTTGTAGTACTCTTCGTTCATTGCCCAGATTGAGCAGTGTGTCATTGACAATGAACATGATCTATAGATTTCAAATGGAGTAACCGTATCTTCCATGATTGAGTGCTTGAAGAATCCACAAGCTACACGTGTTAATGAGACATCCCCGGTTGGAACATTCGGTACTGGTGCTGTTTTATACTTAGTGAATGACCAGCCGTTCTTCATATGATTGCCATTGCTGTCCAGCTTATAAGCTTCGATGTAGAACTTACCAAACTCCCGGCTGATAGTAACTTCAATCCAGCCATTGGTAAATGCGTTCTCTTCGTTCTTAGTCTTTTCAGTGTAATAGCTATATTGATATGATGTGTTCTTTTCTGTTCTAGTAGTCGTGCTTGTGCTTGAGCCAGAGTGGGAAGTAGTCGATCTGCTCTTACCTCTTCTCTTGGTCTTAGTAGTCCGTGTGGTTGATGAAGTAGACCTTCTTGAAGTATTGCTTACAACTTTCTTAACAATCGTTGTGATTGATCTGGTCTTGTAAGGCACCTTAACAACCTGGTCATTCCTCTTGGTCTGACCTCTAAGAGCTGCCTTAGAATCACTTACCAAAGTAAGCACGTTTGCACTATCACCCCATGCACTGCCAGGCTTGCAGAATTGCATAATCAGAGTTGGAGCTTCACCAGTTGATGAGTCTTTAATTCCAGTTCTAAAGAATGCGTTGTTGCTTGAGTCCAGCAGCACGAACTCAATATCGCCCATAGCTCTTGCATTGTGCGGATGCCCATTGCCATACTTGGTATGGTGGATTCTAAACGTGATCTTGAAATTATTCATATTCGTGCTTGTATCAGCTGGAATAATCCCAGTGCTTACGATTACAGGTCCATACCATGGTGTACCAGTAGGTACGCCATTCTTGACTGTTCTCATCACATCGTCAGTGCCATAGTTTTGAACACTATAGCTCTTACCATCAGTTGGCTTTAATTCCTTGTTCTTAGGATATTCACTAGGCTTATAGCCCTTTACCTTGCGAGTGCCTACGGTAATCTTCGTGCCCTCAGTTTTAACTGAGCCGCCGATTGTTTGACCTACTGAATCATGTCCCCACTGAATGTTTGCAAAGTTCTGTGAGATAGCAGCTTGGTCAGTTACCCAGTTTGCTAATGTCCCCGACACTGAGTTAGCAATGTCAACAAGGTTAGTTGGGTCCCACTTTGCTGGAATCAGATTGTTTGTTTCTGACGTGCCACTTGAGCTAGTCCAACCGCCTACTTCGGAACTGTCATCGCCAATTGCCATGACCCCACCGCTGTCAGTAATGAAGCCCACATGGCGAGCAGCCTTGCCGTTAGCGTATAAGACTTGAGCCTCAAACTCAGCTGGGGCTGTACCGTCATTGTAATTAATCTTGACCTCTGCATTATCGTTTGAAGTAAACACGCCCTGCACTGTGTGCATTGGTAGATAAGCCCGTGGGTCGGAACACTCAAACGCAATATCACAGGTAAAGTCCCTGGTCTCATCATCATGCAAATATTGCGGAGCACCAATACTAGTAACGTGACCAATATAGTGCTTGTGAGCATGATAGCCGAAGCCAGATGTACTTTCATTACCAAATACTAATTGGTACTCCAGCGTTGGGTTGCTAGGATTGAACTTAATAAAGGCCTGGGCAATGTTTTCTCTGATCTCTTGCTCCAGCCGTTCATCAGTCCCACACTTCGCAAAAATTTGAAAGCTGATTTCCTTGCTTTCATAGTTAATGCCTTCATAGAAATTCCCGTACTTGCCGGGAATGCTTTCGTTGACGGCACTCATGGTTGGCCCAATAGAGATTGAACTTTTGACAGGCCGAACCTTAATATCCTTGATAAAAGAAAGCCCGTTGAACCAAGCATCATCATCGCTGATGGTGTCTGGGTCAACAGGCGTGTGATGTTCCATATCAATCATGTGCTCACCTCTAAATTAAATACCCACCCTATCCCGTGACTGTTAAGCCACACTCACTTATTTATTATTAGTAGAGCATCTTAGTTTTCAGCTCTTGATTCTTCTTGTATTTATTTAATGCTGAGTAAGCTTGAGCCGTGCCCATGATTGCTGGGACTGGATTATCTTGATTGCTGATTACTCGCTTGAGTTGCCCAAGCACTGTTGTAAATTGGTCAATCAAAATATCAAGTTTATCTTCAACGTTAGTATTCGTGTATTGAACGCCTTGACTAGATTCGGCGTTAAACTTATCAACCACTTGCTGAGTCAATTGCGTAGCACGTGGACGCTTGAGTGGTGAGAGTGGAATAATCATTTCTGGATTATTTCCCTCTGCCACATGAGCTAATTGGTCTCTAGTTACCAGGCCGCCGTTTGCATAGCCTAATGCTTTAGCTACTCTTAATGCACCATCAACGTGTTGTTTATCGTAGCCACCACGTTCCCATTGACTTGAGAACGCATTAGCAAGACTAGCAACTGAACCGTGACCGCCCAAAACACGCTTGAAGATAGAACTGTCTGAGCCTTCTGCATTCAAGGCAAATGATACCTGTGTCCCTGCGTTAGTCCAGCTTGTGCCGTGCTTCTTAGCGTAAGCAACAAGACTTGACTTACGTCCACCTAACCATTGGCCTAAGCCACTAGCACCACCGCTAGGGTTGACAGCCGCTGAGTTAAGTCCGGATTCAAATACCCAGTTCCCGATGATCGCAGCTATACCAGCCTTGGTTGCGGCTGGGTAGACATTCTTCATGATCTTAGCAAGTTGTCTTGCACGCTGGGCTTGTGAACCGGAAAGTGAGCCCTTGGTGAATGCGCCTTCTTCTGCATCAAGTAACGACTTATAAGCCTTCTTGAAAATGCCCTTGATGAAGTTAGTGGTGTTCTTCTTGAACATGTCCTTCAACTTGACCATTTCATTGATCTTTGCAAATGGATAAGCTGTCTTAGGTGCATTCCACTTAGTGCTGAACAGGTTGTTAACCCATTCCACCGGAGACTTTAACATGTTCTTAATTGACTTAGGAATCTTCTTGAGTATCTTGTCGCTGGCTTTCTTGATGTTGCTTAACCAACTACTCAATACCGAAGTACCCTTAGCGTAGCCTGGCAAGACACCAGAGTAGCTACCACCCATCAAGCGCTTAGTATCTCTAGCATTTAAGACTTGTTCACCAGCTTTAAGGTGTGTAAACTCAGCACCACCTGCACCGACAACTCTTACGTTGTCAGCGTATGGAGTGTAGACCAGTTCTGGTCCTGCTTCACCCACAAGGGCTAGGCCATTGCGAGCTACCCCACCAGTTGCGTAACTGTTCGCTGAAATGTGTGGTGATTTCTTAGGTGTAGTCTTGGCAATCGGTATTGGCTTTTGACCAAAGAATTTAAGGACTGCGTTCCAAGCATCCAGGATTGATTTCGTTACGCCAGTTGCGTTTACAGCTTGTGCGTTGTAAGAATCAATGCTGTTGTTGCCTTGACTGACAATGTGCTTGCTTACTCCCTTGCTTTGGCTTTCAGCATATTCAACTGTCTTGTCGTGTTGCTGTTTAGCTTGCTTTACCACGCCTCTTCTGGCTGCATCAGCCGCATCAATCTTAGCTGTCTTTTCATCTAAAGCTTTACGCTTGAGTGACTTGTATTGAGATTCACTGATTGTCTTACTATCATCACGAAGGTGTTTAAGAGCACTAACTCTGCCCTTATATTCATCCTTTGCTGACTGGACCGTCTTATCGTGTTGCTTGTTGGCGTTCTTGATAGTATTATTGGCAGTCTTAGCACTGTCCTTAATCAACTGACCAGCTTCCTTTTCAGAGAGCTTGCCCTTTTGTCTAACAATACTCTTCATCTTGGACAGCTGTTTGTTATTGCTAGTGTTCCAAGTTTTCTCAAGAACTTTAGTTAATTCTTTTTCGTTCTTCTTTCTGCTTGACGCATACTTAGAATCAATTTCACGTAATTTGTTTTTAAGATTGTTTTCGGCAAACTCTTGGCTAACGCCTTTTTTCTTTACTTCCTTGTAGTATTGGTCGTAAGCCTTAGCCCGTTCCTTAGTTTCAGCTTTAGTATCATCAACTAATTTATCTGTAACTTTTTTATTATGCTTTTGGCGATTAGTGTCAGCCTTTTCAATATCTTGTATTGCCTTGCCGTATTGCTTCTTATTGATAAGGCCGCTCTTTAATGCAAAGTCAAGGGCTTTCTTTTCACTCTTCATGCGAGCATTCGAAGCCCTGTCAGCAGACTTCTGCATACTCCTGTACATGTTATCAAGAGCAGTACCAGTCTTCTTAATAGAGTTGCTGTTTACTCCGACCTTCAATTCAATGTTTTTAGTTCCCAGCTTTTTAATGGTATTTGCCAGCCCCTCGGCTTGTTTAGTTTGGCCAGAATCAAGCACAGGGCGCTTTTTTCTTTGCTTGGTTTGCTTGGTGGGAATCATTCCACCAACACCATTGCCAAGCATTGCGCCTAAGCCCGCACCGACAGCTGGGCCTAACGGGCCAAACGGAACACCTAATGCTAACCCAGCAATTGTGCCGATGCCCATGCCTGCCGCACGGTTGTACTTGGTTTGCTTTGATTGCTTTTGATTAAATTTAGGAATAATTTTGCTAAGGCCCATACCCGCAAGTGAACCAAGCGCTGCACCTTCAACAGGGTGGCCTACCAACAGGCCGAGACCACCACCAGCTAACATGCCGGTTACATTCCATGCGCCACTTTGGCGTACTTTTTTAGATGATGACGTAAGCATCTCGATGATACTCTTAGACATGTCAAATGCTAAAAAAGCATAGTTCAAGCCGCCAAGTATTTTTCCGCCTATTGAAAGGCCCTTAGCCCACAGGCTTGGGGATTTAACTACGCCTTCAGCTGCGCCTTCAACACCTTTAGCCAAGCCACCGGAATTTTCTACGGCTTCGCCCATTCCTTGGGCAAGTTTTGCTCCAGCTTGCTTTACTGCTCCAGATTCTGCCGCACCTGCGCTAACCTCTTCAGCAATTGCCTTACCCTCTTCTCTGGCGTAAGGAATAACTGATTTCGCCTTATCTGCATTTTCAACACCATAAGTGACCTTTTCAGCGGTCTTACCGCCTTTATCATAGTTAATGATAGGCAGGTCAGAGTTAGCATCTTCTACGCCGGCTGGAGATTTCTGTCCAAGCGGTCCGTGCTCTGACTTGTAAGCCGTAGCATCAGCCACCTGTTGAGCGTAATTCAATACGTCAATCTGCTTTTGCTGAATCTGACTAAGCAAGTCATTTGTGGTTTTCAGTTCAGAGTTAACACCCATGAGCTGAGTTTGTTCGGTAGTCAGCTTTGAACCAAACAAACCATTCTTGGCCATCGTTCTAAAGTCTCTGAACCCAGCAATCGTCCAGCCAAATACTGCGTTAAATAATTTGACAGCGCCTGCGCCAGCAATAAACCAGCCTGCGATTCTGCCCATCCATTCAGCGCCGCCACCTTTTTTGCCGGACAGCATATCAAAGAGCTTAATTACTGGACCAAAGACTACTTTGGTTACCTTACCAATATCCTTAACCCCAGCGACAGCACCTTCCAGGAATTTGAGGATTGAGCCAGACCGTTTTGTAATTCCGGTAAGCAAACCACTGACCATGTCAGTTACATCTTGAATGGTTTGCTTGCCTTCCTTGCTTACAGTCCACTTGCCCAAAGCCCTTGCCACTTTGTTCACGGTCGGCAACAGTTCTTTACCGATCATGATTCCAGTAGCCCACAAGGTTTCTTTCAATACAGCCATCTGGTTCTTGGTTGACTGCATGTTCTTCTTAGCCAAGCGGGTAATGTAGTCCCCAGATTCATCTCCCTTGATGTGCTTAATCAAGGTTGTGATGTTCTGGTCATTGTGGGCTACTTCCCCAGCTGTCTTAGCCAAGTCTTGAGCGGCTTCCATGCCAGTTGCACCAAAGACTGTCTTGTAGAACTTGGCCTTTTCTGTACCACCTTTGCCGCTAAGATGTGAATTGATCTTTTTAAAGATTTCATCGATTGAGAGCAGGTTACCCTTTTGGTCGGTAAAGTCTTTCGTTGACAGCCCGATACTCTTGAATGCCTTTTGGGCATATTCGGTTGGACCAGTAAGTGATGTAAGGACCTTACGCAAACCAGTACCGGCCCTCGTTCCATCGAGCCCACGGTTTGCGAGCTCGCCCAAGGCGGCTGCTGTTTCTTCAACAGAATAGCCTACGTTGTGCGCAGTACCGGACACGTACGCAAGACCAGTACCCAAGTCTTTAAAGCTGGTACTTGTTCTGTCAGCGGCTGATGCAATTGCGTTGTTAACTCGCTTGGAGTTTGCAGCCATCTTGGCAGCATTTTCGGCACGTAAGCCGAATGAGTCCAAGACAGTTGAGGATACTCTAACGACATCTGCGAACTCGTCACCAGATGCCTTTGATGCTTTAAGCATGGCATTCATGGAACCCAATGCAGCAGTCCCAGAATACCCACGCTTGATTAATTCTTCGTATTGTTCGCCAATTTCTTTTTGGCTTATCCCATACTTAGTTGATAACGTCACGGCTTGTGACATCATCTTGTTCATATTTCTTATGGATTTAGCTGAACCTTCGCCAGCTGTCTCCATGAGGTTTCGTACTTCAATGAATTTGTTCTGAACGTCAGATGCCTTCTTGACTAAGACACCAGCCCCAGCACCCACACTCGCCAAAGCGCCGCCTACTGCCACGGCTGTAGACTTAGCTGAGCTTGCCCAGTTCCGCAGGTGCTCGCTATTTTCTTTAACGACATCCATCTTGGAACCAGCGGCACTGAAGAAACTGCCGATCTTAGTTGACGAGAAAGATCTAGCAGCTTTATTAGCATCTCTTAATGCTTGCGTAGTTTTCCGCAACTGTTCTGACTGTTCGCCGATAGCCTTGCTTGATGCGCCCATACGTTCGGTAAGACCTTGCATCTTGCCTTTGGCTTCGGTCAGCTCAGCATTTTCAGCTTTGGTCAGCTTGCCGTTTTTTGCTTTCTTGGCAGTTAATCTATCAACCGTAGCAGCTTGCTTTTTAAACTGTTCAGTAAGTTCAGCATGGTGTTCTCTGTTCTGGTCCAGCACCATTGATTCAGCCTTGACTTGTTTGCTCAAGCCCTTGACGGTTTGCTGCAAGCTCTCAACATGAGTACGATTGGCCCGGTAGAAATTACTGGACTTACGTAGTGATTCTTCAAGAGAGGTATAAGACTTTTGCAAGCCTTCATTGTGTGCTCTTAAAGCATCAACCCCAGTGGACAATCTGAGAATCTGTTGGCGTGATTCCTCCATGTCCTTGTTGATTGCTTCAATTCTGATTAAGACGTTGGCAATTCTACGCTGGGTACTGGCGATCTGACTGTCCAGTTTGTCGGAACCTGCTCTGAACTTGTCCTGTGACTTTGCGCCATTGTCGAACTCTTTGCGCAGGCGCTCTTGTTCAGCCCGTTGATTAGCAAGCTTATCTCTAAGCTTGTCAACCTCCATCATGGCTTCTTCTTCCTGTCTGCCTAAGTCATGGACCCGCTGTCCATAGGCACTGAGTGAACCTACTGAACGAGACAGTTCGCCAAAGTTGGCTTCCATAACACGTTTCATAACCTTCACACGGTTATTAAAAGTGTTGATAGAATTTATCGCTTGACGTGCATCAAGGTTGATAACAAATTCATAACCAGAAATTCGTGTCATAGCCTAGTCCTTTCTATAGTGATTCAATGAAATCACTTACTCGCCCAGGCCGCTTCTCTCGTGACTGTGCGTTCTGTGCTTCGATATAGTCAGAGAAAGAACTGTTATAAAAATCAGTTGGTAAGATGTGGTAGTTGACCATCATCTGCTGCGCAAGATAATCAATGTCTTGCTCCAACTGATGCAAGTCCCAAATTACTTGTCTTCTTCTTGTTTTGGGTCGGAAGCACCTTCGCTTTCTTTATCATCAAAGCTTATGCCCTCTTCGGCAAGTTGAGACTTCAACATAGCTTCGTTAACATCACGCAGGTAATCCCCAGTTGCTAACGGCATGTTGAGGAATTTATCGCAGACTTCGGAGTAGAACTTTTGAATATCACTGAATGACATTTCATCTAATTCTTTTGCGTCCGCCTTAGACAGACCAAGCAATGAGATTACGCCTTCCATGATTAAAGGATTGCTGACATCTTCGTAGTCAAGGATAGTTGGTGACTTTTCTTCTGCATCGAGCTTATCTTCCAGTTCGTTGTATGCGTCCAGAATCTTTCTCAAGCCTTGGCTAGCCAACTTCATATTCTTGTTTGAGTCTAAGATGTGGTATTCCTTGTCGCCCATCTTTAATGAAACTTGTTTCATAACTTTTTTCTCGCTTTCTTTCAATGACTGATTAATGTTTTGCTTTAGTGCCCACCCGTTCCCGGCAAATAAAAAAAGCGAGCAAGACTTTGCCACACGCTTACGTCTTGCCCGCTATAAATTACTTGCCAGTCGTTGGAGTGCTAGTGGCAAATAAAGTTTGGCCAGGCATTACTGCATCAAAGAACTTCTTCTTGTCAAAGTCGGCGTCTGATGCGTAAGCCCGTACGTACGGCTTACCATCGAAACCATCGTATGACAATGCTTCAAAAGTAATCTGGTCGTCTGATCTAGTTTCAGCAGTGTCCGTGTTGGTCTGTACGTCCATTGCTGATTCAGTACAGATACCACGGCCAAAGCCCATGTACAATTCCTTACGGTCAACAGGGTCACGGGTTACTACAATGCACGCAACTTCAACGTTGTCGTCAGTTGGTACCCAGTAGCCATTGACCTTCATGTGACCGAGAATCTTTTCTTTTACTTCATGATTGATTGCGTTTGCGTCAATAGCAATTGAAGGTGCTGCTTGACCCTTGGACACATCTACCACACGGTCGTTGCCGTTAATTTTGGTGTTTGACCCAGCAAGGTTAGTAATGTTGGCTTGCTTAGTACCCAAGTTACCCTTAGACTTGTCCGTATCAATTGCGAACACGCCGGAATCACTCAAGCCATCAACGCCAACCTTGATCTGACCAGTGTTCACATCACGTAATGCGAAGTACACCATCTGTAAACCAAGAGATGCCATCTAATTGTTTCTCCTTTAATCTAATAAATCTTTAATGTAATTGAATTTGTAAGTATTGGTAATGTTTTGACTATCTGGTGTCATTGCCCAGCCTGCATCTGAATACAATGCGTAACCTTCGGATAACAAAAAGGTCTCAACACTTCGTGCGAGGCCTTCAATGTCACCGTCATACGTAGGCGGACAATAATATGTAATCTGGATTCTACTCAGTTCAGTAAGCGGAGTGTTGTTAGCGTAAGACCTGGACTTCATTGGGACTTCGTTGATAACCAAGATTGGAACATCTGTGCTGGTGTCATCTTGCGGAATCATAAAAGCATGAATATGATTAGCACTCAGTCCTTCAAACTTATCAACGTTGTCCTGTAAAAGCATAGCCAGTTCTGCGGCTTTAGTCGCCATCGCCATCACCTTCGCTATCGAACGGAACCAAGTCTCCAGTGTCATCCGATACCACACCACCGTGGGTGTTGATTTCGCCCAGGATTCTGTTGAGCTTATCAGCCATCGCCTTTTTGACAACCTCTTGGCTTTCTACTTCGGACTTTTCAAAGTAGAACTCGCCGTTGACGTGTGGGTATGGGCCACCGTATTTGTTACGAGGGTCCCAGCCGTCATTAATGAAACGGCCAACAAAGGCGAGCTTCCCTTCTGTAGAGAAGCCTACCCCAACTGACGTCTGCCCACGTTCGTGAGCGACAATCAGTGTGTCAGCCATTTTATCCCGGTCATGCTGGCTGTCATAGGGAATGCCCTTAGAATTTTCATAGTGGTGCATTACGCCATTTGAATCTGGTCTGTCACGAGCTAAGAAATTCTTTTTAAGCACAGCCTTGTAAGCTTCTGCACCTGCCGTGTTAATGCGGATAGTTTCCCGCCCAGTTAACGATGAACGGAGGGATGCCAATACTCTGTCGATATTTCCTGGGTCGCTGATCTTCATTCTAACGCCAGTACCAGGCTGGTTAAAATATTCAACTTTACCCATGCTTATCAACCTTTCTGCACGTCAAAATGTCAAAGTCCTTAGGTGAACCAGTATTATCGTATGAAATGTTGTAAATGTCGTAGACCGTATCCTTGCACTTCAGCTTTTGATCTGTCGTGACCTTGGGATTATGTCTAATGGCAAATTCTACTGCATCAGTGATTCCATTGCCTGCCAATGACAATTGTCTTGACTGGCTGATTGTCCACTCTGCACCCCATACAGTTAGGTCTGGTTTGAACTCTTCAATATATTTCCCAGTGTTGGGATTACGCTTGGTGCCGGATGTATATTTACCAAACTGCAATCTCAGCTGCATTCGGGAAGGCTTTACATTATGCGTCATCGTTGGTGTCCTCCACTAATTGTTGTTGTTCGAGTGCGTAACGATAGTCGTCTTTCAAGCCATTAATATCATCACGTTCAATTCTGTTATAAGACAGATAAGACGTAGATGTTGTCGTACGGTCATTGAAGTGATTGAAGACTTCAATCCAAACTGCTTGCTGGAATACTGGGTTGCCATCATAGAAATCATCGATCTGTTCACCGACCGAACCCATGACTTTTCTCCGTGCGGCTAGCAGCCAAACTTTCAGCAGATCATCTTCCACACCTTCATCAAGCTTGCAGAAATTACGAACGCTGGTAAGTTCTTCGTCAGTAACAGTTGTCTTTAGTGAACTGATTGACATAGGCTGTCACCTCCTTACTTGACCAAAGCCAAAAGTTGGTCCTTGGTCAAGTTTGAAGCATAGCTGATGTTGTGAGCATCAAGGTAAGCCTTGATGTCTGCAACAGTGTTTGCGCTAGTCGGCTTAGTATCATTGCCAGCTGAACTAGTAGAACCGACAGAAGCGGTTGATTCACTAGTTGAGCCAGCTGACGTAGTGCCGGTTGAACCGCTATCAACCGGAGCTATTTTCCCGCCGTTGCGCTCACGCTAGCAAGACGGAATGCGCTAGCCAACTTAATTCTGTGGTCAAGCCATGCAGTCAATTGGAAGTAGTTGAAGCCAGTTTGGTAGTCCTTGTATTGTTCAAATACTGGAGTAGCAATGTCGTAGTTCAATCGGGCTTGTTTGAAATCACCCACAATTGGAGTGGTTGCCTTTGAAGTGAAGTGGACCGGAACACTAAAGATTTGTTCTGGTTGCTTTTCGTACAGAGTAGTTGAGCTGTTTGACAATTGGTCAAGCATGTCGAAGTAGTCTGCACGAGTCATCAAGACTTGTGCGCTATCTTGGTAAGCATCGTCCAGGTCTGCCAGGGCCTTTTTGATAGCCTTAAACATGTCAGCGCCACTAACAGTCTTAATACCGTTAACAGCGTTGTAGAATGACATGTGTTCTTCACCAGTTGCTGGGGAAGCTGACAGTGCGGCACTCAATTCACGTGCTTGCAATGCTGAGGACAATGCGTTGTTTACGTAACCAACCAAGTTTGCGTCAGTACCGTTCAAAATAGTTTCTGAGATGCCTGCACGAACCTTAGTCTTGAAGCGGCCAAATTCGATTTCGCCACCCTTAACAGTTGCATCCTTAGCTGCATCCCCATCCTTAACTGCGTCAGTTACAACTTCGAAAGCAATAGTAGGCAATACCAAGTTAGTTACAGTTGAAACTTCTTCCATTTCACGAAGTGGGTTAGTAGCTAGTGGTTCGTAAACCAGGTCGCTTGCAACGTTGATTGGCAGAATGCTGGCACCATTAGTAGTGTCACTGTCATCCTTCAATTGGTCCTTGATTGAGTGCCACTTTTCCAAGACTGCTGCATCTTCTGGCTTCATGGTCTTTCGAATCCATGCTGCTACGATGGTTTCCTTCTTTTGTTCTGGAGTCATGACAATTTCTGCTTTAGGCTTGTTGACTGGAGTAGCTGCCTTGATTTCTTCAGATGCAGCCTTTTCGTAGGCTTCGTTGATAGCTTCAAACTTAGCCTTCAAATCATCACGGTGCTTCTTAGCAGCATCAATTTGGTCCTTGTCTGCATTTGGGTCAACTGACAGAGCAATAATGCGTTGCTCAGCATCCGCCAGGGTTTCCTTGAGGTTCAAACGCTGAGCGTTCAATTCATAAGAGTTCATCTTGTGAGCCATAAATTCTTCTCCTTAAAATAAAAAGCTGTCGTTCAAATAGTTCAATGACTCTTGAGCTGACAGTCGCAGTTGTCTGCGCCATTCTTCTTCTTGTTTTGATTCCGCTTTTTGTTCATTAACTGGGTGAGCAGTAACCAATGACTTTGGAGTATGCTTGAAGCTCTTGGCTTGTTCTTCGGTCAAGCATGCCGCCATCTTTACAGGTTCAAGTACTTCATCAGCCAAACCATACTCGGCTGATTCCTTAGCCGTCAGCCAGGTCTCTTCGTCCATTAGCTGGGTCAAGGTGTCCGCATCCAACTTGTCGTTAGACTTGGACAGATATGAAGTCTTGATAGATTCACCCATCTTGTCCATGTCATCAGCAACCTTTCGCAATTCCTTAGAGTTGCCTTGGGCAATAGTCCACGGGTTGTGAATCATGAGCATTGAGTTTTCTGGCATGGTGATTGTGTCGCCTGCCATTGCAATAACGCTGGCAATAGATGCTGCCAGGCCGTCAATGTAGACGTGAATGTCAGCCTTGCTTTGCTTGAGCATGTTATAGATAGACACGCCTTCAAACACGTCACCACCTGGACTGTTGATATGCAGGTTGATAGTCTTTACATCGCCGACTTGCTTTAACAAGTCTCTGAATTGACTTGCTGACGTATCACTGTCATCCCAAATCTGGGAAGTGATTTCTCCTTCAATATCAATCTCAGCTTCCTTCTTGCTCAGTGCTTTGTAATTCATCTTCATTTGTGTTTTCACCTCCCTCCTGCTTAGGTGCAGCTACGTTGGCATCCGTTTGAATCTGGTTATCAAGGATTGCATCGTAGTACTTATCAAGTGGATAAAGGTCTTTAGAGATATACAAGTGATCTGCTGCTTCATCTGGAATAGGTGCTTGCCCTTCAAGCTCTCTGATTTCATTTGGCTTGAAGATACCGTTCCGAGTAAGTGTCTGGTAGTATTGCGTTCTAGCAGCCGTATCACCACGAAGTAGGCCGTTAACATTAAAGCTAAAATAAAAGCCCTTTACCCGCTTTCCTGGAGTAAAGAGCTTCATGTTAAATTGCGATTCGTATTGTCTGATAATCGGCATCAAGGACATAGTTACAAACTGTGAGTTAACGTGCTCAACATTAGTAGTAGACTTGGCCTGGTCATCATTCAAAAATGAAATAGGGACGTTGAAAGCTGTAGCGATTCGGATACGGCTGATCTGTTCAACACTGCTCAAGTCAGCAGGCTCAAACTTAGATTCATACCGATCTACCTTCCAACCTGCTTCCTGGACTACGGCACCGCCGTTTTCCTTGACCATTCGAAGAAAGTCGTTGACCATTGCTTGCCGTTTCTCTGGAGAAATTGAACGGTCATATTGGAGAACAAACTTATCCTTCTTGTCCATTTCACTCTGTGAAAAATCTTCGATGCTTCTCTGGAATTTCAGAGATGATGCAAGCACATCGATAGGCGAAACGCCGTACCAACTATTACTTGGCACGATATGCTTTACATGAATCACATCATTAATCGGAATAGTAAAATTGTAAACATCACTAGTTACTCTATACCAGTAACTGTTATTGTCCGTGTTTCTTAGAATGGATACCGTGTTTGGGTCAAGCGGCCACAAAGCAATAGGCTCGCCTGTGCTCAAACTTCTTTGAATCCACGCATAGCCATTACCACTTACGTTGCGGTCTGTTTCCAAACGAACGATAAATTCAAAAGCCGTCATGTTCGGATTTGGTGAAGTTTTCAGCAAATCAGCTAAAGGCTCGTTATCCATTTGCTTATAGTTTTGATACTCATGCAAAGGTAAGCTGGCTAGCACGTTTGATAGTCTAGTGACAATACTGAAAATGTACTCGTTGCTTTCAAGAATATGTTCTCTTGAAAACGTAGCCTGTTGCAATTTTACACCTGCCATGTCTAAAGGCTGTGGCATAGAATTCTGGACAATCTGATTTGCTTGGTCGTAAACGCCAAAGAATTGGCGAACTTTACTCATAAATGACATCTGATTTAATCACCTCCTCCGTTTAGCGGAATGAGATAAACATGCTCGTGTCGGATTCTTCGTCCTTCTCCATAAGCATATTGATTACTGTTGTATGTGCGTCAAGAGCTGCGGCAAAGCCGTCAATCTTTCTTGACATGCTAGTCTTGCTTGGCAGCCAGTTATCGTTGCGGTCTTTTACAAGACGAACATTGTTAACGTACCACTTAAACATTGATTGGTTATTGAAGATAACCTTGCCGTCCAAGAACATTTCGTTAAGATTCTGCATTGGCCCGGACAAAGTAATAGCCCCCTGTCTGGTAATGTTGGTGACAAACCCCTCCAGCTCCAAAGCCTTATTTAATCTAAGAGCCTTGGCCGGGTCGTAGTTGATCTGCAAGATGTCGTATTTCTCAGACATCTCTTTATACCAGTCCAGCACGTACTCATAGTCCACAAAGTCTTTGGGGATTATGGTCAGGTCTCCGGCTTCTTCCCAAGCTCTCATACGTTCTTGATTATTGTCTCGTTCATAACGAGGCTGCGGAACCCAAGAGTGCTCAAGGAAAAATACCGAACCGTCATCAAGTGGAAATTCCAAACAGGCAGCTGTAAAGTCTTCTGTTTCGGATAAGTCAAAACCACCCACACATTGACGACCTTCTAGTGTGTCCAGGTCAATACTGCGGGTGTTTTTCTTTAGCGTTTCTGGGGAGATAAAGCTAAGCTCGTCTGTTTCTGCAAACAGATTAAATTGCTTGGTCATCCAGTCCGCTTTTTCCTTAGGGCTGCGTCTATCTTTCTTATAGTCACCGAGCATACCAGCTAAGTCCATCAGCCCAATGTTGGGATTAGCCTTGACCCATTTTCTAGGGTCATCCATTTCCTTCTTGTCATCAAGATTACAGAGGAAATAGAATGTACGTTCGTCAACGTCATCTTCGTAATTGTTGAGACAGTCTTCACCTTGATCTATCATGTCAGCTAATGGCCCGTCCAACACATAACCCGCAGTCGTGATATAAACGATTAAGGGCTGGGTACGTGTCCCACGGGAACGCTTCATAACGTTAATCAAGGAATAGTCTCTATATTCGTGAATTTCATCGAACACGCCAAAATGTAAGTTTTCCCCGTCCTTGTCCTTCTTTTCTGCAGACATGGCAACGATTGAACCGTTGGTTGCTGGGAAGCGAATTTCTGAACGTGTCGTTCTGAATCTGTCTGACAGCCATGGCGAGCTGTCGATCATGTTCTTAGCTTCTTTAAAAAGGATTGATGATTGTTTCTGTGAGTTCGCAAGGAAATATACGTTTGCTCCGTTTTCTCCGTCAAAGCCGACCATATAGTCAGCCAAACCGGACTCAAGCGTAGTTTTCATTTATGTTATCGCACAGGCTTTTTATCCTGGCTTCTAGTAGTCACCTACTAGTTCGGCATATATTTTCTGGGCTAGTCCAGGTGCGGTCTCGTGGAGGTATTATATTTGTTCAACCTCTATGCTCTACAATGCTAATCAGCCTTGCGCAATCTGATTAGTTATCTCGGTGTCTTCTCAATGAGGTTTTCACCGATTTACTGCACTTTTACAACGGCAAAACTCTACCGTTCTTACGCCCCATGAAGATCAGAGCTTCTCTGAATCTTCTTAGGCCGGTTTCCTTGTGAACCCAGCCAAACAGATTACCAACTACAAAGTGTTGCCAAGGCTGGAGAACTAATCTTCGAATAGTCCCTTTACTTGGCGTTACTTTCTGTTCAATAAATCTGATTGGCCGCCATGCCTTTGATTCATCAAACCTCCACATGAAGTTGGGGTCAGTCCTGCTGCGCTCCAGATCACGTAAAAATCGCATACAAGCCCGCTTAACTTCCTTACAGGCTATCTGTACGCCATTAACTACATCTCGTGCATACGCCTCTGTAGCAAGAGCTGGGAGTGGCCTAGAAATAATATGGAATGCTTCACGTTCCTGCTCCTTATATTTCTTGACCCACTCTTCAATCCCCCTTGTGTTCATGTTTAGTGGATTGTCTGGTGATTCAGCATAATTCAACCTATCACCTCCTACCAAATTTCATCGTTAGGCTTAAAGACTTCCGTCTTATCGTCTGGTTTGATGTAGCGAATTTTCTTTTGAAGCTTCATACCCTTTTCACGGTGTAGGCGATTATGACATTGCCGACACACTGTGATTAGGTTGTCCATACTGAAAGCCTTGTATGAGTCATCCCCAGTTTTTCTGAGTGGCTCAATGTGGTGTACAGTATCGCCTAACGTATAGCGTCCATCGGCCTTGCAAATCTGACATAGGTGCATGTCCCTTTGAAGTACCTGCTGCCTAATTGATCGCCAAGATGCTGAACGATAAAACTCATTATTATTAGTTCCAAACCGTTCGCTCTTCTTTTCTTCCTTAGCGGCCTGTTTACCATTCCATGCTTTAGGCTTCTTGTCCGAACTCATCGAAATCATCGCCTTCCGCCAATGCTTCCCTTTTGGCCTTGGATTGAAGGTCATCTTTTAAGTTCAAGGCCAGGCTAGTTCTTGACGTAGGCATAAGCCCTAGCTTATCTGCCAACTTGTCCAACTCCGTGTTTAGTTTGATCTTCAGAGAAAGGAAACCAGAAGGGTCACCTTTTTCATTTGATCGACCAGACTTTTTCAGTTCGTCATTACACTTCTTTAGCTCACTCATCATGTCAGCATAGCGGGCAATGGTAGTTACGTCAGCATTGTTGTATAACGTAGTAGCCTTGAATGTATCCACAGTTTCTTTGAAGATTTTCTTGCCATAGGCATCTAACCAGGTTGGAGCCTTAGACAGCTTGTCATCTTCAACAGCTAGCAGCCGTTCATTCTTGATATTCTGTTTCAATTCTTTCTTGGTCTTGCGGTTTGGATTGCCGTTTACCAAAGCTACTAGGCTTGACTGGATTCTCTGTGCCATTCCTTTTCCCTCCCTTCAAGCAAACTAAAAAGGACAGCCGCTATAGCTGTCCTGTTAATTTTCTATACTACAAATATACCATCTTTGCCTGCCCTGTTTGTCTCAATTTTGTCTCATGCGAACGTTTCCAGGCTCTTCGACAAAACTTCTTTAAAATGCCCAGCTGTTTCTGACCCAGCATGATCTTCTTGCAAGCTAAGCAGGTGAGCATATTCTTTATGATCTGATAATTCTTTAATTGCAGTAATCATCCCTGCTGCGTCCCCGGCCGTAAAAATATTCTCTGCTGCTACATACTCCGGTGCATGCAAAGTATCCTTGAAGGCCAAAATCAAAAGCCGATTTTCAAAGGCCTGCCGTCCGGCCTGCAAAATTTCATTGGCATAGTTGATGTCCAAATAGAGATCATCTTCTTCCAGCAAGCGGGCAACATCCTTTTTCCTAACAATCGGATAGAGAGTCACATTTTCATAATGTCCGAATCTCATCAGTCGGCTAGACATTTCCGTCACGGCAGCAATATCAAAGTGCCAGTCCGGCAAGCCTTCAACCAGCTGCTTGAGACATTCAATATTATCAGAATTGGTTAAGATTAAGGCTCGCTTTCTAGCTTGGTTTTCCCGCTTGAACGGATAAACCGTCCCCAGGTAGTTGACCTTCTTAGCCATCTGACCGTTCAGCTGGTCAGTAATCTTTTCATATTCATCCCTGTCTTGGACAATCACCCTGCTGCCTGGAAGATTGTCTTTTAGAAGATACAGCATATTTTCCGGCACGCTCCCTTGGGTGCTTTCCTGCCAGAAAAGAATATTGTGGGACGGTTTCTTCTTCAACTGAATCAAGGTAAAAAGACAGTTGCCCAGGGAATTAAAGATAACTCCATCCAAGTTTAAACCTGCTTCTTCCAGATAATAGGCTGTCAACTGATTAATGTTCTTGAAATTGTAGATTTTACCATTTGGTAGATTGTAGGTGTAGTCCCCAGTCAAATGGTTATGAATCAAGACTTCATGGCCGTTAGATGCGAAGTAGCTAGTCATGGCCTGCCAACCATTTTTATCGCAACTGGTTACTGCATACTTCCATCCCCACTGATTATAGTGGTCAATCACCCGAACCTGTCCAGGCTTATCTAGCCATTCAACCTGGCTGACCTGCCGAAGGTTGTTGCTTTTCCAGTAGCGGATATTGGCCCGCTTTTGCCCGTGATCTAAAACTTCCCCGCCTTGCGAGTCCGCCTTGATTTCCCAGAACTTTGGCAGGTCAATTTCATTAAAGTAGCGAGGACGGCCTGCAAATTCAGACCCAGCTAAACGCAGGAAATACCTAATAGGTGATTCGACACCATCTGGCAAAAATCCGTTATCTTGAATTACCACACTGGGATGCTGGTACCCAGCCTGCTTCAGTGACCTCTCAAGGTCCTGGCTTTTTTGATTATAATTAAAGAAAAGATTAATCACAGTGTAGCTCGCTTTCTATAACCTTTTTCCATAGTTGGGCAACCTGCTTGTCATTATACTTGTCAGCTATTGCATAGGATTTCTCTGACATAGCAGCTAAATCTGATGAGAAAAGCTTGACAATCGCCTGGGACATTTCATTGACATACTCTGACACGGTTGCCAGTCGATCATATGGCAAAAGAAAGCCATTGTCAGCGATAAAAGTTTGGTTGCCGTAGCGAACATCAAATCCAACCATAGCCAAGCCCGACCCCACTGCTTCCATCAAAGTGAGACCAAAGCCTTCACTGGTTGAACAAGTCAAATAGGCCTGGTAGTGCTGGTAGATATTATCCATCTGCTGGTGTCCCTTTAAATGAACATAGTCCCCAGCACCGACTTCCTTAATTATATCTTCCAGCATTGCCTGTTCTGAACCAGCTCCGTAAATATCAAAGCTTAGCTTTGGCAAGGTTTTCTTAGCTTTAGCCACAGCACGGATGGCCCAGTCCAAATGCTTCTCGCTAGCTAAGCGTGAGGCTGTCACCAGACTAAAAGGCCGGCGTGAGGTGAAGTCCGGCTTCTTCAATTCTTTTAAGCTGCCCACTGGAATTACATAAATCTTTGGCTTCTTGCCTGTATACTTTAAGAGCTGCTCTTCCATCAGCTCCTTTTGCAAGTCAGTTGCCGTCACATAAAAGTCAATCTGGTCAGCATGCTCAAACGCATACTCATAGTAATTGTTCCAAAGAATGGTGGTGTCATTGGTCTCGGGTTCACTGAAATGCTCAGCGTGGATAACCGTCCCCACCTGGGCCTTACCACGGTTCTCTAAGATTTCCTGGCCTTGGCCTCCAGCCCGGTCGATCAAGATAATGTCTTCTTTGGAAAAATTAATTTCCCGCAGCATCTTGATTAAAAGCTCATGCTTAGAGTACAGGATTTCATCTTTGAACTTAAAGACTTCCTGGTCACCATCGATAATCTCATCATAAGCGGCCGTTCCATCTTCGTTGTAAAAACGCCTCTGGTAAAGCTTAGCCCGGTTGTTTTCTGGAGCGTAAAACTCACTGCAGTAGCGGCCATAACTATAGTAGTCTTTTCTGACCAAGTTCGCGCCGGACACATATTCAACCCGGTCAACGATGTCTGATTCCGAGTCCTTTAAATAAGCCGTAGCCCAAAAGCCATTGGCAAAGATATAGCGGACCGCCTTGTTTAAATGCTTACGCTTCATAATTGGCGGCATGACCTTTTCCAGGTCGTCTAAAATAAAGCTGCCTGCCTGGATTTTAAAGTTAGTGAAAAAGGTATACAGCCAAATGATCTCCTTGTCTTCAAAGCCCAGATTCCTAGTCAAGTGGGCAATGTTTTCATAGCCAATCCAATCGGTAAAAATGAACTTGGCTTTCACTCCCAATTTGCGAAATACCTGGCTCCGGTAAGCCTGTGCATATTCAACCCCACTGGAGGCCCAGCCAATTCCCTTGTTGATGCTGTAAACTGTCATGCTAATCACCTAGATCATTTTAAAAAAAGAAAACAATTTCGTCATTTGATTTACTTTTTATATTAACACCTTTGAGTAGCCCATTCGTTTCGATTTTTTCTCAATGACCGGCCCTCCGAAGCCCACACTTTGATTTGGTAGTGGTATAGACCAATAGGTATTGAAAACTATGAAAATGTGATTGAAAGAAAAGTGATGTGACAGATGCGTCACACTTACAGCCATAATGGTTGTAAGCCATTTCATGTGACACTTTCAGTCCGAATTTCATATATAATATAGAATTCTTCTTCTTCTATATAGAGAAGTATAGAGAAAAACAGAGAATGCGTCACACCAAAGTGGCTTAAGCCTTACTCTCCCAAGGGATGAGGGGCATGTGACGCATCTGTCACGCCTATCACGGGATGCAGCTGAGGCCAGGTAATTTTCATAAAACGAAAATTAAGGTATCTATGAGCCATTCAAGTCACCGTGTGGATGATTGTCTAAAAATAAATCTAAAGTGCCTGTACGGGGCTTAAAATCGATTCTATGGCTATCTGAGCAATCACCCTCTCATACCCGTGTGGAGGTCTGTGTAGAGGATAGATTTTGGCTAAGTTTTGTGCTATACTATGTGTAATATAAAGATTTAAAAATTAACACCGCAAGAATCAGCAGCCTGGGAAAAGTTTTCCTGGGCTGTCTTGCGCTTTGCCCGGATTGTGCTAGAATGAAGATGAACGCAATAAGTTCGCTGAGGCAGGTCACCTGTATAAAAAATACGGGGTGTATAGTAGACTTGCCAAAAACGAATTTATTGCGCGTCCCCCCCTGGCTCCCGCTCCCCCAGCAGGATAAAGGTATTTTTTACCTATAGGGGGTACATACGTTTGCATACAAAAAGTAAGCAACCATAAGTTCGCTTACTAAAAGTAAGTAAAATGGTTAAAGGTAAAATCTACCTAAATATTATAAAAGGTATTTTCTGCCTATTTAAACAGTAATAATATAATAACTGTTATTTAATATAAGACCATAAACAAAAAGCACGTTCAAAAGCGTGCTTTTTTGGTAGCCTAATTTTTACCCGGTTTAAAAGCCCGGTACTTATACCCGGCCGGCCCGGCTAACGTATGCCAGGCGGCCGCGCGCGTGGTAGTCGGTCGGTCATGGTCTACCAAGATATCAGGCAAGGCGGCCGGCCGCGTTTGGTCTACTCTGCTATAGCATGCAAGCGGGCAAACATGATAGATAGCAGACTCTGCTACTTGCTATATAAGCGGCCTTGTGTGGTCTATGATAAACGCTATAGAGTAGCAAGCTAACCGGGCTTATAGTGGCCTTTATAGCGTGCTACCGTGCAAGCCGGGCCAGGTCAAGAAGTGAAGTATATTGCTACAAAATAAAAAAGCCCTGGCCCGTAAGGGTCAAGGCTTGAATCTATTCCATAGTATAACCGTAATACATAAAAGCACGGTCAAGGGCTTCAACGTCAACGGCTGCTATCTTAAAGCGCGGGTAGTCGCGTGCTTGCTTGGTCTCTTTTAGCTTTTTAAGGCCTGGCGCTACTAAGTAACACGGCCCGCCGTCAATGTCTAAACATACAGTGGGAAATGGTAAACAATTAAGCGCTTTAACTATCCCAAATCCCGTTAGATTTTTAACTTCAATTTTCATGATGAACCCCTTAATCTAAGCACTCAAACCCGGCCCTGTCTAGCAGCTTTTTGGCTTGCTTAGTAGTAAGCAGCAAGTCAAACGCCGGCGAAGTCGGTTCGGTGCTAAAGTCGGTAGTTGACACATACCGCCCCTTTACGCCGTCAATGTAAAGCGCGCCGCCGTCTTTGAGCCAAAAGGAAAAGCTGCTATAGCCAGCCGCTAAAGTTCGAAGAATAGCAGCGGCCCGCCGCCGGCGTGCTACGTACCACACAACCAGGCCGCCAATCAAGGCCCCAAAAAGAATAAAGAGAATGATAGCCACCTTTGCGTCAATTGGCCTGACATTGCCCAACATCCAAAAAGTCCCCGGCTTCTTGGTAGCAATCCATACTAAGTTATTAACGAAGTTAACAATTCCCAAAACGATTTTAAACATAATGTTTTCCCCTTACTTGTATAAATAGCCTGGATAGCGGCCGGCAATAAAGCCGATTACAGAAAATAGAACAATGATAATAGTAATATCCATGATAGTCCCCCTAATTTAATGCAAGACTTTGGCATAGTCTGCTTTTGTGGTAGCGCCGTAAGGCAAAATAGTGAAGTCGATAGGGTCGCTTGCTACATAGTTGACGGCTAATGTGTTATCTTCGAAGCCGTCAAGCAGCGCCGCGACCGCTTCGATCGCGTCCCGCACGTCTTCGTCATTGCTAGTCCATTCCCCAAAATAATTTGCATGACTAAGTACGCCGTCTTTTTGATCGTCGGTTAAGTCAACCCCTACAAGGGCCGCGCCGTCTAAGATGTCGAAAACGTTAACCCCTACGCCGGCCGGGTCGGTGAAGCCATCCCACAAAAAGTTACCAATTTCACGGGTAACATAACTTTTATAAGTAGTCATTTTATTATCTCCTTTATTTAAAACTTTTTCATTTCACGATACAGAAGCCAGGTTAATTCTCGTTCGGCTTGTGCTTCTGTATACTTTTCAGCCAGCGCCTTTTGTTCGGCCGGGCTTGCTTCTTCTAAGTCGGCCAGCGTGTCAAGTGCTACGCAAGGCCCCAAAAGCCAGGCCGGGAAAATAGCCCCGGCTAAGCCGTCTTTATACTCTTTAAAGGCTTTTTGGCGGCCGACTTGATCAATACGCCAGCCGTATTCGCTTTCGAATTTTTCTTTTTCGGCCTTTAACGCTTCTTTAGCGCTGGCCGGGACCGGTTCGTCGCCTTGCCAGTTTTCCAAGAAGAAATTATAAAGATTTTCGCGGAATTTCTTAGATGTAGTTTTTAACATTTTTGTTTTTCCCTTCTATGCTTCTTTTTTTCCTAAAACTTCGATTTGTGATACATCGAAAACACAGACCGGCGTACAAATTAAGTGCTCTTTTTGTTCGCCGTTTTTGTCGGTCGTTTTAATCATTTTAGGCGCTTCGATTACAAGGGCTTTAGACCCCTTTTTAACCACGCGGCCGGCTGCTTTCCATGCTTTGAAGCCTTTTACTTGTGTTGCGCGGCCGTTGCTTTGATTAAAGAGCAGCGCGCAATTTCTTTCACTGTATGGAATTTCCCGGCCGGCGTTGATTTTTTTGCAAAAGGATTTAAATTCCGCGGTCGTTTTGTCTAAAGTCTTGATAGCGGCCCGGCTAGCGTCAAGGCGCGCGCGGCTTTTGCTTTTTGGTCGCTTGCTTTTAGCAGCCGCCGGCGCTTTGGTCAAAAACTTGTGGTCAAGGGTTACGGCAACGAAGCCCGTTTCTTTTGTAGCTGCTACCGGCGCCGGCGTTTTTTCGCCGTAAGTAAACGCCAATTCATACGCGGCCACTTCGCGGTCGCTAACCATTAGATCACCATTTTCACGTTGGAAAGCCCGCGCCGCTGCTTTATATCCAATACTTTTCTTTTGCTTACTATCGTAAGCTTTGGCCGCGCTGCTTTCGTATTTTTCAGCGTATGAAAGATTGTCATAAAGCCGGTTATATTGAGCGGTGTAAGCTTCAAAAGTTACGACCTGACGGCCTAACAGTTCGGCAATTTCGCCCGGTAAAAGAGCAAGCATGTAGGCCGCTTTTACTTCTTTTGTTTCCATAGGGGCAAGCGTTTCTTTATTTCTTTTTGTGAAGATATTTCCCTGGCGCTTGATTTCCGAAGTGTCGCTAATGCCGTTTAGAGCCTTGTGAAAAAGTCTGGCCGCTTTATCGATATCAAAGAAATTTAATTCTTTTGCGATTGGTCTAAACTCTTTCATCAATGGTTTATTCTCTTTTAAAGCCGTTTCGGCTTCGACTAAGATATGAAAGGCTTCAACTTGGTTATGTAACTCTTCGATGTTATCGATAGTGGCGGGCGTTAGGTCTAACAATTCCCCGGCTTCTTCTATACTGATTGCGATATGGTCGAAGCCTTTAGCCGCCGCCGCCGATACATCTTTTTCATCTTCAAAATGGAAATATTCGCCGTCAATGTTTACACCTACCAAGCGGCCATTTTCGGGCTTTTTAGTCCATTGTGAATAGGCTTCAATGGCCAATTTTACGGCGTTATCAATTTTTACCGTGCTAATGGTTTCTGTTTTTGCTGCTGGTTCCGTTTCTACTTCGTCAACCAGGCCGGCGGCCTTTTTAACAGTGGCCGCGTCAACGGCTTGGAAGCTATCAAGCCCGTTTAAAGTGTCGGTTAAAGTGATAACCCGGCCCGCCGTGTCAACCATGACGAAGTCCCGGCCGGCGGCCTTACTTGACTTAAAGAAAATTTTAGTATTTTCCTTTTCAACCTTGGCGGCGTAAAGTCCGCCGCTTAAATCGAACCATTTTTCACTAAGGCTAATAGCCTTTTTTGCTTGGTCAAATTCAACATTAATTTTTTTAGTCATAATTTTCACTCTTTCCATACTATCGAAAGAGTGCTATAGTATAAACAGACTCTTTCGAAAGAGTTAAACCCGGCCCGGACTTTCCCGGGCCTTTTCCTTTTCCTTTTTTAGCAGCCCGCCGGCAAATGAGCCGGGAAAGCTTGCTTTTTCTTTCACTGTGGTTTATAATGTTTACTAAAGTAGTTGCTAGTAAGTTCTGCTTACATCACGGCCGGCGCTTGTCAAATGGGACTCATTGCGCTGCTACTTTAGCGGGCTAGTCTTTACAAGGGGACTAGCAGACCCGGCCCCGTACCACCTAACGGGGACTTTTATTTAGTTGTCAAAGTGCTATTTAGGCTTTTGGCCTTTATCTTGACTACATAGTACAATTTTTCTTGTGTACTTGTCAAGTGTAATCAAGATTTTTTTGAAAGTTTTTTGTGTTGCCGTTTTGCCGGCCCCGCTTCAACCTTCAAGAATAATTATAATCGATTTTCGCAACGTTGACAAGTACAAACACTACTTTTTTTAAAAGTTTTTTGCGGCCCGGCTGCTAGTTGATCGAAAGCGGCCGGCTACCTGGTAGCAGCTACCTTATAAAGAAGCAACGGCAACAAATTGCCCGGCTGCTAGTTGATCGAAAGCGGCCGGCTACCTGGTAGCAGCTACCTTATAAAGAAGCAACGGCAACAAAAAAAGTCAAAAATATACATTTTTGGAAATCGTATAGTGAAAGTGCTTTTCCGAAAAAAGTAAACGCTTTCTTAAAATTATGAAACTATTTACATGAGAATTTCATTAATGAATACTAAAAATATAATTATAGCTATAAGTCTGACCAATTTTTACCTTTTTTCTTTTCGCCTTAGGAGGTTTTGCTGTACAACTGGGGTGATTTTTTTTTTTTTTTTATTCCGCAGCCAGTCAGCTACCCAGTTGTCCGGTTAGTCAGTTCCCAATTTACTGTGGTATACTATATGTACAAGCCGTTCACGCTTCTCTGATTATCATTTGTCTGTATGGCAAAAGCTATTGGTTAGGAAATTGCTTTGTTAAGTCCACACCTTCAATTGACGGTCAAAGCGGACCCCGAACGGTCTTTTATATAAAGGGCACTGGAACCTATCAGCCAGATGCTCTTGCTACGTGCCGTTTAGCGGCTTATATAATGTAAGACAGATGATTCAGCTGGTTCACGGGAAGAGAAATCCTATGGAGCTTTGGTGTTACATAGGCCGGGCTAGTGTTAGGGTTGTCTGTCTAGCACTCACTGACACCAAACAGTGGGTGCTTTTTTATTTGCCAGATCTCCTGTACTGTGGTAGAGTATATATCGAAAGCCACAAGCTAGCATGGCTTTCCATCCAATATTTTGGTGATATGTTCTCCCCAAGTGCACTAAAGAGAGAGCAAACATTCATACAGTATATAAAGGCAGTCAGCATTCTTTCCTCAACCGCTGACTGTCTTTTTTTGCGTTGCATGCCATAGAATAGATTTTTAGCTACCTATCAGCCGCTCTAGCATAGGTCGTAGGTAATCTACCGCAGGATTGTTTTAGACGCCTCACAGGCCAATTCTATGCCGTATGCAGGGTACTTATATAAGTCTGTCTTGGCCGACACTTTAGCTGCACAGATTGCCTACCACCAAACCGCAGGTTAGTGTTTCGGCTGTTAACCACCCACTAGTAAAATTTTTGGCTGTGAAAAACGCCCCCCAGTCAAAATTCAGTCCCGAAAAATCACCCCCCATGCTTTTTTCGAACTCAGAAAAAACACCCCCCAAGCTTTTTCGAAGTATAAAAAATAGCCCCCCAAGCTTTTTGGGGAGCTATCAATTATTTACTTAACAGGTTAGCGGCCGTATCATCACCGCCTACCCAGTCCACCCAATGAACCAGGCCTTGATAGTCAACCTTGCTAATAGCACGTACAACCTGGTCCTCGATTTTATCATACAGTCCAGTGTGGCTATCTGCTCCTTCATTGTATTGGCGAGCATATTCCTTGATTTGATCGTCAGTAATCTTCAGTCCGGCAAATTCACGGGCACCAGTTAACACGGCTGTCAGTGCTTCGTCCACCGGGTTGACGTGTTCTGGATATTCCAAAGCGTCCTCCAGGTAGTCTTCCAGTGGTTCACGGTCAGGAATCTCTTCCAGATCGTAGTCATCGATGAACCCCTGGTTCTTAGCTTCCTTTAACAGGGCTGGCACTGAACTGTCATCAATGTCTTCCCAATCGGCCAGATCACCCGTTACTAGGTCTGCTTCGCTAATTGCTTGCCAAAGCTTTTCAGCACTTTCAAATGCACCTAAGTCTTCGTGATTTACCTTTACGTTGTATAACATTTTAGTTTTCCTCCTTAAATTCAGTAGTCCAGTTGATGTGGTTATCATCAATCACCAGCTGCATGTTGTCTTGGAAATTCTCGTATTCCATTTGGTCCCATTCATCCAGCTTTTCTGGGTCGGACTTGCGAAGCTTTTCTGGGTCCCAACCAAAATCGCTTTCGTATTCCCAGCGAGCTACTGATTCAAACTTTTCCTTAAATCTTTCATCAGTATCCTTGCTAAAGTACTTTTCCATGTACTCTTGGCCCAGCTTTTGATTGCGCTTAGCCAATGCAATGGCGTCCTCGTTGTCGTACAGTTCATCCCAGGTGTCCTCCACATGGACAAAAAACACGTCATCGCCCAATTCAGCAACGTAGTCACCATTGACCGTCACTTCGATATCGTCACGGCTAATGGTTGAGTTGTAAAACTCACGGGCTGAGTATTCGCACTCGTCGTCCGCATTTTCGTTGAACCACTCATCAACGTCAAGATCGTCAGCGTCAACGCCGGATTCAATGAGCTTCTTTTCTAAGATATGGTAATTCTTGTCTTCTGCAAGGGTTACTTCACCATACAGGATTTCTGGTGAACTTTCCCGTTCAAAATATTCTGCTTTTAATTCGTACATCATTTTTGTGTACCTCCTTTACGCTCTATATTATACACCTTGACAAGTACATTGCAAGGAAAAGTTTTACTTTTTTTCTTGCTTTTCCTTGATTCGCTTTGCCAAATCATTTAGATCATCATTATTGGCTAGATCGCTAATAAACTTTCTTGCCTTTGATCGATATTGCAGGTAACGCATTTCTTCTTTATGAGCTTCATTCCATTTTTGGTTAGCTCTTTTTCTAGCTTCGGTAATCGCCATGTGTTGCCCTCCTTTTCTACCCTATAGTACACTTGGCAAAGCAGAAAGTCAACCCCCGCGTGGCAATAAAAAAGCCCGGATGTATCAACATCCAGACTTATCACACACTAATAGGAAATTTCTTTCCTATATCGTAAACCACCGGAACACTGACAGCATTCCCGGCTTGCTTGTAGAGTTGTGTGTCACTCAGCCCGGCAGCCTTTGCCTTGTCAAACTGTTCATCTGAAAAGCCCTGTAGCCGCCAGCATTCTCTTGGAGTAAGTCGCCTGATCGCTAGATCATCAGTAACAATCTGTGGAATACGGCTACCGCCACCGCCAGTGTTTAAAGTAGGTGCAAGTCCACCTGAGGTGCTTGTATTGCCAATCTGGACAATCTTATGAGTACGCTTGTGGATTAGTATTTTGAGTGGCCCCTTGTAGTCCGTAGCTTTCAAGGTAGGAATCAACCCGTCACCGTAGATCATATACCGATCACCCCGGCTAGTCTGTGTAGGCTTCTTTACATTCCCTGCTATATTTATTTTTTTCTTAGATTGTCGATCAGCAACTGCAGTTTGTCCTGACCTAGAAAATATTTGGGCTGTATTTTTTTCTAAGATGTCCGACAATATACACTCGTTCTCTGTTTTGTGGTAGGAAATCGGCAGTGTTATAAACTTTCCATTCGCAATCATACCCGACTTTGTCCATTTCAATGAGCACTCTGGCAAAGTCCCAGCCTCCATTGCTTGATAAAAGGTTTTTAACGTTTTCCATGAGCAAAAAGGCAGGGAGTTCTTTTTGAGCTTGTACTCGCTCTTCAAGGCACCGAATAACTTCAAAGAACATACTGCTGTGCTTGCCTTTAAGTCCTTCTTTTCGTCCAGCAAGTGAAATGTCTGTGCAAGGACTTCCGAATGTCCACAAGTCTGCATATGGTAGATCAACTCCTTTTACGTTTTGAATGTCTGTTGCTGTGTATAATCCGTCTGTGTCATAGATCGCCTGGTAGCTCTCTCTAGCAAACTTATCCCACTCAACCCAGCCCACGCAGGTGTGACCTGCTTTCTCAAGACCAGTGTGGAAGCCACCTATACCAGCGAATAAATCAATAAATTTCATCAGATAAATAATGTCCCTATCGCTAATGTAAACAATATAGCTATCTTAACTATATGTTTTCTTTCGTTTTGTCGGCTGTCCATGTCAAGCATGGTCTGCTCGTAGGCCATGATAAAAATCAACAGCAATATAACCGCATTCTGGACTACGCTAAGCTCTGGAAACATCAACACATAATCAGCCATATCATACCTATCGCAATCAACACAATCAGTTCAATCGTGTGTCTTTTCTTGTCTTGCTTGTTGTCGTCTAGCATCAGCTTGATTATTACCAATCCCGCAGCCAAAAGCCAGGCACAGAAAATTATCAAGCTTACAGATTCTGCTCCAGTTAGACTAGTCCCCTTATCATCGACTGGAATTGGAATGTAATAGTAAACCGGAATGGAATAGTTATATGGAGTCATTTATCCGCCTATCCCCAATGCGTAGCAGCTTGGCCCGCCAAAACAAAAACTGGAATCCACGCTACGAGCTTTAGATCAAAGTCAGTGAACGTATACCAAAAGCCCATAATGTGACCGTCCACAAACAAGAGAGTAAATAGAAAAAACTCAAATGGAGTGATCAGTATAAGCCAGATTAGCAAAGGTATGGTAATCAGCCAAATAATCATCGGTATAACATCAAAATCCAGGAAAGATAAAACGCTAAACTTGATTGTTATGACCAAGCGGATTGCTACATAAGCCCAGACCAGGATACACAAAATTAACCAAGCCATCTGACCAGCGCTCCAATAATGACCAGCGGCCAACCAACAAATTCGCCTAAAATCAGTGTGGTTGTAGCAATTTCAACGCCATGTCTTGGCAAGATAGCCACTTCAGCTAAAGACAATGCAGGGCTAAACAGTCCAGCTAATAACCCAACCCAAAAATAAATCGGCATAAATTATATCTCCATAAATAAAAAAGCCGGCTATACCGGCTATAATAACCCGCTCAGATCAGTTGATCGTCATCGCTTGAGTATAGCATCCCTACTCCGCAGTAGAGCGCTATGCAAGGGTTTAAGACTATAGCGCAGTTCCACCCGCACTATAGCCGAAGTCATGTAGTGACCCACAATGACTTGTCAAATGACATATTAATTACTAGATTGGTAGATGCAGCTCTTTAGCTACATCAAAAATAAAATCATTCCATTTCCTGTAGCCGTCTGCACGGCTTACAAGGACTTTACCTTGCATTACTAAATCAGAAATGGTGTGTGCATTTCTCAGTCTTGACGGTTTGAAATACAGTTCTTTACAGATTGTCTGTACTTCGTCTGGTGCCTCTTCAAAACAAGTCCGGATTGCCGTGTGCTCTTGTCTCAATGCGTTCAGCCGCTTGTCTTCATCAAGCGTTACAATCCATCGTTCTTGATAAGGTGTACTGCTGCTAGATCGACCCCCACCCACATTGTCGTCCGGCTCTACATATGGATGCTGGAGTTCAAATCTCCGTTGCTCTACGTATTCATCATAGTGTGGATAGTCTTCAAGCAAAGATTCAATATAGCGCTTAGCATTCCGTTCACGTTTACTAATAGACACCATTTCACCTGCTGCAAAAAACGTGTGTAATGTAGGCAATTTTTGTTTTTTGACTACATATCCGAAGACTTAAATACAAACGTTTTCCTTATTGCCGTCATCACCAGTATTCCGATATCTCAACGAGGAGGTAATCGCATTGACCAGCGCAGGTACTTGCGTGCCACTCTTGCAACTTCTTGGAAAAGCTCTCGCCCTTCCTCGGGTACAGCTAACCCGCATGGCTATGACCGAAGCCGCAGCCTTAACTTCCTTTCTACTAAAATTTATAGCGCATGATTCAATTCTGGATGCTCAGCCAGCGCTAAAAGGCTAAGCATCGCATTCTTGTCCCGATCTACGACTTTATTGTAGTTCGGGCATTTTTCGTTATAGCAGACGTACTCGTTGTGCTTGGTACCATGTTTCTTGTTTCCATAAAGGGTGATCTTGTCATCACCTTTTTTGACATTGCTACAAGCCGCGCAACGCTGAGTAGACGGGTACAGCTTATTTGCCAGAATAAGGTCTTTACCGTACCAATCGCACTTGTAAGTCAATATCTGCTTAAACTTGCCAAACATCGACCGATGAACACCCTTTGAAGCCACGTGGCTCATAAGCATACCCTTAACCGACAGGTTTTCGATCACGATCTTGTCGTAGTCCTTGACCAGTCTAGTCGTAAACTTTTGTATCAAGTCATTTTGGATATTTCCAACCTTCCGATAGCATGCTTGAAGCTTGGCTTTCGTCTTCAAGTAGTTCTTGCTATTGTAGGATGCTTGTCCATTTTCAGCCCGTTTTCTGGCAAGCTGACGTTGATAGTGCTTTATTCGCTTATAAATCCTGTTGAGACGCTTAGGTAGAACGTTTATCCGGCCTTCCGTGTAGTCAAAGTGACCAACGTTCACGTCAACTGCTGTTGCCTTGCCTGTCTTAGCTGGTTGCTTGACGTTTTCAACTTGAAAAGGAATGGCCGCGTAATAACGACCTTTTTCTTTAAAGTAGCTGACAACGCCGAATTTCTCAGACAAGGGTTCTTCACTTAACTTAAAGCCTCGCCATTGATCTTTTGGAATGGTACTTTCTTTTGCCCGTTCCAAATAAAGAACTCCATCTTTGATCCGGCTCTGATCACTTTTAAAGCCTTGTCTAGGTGCTTTCTTTGACTTAAATTTAGGCTTGCCCCAGTTTGGCTGGGCTTTATTGAAGAAATTGCTCCAAGCATTAGCAAGATCAGTAATAGCAAGCTGCAGCAAGTGCGCTGAATACTGATACTGCCAGTCGGCTTTATTGGCGACCAATTCATCACGAACTCTTCGTTCAGTTGGTGATGGATATGATTTAAGCAGGTCTTTTTGCTTTGTGGCTTTGGCAATCTGCCTTGCTTCATACATCTCATTCCATAAAGCGAGTCCTTGGTTAAAGCAGTAGCGGCGATAGTCGCACGCTTCATCCAAAGCCTGTCTCATGACCTTATTAGGGTGCAGCTTATAAACCCTTGTCTGAATTAATTCAGATATTGTTTTCACCTCCTTTCAAAACATCAGTTTTCTGTTACTAGTCTTTAGTCCCTAAGAAATAACCTATACGTCTATTATATACCTTTCATTGCCGATTTGCAAACATTTTTAAGAATTTCTTTGCAATCGTTCGGTATATCGTCAGTTGGAAACGGAATTAATTCAGTGTCTGTTCGTATAATCCTAGCCCACTCTTTACCATCAGCTCCATAAAGCATAATCTCGTTGTCACTGATCGTGGTCTGCGTTCCATCTGGGAAGCTGCGTAAACTAAAATTGTTAGTTTTCATAGCTGTCATCTCCATGCTTCAAGAACAAGCCATGTGGTGTAATGTAGTAATCTCCGTTAGCTATGTCAGCCCAGATTGATTGTCTGTATTTGACAGTATAACCATCGTTTACAAGTTGCCGCTCAATCCAATCGGGATTGCCGCCTACGGTTCCACCAAGCAAATACTTGCGGGCTTGCCCTTTTGATGTGGCATAGTATACATTGCCCACAGTGTCAGTCAGAACCCAGCGGAAGTTACCCTTTACGTTCAAATTGTATTTGGCTATAACCCGCTTCACCGTGGAATATCCAGCTCCCAGTTCACCAGCTATCGCATTGGCTGAATATCCTTCATCGACCATTTGGATTACCATTTGTTCAAACTTCTCTCGATTGCTGTCTGTCCACTTGATCGGGATGTCTGGATGTCCTTCATGATTCAGTTCTACTTGCAGTTGCCGTAGTTCACACTCTGGAGTAGCCATAATTGAACCATAGCGCTTTTCACAGTCGTGGATAATCTGGTAGTGCTTAGTGTTTATCCTCATTGTCCAACTCCGCCATGGTCAAAATGCAATACCCAGCCAGATCAAGCAAGGTGTCCTGGACTGATTCGCCCAAGTTATCTATACCATTACTATCAAGCATCAAGGTGTTCAGCCGATTCCACTTGTCTGACATTCTTACTAGCGCAGCAATGTAGCCGTATTTTTCAATGCTCTTGCCGAATGCGTCACCGTAGGCTGCGTTCTTTTTGGCTAAGGTATCTTCCAGCTTATCAGTGTAGTCTTTATATGTTTCCATAGGTTATCTGCTTTCTATCTATATTTCTCTAGTCGGTTAATCCACTGCCAATTGAGTTTAAATTTTCGATAGCCGTCACCGATCAGTGTTAAGTAATCGATGTCTTTATCAAACTCAAAGCATGTTTTCCACTCTGCAGCTTTTCTCAAGTCCAGGTATGCATTTTCTGGACACAGTGGACTAAAGTGCATGACGTAGAGTGGATAGCCTTTATCGCCTAGTAAAGTTAGCTTACGTTTCATGACTGCTCCTTAAATAAAAATAACCATTGCCTGGAATCGAACCAGACTTAAAAGTCCTAACTTAATGGTTTGTAGAAATGCGGGTTGAAAAAACATGGTTAAAAGAACGCCCTTAGCTGTAGGCGTAAGTAAAAAATCAACCCCTTAGCTATACCGTTTGCAGTCGGCAGACTGTTGATACAGCCGTACCCCGCTAAGCGTTGGCTATCACGGCAGGGCTAAGGCAAGCTGGGGAGTCGAACCCCAACTTGCTGTACGAATTAGTCAATGTTGCTGTAGGTAAAGTAGAGTGCCCAGCTGGAGGAAGCTGGGCTAAGTTGTGCGCTGGAGTCGAACCAGCTTACAACCGAAACACAACTGCAAAAAAATAACGAGACTAGTACTAAATTTAAATTACAGTTGTAGTAGTATTTCTTAATTGCTAAAGATTTTTTTGGAGTAACACTACTACGTTTACAATTCGCTGTTCGCAGCTTTCCACACCGTTCACAGCAATACACGACCTGGGGCTTGCACCCAGCGGCTCTCTATGGTGTCGTGTTACTGATTCAGAAAGAAAACATACTAGTAAAAAAGGAGGTCACAGACAATTTATTAGTTTTATCCGTCACGCTGAGACACTGTACTCATATGAGTACTCTTTAATGATATCGTTGACTTAGTGCATGAGCACCGCATTCATACCGCACACCCACCGCATGTTTCTACAAGCATACTAGCTATGTTTAAACCTCGTCTTGCCTTTACGCCTTCAAAGCATTCAGCAAATTCAGCACATGCTTGCTGGCGGTATTTATTAACTGTCCGTTCACCCAGTCCCAGTTTAATTTCTTCATCAAGGTTATTCTTACGCTTGATATAACAATCAATCAACAGCGTTCTGTGGTAGTGGTAGACCTCTCCATCACGCATAATACCAATCGCTTCAATCAGTGCATCAACTGCTTGCTCATACTCATTGCCCGTTGATTCTTCCTGGTAATGCTTTTGCCATTCTTCGGGCTTGGTCAAGTCGTTGATAGACCGCCCAGCAAAATTCAAAATCCGTGGTACCGTGTCGTTGAAAAAGGTTTGTACGTTTAATGCTGTCTGCTTCACATCAATCTCTGGAAAAATCATACGATCATCACCGACCAGTAAGCTGTAAGCATAAAGCCCAGGAAAATCAGCATGGTCAGCGAATTAGGCTTGCACATTAAGAATGCAATAGCCACAATCAGCCCTCCCCAGCTGAGATAAATAAATGCCGTCAGTAACATCATAAGTCCTCTACTCTCACATCAATTTTATTCTCACTGCCATAAACCTTAGCTGCATCGACCATTGCCACACGCTTGACGTCATCATAGGCAAGTCCTTCAAGTGACTTGCACACCTGGCTTACGTCAAGGCGCTTGGCAGGCCATTCTAGCCCCGCTAAACACGCATCAGCATGACTATTCGTATACGATCTGGGAACGGCTGAGACAGCACGTATGGTCAACTTAACAGGCCTCTCAATAGGCTTGCCTAAGTATGCTTGCTTAACGCAATCTTCAACTGCCTTGCCGTCAGGTATCGTGACATCAATAGAACTCATACTCATTGCCCTCCAGCTTTTCATTGACTGTCTTAGCGGCTTGATCTAACAAATTAGGATTTACGCCGCTGGCTAGCAGTTCAGTAATCAGCTCAGTGCCTGCAAACAATAATGACTGACCTTCAACCTTATTGGCAATGCTGGTAATAGCCGTTGATACCTTCATTCTGATTGTGTCCTTGTAGCTAATCATCGATAATCCACACCTCCCAGCTAAATGCAACACTCATTCCTTGCTCTCCTCCCTCAGCTTATCCAGAATATCCATTGACCGCTTAGCTTTAAGCTCTTCGATCATGTCTAACGTTCGTTCAATGTCTTTTTGGCTAACCTTGATTTTAGTGCCTAAGTCATCGATCTGACTGCATGATTCACTCAGCCGTCTGATATCACAAGCGTTTTGGTCAACATGCTTGAGAAGAACATTTATAAATTTTTCCTGGGACTCGTTGTAATTACGAAGCAATTCAACTTTTCTCTCTAAAACATTGACCTGGATTTTAAGAGTTTCAAGATTAAAGAAAAGTGCAATTACACCAACCAAAGCACATAAAGCTATTCCAAACTCTGTACTCATTACTTATCCTCCTTCGTGATAGGCACTGTGTAAAATAGGTCTTGAGCTTCTTCTATTATTTTGTTAAGGCGCTTGTCGTGACATACTAGTCGCTCGCCTTTTTGCTCATGGAGCAAAGTGGTATTAATTGCCAGTAAGCTCATAATCAAGCTGAAGAAGCGGAGTACCATTCCACAAGCAAGAATGGTTAACAATAACAATGCGATTACTAATACCGTCAAAAATACAGTCATTACTTATCCTCCAGTTTCTTATGCCCACAATATGGACAACCATTCGTTAAATTCTTAGGATTCAACCATTTGTTCAAACTTACATGTTGTTCTTCGCCACAATCTAAGCACTTTACATCTGCATTAATTGACAGCTTGTTGATGTCTTCAATCCCTGGATAAAGCAGCTCCCAGTGGCCTGCCTTTACCTTAAACCGTCTTCTAATCTCTGCATTGTCCAGCTTGTTACGGCTTCCGTTTTGTGGAATGTAATACATTACAATAACTCCCTTCTTTTCTCCATTCGATCAACCATTCTGTCTGCTTCGTCTTCCCAAGTGGAATCTAAGTAAGTGATGGTTCTTGTTGTTCCCCATTTAGACCAGGCTTCTTCTTCTATCTTGTAGATGTTCTTGAGGGGAATAAAGATATCCTCCCCGTCATATTCCTCAAAATAGGGAACTGAATAGCCACTTACTACAATGCCCTTATCCTTAACATACCTGAGCTTGTAGCATTCTAATTTAACGTCTCTGTCAAAACGTGCAATGGCTTTCAATATCACTGTCCAGTGCATTATTGTCTCCTCGTTTTCGTCTCATGCTCACTCGTCTCTGTAAAATTATCTTGTTATTCTGTGATAACCTCTGCGTCAAACTTGTATGAAACTAGCTTCACTGGGCAATCATATTTTTCTCTAGCTCGTTCAAGCTGGGTTAATGCACTTGCTAAATCAATATAGATTTTCGCCTTGCCATTGGCGTTATGAACAACGTACCAATGGTCATGGTCAAGATTAGCAACCACGGCGTACAGTGCAGGATGGTCTATCTTACTCCATGTGGTCATGCTTTGCCCTCCTCTAAGGCTACGTCAAGTGGTGTCAGCATATTGCTAATTGCATCACACCATTCCTCCGGTAACCAGCGCTTTTCTTTTTCAAGTTCTTCAAGTGTATAGCTATTCACAATCAAGATATATTGGTTGTCTGTACTGAAACTTTTCAAGTACTCGTTCTTATCACCAATCTTGAAATAATCCCAATGTTGGTGGCGTGGTTCAGAGTTCAAGATTACGTACCTTTGCTGAGGTGTCCGCTTTGCTGGTGGAGTATCAGCCAACTCTGCCATTAATCTCAGCAAAGATGGGGACATAACAAAGCTGTCATCTTCTACTTCCCACACGAAGCTATTGGCCCCCAGCTGGGCCATCATTGAATCGTAAGTGTTATCGTAGATGTAAACATTCCCTTGCTCATCGTATTCGGCATATACCGAGCCGTCATCGAACGCATAAATAAACTCGCTAATTGTCATGCTTCAACACTTTCTTTGCTTCACTAACCGTTACGGTTAACAGGTCAACTGCCTCCTGCAATTTCTTGGGCAGAGTGGTTTTTAATTGCTCCAGTTCTTCCTTGGTGTAGGCAAAGTCATTCAGATCGTCAATGCTTAAAATACATGATGAAAGACTATTTTTGTCAATCAAGAACACCCGGATTGATAATCCACCTTCAAGCAAGAACGGCTTGCCATTCAAGATCACGTACTTGTTGTCTTCTGCCCTGCTCTCTGCCATCTCTACCATGAGCTTTAAGATTTTGGTGGGAATGGTTATTTGAGAAGTGGACCGAATGTCCCAGTTTATGTAGTGCTTTTCTAGCAGCGCAATAGGGCCTTCGTCAAATGCCTGCAAAAAAACATCACCACAGCCATTGTCATAAGCTTCAAGTTCATTTCTGTCATCAACATCAATAACATTCACAGCTTCAATAAATTCCTCAGTTGTCATTGTCTTCCTCCACAATCTTTGTCATTTTGTCTCTCAACTTGTATGCTTCGGGTTGAGTAATCTTTTTAACAATTTCGAAATCACTCTTGTACATAGTGGGAAAGCATGACCCAAGATTGAAAAACTCTTCGAATATTTCGTTATTTGACCACTTACCGGTTTTACAATTAAACCGCAGTTCGGCCACATCACCATCCTTGTTTTCCCAGTTATCCCAGGTATAGTAAATGGAATCTGCACCAAATTCTGCCATTGAATCCATCAGATCGCCCAGGTCATAGGCGAGCATGGTTACGTCATTCATTATCTTCACCCATCTTTACAGATTCATCAGAATCCTCATCAGGAAACATCAATTTAAATGCGTCTACGTCTTGATGTTCTTTAACCAATTGAGACATCAAGTCAACCTTGATATGAATTACTTGATTACTTGCGGCAATCAATCTTTTCGAGTACTCATTGCCCTCTCCATAGTATTTATCAAGGTCTACTGCCGCCAGCGTTAAATCGAAAGCATGGATCTTGTCAGCCACATCACGCCATTCTTCAATTGTCATGATTAATCCTCCCAATTTAACCCAATGTGTTCATCAATATCGCCTTTAGCGTATTCAGCCATCAGCTCTAATGTTTTTGCTGAGAACTTTAAAACGGAGTAACCGTCACCTCTGAACTCCCAGTTTTCGCCGTTGTAATCAAACATAATAGTATCCGAACGGTTCAAGATTTTAATGTATCCGTGGTTATCCGCCACAGCGTGAAAATCATCTGTGTATTTTTTATTAAATTCATCTACAAAATCTTTACTAGTCATTGCTGTTCTCGTAAAAATTGGTGGTATTTTAACCATTACGTCTTTCATCGACATTGCTGTTCTCCTTTGCATTGGTGGCGTTGTTCTATTGCCCAGTGGTGGTACGTTAATTTTCACTACCGACCTCCACATCATAGATGAAGTCCAAACTGGTATGAATTTCATGCAGCTCTTCCAGCATCTGGATAGACACATACTCATCAAAGCAAGTCGCATGTTCTTTAAGACTTTTTATCGTTTCAGCAAACTGTTCATCATGCTTGTTCATTGCTATTCTCCTTTCAATGCCCAGCACTGCTGGGCCGCTTTCTGCCCATATGCTTAACAACCCTCTTATGCGTCATCGTTATTCTCCTTTCATACCCACATCTTTGTGTCAGTGATTCCCATTACGAGATATTCGTCAAGGTTAGCGTCCCAGACACCAAGTGACATGACCCCATTATTCATACCTAACTTTGCTCTGAGAAATTTGTCGATCACAGCTCCCCTGGGCAAATTGACATGTACTTGAATGAGTTGTCTGTCTGACTTACGGCAGAGCACTACCGTTGTTTCATAACGCGTCATGCTGCATTGCCTCCTTTTCGCTATATGCCTCACTATAGTAAGCTTCAAAGATAAGGTGTCTTGCCTTACGCAGAATTTCATTGTAGACGGCCTTGTTCGGCTCGCCTTTATTCCATTCTTTAACTGCCTTGTGAACCAATTTCTCAGCTTGCTCAAGCTTGCTCATCGTTGTTGTATCTTTGTTCATTTTCTTTCATCTCTTCTTCACTGTTAAACCCCAGTCGTTCCCAGCGTGGAGGTATTTGCTTGATAATTATTTCTTTAATCTTGTGATAGTCCTTATAGCTGAACCCGGACGGGTCCATTAAGCCTACACTAATCATTGCTAGCACGTCTCTCACGGGCTTGCGGTAGACATGTGCGTAATTGACTACAATCTCTTGGCAAACCTGCTCGCTGCCTTCTAAAGCCGCCTGCAGGTAAGCATTCATCATTCTGATCTGCTCAACCATGGTAGACCTTTTTAATTGGGCAGTAGTACTCCATCATGAAGTCTACTAGGCAATCATCACTGCACAGCATAAAGCCGTCAACTTCATAGCATTCTTGTCCGTCTTCGAGTGGTGTCCTACACTCATCACATTTATCTGTCGAAACCATAACCTACTAACTCCTCGTCTACAATCTTTAACGCATCCTCTGGGCTTCGTGCAATGCCGTGGATAATTCCCCAGCAGCTAAGCATTTCATGAAATCTGACCTGGCTGTCTCTAGCCTTACCAGTCTTGTCTTTCATTTCGATGTAAAATACCTTGCCGCCGTCATGTTTAAACCCGTACAAATCGAAGTGCCCAACTGGCAAGCCCTGGATAATTCTCTTGCCATCCATGCTGCGAAACTTGCCTGCGTTTGTTCTGAACACTGTGCAGTTGTCTTTTGATAAGGCAACCATGGTTAATTTTTGAATATCTGACTCACGCATTGGCTAAGCCCGGTATTGGAATACTTCCACAACATGAGCTGGTGAAACTGCTTCTTTCATCCCATCAGTATTTGTAAATTCAACAAAGCCAGTTGATTTCGCCAGCGCATTAAGAACATCTGAGTAAGCCATTCTCGTCCAAACTTCTTCGCCGTTGTCCAAATAAATCCAAGTTTCCGTCATTGCTTTAATTATCCCAATTCTCTTTCACTGTAAAATACATCCATGATGTTTTTCTTATTAAGCGTTACAGGTAGCTTGTTGTTTTCACGATGCAGCTCTACAAAGTCAGTGTCAGAGTTTTTCAGAATAGTCACCACGTCTTCGTATGACTCACGCACGTAATACAAAACTAAGCCGTGGACGTTCATTCTAATAATTGCCATAGTTAAAATCTTCCTTTTCTTTTCTAACTGCGTCTGCGTGTTTCATGACACGTTCGATAAAAGTTACCTTGCCAATTCCCCAATCACTACATTCATCTAATACTTTTGTGGCTTCAGTTAATTCTTCATAAGTAAGACATCCGCTCTTTACGAGGTAGGCAATTGCTAGCACTGCTGCATCGTCTTCGTCCCAGCTGTCATCTTCGGTGAATGCTTCGGTGTAGCTCGTCCACCATTCACCTGATTCATCGTCCAGTTTTTCTAACAAACTGTAATGTTCATTGTCACTAAGCATATGATTAGTCCCTTCAGTTTAAAATTTCTGAATCCGCAGTATAGCGGACAATTTTTAAAGGTCGCACGCAACCTTCTTTTTTTAGTCGTCTCATTTGAGTTCTGGCCATGGCGTACCTGTCGTAGATCATTGGATGACTACCTGCTCTACACATCTGCAGATGTCCGTCCTTTTCTACCATCACGCCCCAGACCGCCGGGTCATCAATATTCTCAATCATTTTTGTCATTGTTGTTTCCTCCTCGAAGTTCTGGCGAAGTAGTCGCCAGCTGTGCCATTAAAGTTAATTCTTGACAGCTATAAGCACGTTCATTTTCAAAACGCCAATACTGGGAGTCAGACATCAATATTGCTACATAAGCCATACAGATCCAGTCACCACGGTCTGCAATAGTTACCCCTCCATCGAAATCTAGCTCTGCATTGTAGTCGTTAGAAATGTCGTTGAACAGCTTGACGAACTGTTCACTGGTCAGCGTCTGTCCGCATTTAATATCGTTCATGATTACTCCTTAACCCACAGAATGTTCTCAGTGTTTACCAGGTACTTGCTTGTTTGTTCTGGCCGTCCTTTTTCATGGACCTCCACAAACTTATGAGTAGCAATCTTGGGAACTAAGTCCTCGTACGATTCAGTTACCACCATTGCATTAGCATCAGCTCTGAATGTGATTAATGCCATTACTATTGCGCCTCCTTGGCAGTATCTCCAATTACAGTTTCAGTTGTTCTGATTCCCAGGTAAACTGTCCCGATTCTTGTGTGCTGCTTCTTACACTTATCTTTCATCTTTTGACTAAACGCCTTGTGGCTAAATACGTACTCGCCATTTCTTCTAGCCCAGTCTTGGAACTTTGAGTAAAGGACTTTCGATGAGACTTGAGCACCCTCGCACGGTGCAGTTTCGTCTTCCAGGAAAGCTTGTACTTCGTCCATCTGACCACGGTAATCTTCAACAGCAGACTTTATGCTTTCTGGTACATCAAGCCCTTCGAGTTGATACTTGATAGCTCCTTCGACTGACCAGTTGAGAATGCCTACCGCTTCACTCATTAACTTATCGTAGAGCTTAGGGTCAACATCTTCCTTGGCAATGATATGGTCAAACGGCAGGATAATGATTCTCCGCCAAATACCTTCGTCAGTCCCCCTAATGATCGGTTCATGGTTAGTAGCCATCCAAATTTTGCAGCATGGGTCAAATTCAAATTCCTTACCATAAAGGTGACGGGCTACCACACGGTCACCACCAGTAATTTGCTTGGTCAGCCCTTCATTAAGTCGTGAGCCTTCGTTCAATTCACTGGAGACAACAAACCTAGCACCTTCAAGCCGTGCAATGTCTGAATTAGCTCCGTTGCTTGAGCCCTTAACAATCAAAGTGTCAGCACTCATTGTTTGTGAGTAAGACCCCAGAATGTCAGAGATGACTTTAAGCATTAGTGATTTACCATTACGTCCCTTGCCGTAGCAGAAGAACAATACCTGCTCCGATGTAAGACCGGTTAATGAATAGCCAATTGCTTTTTGAATATATTCAATTGCTTCATGGTCGCCGCCAAACGTTTGATAAAGGAACTTATCCCACATTGGGTGATCGTACTCTGCGTTCGGTGAGAACTCGACCAATGCCTGCCGGGAAAACATTTTTGTCCAGTCTGCATCATGGAGAGTACCGTCAGTCAGATCAACATAGCCATTCTTAACGTTCAACAACATTGGGTCCTGGTCAAATTCACCGTGACTAACTGCCAGTAGGTGCATGATTTCTTTAATCATTGCTTCCTTGGCATTGCGAGAACGCATATGCTTTTTGAACTTGATAAATGCTTTAGTAGCATCCTCTTCGCTTACACCATCTGGGACGAATAGTGGTTCGTCTTTCAGTTCGTTAATTACTACGTCACAAGCCTTCTCAACGTTCTTGCGGTCATCCTTCTTCCACACGTTGTTTTTGTCGTAGTAGTACCATTCCTTGTCAGCCACCAGATATCTGAATGTGTCCGGCCAGCGGTCCTGGAACCTCTGAGCCATGCCCATATCGTCATATGAACGATGTGGATGTTCAGCATTCTTAGCTCTTTCAGCTGATTCTGGAGGAACATTGAATTTAAATACGTTGTCAACGAACGGCTCAGCAATATCTGATGTTGGGTGATATACGCTAGTAGTCCCAGCAATTGCTTTGTTGATGGTCATTTCACCATAGGTGACAGCACCGTGCTTCTCATCCCACTTGTCACGCATTAAGGCTGAGTTTCTGAAGATCGTGTCCATCTTTTCTGGGTCCTTGCCAGTCCAGAATGCCAAATCATTAGCAAAGGCTAAGTCAGCTTCTGATTGGCTGGCATAAATCTTTTCCCAGCCACCTTGCATGAATAAGCGGTCACGTTGGCCTTTTGAACTATCCAGCATTTTACGAATTATATTGGGAACTGGTAGATCAATGGCTTGCGTCTCAACTTGTGGGTGCAGATCAATCACCTTGTCTTCTTTGCCGAACAAGCGAGTATATAATGTAGTCATTTGATCGCTGCTCAGTTCAGAAATTGTATTGCTAGTAATCATGTTGCCAGTAAGGGCAAAGAAACGGCCGTCTTGGTACATTTCATAGTTGCTCTTACGTCTACGCTTGCCTGGAATCTTCCCTTTGAAAATGAAGTGCAGGCCTTCACCAGATTGGCTGATTTCACCGTAAGTATGATCGGTCAGATTGATGAACTCATCAACTTCGTTTTCAGCGTTTCCCAGTTCCTTCAATTCAATATCGTTTGCAATGTGGTCAATGTCCAGGCCAACATATCCATCACCGAAAAAGAAAGCCAAGCCCGACGCTCGGCTGTTCTTTTCCAGGCCTTCCTTGGCTGTTTTAAAGTCACACCATGTGGAAGGGTCGTTGGTCTTGGCATTGTTGCCCGTCATTGCATCGATAGGAATTTTTGTATTCTTATTTCGACTTGGGTCTAATTTTAATTCAAACAGTCCCCAGCGCTTGAGTGGTCTCAATTCATCGGGAATGTTTTCATAGAATGTCTGCATGTCGGACTCTCCTGTTTAACTAAAATGGCAGGTCATTATCGTTAACTTGCACTTGTGGTTGTGCAAATGGACTAGGTTGTTGAGGTTGAGGCTGCATTTGCGCTTGCGTAGGGAATTGAGTTGGTTCAAAATCTGAAGGCCAAACTTGGTTACGCTTAGTAGTCTTGCCTTGGTAAGTATCCTCAGAAACGCCAACCTTTACACGAACGTTCTTGCCTTCAAGCTTTTGTGACCAGTCGTTCCAATCTTCAATTGGAGTACCTGGAGCATAGCCAGCAGCTTGAGTGATAGAGCTTAAATCACCTTCGTCATATTGGCCAGTTGCCTTACGTCTCCACACACTGGCAAAGACAAGGCGGTTGTGGTACTTGCCGTTGGTTTCCGGCAGGGCTTGATCGAGGTCCTTACGAACACGGAGAGCTACCTTAATATATTCAGTGCCACCCTTAGTCGCATCTGGGCCAGTTGAATCAATAGTCATTTCATAGTAGCCTTCCGGCAATGGTTCGAAGTCGTTGTTCTTCTTGTCAACACGTTGAGTAACAAATAATGCCATAATTTTATAGTCTCCTTTATTTCAATAAATGTCTTGCCTTGGCTTGGTAATAGACCCAGCCAGGCTTGTATTTCATTTGTTTTGCGAATGCTTCCAGATCAGCATATGTTTTGCAGTCTTTCAGCTTAATAACTTTGCTTGTCTTAAAGTGTCCGTTGTTGACTTCCTGGATTTTCTTGAGTTCCATTCCATCATCAGCGCCCAGTTCTTTATCTTTACGTTCATTCTTGATTTCGAACTGTTTACCACAATACGGACACTCGATTATTTTTACTTCGTCAGTTTCACTAACAATGTTTTCATCTCGTATGAATACACCCATACAATAGCTACATTGATAGATGCCGCTGACTTCGCTGCTACCTTCACGTGACTTGCCACGCTTGCGGCTTTTCAGCGTCCAGTCTCTGTCTTGATTGGGAAGTCCAAACTTTTCCCAGTTGTTTACGTGATCGAGAATGATAGCCCGCTTATCTGACTGGTATCTCATGCAGCGCATTGCCTGCTGGAGATACAGCACCAATGACTTAGTTGGTCTAAGTAAGATCACACATGAACATTCTGGAACGTTGAACCCTTCTGAAACTAGATCACAGTTTACAAGGACCTGGTATTTACCACTCTTAAAGCCCTCCATGACCTCATCTCTGATTGCAGTTGGTGTTTTGCCGTCAGCTTCGGCTGCGGAAATTCCAGCTTCTTGAAAGCGCTGGACAACTTCTCTAGCCGTAGCAACCGTGGGTGTATAACAGATTGTCTGTCTGCCCCCAGCATGCTTTTTCCAGTTACCGATCAAGTCACCATAGGCAACAGTTTCCATATATTCGTTCATAGAACTGCCCGTGTAATCTTGGCCGCCATGTGATGCAAGCTTGCTAAAGTCACCTAATGGAACTGCGTAGTAGTCATAAGGCGCTAAGCGGTTATGGTCAATCAGCCACTGGACTTGTGGGCCTTCAACCATTGACGAATATTCATCAGTGAATCCTTCGCCACTCATTCGCCATGGTGTTGCAGTGAAACCCAGCCTTGGAACATCCGGCCAATATTCAAGGATTTTCTTGTAAGTGTTAGCCTTACTATGGTGGGCTTCGTCAATGATAATCAGTGACGGATTTTCTAAAGATTGGATATGATTCCAAACTCTTTGAACCGTATCAATTGTCACCTTGCTCATATCCACACCGTTGCTGATGAAGGCTTCCTCAATCTGCCTGGTCAATTCCCGCCTATGAACAAAGAATAAAATTCTGTTTCCTTTTAAGGCGGTCAGCCGTGCAATTTCAGCAATGACTACTGACTTACCTGACCCAGGCGGGCTGACAATCATAACTCCTTTATTCTTCCGGGCTAGTTTCTGCCGTGCTTCCGTTACCAGTTTCTTCTGGTAATTGAACAAGGAAAAGTTCACTAGCCTCACATCCCTTCCGATTGTCTAAGCGGTTCTTAGCATAGGTGCCAATGTCACCTTCTAAGACAAGCCCGTGGCCACCAGTCTTAGGGTTAACTACCATACGCCCAACAACATCACAGTTGCCCATAAGGTAGTCCCTAGCACTAGGCCGCAAATCTGGAGCATGCTGCTGGAAAGTTTGTCCGTTAGCTTCCGTTACATCGAAGTCGCCTTCCCAGCACGTAACCAAGATATTAAGGTTGTAGCTGAACATCTTAGAGATGAAACGGATTACCCAGTTGGTGAACTCTCCATAGTGTTGAAGCTTGTTGTCCAGGTGGTTGCTAGTCTCGTTAGCTTTTTCAACAAACCAAAGCTTTTGCAGGTTGGACAGGTTGTCAATCACAAGCCAGTCATATTCATCTGGGTTGAACTCAACCGCAAATTCTTGCAAGTCCTCGATAGGCGCTTTTGTGTCAATTGCCCAAATGTCTTCTGAGCCTTGCCAACGGTTAACTCTTTGAAACGAGTTGTCCAGACTGAGCATAAACACTCTGCCTGGTAGGTACTCACTCAATGTGGTTTTACCCACGCCTGGCACGCCATAAACAAGGTAACGGTACTTTGGTGCTGGAGTAGCACCCCAATTAAATCTTGGCATTAATCCTCCCAGCCCCGGCTAAGGGCTTCCTCTCTAATACGCTTGGCTACATCATCAAATTCTTTATAAGCCAGCGTATATTTAATTGCTTCGTCACGACTGCCAGAATAAGCATCTGGCAGTGCACTTCTCATCTTGTTGAGCCATTTGATTGCTCCTAACGGTGATGTTGAAACAGCCTTAGCTTCTTCATAAAGAGCTTGTTCAAAGTCATCCGAAAGATCAATCAGCATTTGCAAATGATCATTGATCATGCTATAATCTCCTTATTGTTTAGAGTTGCTGACTATCTTTTGATAGCCAGCTTTTTTGTTTTTCTGCTTGCCTTGACCAGCCGCTTGATAGTTTGTTCTGACATGTCCTCACCTCCTTTAATTGAAGTACTTCCTAGGATTGCTAAGGATTGCCCCAGTAAAAATTCCTAAGACAAACCAACATACTGTTTCCCAACCGCTAACCATGGTTAGCCTCCTCTTCCGTTTGCCATTTCAGAAATTCTTCCCACCGTTTTTGATCGTAGCGGTATGTTCTCTTGCCTAACTTAATTACTGCATCAGAGTACGGGCTATACTCGCACTCCAGTCTCAGTTCATATAGGAAGTGACGGCTGACTTTCATCTGGTCCATCATTTCCCTGCTTGTTAATAGACGCATTGTCTGAGATACTCCAGGATTTCGTAGTCAGTCATTTCTCTGCCATCAACCACAGGGGGATGATCTGGATTAAGCAACGCCATGATGTAATTCATTGGCGTATATTCAATTTCTTCCAGCTCTTCTTCGGTTTCTATTGGGTGTAATTGAATTACGTTCATTGTTATTCCTCCATTTTCGATGCTACTTCGACAAGCGGCACAGCCAATGTATCAATTGCTTTCCGCATTCTCTGTGAAAAGAAATATTGTAATTCATTAAGTTCTTCCTTCGTGCAAGCAAACTTGACTAACTCATCTAGATTATCTTCGCAACGAGGGTAAAGCTGGCCGTCATCGCCAATGATAAAGAAGTTGCAAAAACTGTCTTCTGGTTCACCATTCAGAAGTAAAAATCTCCCCCAATATTCATCGTTAGCCAATTCACCCATCAGCTTTAACACACAACCTGGCACATCACATGCATAGTAGAAATGCCATGATCTGCTGCTTTTTGATAAGCTAGCGACATTGGAGTATACATCTGCTGGTTTGCCATCATATGATTTAATAATAAATACTTTGCCCTCAGCATCAGCTTTTGCGCTCATCTCTTTACGTTCGTCCTCGCTCAGTTCATTAACTTTCTCGATAAATTCTTCAGCTGTCATTTTTTCTTTCCCCACTTTTCATTAAATAAAGCTCTACCCTCAGCTGTAATCAATGTTTGCGTAAAGCCGCTGTTTGTGTCCTTAATTTCAAAGTAACCTTTTGCTACATACTCTGCGTACGGCTTGATCGTTTTCTTTGAACCAGCACGGTAAATGTAGCTGTGATCTTCAAGCAACTGATTAAAAGCCTTTGGTTTCCAGCCCAGCATCTTAGCCGTGTCTCTAAAGTTAGTCAGACCGTTCTTATCAATCACTTGATCGTAATAGGTAACCTTAGGTGCTTGTTCCTTAACAATCAGCTTGAGCTGGAGGTTTTCAGAATGAAGAATGTTGTAAGCCCGTTCAACAATCGCTTGTGGGTTATTCCAATCTTTTTCTACCTTGATGAAGTACTGACGTACTTCTTTACCCTTAGGTGTCTTGCTCATCATGCAAAGTTCTTTAGCCATGTCGATTGTTACGGCATAGTCATCAAGGTATTGCACGTTTCCGTTCCCACCTTTTACGGGTGTATTTGCAGATACGCCCGTAAAATCAGTGCCTTCTTCAAAGTTTTTGAAGTTTTGCTTTGCCCATAAACTAAAACGGGCCTTCAACTCCAGCGCCTTGTACAGGTCTCTTGCCGACACAAGTTGTTGGTCGTTTTCTACTTTGATCTTAATAAGTTCTTTCTCCATAAGAGAAACTCCTTTCTAAATTCTACACCTTCTGTGGAGGATTACTTTAAAAATTTTTTGTAATCTACGCCCACAACTTTGCAGATACTATACAGATTATTGACATTGATTGGAATACGGTCATGCAAATACTTGCTTAATGTCTGAGGAGTAACCCCAGCCTTTTCAGCAACGAACGCATAGCGTAGACCTTGCTTGTCAATTTCTTCTTTTAGCATATGACCAGCTCCTTTTTTAATTACTGTCATCTAGCTTCCTCCTTTCGTGTTTGCCTTACACATATTATGATACCACCTTCTGAGAAAAGTGCAACCTTTTTTTCTCTTTTTGTTAAGAAATATTGTAAAAGTGCTTACTTTAGTCTAAGCTTAGGCTAAAGAAATAACTCAGAGCATGTACATTGCTGAATGGAGGTACGCATTATGAGCAAAGCACTTGGCAGTCGTTTAACACAACTGAGAGAATCACTGGGCCTTAGTAAGGCCGAAGTCGCTAGAAGACTTCACGTGGGAAATACTACCTATTCCAATTGGGAGTATGGACTTAGAGAACCAAACGTAGACATGATCGTAACACTGGCAGACTTCTTCGATGTTTCCACTGACTACCTATTAGGTAGAGACAGTGGAAGCTGGGAAGTCAAGGAACCAGCTGTTCATTATGATCTCGGGGAAGATGAACCACTTTCTTATAGAGGCGTAGAGTTACCCGATGATCTGAAAAGCTATTACAGATCGATGGCAGAAACCTATATAAGGAAGAGAAAAAACTCTACCCATGAATGACTTACTGGAATACTTGATGAATTACGCCTTAGAGGCAGGGATTGGTGTTATCTACGATGCTACTCTACCTTCGAACGCACCATCTGTTTCTTATGCTAAGTCTAGAATCATCATCTTAAACGGCAATTGGGCCAGGCGGTTTGAATCGCCTTTCATCTTAGCCCACGAGATAGGACACATCGTGTTACAACACAGATGTAGTTCTTTAGCCGCACCTACAATTAAAATAAAAATGGAACATGAAGCTGATGTGTTCGCCACTCAAATCATCTGGAATTATTCAACCATAATTGGTGTAGAATACGACAATGTTTGCAGCTTCATGCAAGCCTTCGAAATACCTAACAGAATGTTTGAGACAGTTAGCAAATTAATGAGGGCATGCTAAAAAAGCGCCCTTACTAAAGGCGCTTTTATTTTTCCTGGAGGACAAAAATGAAAACCTACCCAATAGGAAAACCTAAGAAAATGAAGTCCGGAAAGTATCAGTGGTATCAACGTTACCGTGACCCGCTAACAGGCAGAATCAAGCGTGTGACATGTCTTCTCCCTCGTGGTAGTCAACAGGCCAGGAAGGAAGCTGAACTCATTCTAGCACAGAAATTAGCCAATATAAGCGATGCTAGAACAGAAAAAAATATAACCATAGGTGAGCTATCGAAACTTTTTCTAGATCACGAGAGAGAGCGTGGAGTCAAACCCACCACATTGAGCGTACGCAGGACTGGAATGTCTGCAATGCTTACGTATTTTGGCGAGGACGCAATAGCTAAAAATATTACTAAACCAATGGTAACCAAATACCTCCAAAGCTCTTTAAAGAAAAAGACTAATTCAACAGTCCATGTCTACCGTGTAGGTATGAGTACAATGTATGACTTTGCAATCGATTATGGATACTTGACTGAGAACCCAGCTAAAGGACTGCGCATTCAATGGAAACCACAAAAGCCTACAAGCATTACAGACAAATACTTTACAGATGAAGAGCTTAACAATCTATTTGCCGTTATTGATCGCCCAGATTACTTGCGGCTTTTTAAATTTATGTATCTAACTGGCATGAGATTTGGCGAAGCAACGGGCCTGCAATTCAAAAATATTCATGATCAATACGCTGATATAACGGGCACTATGTGGGCCAATGGCATTAAATCCGATTCGCCTAAGACACTTGCTTCTTTCCGGTCCGTATTTCTGCCTAAGCAAGCCGTAGAAATAATAAAGTGGTTTAAACAGTATGACCGAAACACTGAGCCAGATGATTTTATTTTCATCAATCAACTAAAACACGTTCCATTCAAAATGAATACTGTTGCGCTTTATCTCAAGAATAAAAGTAGAGAAGCTGGAATAGATCGGAAAATTACTACCCACTTTTTCAGACATACCCACATCTCCAAGTTAGCTGAACAAGGCGTCCCCCTGCACGTTATTCAGAAAAGAGTTGGACACACAAAAGCGGAAACTACAAGAGAAATTTATCTTCACGTCACTAAGAAAATGCAGGAAGACATGGAGAAACAGATCAATGATTTTTCCATTTGAGCCATATTTGAGCCACAGATGATTAAAAGACTGGGCAAGCCTTGCTATATCAGCAAATTCTTGCCAGACTGCACATACTGGTCCGACATTCCGATCTGCCGGCAGAGCTGCTTTTTAATAGTCAGTTCGTGGGCCGGCTCCTTCTTTCTCAGTTCATGGACCAGGCGGCGGCATGTCTTCTTTTTAAGCAAGACCCAACCGGCATCGGCGTCATAAATGATCGTCCGGTACTTGCCCAAAAGCAGGTCCATCTGGAAGTCGTAGGCCGCGACCGTCTTCTGGTTTATCTGGTAGTCCTCGTCGGCCTGGGCAGCTATTTTCCCGCTAGCCAGTAAGGCAGGCAGATTCTGCCGGTCAACCACCGCCACATTCATATCGCAAATTTTCTTTCTCGTTCTCATTTTCTCCTAAACAAGCTCCTAACACTATTTACCGTTTATATGTTGTTATTTTTCTCCTGGTCTAATTTAACAAAAAGGTCTTTGTGAAGCAAGCGGTTTCATCGATTCCGGCCGACTTTTATCAACTTTGTATGCGCTTCCGGTATTGGTTGATTTTCCAGCCGGGGACGTGTAGAATATTTTCCGTAAAAGTCCGGTTGTTTTCATCTGGACAAGTCAAGTTTTGCTAGAAGGAAAATGAAAATTTGCAAGTCGACCTTATCTCACTGACAATCTCAGGGCTGGTCCTGCTGGTCTTGATCCTCAACATTCTCTATTCCCCGGCCTTCAACCGCCTGGACCGGAAGCTGCACAAGAAACTGGTGCGGACGCAGAAGAATATTTTTTGGAAGATCATCGCCTTCATCAACGAGCCTAAGCTGGTCATTGTCTGGGACGTCTTGATTGCCGGCCTGCTCTTAAACGAAGACAATTACCGGCTCAGCCTTTGGGTCCTGGCTACCTTAGGCGTGACCGATGCAGCCGGTTTTATCGTCAAGCACCTGGTCAAGCGGAGCCGCCCTCATGCCCACCTGTCTGAAGAAGAAGGCTACAGCTTCCCTAGCGGCCATGTCTTAGGGGCAACGACCATGTGCCTGATCCTTTACGCCCTGCTCAGACGGGAATTTGATCAGTTCTTTGCCGTAATTCTTTTGATCTACTGGCTCTTTGTGGTTATCTCCCGCCTTAACCTCCGGGCCCACTACCCGTCAGACGTCCTGGGAGCCGTGGCCTTGTCGGTCTTCTGTTTTACAGTCGTGCAGACAATCTATGCTGCCCTCTTTTTGAAGTAGAACATAATACATAACAGAGACGATAACGATATATAGGAGCAAAAAATCCAGAGTTCTAACTTAACAGAACCCTGGATTTTTTATTTTGCAGCTTATTAATTGTGAAAGCCGACCATGAGCCCCCCTCTTTCCGCGTAGAAAGAGCACAGGCCCCGCATTGGCCGGATGGTAATCTCAGCCTCCGGATATTCTGCTAGCAGCAGTTCCTTCAGCTTCTCAGCATCAGCTTCATTTTCGCAGTGGTCAATCACGACCCGGCCGCCCTGGTACTTCTCTTCCTTCATCTGCTTGACCAGTTCCCGCAGGGCCTTCTTCATTCCTCTGGCCTTGGTCAAAGGCTGCAAGTCACCGTCAACGCTGGACGTCCCGATTAAATTTATCTTCAGCATCCCCGCAATTTTGGCCACGGCTGGCGACACCCGGCCGTTTAAGGACAGGTTTCGCAGGGACTGGAGGACGAAAAGCAAGTGAGTCTTGGTCCGGTACTCGGCAATTCTGGCTTCCAAGTCAGCAAAGCGGAGCTTGTCATCTTTAAGAATGCTTTCGATCCCTTCCAGGATTACTTCCAGTTCCGGACCGGCTGACCGGGAGTCAACGACCACGATCTGGGCATGCGGGTGAGTCTCTAAGTAGATGTCTCTGGCCTGCAAGGCGGAAGAGTAGGTCCCCGACAAGCCGCTGGTAATCGTCACGATCACTGCCTTCTCGCAGCCCTCCAAACTATCCAGCCAGCGCTGGATGCTTGGCGCGGCAGTCTTGCCTGCCTCCTGGCTGGCCTCCATCTTGTTCAAAAATGCGCCCATGTCCAGCTGCTCGTCATCCAGCCAATTTTCCTGGCCGATGGTCAAAGTCAAGGGCACGACCTCAAGGCCGCGGCTTGGGTCGGTCAAAGTATTGGCGCTTGAATCAACTATCAGTCTCACGTTTTCCATAATATTATCCCGATTCTACATTGTCTCTGGCAGCTTTTCCTGCCTTGTCTGTTTCTAAATCTATTTTAACATTTTTTCCTTAACCGGGGAATTTTTTCACTAACCGCTTTCAGACTTGGATTTTGACCAAGCTTGCTTAGCAAAAAGTAAAATTTGTAAAAAAGCGGTTTTTGGGATCGTTTTCAAAAAACTGGCTGTTTACGGATTCACAAGCTTATACTATAATGAACTTGTAAATAATTACAGAGCGAATGCTCTTGCTGTCGGAGAATTCCTCCGCCAGCGTATTTTAAGGAGGATTTTTTAATGACCAAGGTTGTTATTGAAAACGTTCATGCTAGAGAAATCTTTGACTCACGTGGTAACCCAACTGTTGAAGTTGAAGTTACTTTGTCAAACGGTGTAGTTGGCCGCGCTGAAGTTCCATCTGGTGCTTCAACTGGTGAAAACGAAGCTGTTGAATTGCGTGACGGTGGCTCACGTTTGGGCGGCAAGGGTGTTATGAAGGCTGTTAACAATGTTAACACTGCCATCAACAACGAACTGCAAGGCGCAGACCCATTCAACCAACCAGCTATCGACAAGGCTATGATCGAACTTGACGGTACTCCAAACAAGGGTAAGTTGGGCGCTAACGCTATCTTGGGTACTTCAATGGCTACTGCTGTAGCAGCTGCTAAGGCTACCCACCAACCTCTTTACCGTTACCTTGGCGGTACTGACTTGTCAATGCCTCAAACTTTCCACAACGTTATCAACGGTGGTGAACACGCTGACAACGGCATCGACATCCAAGAATTCATGATCACTCCAGTTAAGAAGACTTCATTCCGTGACGGCTTCGAAAAGATCGTTAACACTTACCACACCTTGAAGAAGGTTTTGGAAGAAAAGGGTTACGAAACTGGCTTGGGTGACGAAGGTGGTTTCGCTCCTAACATGAAGGACTCAGAAGAAGCTTTGAAGGCTTTGCACGAAGCTATTGAACGTGCTGGTTACGTTCCTGGCGAAGACATTGCCATCGCTTGTGACTGTGCCGCTTCATACTACTACAACAAGGAAGACGGCAAGTACCACCTGGAAGGCAAGGTTCTTGACGGTGACCAATTGGCAGAATACTACGACAAGTTGCTCGCAGAATTCCCAGAATTGATCTCAATGGAAGACCCATACGACGAAAACGACACTGAAGGTATGGTTAAGTTCACTCAAAGCCACAAGGACCGTCTGCAAATCGTTCTTGACGACTTTATCTGCACCAACCCACGTTTGCTGGAAAAGGCCATCAAGGAAGGCGCAGGTAACGCTTCATTGATCAAGCTGAACCAAATCGGTACTGTAACTGAAACTTTGGAAACCATCCGGATTTCACGTAAGCACGGCTACAACACCATGATTTCTCACCGTTCAGGTGAAACTGGTGACACCTTCATCGCTGACTTCGCTGTTGCTACTAACGGCGGCCAACTGAAGACTGGTGCCCCAGCTCGTTCAGAACGTGTTGAAAAGTACAACCAATTGTTGAGAATCGAAGAACAACTCGGTGACGGCGAACGTCTCGACTTCTTCCCAGCTCAAGACTAATCATTAAAAGATTAGCTCAAGAAAGATCCGCATAAGCGGATCTTTTTTTGTACGCAAAATTCCCCTGGAGAATTGACAGCTTTTCCCCTGCTCTTTATACTAGTTCAGACCAACTTGCCAGACGAGGCAGTTAAAAAGCGGGCAAAAGCCATTTTTGCCAATGGGAGTATTATTTTGGCCGCGCTTTTAGCCCTGCTGGCCATTTGACAAAAAATAATACGCTCAGATCAGCTTGATTTGAGCGTATTTCTTTGCTTTATTCTTCCGTCTTGATGACCAGCTTGCGGCCATCCAGGGTCCCCTGGAGCAGCTGCCTGATCAGTTTCTTGGCATTTTTTTGCGACCGGGCCAAGAGGCCGGACTTTTTGGCTACGCCTGTTGCCTTCTTTAAGGCCGCCTGCTCAGCCTTGGTAATGTCTTCTTTTTGGTTCCAGTTAAAAAGAGCATAGCTCTGGTCATAGAACTTGATTGAGGACGGGTCGATCTTCTTGTCCAGCAGCTGGCTTTGCGGCAAAGTCACGGTCACCTGGTCTTGATTGACTTGGACCTTGATGTCCTTGACCTTGACCCCGGCTTTAAAGTTGGCCGTATAGACCATAGTGAAGCCCTTCTTGGTGATAAAAGGAATCTGCCCGTTAGATAGTTTGTAAATGCCAGTATAGGTGTACTGCTCAGTCGCCAGCTCCCCAATAGCCTTCAATTTAGCGGAAACCGTGGCTACCGTTACCTGCTCCCGGCTTTTCTTGGGCAGATGCTGGCCGATCATGATCCCGCCAGCCAGAAAGACCACGGCGATCAAGAGGGCAGCCAGCTTTTGGAGAAATCCGGTCCTTCTGCCAGACCCTTTATCTGTTCTTTTTTGCAAAAAAGTCCCTCCTTACGTGCCCCCTATCATAGCAAGGGCGGCTAGAAAAAACAATCAAGAAGCCAGTGATTTCTAAATATCTTAGCAATTTACCCCCAAAAAGCTTCTTTTCTTAGCTTTATACGGATATCTGGCTATTTTACCTATTTTTACAATCTTTTTCATAAAAGTTGTCATTTTCCCTTGCATCAGCTTCCCTTTTACGCTAAAATTAAAAACCAATAAAAGATTTAATTTCAGATTTATCTTTACTTTTATTTTTAAAGGAGCAGATCATAATGAGGACGAGGACTTACCACCACCGAACATAGCACCATCCACGATGGTGACTGAAGCTGTTTCATTGCAAGGCGAGGACTGGCAATGAGAAGCTGTCATAGTCATAAGTCGCTCATTGGCTCCAGTATTTCAATTACTGTCAACTTGATCAATTTTAAGTACTCTTGCCCGGAACTTTGCCGCTTGTCAGCTCTTCATTGCTTGTGTCCTTTTAGACGAAGGATTAAACATGAACAAGATCATCGAAGTTAAGCATCTGAAGAAGAATTATGGCGACAAGGAAGTTCTCAAGGACATCAATGCCGTCATCGAAAAAGGAAAAGTCATCACGGTTATTGGTCCATCCGGTTCAGGCAAGAGTACTTTTTTGCGCTGTCTGAACCTGCTGGAAAAGCCAACCAGCGGCCAGGTCATTTTTGAAGGAACGGAACTGACCGACCTTAAAGAAGAAGAGCTGGACCAACTCCGGCAGAAGATGGGCATGGTCTTCCAAAGCTTCAACCTCTTCCCTAACATGTCCGTCATTGAAAACGTCAAGCTGGCGCCGATGAAGGTCAAAGGGATGAGCGACCAGGAGGCCGGCGACCTGGCTCATGAACTTTTAGCAAAAGTTGGCCTGGATGACTTTGCTGACCACTCCCCGGCCAGCCTGTCCGGCGGCCAGCAGCAGCGGGTTGCTATCGCCCGGGCTTTAGCCATGCAGCCGGACATGATGCTTTTTGACGAACCGACCAGTGCCTTAGACCCGGAAATGGTCGGGGAAGTCTTAAAGACCATGCAGGATTTAGCCCAAACTGGGATGACCATGGTTGTGGTCACCCACGAAATGGGCTTCGCGCGAAAAGTCGCTGATGAGGTCTGGTTCATGGCTGACGGTTATCTTTTGGAACAGGGCAGCCCCGACCAGGTCTTTGACCACCCGCAAAGTGACCGGGCCAAGGACTTTTTGGCAAAAATTTTGGAAGCCTAGCTAGCAAAGGAAGAATGAAGCAAGATGAAGAAACTTATTAAAATTATGACCGCCCTCCTCCTCTTGGCCGGGCTCTTTACCGCGGCAATTCCAGCAGTTGATGCCGCCAGCAGCAAGAAAATGGCCAGCGGCACGGTCATGAAGAAGATCAAGAAGTCCGGCAAATTAGTTGTCGGCATGTCCGCTGACTACCCGCCATTGGAATTTACCAAGAACGTCAACGGCAGAAACAAGTATGTCGGCGTTGATGTTGAACTGGCCAAGCAGATCGCCAAGGACCTGGGGGTCAAGCTGGAAATCAAGAATATGGACTTTGACTCCCTCCTGGTTGCCCTGGAAACTGGCAAGATCGACGTGATCATTTCCGGGATGACCCCAACGGCCGAACGGAAAAAGAGCATTGACTTCTCCAAGATCTACTACGCTGAAAAGTCCGACTACTTTGTCATCAGCAAGACCAACAAGGCCAAGTATACCAGCACCGCCTCCTTTAAAGGCAAGACGGTTGGTGCCCAAACCGGTTCGCTTCAGTACACTTCCTTGAAGAAAAACGCTGCTAAGAGCGGGATCAAGGTCAAGGGGCTGGCAAAGATCAGCAACCTGCTCATGGCGCTTAAGTCCGGTAAGGTTGACGCTGTTTTATTAGGTGAACTGAACGCCAAGACTTACGCCACTAACGACACTTCCCTGTCTTTGGTCAAGTCCAGCCTCAGCCAGGCTCAGATGGGCAACGCTGTTGGGGTGGCCAAGGGGCAAGGCGACCTGGTTAAGGCCATCAACAAGACCATCAACAATTGCCAAAAGCAGGACCTGTTTAACAAGAAGTACATCCCAGCCGCTGCCAAGGCCATGAAACAGGCCTCAAGCAAGACCAACAACTCCATGAGCAAGTACGCCAGCTACTTCGCGACTGGCCTGGGCTACACCATGATTATTACGATTTGCTCCATCACGATTGGTTTAGTCCTGGGTGTCATCTTCGCCTTGATGCGTCTGTCTAAGAACAAGCTTTTGCACGCCATTGCCGTTTGCTACATTGAGTTCCTCCGGGGCACTCCGCAGATGGTTCAGATCATGTTTGTCTACTTCGGGGTCGGGATGCTGATCAAGAATATGCCGGCCCTGGCCGCCGGGATCATCGCCATCGGCCTTAACTCCGGGGCTTACGTGGCTGAAGACATCCGGTCCGGGATCAATTCCGTGGCTAAGGGGCAAACGGAAGCTGCCCGGTCCCTGGGCCTCAGCCAGGCCAAGACCTACCGCTACGTAGTCTTCCCGCAAGCCTTGAAGAATATCTGGCCAGCCCTGGGCAATGAATTCATTACCTTGACCAAGGACAGCTCCCTGGTCTCCGTCATCGGGGTCGGGGAATTGATGTACGAGACCGGCCTGGTCCAAACCGCGACCTACCGCGGGGTCATGCCGCTTTTTATCACCATGTGCATCTACTTCGTGGTCACCTTTATTTTGACCCGTCTGCTCAACTACTTTGAACGGCGGATGAACCTGACTTCAAGCCGGGCATAAAGACAAACAATAGAAAGAAACTGGAAACCTAGATTGGCTTCCAGTTTTTATTTTGCATATAGGGCAATAATTTGCCGCATTAAGGGGGTAACCACCCGGTCTTTGCGCCAGACCAGCTGCAGGCGGGTCCGCCACTTAGCCGAGTCGATTAGGTAGATGTGGCCTTTGGCATAAGTTTTGGCGATTGATTCCGGCACCAGGGCAATCCCCAGGCCAGAGTCGCTCCAGCGGATAGCGGTTCTGGAATCATCGCACTTAACCACAAAATTTGGGGTAAGACCTTTTTCCGCGAAGGCTTCCTTGAACATGTCCTCAAAGCGCCGGTAGATGACCAGGGGCTGGCCGGCCAGGTCCTGCAGCCCTACTTTTTCCTTGCCAGGAAAAAAGTCCTGGCAGGTAACCGCGGTCATCGGCTCATCGCTGATGTCGACAAAGTTCAAGTTGACCCGGTTGTAGGGGGTGCGGACGATGGCCAGGTCCAGCAGGTTGCCCTGCAGCTTGTCCAGGATGCCGAAAGTGTTGTCTTCGTAGATGTCAAAGGAGACGCCGGGATGCTGGCGGGCAAAAGCCGTCAATTTGGCGGAAGGAAGCTCGCCGATTGAAGAAGAGACGGAACCTAATTTAACCCTTCCCCGCCCGCCCCGGTCCAGCTCCGTAATTTCGGTTTGGACGTTTTTGGCTAAAGTCAAAATCTGACCAGCATAATCCCGCAGCTTTTTTCCAGCCTCGGTCAGTTCAATTCCATAAGGCTGACGGATAAAGAGCTTAGCCCCTAGCTCCTCTTCTAATTGCTTTAATTGGTAGCTGAGGGCTGGCTGGCCGACAAAGAGGCGCTTGGCGGCTGAAGTAATCTGCCCTTCCTCGGCTACGACCAGAAAGTAATTGAGCTGCTTGAAATTCATTTTCTTCCCTCTCTTTTTAATGATCTTTGAGCTTAGTAGATATCAACTCTTTAGATATCTAACATCATAAATCAGTATTTTATTTATATCAACCTAGGGGCTACAATGAACAGTGAGAAAAATAACTTCTAAATGTAACACGTCACGACTGAAGAATAATTACAAGGAGATCTTTGCATGAAAGTAAAAGGCTTGACGCAGGCTGAAGCTGACCTGCGCTTAAAAAAAGACGGACTCAACCAGGTGCCAGAGCCGGAATTCAGCTTCTGGAAGGAATTTGCCGGCAAGCTTTGGAATCTCAGTGCCTGGATTCTGGAGGCGGCACTCCTCCTGGAATGTGCCCTAGGCAAGTGGATCCAGTCCCTCTTCGTTTTGCTTATGCTGCTCTTTGCCGCCTACAACGGGGCCACGCAGAAGAAGAAGTCCCGCAAGGTCCTGAGTTCAATTTCCCAGCAGCTGACCCCGGTTGTCGCTGTTTTAAGAGATGACCGCTGGCAAAAAATTGACTCCAAATACCTGGTAGTCGGCGATATCGTCAACCTGCAAAAAGGGGATATTTTGGCCGCCGACATTGACCTTTTGGACGGGAACTTGACCTTAGATGAGTCCTCAATCACCGGGGAAGCCAAAAATGTCCATAAAAAAGCCGGGGCGACAGCTTTTGCGGGCACGACCGTCATGGACGGCGAGGCCCTGGGCAGAGTCAGCGCGACCGGGACAAATTCAAGAAGCGGGCAGACCATCAACTTGATCAACACGTCCGCGGCACCTGGCCACTTGCAGCAGCTTTTGACCAAGATCATCTACTACCTCTGCCTCTTAGACGGGGTTTTGACCGTCATCCTCTTGATTGCGGCCGTAATCCGGGGTGAAAATATCTTGGAAATGCTGCCCTTCCTGGCCATGATGTTCATCGCTTCTATTCCAGTAGCTATGCCGTCAACTTTTGCCCTCTCCAATTCCTTTGAGGCCACCCGCCTGTCTAAAGAAGGAGTTTTGACCAGTGACTTAACCGGGATTCAAGACGCGGCCAACCTGAACCTGCTCTTACTGGACAAGACCGGGACCATTACTGAAAACAAGACGGCTGTCGCCTCTTTTGCTAATTTTTCAAAGCTCTCGGATGAAGAAGTCCTAGCCTTGACCAGCCTGGCCATCGACCAGCGCAACCAAAGCGTGATCGACCTGGCCTTAATGGACTTTCTGCAAGAGAAAAAGATACCAGTTAAAGAAGCAGAAGCCTTTACCCCCTTCACTTCCAGCCAGGGCTATTCTGAAGGCCGAGGAGAAGGCCACGACGTTAAGCTGGGTTCAGTCAAGCAGTTCAGTAAGATTGATCCGGATATTTCTGAACAAATGGCAGCTGTCGACCTCAGTCTGGGCCGGTCAGTCGGGATTTTACTCGACGACCGTTTGGCGGGTATTTTTATCACTAAAGACAAGGTCAGAGCTGATTCAAAAGCCGCCCTGGCCGAACTGGTCAAGCGGGGAATCAAGCCAATCATGCTGACCGGGGACAACCAGAAAACCGCGGCCAGCGTGGCTGAAGAAGTCGGCTTGACTGGCAAGGTCATCTCGATCAGCGACTTTAAAGAGGGGGTAAAGGCGGAAGACCTGGCCGGGATCGCCGACGTTTTGCCGGAAGACAAGCTGGATATGGTCAAGTACTTCCAAAAGGCTGGCTATATCGTCGGCATGACCGGGGACGGGGTTAACGACTCCCCTGCCCTCAAGCAGGCCGAAGTCGGCATAGCTGTATCAAATGCCGCTGACGTGGCAAAAAAGAGCAGCAAGATGGTCCTTTTGGATGAGGGCCTTAGCCCTATCGTTAAGATCTTGGATGCCGGCCACCGGGTTTACCAGCGGATGACCACCTGGTCTTTGACCAAACTGGCCAGAACGGCTGAACTGACCATGCTCTTGACCTTCTCTTATCTTATTTTCGGCTACCTGCCGATGGCCTTAAATGCCATGGTCATCTACACGATCATGAACAACATGGTCACCATGATGATCGGAACCGACAAGACTCACATCACTTACAAGCCGGAGAACTGGGATATGGGCAAGCTGGCTAAAATTGCCTTCTCCTTGGCCGGAGCCTGGACAATCATCGGTTTTGCCTTCGTCTCTGCCTTAACAAAGGCCGGAGTAAATCATGATCAAGTTGGGACCATGGTCTACGTCTTCTTAGTTATGAGCGCCATGATGATCGTCTTGATCACCCGGACCAAGCGCTTCTTCTGGCAGTCTGCCCCATCTAAGCCGGTAGCCAGTGTCCAGATCGCCGATATCCTTTTGACCTGCCTTTTAGCACTTTTGGGCATCGCCATGCCGGCCATCGGGATTAAGGAGCTCTTGACCCCTTTGGCCGTAGCCTTCCTGGCCGCCATTTTGATCGACCTGGTCTACCAGCCAGTCATGAAGAACAAGTAACAAATAAATGTGTGTTTGGCTATTTTTTGCCAATTAGCTTTACAGGGAAAGAAGAATTTAATGCGCAAGAGAACTTTTAGAATCATCATGAGTCTGGCAATTCTGTTGCTGGTCATCTTATCCGGCATGCTGGCCTACAGCTACTTCAATGTTGAAAGAGCCGTCAGCCGGTCCTATCAAAAAAGCGGCTTAAAAGCCGCTGAAAATGGGAGCAAGGAAGAAGTATTAAAGGGAAAAAAGCCCTTAGTCGTCCTCCTGATGGGGACTGACACCGGGGCCCTGGGCCGGGACTACAAGGGACGGACCGACTCCATCATGGTTTTAGTCCTTAATCCCCGGACCAAGAAGTCGACCATCGTCAGCATCGAGCGGGACTTCCAGGTCAACTTCCCGCAATATCCTCAATACTCCCCTTCTAAGATCAATGCCGCCTATACTTACGGCGGGGTCAAGCTGCTCAGCCAAACCTTAGACCGGTATTTCAAGATTCCAGTCAATACTTATGCCTTGATCAACATGGGCGGGATGAAGTCGATCATCGACCAGCTGGGCGGGGTCGACATTACTCCCCTTTTGAGCTTTGACTACGAGGGCTATAGCTATAAAAAGGGCGTGACGACCCACATGAACGGGGACAAGGCCCTGGAATACTGCCGGATGCGTTATGACGACCCTGAAGGCGACTACGGCCGGCAAAAGCGGCAAAGACAGGTCTTGACCGCGATTATTAAAAGTGGGGCTGACGTCCAGAGCCTCTTAAAGCCGGCCTTCCTCAACTCTGTTTCCAGCCAGGTCAGAACTGATTTGACTTTCAGCGACTTGGCCCAGATAGCCAAGTCCTACCGGGCAAGCGGCGACCAGCTGGAAACCGACTACACCCACGGGACCGGCTTTAACCAGGACGGGGTTTCCTACCAGCACATCAGTCTGGCAGAGCGGCAAAGAATCAGCGACCTGGTCCGCCAGGCTGCTGGCCTGAAAAAAGTTCAGCTGGCTAATGGCCAGTAAGACAAACTATATCATCTACTAAATGCTTTATACTTATTACTGTTTAATCTGACAAAAAGGACTCGCTTTTGCGAGTCCTTTTACTTAGTTCTTATATCTACTTTCTGCTTACTGCTTACTCTTCACTTGCCTCTTTGCTCTTTTCCAGCTGCTTTTGCCGGTAGGCAATCAAGCGCTCGAATTCCGTTTTCAGCAAGGCCCCTATCGGGACGGCAATTAGCATCCCCACAAAGCCGCCCATGGCCCCGCCAGCAATCACGCAGGCGATAACGTACAGGGGGTGGATGTGAATGGCTGAAGACAAAAGCTTAGGATTAAGAATATTGCCATCAATCGCCTGGATCAAGAGGAGAATAATCATCCCCACGATCAAAGCTGTCATATTCTGGCTGAGGGTGCAGGCTAAGATAACCATCCCATAGCCTAAAATCGGACCAAAGTATGGGATTAGGTTACCCAGCCCGGTTACCAAGCCGATCAAAAGGCCATATGGGACCTTGGCAATCAGCATGGCCAGGCTAACTAAAAGGCCAACGATAAAAGCATCGATAATTTGCCCTCTGATGTAGCCGGAGAAGGCCCGGTCAGCGTCTGCTAAGAAGAGCTTGATTCCCTTGATCACCTTTTTGTTTAAGAGGGTGCCCAGGTTTCTCTTCCAGTATGCCGCGATCCGCTGGCCATCGTAGAGGAAGTAGATGGCAAAAATCACCCCGAAGAAGAAGTCGCTCAAAAAGCCAGTTACCCGGCCGACCCCCTTTTGCATATAAGAGACCAGGCCGCTGGTCGACCAGCCCTGCTTTTGCAGGTAGGCTAAGATTTCGTTGATAAAGCTGCTGTACTGGGCTTTCAGTTGGTCATAGAGGCTTTCTAAGCTGCCCAGGCTGAAATGGCTCAGCTGCTTGGAGAAGGTCACGAAAACCGCTGTCGCGGCCAGTAAAATAACCAGCAAGAGCAAGAGCAGGGTCAAGGCCACTGCGGCTGACCGGCTGGCCGTCGCCACTGCCCCCCGGCTGCTGCCCTTGGAAAACTTCCGGTCAAAGAAGTTGGTCAAAGGCAGCAAGAGATAGGTTAAAACTAAGCCGTAAGTCAAAGGCTGGGCAATTGCTGCCAGAATCTTGCCTACCCGGACCCAGAAGCCAGTTGACTCATAGGCTAAAAGCAGGATGAAGAGACCGGCAAAGACCGTGCCCAGACAGTAGAGGGCAATCTTAAAATACTTCTGATCAATGTGGTTCCAAAATTTGTTCATCATACACCTCGCTAGTTTGACTAGCTTTTATTATAACAGTTTCCGGCCCTGGCCAAAGCAATAAAAAATAGCAGTTGCGAAAACTGCTATTTTTTATCTTCTTCTCAATTATGATTTTTACATCACGTGGTGGATCCAGCCTTCTGGGGCTTCGACTTCCCCGTTTTGGATGCCAGTCAAAGTGTTGTAAAGTTCTTCCATGAACTTGCCTGGCTTGTCCATGCCTGATGGCAGGTCGATGACCTGGTCGCCATTGACGATGCGGCCAACTGGTGACAATACGGCAGCCGTGCCGACCAAAGCACATTCCTTGAAGGATGGAACTTCGTCGAAGCGGACTTGTCTTTCTTCAACCGTCAAGTTGAGGTAGTGTTCAGCCAAGTATACAATGGAGCGTCTAGTGATTGATGGCAAAATTGAATTTGACTTAGGAACGACCAAGTGGTTGTTTTGGTCGATGAAGATAATGTTTGAGCCACCCGTTTCTTCAATGTAAGTTTGGGTAGCTGGGTCCAGGTACATATTTTCAGCAAAACCTGCCTGGTGGGCAGCGACAGTCGCCTTCAAACTCATGGCATAGTTCAAAGCGGCCTTAACGTTGCCAGTCCCGCGAGGTGCAGCCCGGTCATATTGGGCAACCTGAACGGCAACTGGAGTAGCCCCGCCCTTGTAGTATGGGCCAACTGGAGTTGCAAAGATTCTGAACATGTAGTCAGTTGCCGGAGCAACGCCGATGATTGGTGTAGTGCCGATTTCGTATGGACGCAGGTAAAGAGTCGCGCCTGAACCGTATGGCGGTACCCAGTCAACATTGCCCTTGACTACTTGGTCGATTGCTTCAACGAACTTGTCCTTTGGATAAGGCTGCATTTCGATCCGCTTAGCGGAGTTGTACATCCGTTCCGCGTTCTGGTCTGGCCTAAAGACAACAACAGAGCCGTCCTTCCAGGTGTAGGCCTTCATCCCTTCAAAAACTTGCTGGGCGTATTGCAGGGTTTCAGCACATTCATTCAATACGACATTAGGGTCGTCGGTCAGCTTGCCGCCTTCCCAGGCACCGTCGTGGAAATAGTCCACGTAGCGCTTGTCGGTTTGATGATAGCCAAAGCCGATATTTGCCCAATCGAGATCTTTTTTTGCCATGATATTACCTCCTAAAAATTCAATCACTAGTTTTTATAGTTGTAACTATAATACTCTTTCTGAAGGTTAGCAAGGCCTTTTTAAAATCATTTTCATTTTCTTGCTATTTTTTGCTAACTTTAATTCTTCTAAGGCCTAAGCCTTGCGAAGACAAGCCTTTTGACCCTAATTTTCTCTTTTTTTGAAGTTAGCTAATCTTTTATTAATTTTCCTTGTTGGTTGACAAAAGGTCCTCGTCCAGGCCCCGGCTGCATTCTGCCTGCAGGGTAACGTGGTTGATGGCAAACTTTTCCTTCAGACAAGCAGCAATCTCTTCATCAAGCTCTTCAATCCGCTTGGCGGTTAAACCGGAGTCAACCACAATGTGGGCGTCCAGCATGATGGTGTCATCACTGTAGCGCCAGACATGCAGGTGGTGGAGCTGTCTTACCTCCTTAAAGGCCAAACCAGCCTCTTCAATGGCTTCCAGGTCCAGGTCGGGGTTAGCTTCCATCAAGACGTTAGCTGAGTCCCTGGTGACTTCAAAAGCCTCTTTCAAGAGGAAAATTGCCGCGGCCATAGTTAAGACCGGGTCCACCAGGGTCCAGTTTTGGTAGTAAATCAGGAGTGACCCCACCACGACAGCCACGCTGGACAAGGTGTCCGACATCATATTCAAAAAGAGGGCCCGGGCATTCAAATTCTCCTTGCTCCCCTTGCCCAGGATCAGCATGGAGATCAAGTTGCCGGCCAGGCCGATCAAGGAGACGATGAACATGACGCCCCCTTCAATCGGTTCAGGCTTGCTGAAACGCTTAATGGCTGAAATAAAGAGATAGATGCTGATGGCCAGCAAGAAGAGGCCGTTGGTGTAGGCAGCCAGGGTTTCGGCCCGCTTGTAGCCAAAGGTCTTGTGCTGGTCCTTGCTTCTTTTGGCGATCAAATTAGCCGCAAAGGCAACCACGATGGAAACAACGTCACTCAAGTTATGCAAAGCATCTGACAAGAGGGCCAGGGAACCGGAGATAATCCCGCCGGCAATTTCCGCGGCAGTAATGATGACATTGAAGACAGTCACCCATAAATACCTTTTTGATGCTTGGTCTTTCATGATTTTTACCTGCGCAATCTTTTATATATCGTTTTTGGTATATTTACTCTTGCCTACACTATATTACAAAAATGATATATAATCAAGGGGAAACTGGAAGGGAGACCCGCATGACACACGAAGAACTGATCGACCAGGCGGCCCGCCTTTTCAAGGTCTTGGGCAACAGCCTGCGGATCCATATTCTCTTTTACCTGAGAAAACACGGCGAAAGCCCGGTTTCGGCAATCGTCGGCCACCTGGGCGTCTCTCAGCCGGTAATTTCCAAGCAGCTCGGTATTTTGAGAAAATACGATTTCGTGCAGAAACGCAAAGCAGGCACTTTTGTCTACTATTCAATCAACGACCAGGACATCGTGCAGATCATCGACGCGATGACCGAGCACCTGGACCACCTGGACCGGCTGCAATAGTTTTACTTTTATTTTTAATACAAACAAAAACGGCTTCTACCTTCCGGTAAAGCCGTTTTTTCTGTCTTGCTCTTAAAATTAAGCGCCGTTGTATTTAACCAGGGAGAAGATGTCCACGTCCGGGAACTTTTCTCTGCCCTTAAGGTCGGTCAGTTCAATGTAAAAGGCTGCCCCGACAACCTTCCCGCCCAGGCGTTCAATCAATTCCTTAGTGGCGTGCAGGGTGCCGGCCGTAGCCATCAAGTCGTCGCAGATGACTACTCTTTGGCCAGGCTTGATCGCGTCCTTGTGCATTTCCAGGACGTTTGACCCGTATTCCAGGTCGTAAGCCGCAGCTTCTACTTCCCGTGGCAGCTTGTGGGGCTTACGGGCTGGCACGAAGCCGATACCCAGTTCGATTGCTACCGGAGTCCCGACCAGGAAGCCCCGGGCTTCCGGCCCGACGATCACGTCAGCTTGCCGGCTCTTGGCGTATTCAGCAATTTCGTGAGTAGCTGCCGCGAAGGCTTCACCGTCTTGCAGGATCGGGGTAATGTCCCGGAAGATGATTCCTTCATTCGGGAAGTCCTTGACGCTGGCAATGTACTTCTTAAAATCAATTGACATTTTGTAATCCTCCATTTGCTAGACCACTGGCATAGCGAATTAATTCATCCGAAGAGATTGTTCGTAATTTGTTAGCGAAGGCATATTCTGCTTTCACTGACCGGTAATAGGCTGAATCGTCCAAAGACTTCTTTGTCGGACTCGGTTTAGGGAGCAATCTGTCCTCTTCCATTTTAACAAAATCAAGGGTAAAAAACACCCTCAAAATAAACATGATGCTGTCCGGGTCCATCCCCAGCTGGCCGGCAGCCTGCATGTAATCATTCGGTTTTAGTCCCGGGTGGGCTAAAAAGTACTGCCAGACCAGGCCGAAGTTGCCCCGGCTGGGCAGGGTCTCCCCTGGCAGCTGGTCCAACTGAAAGCGCAGGTAGAGCTGGCGGTAAGGCTTGGCTAGGACAAAGTTCAGCTGGGCCTCATTGGCCGGCACGTCAAGAACTGACACGACCTGCTGGCTGAGGTCTTCATTGTCCTTGGCCAGGGAAATCTGCTCTTTAGTTATGCCAAAATGATTCATGGCCTGGCTGAGATTTTTCTCATCAAATAAGAGATACTTGTCCGCAAAACCCAGCAAATTCTCCTGCTCGCGAAAGTCCACAATCCGGGCGGCTGGCGCGTACAAGGACTGGCCGTAATGCAGGTCAACAATCCGGAACTGGACATTGGTCTTGCCTTTAAAAGTGTTAGAAGCAAGCTTAACCAACATCTGCTGCAAATAAGGCAGGACAGTTTGGTTTAAGCCGTGGTCAAAGTCCACCGCCCTGACCGGGCCCACCATGAAGCTGCAGCCCTTCCGCATAGGGCGGAAGTTAGAGATCTGCGGCTTGTCAAGCAAAAAGACCGGCTGGGGGTTGTCCGTGCCAAAAGGCCCGGCCTGGGCCAGGTCATAAACGCTGGTCAAATCAACATCTAATGGACTGATCGTGCCATCATATTCCTGGACCTTTTCCGGAGCCTTCTCCCCTGCCTTATAGCTTTGGTTAAAGTCGCGCCTGAGCTGGTTCAGATTTTCCTCAGTCGTCGACAGGCCGCAGGCAAAGTCGTGGCCGCCAAACTGGGTGATGGACTTGCCTTCAAAAGGCTTCAAGGCATTGAACAAGTTGAAGCCCTGGCTGGACCGGCCAGACCCCTTGACCAGGCCGGCCTCGTTTTTCGTCAGCATCAAGGTTGGCTTATGGTATTTTTCCACGATCTTGTTGGCGACTAAGCCCATGACCCCTTCATGCCAGGCCGGGTCATACAGGGTCAATGTCGCTTCTTTCTGGTAGCCCCGGCTCTTAATTTGAGCCTCAGCCGCCTGCATGGTCGCTTGGGTTAGGTCTTTTCGCTCATTGTTCAGCTTTTCAATCTGATCGGCTAATTCCTGGGCCTCGCCCGGGCTTTCCGCCAAAAGCAGCCTTACGGCCAGGCTGGCATCAGCCAGGCGGCCGCAGGCGTTTAAACGGGGAGCGATGCTAAAGCCGACGTCTTCTTCATCAATCATCCCCGGGGTAAGGCCGGCATTGCGGATAAGGGCCTCCAGGCCCGGCCGGGAGCTTTCATTCAGCATCTCCAAGCCCCGCTTAACGATAACGTGCCCTTCACCGGAAACTTTGACCATGTCCCCAATGGTCCCGATCATGGCCAGTTCCAAAAATTCGCTGGCCGTGTCTTCTAAGACTGCCCGAGCAATAGTATAAGCTACCCCGGCCCCGCAATAGTCGTCAAAAGGATAAGCCTGGCCTGGGTAGTTGCAGTGCACCAGGGCATAAGCGTCGGGCTTTTCCTCCTTGAAGGTGTGGTGGTCGGTAACGATCACGTCCACGCCGTGAGACTGCGCATATGCCACTTCTTCAATCCCGGTTACCCCATTGTCAACGGTGATGATCAATTTCGTCCCGTCTGCCACAATATCCTTGTAGCGGTCTAAACTTGGCCCATAGCCGTCCTTGAAGCGGTCAGGAATGAAGTAATGGACATCAGCCCCCATGATGGTCAGTATTTCCGTCATGATGGCCGTGGCGGTGATCCCGTCAGCGTCATAGTCCCCGTAAATAGTGATCTTTTCGCCCTCGTCCAGGGCCTGGTTGATCCGGCCGACTGCCTTGTCCATGTCATGCATCAAAAAGGGATCAGCCAGGTCATTTTCACTGGCGTGGAGCCAATAGTCGATTTTTTCCTCGTTGTCAATTCCCCGCAAAGAAAACAACTTAGCCGTTAATGGGCTAAGTTGAAATTCCTCAACCAGGTCACTGGCCAAAGGAGCAGCTGTTCTTTCTTGCCATTTCATCGAAGTTTAAACATCTCCAAATTCTGCTTGCTTGCCGGCTTGACCGCGGTCAGCTTTCCTCTTAAAGACCAGCGGTTTACCCCGCCATCGGCACAGGTGATCAAGGTCACGATCTTCTTCTTGGTGTTGGCAACCAGCCAGACGGCGCTAGGGCCAACCACCTTCTTGTAGTAGATCTTGTATGCATAGACCTTCTTTAAATCAGTCAAATAGACCATGCTGCCCAGCTTGACCCTTTCAAGGGGTGAAAAAAGGGCACCCTGGTCGGTCATGTAGTGGCCGGCCAAAGGGTAGTTCCCCTTGCCCATCTTCTGGTCAGCCCGCATGGTACCGCCCCCTGTTGACAGAGCCGCGTCTGAGAGGCCCTGCATAACTGGCAGGTAGAGCTTGACGCTGGGGATGGAAATTGCCCCGATTGTGCCAGCTGTGTTCTTGACCCGGCTGCGGGTGGTCTGGGCAAAGTCAATTGACTTGACCTTCTTGAAGTCATACATCCCCTTCTTTTTCTGGTTCTGCACGACCTGGTCCCGGGTCAGGCCCTTTAAAGCCGCGGTCTGGTTCTGCTTGACCAAAAACGCGCTGATCTGCTGGTTAAAGACCAAAGCCAGGCCCAGCAAAAAGAGGATTACGGCAACTAGGCGCAGAATAATCCGGCGGACTGGGTGGTCTTTTGTATTTTTACTTGCCTTTGATGTCATCGTCATTCATCCGTAATACTGCCATAAAGGCGTCCTGCGGGACTTCCACCCGGCCAACTGACTTCATCCGCTTCTTGCCCCGCTTCTGCTTCTCCAGAAGCTTGGACCGCCGGTCCGGGTCACCGGTGTGGATCTTCCAGGTAACGTCTTTTCGGTAAGGCTTGATCGTAGCCCGGGAAATGATCTTGGACCCGATTGCTCCTTGGATGTCGACTTGGAAGTTTTGCCGCGGGATCAGCTTCTTCAACAGGCTGCACATTTGGACAGCCCGGTCCCGGGCTTCTTCGCGGTGGGCGATGAAGCTCAAGGCATCGATCGGTTCCTTGTTCAAGAGAATGTCGATCTTGACCAGGTTGGTGGCCTTATAGCCGATGATTTCATAGTCCAAAGAAGCATAGCCCTTGGTTGAAGACTTGAGCTGGTCAAAGAAATCGTAAATGATTTCTGCCAGGGGCATTTCGTAGATCACGTTGACCCGGTACTTGTCCAGGTAGTCCATGGTCTGGAACTCGCCCCGCTTGCCTTCACACAGCTGCATTACAGCACCGACGAAGTCGTTTGGCGCCATGATTTCCGCCTTGACGTAAGGCTCTTGCAATTCCTTGTATTCACCGGCATCCGGCAGGTCAGCCGGGTTGTCGATCAGCTTGACCTCCCCAGTCGGCATGATGGCGTGGTAGTCAACTGACGGCGCGGTCATGATGAGGTCCAGGTCAAATTCCTGCTCCAAGCGCTCTTGCACGACGTCCATGTGCAAAAGGCCCAAAAATCCGCAGCGGAAACCAAAGCCCAGGGCCTGGGAAGTTTCCGGCTCAAATTCCAGAGACGCATCGTTAAGCTGTAATTTCTGCAGGGCTTCCTTCAAGTCGTCATAGTCCCGGTTGTCGGTTGGATACATACCAGAGTAGACCATTGGCGGAATCTGCCGGTAGCCTGGCAAAGCTTCTGCCGTCGGGTTTTCAGCGCTGGTGATGGTATCCCCGACCCGGGTTTCCCGGACAGACTTGATGTTGGCAGTAATATAGCCCACGTCCCCGGCAATCAAGATGTCTTCTTTAACCGGGTGGGGGTTGGAAACGCCGACTTCGGTTACTTCATACTTTTTGCCGGTGTTCATGATCATGATTTCGTCGCCTGGCTTAACCATGCCTTCTTCAATTCTGACTGACATGACCACCCCCCGGTAGTCATCATACTTGGAGTCAAAGATCAAGGCCTTGAGGGGCTTGGTCAAGTCCCCGGTCGGCGCTGGGATGTCGGTCACGATTCTTTCCAAAAGTTCCGGAATCCCTGCCCCGGTCTTGCCGGAAACTTCCACGGCGTCGCTGGCGTCTAAGCCCAGCATGTCGCCGATTTCGCTCTTGGCCATGTCCGGGTCGGCGCTTGGCAGGTCGATCTTGTTTAAAACGGGCAGGATTTCCAGGTCGTTTTCCAAAGCCAGGTAAGTGTTGGACAGGGTCTGGGCCTGGACACCCTGGGAGGCGTCAACGACCAGGACAGCCCCTTCACAGGCAGCCAGGGACCGGGAAACTTCATAGGAGAAGTCGACGTGGCCGGGGGTGTCGATCAAGTGGAAAATGTAGTCTTCCCCGTCATTGGCGTGATACTTGACCTGCACCGAGTTCATCTTGATGGTGATCCCCCGCTGCCGTTCTAGGGGCATGTCATCCAGCATTTGATTTTTCAGCTGCCGCTTGGAAACCGTGTCCGTCAGTTCCAGAATCCGGTCGGCAATCGTTGATTTGCCGTGGTCAACGTGGGCCACGATTGAAAAATTGCGGATGTGCTTTTGGTAGTCTTTTAATTTTTCTAAGTCCATATATTTTCTCGCATCCTTACTAAAGTACTAAACAATTATACCCGAAGTGGAAGGTTAATGTATTACTTTTAAACTGCTTGCAGACAATACATTCTATCATACTTTAAGTTAAACAGGATTAAGCTAAGTTCAACTTTTTTTCGGGCTTTTTTCGGGCTCTTCTTCCAGCAGACGACGACGCTCTTCCAAGTAGGACAGGATAGCGTCCAGGTCTTCTTCATTCGATTGACAGAGCATTAAAAAAGCGGACCCCGAAGGATCCGCTTAGCCCCACATACGTGGGGAAGTATATCTACCCAGTAGGCTTTTCACAGTTTCCTCCGGGTCACCCCCACAGAAGTGGGGAAGTTATGCTTATATATTAACTCGTAAGCGCTTGATCGTCAAGCGTTTTTAATTGGGATTTCCAGCCATCTCTCGAAGCCATCGTCCCAGACGCAGCCATCCTGACTGGCGTCTTCTTCGCTGGCATAGGCGTCGGCTGGCTTAGACCAGTCGGCCAGGAATTGGCTTTCGGTCAGCAGCTGGCGTTCACGGAAGTCGCATTGCTCCGTGTGAAGGTACTCTTCTGCTTCTGCCTTGCTGTCGAACTTTACAGCATAAGCATCACTGCCATCATCTGCGGCGTTAACCACGTAGTAGGTAGTTTCTTCCATTTTTGTCATTTTATTTTCCTCCATCTTTTCTCTTAGCCAACCACTGCTGGACCTCTCTGAGGTCATCTTCGCTGGCCATTTTAAGTATAAAACGTTTAGTCTGTGACTTCGCGGTTGCCTTACGTTTTACTTCTCTGTGTTCGGCGTCCCACTTATCACGGGCTCTAGCCTGTGCTGGTGAGGTCTTCATCTAGTTAGTCCTCCAGTGATTCCTGGTACTCATTGTACCAGGAATCGACGCCAAATTCGTCAACGATATCAAGCAAAGCTTGCTTAATTTTATCGTCTGAGAGTTCCCCGAAGTCCTTTCCGTAGTAACCCTCAATGTCGGCAACTGTGATGCCGAACCGGAATGCCGGTTGTTCATCATCGATGTAGAATGGAGATTCCTCCGTTACTTTGCCGTTTTCTACTGTCCAGTAGTACTGAGGAAGGTCGCTGTAGACCTCCCCAAATTCTACTCCGTTGCATGGATCAAGGTGTCCAGCCTTGATGCCTTCGATGATCTGATTTTTGAATTCTTCTTTATTCATTTTGTTTTTGTCCTTTCCTTTTATCCTTACAACTATTATTATACTACGTTTAAACGTATATGCAAGACTTTTTTTTAAATTTATTGCATGGCTTTTTCTGCCAGTTCACGCACAACCTCTTGTGCTTCTTCACGGCCATATTGAACAACAAGCTCGTTGCCGTTCTTCAGGTCGATGAAGCACTTAACTGCCAGAAGGCGGCAAGCTTCGGCGTTACTGATGCGTTCGCCTTCGAGGTCTGCAGAGCGAAGGTTTCCGCTCTTGTAGTAGTCGAGTTCAAGAGCGCCAGACTTTTCCAGGCTGAAGTAAAGGCGGTCCATGTCGCCTTTGGTCCAGCGGCAGAAACCCTTCTTTTCCAGGGCTTCGATGTCGATAGTGTTCTTAGATTGTGCCCAAGCCATCTTGAGGGCTTGAGCAAAGTATTCACTCACCTTGCCGCCAAAGGCCTTTTGGCCTTTTCTAGCGATCTTCCAAGCGTTCTTCATGATTTTCTTCTTATCAGTCATTTTATTTTCGTCCTTTCCTTTTCTTCCTTACACTTATAGTATACTACGTTTAAACGTAGATGCAAGCTTTTTTGGAGATTTTTTAGAAAAAGTGCACAAAAAATAGCCCCAAGGCGCTGCTGAGCGTCTCGAGGCTAGTTTCTTTTATTTAGTAATCGTTACAAACTCATCCGGAATCCAGAGATCCTTGCCGATGAGATAGCACTTCTTGCCCTTGATCGTCATGACCTTATACGTCTTCCATGATGAGCCCTGCGGGACATATGAGTCGGTGTAGTGGCCGTCCTTTGAGAGCAAGCGCACCTTCCAGCTTGCTTTGCCTGCTCCAAGGCTCTTAACCTTAACCACGTGCTTAAAATCGGCAGAGGTGTCTTTAGGCTTTGCCTTGGCCTTAGGCTTAGGTGCCGGTGTGGTGGTGGTAGTGGCGTTGATCTCTGCCACCGCCACATTGCCGTCTACACCCAGCCCGCGCCAGTTGCTAGTGAACTGCCAGATGGCTACCCCGTCCATTGACGGGAAGTAGCCAAAGTCAGCGGTGGAGACTGCCGCCATGGTCGGGTAGCTTGCCACCCAGAGGCAGGTGCCATACTTTTTGATCACTTGCGCAGTGTCGATAGCAGTCCGCAGCAGGGATGCACCACTGTAGAGCCCCGGCCGCCAGCCTGCAGCCTTCACGGCTTCCATAAACGCTAAGATTGCCGCCGTGTTAGACGCTTTTGGCCCGGTCACCACGTTCCCAGATCCAGACTCCCAGTCCAACCAAAGCATCCGCTTTTGGCTGATGTCTTCCTTCTTGGCCTGCTTGATAAAGTAAGCTGCTTCCTTATTGGCCTGGCTGACTGAAGAGCCAAAGCGCGCAAAGTGGTAGGCGTGAGTGTAGAGATGGTTAGCCCTAGAACTTGCCACCTGCTTTGACGCCTTGGGGTTTACGTAGTCCGTGCCCTCGGTCAGCTTGACGATTGCAAAGCTAGCACCGGCCTTGTGATAAACCGCCATGTCGGTGGCTTGATAGCTGGCCACGTCCACCCCGTAAGTCTTACTTACCATTAGTAACCTCCTTGGTCTCTGCTGGTTGATCTGCTGCCTGCTGTGAGTTGGCGAGGTGCATGGAGTTGACAGCAGCTTCGATCGCCCCATTGATAGCGATTGGTGTTACGCCCTTGATGCCGAGCCAGTCAAGGCCTTGTGATACTGCTTCTGCGGCCCACTTGCGCTTGCTGTCTCCACTCATCTCCGTGCGCTCAGCCTCATGCACGGCGTAGGTGGCAAGCTGGCCGACTACGTCCATTGCCTTACCAGCCGCCGTTGCTTTGTTGATCTTGATTTTATTTTTGGCGTACAAGCCAGCGATGACAGCTACCAAGTAGCCGCCGATCGTCATCGCTAAGTAGACCCAGTCTTTAACCGTCATGTTCTGCCTCCCTCTGCTGTCTCTCGCTATCTCGCAAGAGCAGCTCCTTCTTTAACTTCAAAATCTGTTGATCCTGTTTTTTGATCTGCTCATAATACTGGTCACGCTCGCGCTTCATCTTCTCAACTTCGTTGTTCAGACGATCAAACTGGTCTTTGGCAGTCTCCCTGTCTGACTTCGTCTTGCTTAGTGAGTATGAAAAGTAAGCTGTGATCACGCTTACCACTAAGGGGATGACCTTAGTCACTGTATCTTGCCAATGCGTCGGTCTCACCCTTCCTCTCTATCGCCTTCTTCTCCGCTTGGACTTTGCTTGGCCATGTACAGCGTAACAAGCGCCATAGCCAGTTCACCGATACCTGACACAAACATGTGTGGCTCGCCAGCTCTTGCAAAAATCGCGTGAGCAAACTCCGTCATGCTAAGCAGCATGTAGTAGCCTGTGGCAGTGGTGATCAGCCAGTGATTCGCCTTGACCGATTTGACTTTGGAGTATGCCCACCAGATCAGACCAATGCCTGTCAGCGTTCCGATAGCTCCTACTAAGTCATCGTTGAGGATATCTATGATGATCTCTGGATTAGGTGGCCAGAAGAAGTATCTATCGTTGGCCATCAAGGTCAGACCAGTTACGATCAGATCCAGGCCTACAATGACATGCAAGGGATGCTTACTTCTAAGAAGCCGCCACATAGTCTTCACCTGTCACGGCCTTGTACTCGTCGGTAGTCAGCCCGCCGTGAGCCACATAGTACTTGATCCGGTCTTTGGACAAGTAGCCGTTATCGTAACTAAACTTTACCAGCAATGCCTTTTCGGTCATTTTGATCGCCTCCCTTATTTAGCTGCACTCATGGACAGCGACATCACCATGTCAGTCAAGCTGGCGATGGACTGCTCAAGCTGTTCTTGCTTGATCTGGTCCTTGGACTTGTCCGCCAGGATAAACCACCACTCAGTGTCACTTGGGTGCGTTACCTGCACCAGGAACATGTCCTCATGCTTTTCTTCCTTGCCATCGCTGTCAGTGATGGTTACGCCCTTGAGCTTGCCGTCTAACTGCTCTTCCGTGACAGCTGTTTTAGAGATAAAGTTGTTCCCGTTTAAGGTCAGGTTTTCAATCTTTGTTCCATCTGATAGGGTTAATGTGTAGGTCTTGTTTGCCATTATTTGCCTCCTTTAGGGCTATATAAAACGCATCAAGATTGATGATGCGCTGATTAAGTATTTAGCGGTTATCTAGTAGATGCAGACAGCCGGGCGAATGCCGACTACGGAAGACGCAAAGCCGCGGTTCGTGGTGCCGTCGCCGAGCACAGCAGCGAAACAGGAAGCAGAAGAGACATCTCTCAGCCAGTGCCATTCACCAGGCACTGCTTGCAAGCTTGGCGCCACGGCAAAGCCTGGATACTGCGACTTGTCGACTACATTAAAGTCAACTCCAGAGTCTTCCCCATGCGCTGATGCGGCCCAATGCTTAGTTCCATACAAGTTGACTTCGGTCATCAGCTCAACCGTCGAGTCGTACCAAGCGCCACCGGACGGCACGCCGTTAGTAACCGCATTATGTAAATAGTTGCGGTGAGTCAAGATATGTCCGGATCCAAAAGCTGCGGTGATGATGGTCTTGGATCTGTTTAAGCCTGTCTTGTAAAGATCAGACCCCACATATCCGCCAGCTGTGGTGTTAGTCGAATTGTAGGCTGCAGTATCAATTTGGGCATCTGGCACTACCACCACGTGGTGTGTCTGACACGTCTTATCACCAGTGCCGTAGTAGTAGTCAAATGCCACGATCCGCCAGTTGACAGAGTTGATGGTCCAGTAGTCGAGCAGATAAAGCCCATTAAAACTTCCGTCACGGATAGCAGCGCTCTGTGCATCAGTCAGTGATGACCCGAGATTGGCGCCCCGAGCCACGGAGTTGTGTGCATAAGCGCCAGTGCTGGTCAGAGTGCTCAAGCCAGAGGTCAAATTTTTAGCTGACACGCGCTTGAGGGCACCATCTTGCCAGACATAGAGGTAGTCACCGTCAGAAACTGACGTCGTTTCTGGCTGCTGGATCATAGTCCGCCCATTTGTGACATTAAAGTTATAGTCTGCCATTGTTTTCTCCTTTATTTGATTAGTGCTTTGACCTGGTCAATAGCCAGCTTAAGGCTGTCGACCAAGTTGTTTATTTCTTGCTTGCTGTAGGTGTCAAGGGCAATGCTCCCTGTGCTGTCTGGCGTGTAAGCCTGCCCTCCAAGCTTGACGGCGCTGATCAGCCCAGAGGAGGTAATCAGCGGATTGCCTCGCTCGTCTGTCAGATAGCCGCCTTGTCCGTCAGACAGAGCGGTCAGCGTCTGTCCAGAGCTGATTTGGTCCAGTGCGTAGCTCGCTTCCCCAGTCGCCTGGCTGATCTGCTTGGCGTGCTGGCCAAGCGTACTGTCTACCGCACCCAGGTGATCAGTGTTGCCCGTGATTTGCGCTTGAAGGGTGTTATGCTCATCCTGCATCTGCAGCAGGTCAGCCTTGACTTCCAGCCGATTGTCGATCTCTGCTTGCGTATAGACAGGCAGGCGGACGGTGTTGTCAGCCCCTGGGTAGATAGCCTGGCCGTTGCCGAGCGTCACGCTCTTTGGCAGATACTCATCAGCGATGAGCTGGTTTCCGGCTGGGTCGGTGATCGGGTTGCCACTGCCGTCAACCAAAGGCACCAGCAGATGGCCACTGATCAGCTCGGCTTCGATAAACTTAGCATGTGAGCTGTCATCGATCACGACGTCACCATTGACATCCGGCTTGATCGTGCCGTTAATCGACTTGACCACGCCTTCTGTCGTTGCTGTGATTGACATAGCACTGGCCTGGCCAACGACTACGTACATGTTTAAGCTGAAAGTGAAGAGCGCTGATTGGTCGTCGGGCTTAGCAGGCATGGTTTCCGGTTCCTTGGCTGGAGCAACCGCAAAGAGGATCTCACTCTCTCCTGCTTCCTTGGCGTAGATACCTACACCACAAATTTTGTATTGATCGTTCAGCCCTTGGTTAGTGAACTCACACTTAAGGCCGACCTGTTTGCTGTTCGACGTATCAAAAGCCGTAACCACGCCTGTCTGCTGCACGCTGGACATAGTGGTTAAAGCTTCGATTGTGCTGATTGTCGCATTAGTCAGACTGCTGTCGCTAGACGTAGCTACTCTCGTGATTTCGAAAGTAGCTTTTTTAGCGATGACACGCTTGACCAGGTCGATCCCTGCGCTAGTCAGCACTGTGTTGCCGTAGCTTGCCATTTATACCTCCTAAATTTGAGATGTTTCTGCAGCAGACACCAGACTGCTCCTATAGCTAACTGCCACGCTGGCAAATGCCTGCAGATTACTGCTCTGAGTGGCGAAGTAGATATGGACCACCAGAAGCATGTTAGCTGGCAGGATATGATAGAGCCAGTTGCGCAGGTTGTCTGCCTGGACTTCTGAGATGCTACCAGTAGCATAGGCAGTTACGGTTCTGAGAGCCGTGTCGATTCCAAAGCGTACATTCATTCCCAGCAGATTAGTTGAGCTGGCGTAGAGATAGTTCTTGGTCAGCGGCTGTGGCGGAGCGCTTTCCAAGATTATCTGTTGCTTGCGCTCTTCCAGCGTAGCGTTAGGCTTGGCAACAATGCCTAGCTGCTCTTCAAAAGCCTTGACGCCAGTTTCATCGGCAGTAACCACAAATTGGTTAGCCATGATTTGTTCTTGAGTCTTATCGTTGGCAGCCAGTGCTTGGCCTTGCGCTCTGAGCAGCTCTTCCATGTCGTAAACACCGTCGTAAAACGCCGGCATGTACTCCAAAAGTTCTTCACTATCCATTCAGCGTCACCGTCCCTCTTACAGGAAGCTGGCTAGTCTGATTGTTGAAGACCAGCGCTATGTCCTCATCCTTGCCATTGAGTGTCGGCATACTGGAGTTCGTCACCCCAGCCACGCCCAGAATTTTCGCCAAGATCTGAGACCGCATGACCGTCAACTTGTAGTTACGACCAGTCGCCGCATCTGGAGTGTCCCAGTTTTTAACAAGCTGATCGAAGTATTGATCGATTGCTTTTTCAACCGTTGACTGGACCGCCTGCTTGGTGTAGCCACCTGCAGTATCTACTTCGATAGTAGCGGCGATATCCACCATCACTGGTGTAGGAGCTACTACAGTCACTCTGTGGTCGATAGGTGCCAAACCATAGCCCTGCCCCGGAGCTGGGTCGATCCGCTTGGTGACATCGCTGATCAGTTCAGCAGACGGCACCTTCATGTCAGCGCCGAGAATCACCAGCTTGACCGTGCCAGCGCCATTCCAGGTAGGGTAGATCTGCACTGCTCCAACATCCACTATATCAGCAACCATAGCCTGGTAGTCCGCTACGTTACCGCCGTATGCAAGCCATGGTGTCGTCTGCAGGAGGCGTCTTCTGAGAGTCTCATCATCTTCATCGTCTCTTGCTGGAACCGTCACCGTAGTAATTTTGGCGTAGCTGAGCGCATCATTAGGCGTGATTGGCAGGATTTGGCCAGTGTATGAGTTTGCACTAGTCCCCGCTGTGTCGCTGACCATGATAAAGCTGTGATCATCTTCAACGCTCTGGACCGTGTAAGTAATTGGCTCAGCTCCGATAGAACTGAACTGGTCACCGACTCGCACAGTAGTTAGTGCTGCGCCCGTTTCGTCTGTAGCAACCGCTCTAACCTGGGCTTTGGTAGCCTTGATTCTGGCCGTGCCGCGTTCTGCTGCCCGGTAGTCCAGGAACTGCCCGTCTGCTGTATAGACATACGTTTGCCGGACAATTTCGGCCATGTTCAGCGCTTGCTCTGCCAGTACAGTGGCCGCTGGGGCTAAAGCATCGTAGATTACACTACCTTCTCTGGTGTCGATGTCCTCTGGCACGCTGTCCAGCATCATTTCCAGGTAGTAGTCGTAGTCCTTACTTTCTAACTGTTTGATCAAGTCGCTAATAGTTGTCGCCATCTGGTCCGTCCACCTCCTGCGTTACTTCCAAATCGCCATAGATCGTGCTTACAGTAGCAGTCACGAGCAGCGAGGTTGAGTCAGTCTCTTCGATTGCGTCTACACTGACCCCAGTTACCCGCTCATCTTCTTCAAGGGCTTCTTCCAAGACTCGCTCGATTTCAGTCTCGACAAAGTCAAAGCTCTTGCCGACCAGCTCGTCCAGGTCGTTTCCATAGTCTTCGCTGTAGATCGGATAGACTGCTCTCTCTGTTTCCATGATCTTAGAGATAGCCTGGATCATGGCTTCCTGGCCGTCAATCTTTCCGCCGATTCTGCCGTTTGATACTTTGAAGGTGAGCGAAGTTTCAACATCTTCATCATCTTCTTCTGGATCATCTACCTGGTCGTCTTCATCATCGATGCCGTCGGTAGTGTCTTCCAGATCGTCATCGTAGTTTCCGTTATCTAGTTCGTCATCCATAGGCTACCCCCTTTCAAATAAGTAAAACTCTTGGCCGCCATCGGCCCGGATCATCGTCACAGAGTCGCCTTCTTGCAGGCTGTTGTCGACTTCGATTGAGATCTCCTCGGTCTTGCCGCCAAATGTAGCCGTTCCGATAATCGTTTGTTGTCCAATATTCTTGCCAAGCGTGATAAACTCCTGCCCGATTACCATTTCGTTAGATAACTGCACTCTCAGCGGACTAGCACTGACCACAGTCCCAGTAACGACGTCACAGTAATCGGAGTCAGATCCACCACGCTGGCTTAACTTTTCTAAGAGCCATTCTCCAGCCATTTCTTACCTGCTTTCAATGTCAAACTGCACGTATAGCTTGACCCAGACCACGTATGGACAGCCTTCGTGATCGGTACGCTACTTTTGTTCTGGCTGAGATAGCCAATCTTGAGATTGACAGAGTTGCCAGCAACGAAGTCAAGGTTGCCGATGCAGTCGATAGTCAGCGTCTTAGTGATCTGGTTTGCGCTCTTCAACTCAGCCTTGGCCTGTGCTTTAGCCTGGGCTGAGTTCGCCTTATCCTTTTTCTGGACTACCTTCTGGAGCAAGCCCCAGCGAGCGATTGTGCTTCCCTTGGCAGTCGTGAAAGTGAAGGAAGTATTCTTTGGTGTCTCTGTGGTAGTAGTGCTGCTCTTTGAGCTGGACTTGCTGGACTTGCTGCCCTTGACGCTTGAGCCATTCATTTCGTTGTAGATCTGGTGAGCATAGCGGTACCGATTTCCCATTGCCGGAATCCCAGCACCTTCTACCTGCTGTTCAAAAATATCGACCGCCGCTTCAATTGACCTGGCGTTTTTCAGCCCTCGCATCAGAGTGGCGTTGTTCTTGATCCCGTGAGACGTTCTAGCTGATGAGCTAGCATTCCACAGATATTCAAGCTGGGCAGACAGACTGGTGTACTTCAAGCCGTGGCTGTTGCACCAGCTGATCAGAGCCCTCTTGGCCGGGCCAGTCCACTGGATGATACCGATGTCGTCGTTACCACTCGTCGCCGTAGGATTGTACTGCGATTCTTGTGCGATGTTGCCGCAGATACCAGCAATCGCGATGCCGCTCAGACCTTTAGACTTGAAGAAGTTCCAGCAGGTACGAGCATTGTTGCTGGATCTATGGTAGCTGGTCGTAGAGTAGCCAGATCTAGCCGTAGAGGTCTTCTTGCCCTTGGTGTGTTTGGTATAGACCTTAACGACGTTGTAGGCGTTTGTGATACTCTCCTGCAGGCTCCCGCTGATCATTCCAGACTTGTCGCCCAGGATCAGTGTCAGCTTTTTGTAGGGAGCTTTCCGAAGCTCAACCGTCGACCAATTTGTGGTCACGAAGTAGTAGTGGCCCGTGCTACTCTTAGTCTTGTTGACAGCGCTCTTGATCATATCGAAGTAGGTCTTGCCTTCGCAGATCTCTGCTTTGACCTTGTGAGTTGGCTTATTGACAATCTTGTGTGTCACTCCTGCCCGCTTGCATACCTCGGTAAAGCGTGACCCCAGCGTCATGGTTGGCCAGACAATTGAATCCTGGCTCTTGAGATAGTAGAGCTTGTCATAGGCTGTGACGGACACAGTGCGATCTGCTGACACTTTAACGTCAAAGACGTAGCCGTAGAACACCTTTTTGCCGTCATACCAGTACTTGATGATCCCGCCCAGAGCGGGCTTTTTAGGGCTTTCGTCGAAGTAGAGGTCGAAAGTCAGCTCTCCGGCTGAGTAATTAAGGTCGGTCGTCCACTTAATGTTATTGACGTTGTTGCTGAGATCGTATCCAGTTTTATTGTCTCTGGTCCAGTACTCTAACTTGATACTCATACTATGCCTTCTTTACACTGCTCTTGGCTACCCAGCCTTCTTTTACTCGATATGGATACTTCTTGCCAACGGACACCAGGGTGATCTTCCGCTTGGCCTTCTTCAAACTCTTCGACTTGCCACCGCCAGTAGACTTGTGGTAGGCAGTGCCAGTCACGATCACAGTAGTTCCCCTGGTAATCTTGCCAGCTTTAGAGCTGCGCTTCTTCTTAGACTTCTTGGTTACACTCTTGCCCTTCGGCTTCTTGCGCTTCTTGACTTCCGAGTACGAAAAAGGAACATACTGCTTGAAGACGATTGAATAAGTTGGGTCATCAGCATAGCCATTGTCAAAGCCGTGCTTGAAGCTGGAAACGGTCATCAAGAAGGTGATCTTCGTACTGGTCACAGTCACTCTGACCTTCTTCTTGCCTTTCTGCAGGTCGTTGAAGAAGTCGATATAGTACTGTGGATCGTGCCATTGTCCGACAGTGTACGGGGCCGTATACTTCGGCAGAAACGAATCGATCTGGATGCTAGTCAGTTTGCGCAAGCCCAGTTGGTTTACTTCTCCCAGCCCTATAACCTTTTGATTGGTGTCGTCGCTTTCTCTTGTAAAAGACAGCGATTCCGGGTTAACCGGAATTTGGACCGTCTTGCCACTTTGCTGCTCCGTGATGTAGATACCAAAATTTGGGGACGTGATCCGATTCGCTCTGGTCGTCCCCTTTTTGGGCACCCTGCGCTTGACAATGGCTTTCTTTTTGGTGGCTTTTTTCGGCTTTCTGGCCGTACTTTTCTTCTTAATTGTCTTTTTAGCAGCTTGCTTGGTCGTCTTCTTTCTAGCCGACTTCTTGGCAGGCTTCTTTGTAGTCTTCTTTGTAGTTTTCTTAGCTACCATTTAGGCCTCCTACAGTGCTTTAGCAGCTTGCCGACCTAAGATCTCTTCGATCTCTGCCAGGATCTGCTCAGCACTCTTCTGTGGATCCTTAGCGCCATCTACCTGAATAGCGCCAGATTGGACGTTGATCACATAGCTTGCTGTTGGAGCAGTCGTGTTAGTCGCCTGGTTGCTTACAGTCGTGCTGCTGATCGTGCTTGACGTTACGCTCCCGCTGTCCACGTTGTAGACGGGTTGCTTTGGATAGTCTAGCGGCTGCACTGGTACTTTAATCGCTTGCAGTTGAGCCTGCATATTAGCAGTTTGAGCGCTTTTGACACCTATTGTAGCTTGTGCACCATCAAGGCCGCCTAATGCCTCTGCAACCTGCAGAATTGCCCCGTAGGCGGTCATGAATCCGCTGGCTAAGGAATCGCCGAAGCCTTCCCCTGTGCTTGCGTTAACCGCCGCATAGGCTGAATCAATCAAGCCTTCGCTGGAATGAGCAGCCAAACTTTGAGTGCCGTCGATGCCTTTGGCCAAGCCTTGGCCGATAAAGTCACCAATTTCGGCAAAAAGCCGTGATGGCGAGTGAATCCTGGCTTTGGCTCTAGCCGCTCTGTCAGCCTGTGCTACAAGAGCATCAGCAGCCGCCTCAACAGCGCCTAATTCGCTTCTCATGCCATTAGCCAGACCAGCACCGATCATGACACCGACAGAGTGCATCGAAGCCGCAGCACTTCTACCAGCAGAGACAGCCGCATCTATCGAGTTACGAACTGCCGATACGATAGATCCACGGCCTGCATTAGCGGCGTTAGCCGCCGCTTGCATACCTGCTCTGACTGATGAGACAGTATCCGCAAAGTTGGCTTTAGGGGCCACAATCTTGATGTTTGAGCCGACTGCCTTGAGTCTGGCGATGGCACTGGCTGCCATCATCGCACCAGCCGCGAGAGTTGACATCCCACTACCAGCGCTAGATAAACCAGAGCCTTGTGATGCTATCTTACTCAAGCCGCCTGCAAGAGACGCCAGCAGAGCTACTGTCTTGCCGATGCCGACAGAAGCGATAGCTCTTAAACCTGCCGCAATCTCTTGCAAGCCAAGGCCAGCATTATGGATAGAATTACCGACAGAGTTGATGACGTTGGCAATTGAGTTGAAGACATTGCTGATCCCAGTGCTGATGCTGGTAATGATTTGACTGATCGTATCACCCACGCCCTGGAATACTGTCTTGATACCGTCAGCGATCCCAGTAATCGTTCCTGTGATCGTAGATCCCAAGGTAGCAATCAAACCACCAATGGTACTACCAATTGAGGCGACAACAGCAATGATTGCCACTGCGATTGAGGCGACAACAGCGATAATGCTTGCCGCTACCACTGCGATAGCCGCCGTGACAGTAGCAAGCATAGCGATCATAGACGTTACAATTCCCGTGATAGCCGCTGAGACGATCAACATGGCCACGCCCAGCATAGCAACGGCCGCCGCAAGCATGAGAACACCTGCCGCCGCTACAATAGCGCCGATACCAAGAGCTGCCAGAGCGACAGCCACTATCAAGATGGATACACCAAGCAAGATCAGACCAGCAGCACCGATTAATGATGCTGCGCCGAGTAAGGCGATCCCAATTGCCAAGACCATCATTGCCAATCCAGCACCCACACCATACGTCTGGATGTTAGCCAATGCCAATGACATGATGAGCAAGCCAGCACCAACCAGCAGCACACTCAAGCCAATCAAGGCGAGAGCTGCACCGAACAGCAACAGGCCTACTGCACTAGCCGCAATAGCTGGGGCAAACACTGCCAGAGCTACGCCCAAGCCAATGATGACCGCCAGCAGGATAAAGAAGATTGCGATTGTCCCACCGCCAGAAGAAGCAAGGTTGGAGCAGGCTGCTGCCAGGATGTAGAAACCAGTGGCAGTTAGCATAACTGCTGCGCCGACCAGCAGCAGAGCTGCACCTAACTGCATGTAGGCCTTAGCGTTGGCAGCAATTGCTGAGCCTGCGCCTGCCTCGTTTGATCCTGGCAGAGTAAAGCCGCTGAACGCCCCTTTGATTGCTGAGATTGTCTTGGCCACGCCCATCAGACCCTTGAAGAGCGCAAAAGCCACAGCTAAGCCCGTGATTGCATTGATGAGGTTGTTCAGCGTGTCTGCTGGAATGTCTGCCAGCTTCTGGAGGGCTTTGACTGCCACTGTCAGAGCGATCCCCTTAACGCCGAACTTCAACGCTACGAAAGCCGCCGCAAGGTTCTGCAGAGTCTCCGGCTTGATATTGCCGATCGCAGTAGCGACTGCTGAAACTGCGTTGGCAATCTCGACTACAGCTTTCCCAGAAAATTGGCCAAGCTGTGTGAAGAAGTCGCTCCCCCCTGCCGCCTTGCTACTTGCCTTACCAAACTTGGATATTGATGTCTTGATCGTGTCGAAAGCATTGCTTACTGCTTCCAGAGCGCCGCTGTCTTTGAACCCGTCAAACATCTTGCCCAGATCCGTCTTGGCCATGCTGACGAAGTTGCTGATGAATGTCTGGGCCGAATTAAGAGCATTGGTGATCCCGCTAGCTAACTTGCTGTAGTCAATGCTGCCAAGGGCATCGCTCAATCCGTTAATGGCGTTGATCCCAAATTTCGAGATGGCCGCCCATGGCTTCCGGAGGTTGTACGACAAGGTGTCCATCAGCCCGTCCATGGCATCGCCCATAGTCTTGAACTGCGTAGCCATGCCTGTGAAGTACTTGTTGTTCCCAGCCTTGGTCATAGCATCGAAGAACTGCTGAGTCTTGATCTTGCCGTCCTGGACGTTTGATACAAGCTCCTTAGTAGACATGCCCATTGCCTTGGCTACGGCTGACATACCAGCAGGAGACTGTTCAAGCATGATCTTGAAGTCTTCCCACTGGACTTTGGGTTTCGCCGCCATTTGAGTCGCTTGCTGACTAAGTGATTTCATCGCCTGGGCTGGGTTGTCAGCAGCCGCCGCCAGACCACCGAACCCCTTAACTAGAGCAGTGGTGTTCTTGACACCGACAGCCTTCATTTGGGCATAGGTGCTGGCCATGTCACTGGCAGAGTAGATCGTCTTGGCTGCGTAGTTCTGGAGCTGGGACTCTGTGTTAGCGATCTGCTTGTTTGATTGCCCCAGGAACTTCATGTTCCCTTCAAAGGTGTTCCAAGCTGTGCTTGTCTCGTCAAGACTGCCAACAACTTCACTGGCCATGCTCTTAACTTTGCCAAGACCTGCGGCCATCAAGTTGCCGACCATAGCTCCGCCAGCAATGGAGCTAAAGAAACCTTTCGCTTGCTTTTCCTGGCTTCCGAACGTATCCCCGGACAAAGCGCCCTTGAGCTTGTTGAAAGCCCCCTGTGACTTTCCCAGGCCGTCACTCAGCTTGTCTAAAGCCTGGCTAAAGGCGTCGTTGATCTTGATCGTTGTCGAGATCTCTCCGTTTGATGACACCTGTTTCCTCCTTTCTTTCAAAATAAGAAAAAAGGGCTAAGCCTTTGATCAACCAATTAATGGTGTCTCTTAGACCTAGCCTTCCTTTCCGCTTCTTTCTGCTGCTTCTTCTCATCCGCCTGGCGGACTTCGATGCTGGCCACGACTATCGCCTGCTCTGCCCGACTCATGCTGGACCACTGCTGTGGTGTCCAGTGATACTCGTTCAAGACGTAGTGATAGACTGCCCAGTCACCAGCAGCAGACTTAATTAATTTTTTGCTTCATCGACCAGGGCGTTCATGTCGCCGTCAAGGTGAGACAGCTCGGTCACTTCGTTAGCCAGGACGCTGTACTCACCTGCTGAAAGCATTGCACCGAGCAGCTTTTCCGGATCGCCAATCACGCCGTATGACCGCTGCAGCTTTTCGTTAAGCAGATCTGGAACAACTACGCTTTCAGCAACGACCTTAGAAATAAATTCGTTCTGGTCAGTTTCGTTCTCGTACTGATGAGTCTTCCGATTGAGGACCCGCTTAGTCGCTTCTCTACGCAAGCGGTTGACGTCTTCACCAGTCAGCGAACGAACTTTAAAAGGTGACTTGAACCGCTTGAACTTGATTTCCTTGGTTTCTTGAGCTGGCGCTACATTTTCTGCCAGAAAATCTGAAATGCTAGTTGCTTCTACCATGCTTAATTCTCCTTATTTCTAGTGGATATCGTTGAATTCGTTGATGAGCTGAATACCTTCGAAGGTAAAGTCTGATGACCAGTCAAGGACAGAGTCGTCTGCTGAAATGTCAGCAATCGGAATGTCGTCAAGTGACACGTCCGTAAGCTGGATAGTCTGCTTACCAGTCCGTGAAGATTTGTCTTCAATATCAACAGTGACGTTGAAGTAAAGCTCAGCCCCGCCGTTGATGTATGGCAAAGCGTACTTGATCCACATTGAGCTGACCAGATAGCCTTCCAGAGTACCAGTACCTTCGATGCTGGTAACCTTATGATGCTTCCAGTGAGATCCTAGTACTTGAACGTCTTCCTTGTTCTTTTCGAGTTTCGCTTCGAAGTCGGTGCACTCGATCAAAGGAATGACACGGCCGTTGATGGTTGCCGTGACCATAGCATCCTTAGAATTAATTACGTCGCCAGTTTGTAATGCCATTTAGTGCCTCCTACTTAACAGTAATCGTCATGTAGAGCTTTTCCATTGAATCCGCTGGAGTAATGGTTAAGCTGACTACTACGCTGTCCTTGTCTCCGCCTTGGGCTACGGTGATGTCAGTTGATGGGTCGAATGGTTCGATTGCTCCTTCTGACTCTTCAGCCGCCAAGTAGCTGGCGATGCTAGCCTTGAACAGGTCACGGCCAGCAGCATTGTTGGTTTGAGTGCCGATGAATGAGTTTTCAAACGTGTCTTCGCAGTATTGTGCCACAGCATCCATGACACGGATAACGCGGTTCTTAGCCCAGGAATTAGGCTTCTTCGATGAAAAACTGGTCAGTGAGTTGATGTCTTGCTCAACGACGACACTGCCGCCACGACGGGTAGTGAAGACGATCTTACCAGCAGTCAACGCCTTCTTGGTCGCTTCGTCGTCCAGCTTAGGTGATGCTGCAACAGCGTCATTGACGTTGGCGTAAGTCAAACTGGTTACTTCGTCGGCGTTGGCACTCATCCCAGCAAAGCGAGCAGCAGCCAAGGTTGCGCTGATAATCGTGCCATCGCCCAGAACGTAGCCGTTAGCAACTTGTGAGATCCCTTCGTAGTTAGCTGGTGAGTTAAACGGAACTACGCCACGCACCTTCAAGCCTTCGTTTTCACGGAGACGCTTGATTCCTTGAGCCAGCAGGACATGAGCGTTAGATTCAGCGTTGATCCCGCCAGTAGTAGCTACAGCAAATTCTTCGTTACTCAGCGCATCGGTCATAGCTGATGCCAGGTCAGTCAAGGTAGTCTTGCCGCCAGTCAGCTTGACAGAAGCCGTGGTGAAGTTTGACGCAGAACTGCCACTCTTAGGCTTAACGTCAACATAGTCGTTGCCAGTGTATCCGGCCACGCCAGCCCAGGTAATTGAGTCTTCAGCTACTACTTCAGTACCCAAGATAGTCTTGACAGTAGCCTTGGTGTTATCACTTGGATCAGCTGCGATGCTGAAGGTGATGTCGTTGCCACGAGCGCCAGGATACTTGGCAGTCACTTCGAACGGATCAGCAGTAGCTTTCGCCTTGTCACCGCCGTTCAAGTTGACAAACTTCACAGTTTCAGCATCCTTCAAAGCTTCGCTGAGTGCTGCAAGCTTTGGATCAGTCAACCCAACGCCTAGCAGCTTCTTGAAGTCACTGGATGCAGTCAGAGTGATCGCACCAGTAGCACCCCAGTCAAGCTGTTGGTCACTAAACAGCAACAGAGTGCCAGTGTTAGACACTTCCGAAACAACACCGTCACCAACGACGTTTACGTAAGCGCCTGGTCTTACTTTGTTTTGTGCGGTAAACGTACCTGCCATTACAACATTCCCTCCTTGAACTTCTTGATTTCTGCCTTAGCTTGGTCGACCGTGTAGGTCTTGCCATCTTCTAAAACAATCTCTAAAATGTCACGCTCAGTGCGGTTAAACAGGCCGGAGCTAGTCAATCCGGACTTTGCGTAGGTTGTCTCCTCGGCCGGAGTAAAGGCCTTCACAGGAGCTGCTGGTTCTTCCACAGTAGTCTTATCTGGTTCCATTAAACATTAGCCTCTTCATCTTCTCGCCATCATCAGTGTTGTAGACACGGCCTTTTAAGTCGAATTGAAAATCTAGCGTCCGCTCAGTGGCGTTAGGCGTAAAACTTCGATTGACAGCCAGATAATTGCCAACGTAGTCGAAGTTGGCTACTAACTGCTCTTCTACTTCGATCATCTTCTGGTTAGGATCCTCATCCCCAGCAAAGAAGATGATCTGGTAGCTGTCAGTTTTTGCCTGGTAGCCGGCCAGTTCATGAGTAGTGCTGGTCAGCACCTTGTGGACATAAAAAGACGGCTCCTTGAAGCCGTCTGGCTGATTTTCAGCATAAATCACCGCATCTTCGCCAAAGATTGAGGCGAGTTTGTCTGCAATTTCATTAATCATTCAAACATCGCCCGGAAAGCATAGAGAGCTGGATCGATGAGCTGTGGAAGCTGGCGCTGAATAGTCTCTGTGCTACGTTTCATGAAAAATTGACCTGGAACCCAGCCGCTGCCGCCTCGAGTTCTGTGGCCGTTTTCTACGAAGTAGGCGTACTCAACATGATTAGCCAGCTTAACCTGCCAGCCGCCATCACCATAGCTGCTGCCTTCTGACACCCACCCACGACGAAGGTTACCAGTGTCAACTGGAGTGTTCGTCTTGAGCTGTCTCAAGGCTTGCTCGCCAACGTTTTCTAGGCTCTTCTCTATGAGTGGCCTGACCTTGGAGGCAGTGGCCTTCTTTTTGACTCTGTCTGCCCAGGCTTGGAAGTCAGCATCATCAATCTTGAAACTTGCGCCCATTATGCTTTCTCCTCTCTGATCATGGCTATCTCTTGGTGCGTCGCATAGCCGCTGTAGCCCTTGGACGACCGCTTGTACTTCGTCACTGCACCATTCTGATCGGTCACAGTGATCACAGCGCCTGCTGGAATGTCCAGGCCGGTTCTAACCAGTAGTTCAGCGTCATAGCTGTCAGTGCCGTAGAATCCTTCCTGGCTAGCCGATTGGCTCTTCAAGATCACTTTAGCAGGTTCATCTTTAACCAGCGTCACGGGCTGATTACTCGTGATGTGGCCTACTTTGACCGCCTGTGTAGCCGTAATGGTTACCTTGTCAGTCCAGAGCGACTTCATTGCCCGGATAGCCTTCGTAAAGTCAGTCATAGCTCAACACCCGATAGCTATTCAACAGATTAAGATAGTTATCCGTGATTGGGTTGCTATTTTGCAAGGCTTGGTAAAGCTCGGCTTGTGACTTGAAAGAGACGGATACGTCGCCTTCAGTGATCGACTGAATGCTAGAATCAGCGCCAGAGTTTGACCACAAGCAGGAGTCAAGCTCTTGGATAGCCATGCCAATGATCCCGCTATCCAGCTCAGCAGGGAGATCCGCAACAGCGATTTTACAGTAGGCACTGACAGCGTCAGTCACCTTGTCCAGGGCGAAGCTAGCAAGCTCTTCCTGGCCTTCCTCGAGTGGATACAGAGTTTTGATCTTGCTCAGCAGATTTGCTTTGCGAGGATGCTCCATAGATCAAGCCTCCGAACTTTTACTTACCAGTGTTGATGCTGCTGGTGCTGAGGGAACATCTGAGATGTGGAAGTCGATACCTGCGGTCCGTGACTGGATCAGCAGCACGTCGTAGTAGGCATCTTCGTAGTACAAGTAGTTACCAGCACTGGCTGCTGATGGTTCGTCGAAGCCGACGAAGCTGTACTTTTGAGGTGCAAGCTGTACGCCGTTGTCGATCAGCATCATGTCGATCTGCTTAGCGCCAGACTTAATCTTGGACCCGTCTGTGAAGTCGAAGTCAGTTTGCATCAAATCGGCAGGAACGACCTTGATAGTAACGTCGTCTAAGCTGTAAACTGAGCGATCCAAGCTCTTTGCGTTGCTCAAGACAACGGTCCGGTTCACAGCGTCCGCACGCTTCAAGATTGAGTTCATTTTTGGCGTTACGTAGAGGATACGGTTTTGCATAGCGACACGGTTGTCGTCCATTTGAGCCATCATGTCGTCGAACAGCTTCAAGACGTTCTTTTCGTCGATTGCGTCAGCGTTGGCCTTGTATGCTGAGTCAAACTTCGCCTTATCTTTGTACAACTTGGAGAACATGTAGCGATCCATTTCTGGCATCTTCTGGTCCAGGTTGAACTGCTTGGTGATGTTGGCGATGGAAACAACATAGTTGCTTTCGTCGATGTCCAACGGGTCAACCAGAGTGTCCCAGTAGCGTTCTTGCGTCAGTTCGTAGCTAATCCAATCATTGGAGTAGTTAGCTTGTGGCGTAGTGATAGTACGACGGGCACGGTCTCTTCGGCCATGTTCAATAGTCAGCTTTGGCACCTTGATATGCTTAGCACCGTCAAAGGTGTACAAGCCGTTGCTTGGTGAGTTCCACAAATCTGCGCTGTAAAGTGCAGTAGGGTAGTATGCTTCTTCAATTGACTTCTGGTATGCTTCCGCATAGTTAACAGTTGGCATTAATTAGTCACTCCTTTAAATACATCAACCATAGCTTGCACTGGGTCTGCCTTAGCTGGCTGGCCGTTTGCTGGTTCATAGTCAGCACGGTTGCCTTCATCAAACAGGTAGCCGTCACTTTCACGGATGGCAGTTAACTGATCATCAAGACCAGTCAGATTGCCGTCCTCGTCAAAGCCAACCTTGTCCATGTCCAGCAGACCCTTGACCGCTTTCGCATTGCGAACATGAGCGTTGGCCAGAGCTGCCTTGACAGCAGAGTTAAGCTTCAGCCCGTGCACAGTGGCTTCAAACTCCTCTTTCTGCTTCTTACTCTGGTTCTGCAGCTCTTCAATCTGGGCTGTCAGCTCTTCACTATCCTTGGCAGACTTCTTGAAGCTCTTGAGTGATGCTTCATATTCAGCGGCCTGTTTCTTCAAGGCCTCGTTCTCAGCCTGCAAAGTTTCAAAGCTTCCTTTGGCCTTCTCAATATCATGGCCGTTCAGCTTCATGATCTGTTCGATCTGCTCATCGGTCAGTTGCAAGTCTTTTAGTTGATCTCTTTTCATGTTTACAGTCTCCTAACGCTTGATATTACGAGGTGCGACCTCGACAGGATGATTACATAGCCTTTTTACGCCATGCTGAGGGCAAAGTTTACTTAAATTTTGGAATTCCGGTCTTGCCTGCCCACTGATCGTAGGTCTGGTAGTTGGCAATTCTGCCCTTGCCCGTCTTTGGATCACGCTCCCAGCGTGTCTCTAGAGGCGGTAGATCCGGCCTATACGGTATCGTAGTACATCGGCAATAAGGATGAATCAGAGGGTAGTTAACGCCAGGCTTGGCTTCACTTACCTTAAAACGCTTGCCGTCAAGCCCGCCGCAGATGCTGCAGGTCCTGGTCTCCAGAGTAGCGAGATACTCGTACTCTTCCAACCCTTCGTCTTTGTAAAAGTCATACGTTGCCTGCTCGGCAATATGCCCCATCTCTGTTGACACCAGGCGATGTACAGAGCTCTTCTTAACATCTGCCATCCGGTCTTCCAGGCGCTTGGACACTTTGGCGTATGACTCACCCAGCAAGATACCACGCAGAACAGCGTCAGACAGCTGGCTAGGCAGTTCCTTGTGATACTCTCTCCAAACACGCTCGGATAAGTCAGAGCCTTGCCATGGCTTCCCAGCAACGGCTCTAAGCTGATCTTCATCGAAGTGGTTGAAGTCTACACTAAAATCACCGTAGGCCTGCTGATTTAGCCAGGTCTCATGGTAGTAGGTGTCAGCGTACTGGGCTTCAAGTGCTCGTCTAAGCTGATCTGACTCAGTGCCAGCGAATTGGCCGCCTAGATGCTCTAGCTGCTTCTTGATCTGCTCAGCTCTGGCTACTCTGCTCCTGTAGTACTCACTATTTAGCAGTTTGTCATTTCCGCCCTGCTTGGCTATGCGCTCAAACTCTTCTAGGGTCAGCTCGAAGTGCTTGGTATCAATGCCGTTTAGGATTCGCTCTGCTTCCTGCTGACTGATCTCGTCGTTGTCAGCGTACTTGCTCATCCAGTACTGGACTTCCTTGTTGATCTCACGCTGGAGATCCTTCATCCGGCTTTCAAGAGCATACTCGTAGTTGCCGGTGTTTTTGATCTGCCTCTTCTTCAGCTGCAGTTCACGCTTCGCCCAGTAACTAGCGGTATCCATCTACTACTCCTTGACTTCTTTGTCGTCTTTGTCGTCTTGATCGTCCTGGTCTTTCTGGAATGGATCAGCATCCCCTTCGGCGAATGGATCAGACTGCTTCTCTTCTTCCTCGTCCTTGAGCTCCTGTTGCCAGTCCGTGACGATCGGATTAGCCTTGGCAAGTGCCTTCTTAGAGGTGAAATTGGCCACAGTGGCCACAACCTGCGCACGGCTCAGATCGTCTTCTACACGGGTTCTAGTCCAGGTCTGAGTGATTAGACGGCTGTCAGCATCTGAGATCCCCAGGTAGCGCATGATCGCTCTAGTTAAGTCGCTGATTGAGTGTCTGAAATTTGCTTCCGTCACGCTTGCCTTGAGCTCAAGGTGAGAGTACAGCATCTTGATAGCCACGCCAGAAGCGTTGGAGCTTTCGAAGTTAGCTGGATCCACCCCTTGGCCATACAGGAAGATGTTTGACTTCGTGATCTGCAGGGCCGTTGTACGTGCCTCTGTCGGAATGTCGATTTGAAGCGTGTCAACGCCAGATTGATCTCCCGCACCAGCGGTGTTGAACTTGATAGCCTTGTGCTTCTTGAGGTCTTCCATGAAACTGTCCAGCTTCGTGCCGCCGAAATTCTTCAGCACCAGCACTACCTGCTGAACATCGTCCAGGTCATTGAGGAAGCCGTTGTAGATATCGTCATAAGCGTCGATCAGCCCCTTGCTCTTGTGAAGCTCTGAAAGGCGCTGTTTGTTTTTAGGGAACTCGATGAATGGAACTCTGCCCATGCCATGCTTGATAGTAGAAGTTACACCAGTTTCAAAGCCGGCCGTTGCGTCGTACAGTGCAACCCTCTCGTAAGGCTCCAGCTTGAGTGGGTTAGAAGAGAGCTGCTTGAAGAACTGCGCTTCCTGGTCATTCCAGTACTCATGGACTACGTAGTACTTGCCCGTGTCTGGATCAAGCTCCTTGTAGCTTCTAAGCACACCCAGCAGCTTGTTGTCCAAGCTAGTAGCATAGAAAGGCGTGATCTGGTCTGCTGGGACAAGCGCATATCTGAAATTTCCATCTCTGTCTACCCAGTAATGCCACCAAGCACGACCAGCGTTAGATGATTCTACTACCGTGTTGCTCAGCGTCAAACCGAAGTCATCGCCTAGTACTTGCCTAATCAGTTGATTATCTCTATCCTTGCCAACATCAATAGTTGGCGCTTTGGTAGCTAGATAACCTGCCTCCTGGTCGACCATTAGCTGGTAGAAGTTGGAGCTGACACGGTTGTCTGCTCGTCTGAGTGGATCACCCTTGCCGTCCGGGTTAAGTTCACTCCTGCCGTTGTTCCGGTTGACGATGTCATTGCTGGCTGAGTAGTAGCGCAGTGCTTCGTCGTATTGATTCTGGAACTCTGCTCGGCTGGAAGCACTCTGCTTGACCAGATCCTGCATTGTCTTTAAGTCCATGGAATGTATCCTCCCTTAGCGTGTCTTGTGTAGATCGCATAGCGCATCATATCCATTACGTCGTCATGCTCTTTGACGGGTTCTCCTGTCCTTTCGTTCCAGATATACTGGTAAATCTCATCGAAGAAGTGATCTACTCCAGAGCCATTGACGAAGAATTTACCGCTTGCCATGTACTTGCTAACGCACTCAATGCCTGGCAATACCTGTTTGTTTGCGTTGACAGCGTTGATGCCAGCTCCCAGAAACTCGTTGATGTTGTCTGGACGGGCTGAGTCGCAGGCAAAGACAATGTCGCCATATCTGCTCTGGATGTCTTTAGCTACATCAACCCAGTGGCTGATGTACTTCCCCTTACCTGTGTGCTCTTCCAGGAAGTAGATGTTACCGTCTGTGTCTTCCCCGAATACTCCGATCGAGTTAAGGTGCTCAAAGCCCCAGTCGACGCCTGCATAGACAGACAGATCGTCTGGAATCTGGTCCGGAGTGACAGTCATCCGATCTTTGTCAAAGTCCTTGTAGACAATACCGTCACCAGTGACCCAGAGACCACGAATCGCACGGTCATAAAACATGCCTTTAGGCGTTGACGCCTTGAGTGCGGCCACATATTGCGGATCAAGGAAAGTATTGTCGTCGATCGTGAAGTTGAACGAGATAATGCCTGCTGCTGGATCAGTGTTGTCGATAAACTCACGCTTGATCCAGTGAGTTGGAATGTCTGGGTTGGTGTCGACAATGATATGACTGCCAGGCATGGAGCATCGGTTGCGGATTTCGTTAAAGACTTCTTCGTTAGCAAGCGTTGCTTCGTTGACGTAGGCTCCGTAGGCAGTGAACCCACGGGCACCAGCCAGCCCTGCGATCGACTTGGTGTAAACCGGAACAATATCGACACCGAAAAGGTGGTAGTGGTTGTGCTTGTCCGGCTTGAGATCAATCCCAAACTGCCGGGAAAGCTCGGCTATCACGTTGTTGTAGATAGACCCGGAGCTTGCGCCAGCTAGGATGTAGATCGGGTGTCTGTCTCCACCTTCTTTGGCCTGCTTGGCGACTCGCTTCAGCTCATAAAGGAAGATGAAGTTGTTAATCCTAGTTTTCCCTGCTCTGACCGCCCCGTTTAGGATGATCATCGAGTGAGGCACGGTCAGGTAGGTGTGCAGAACCTTGCTCTGCTTTGGGGTCAGTACATTATTCAGAGCCATTCTTCAGATCTTCCTTCGCCAGAGTGTCCAGCATCTTGTCCAGAAGCAGTTCAATGTCTTGACCGTTGTCTTCGAGGGCCTTGGCTTTGGCTTCTGAAACTCGTGCGTCTGCTGCCAGCTTCTTGAGCTTCTGCTTCTCTACTGGATCGTTGACCGGGTATCTCTTTAGGATTTCCTTAGACACGGCTATCTTATCCTTGATCGCAGGCTTCTTGGTCACCGTAATAACTTCTTCAGCTGTGGCCATCGGAATCTCTTCCGTTTCTTCACCTCGTAGGACACGAGAGTAGAACTCCATCACTTCTCTTGCTGAGGCAATCTTGGCAGATGCTATCTCAGCGCTTCTTTCTTCGATATAGGCTCTAATGGACGGTTTTGCTAGGTTCTCTGTGCCTATCTGCTTTGCGGCCTTCTTTGAGTATCCTGCCTTCAGAGCGGCCTGTGTGGCGTTTCCGGAAACAAGATATTCATCAACAAATCGCTTCTGCTTCTGCGTTAACTTGTCCTTGCCAGTAATTCCGCTCACTCCCCTTCAAAGCAAAAGAAAAACCGACCTAACTGGCCGGCATCTGCTGTTTATCTGTAAGGCTCTACAGTGGGATCGAACCACTGCTCTTATGTCTCCATCGCTAGAGCCTGCTGGTGCTGCATCACAGTCCAGCGTAAGATTAGCTGGTAGGGTAGGAATAAATCGTCACACTTATGCAAAAATAAAAAATGTTAACAGAGATATATACTGACTTTCCGCACCCTGCAAGCTATGGCCTAGGAGAGGAATCGAACCCGACCTAGGCTGATGTCTACAGACAAGCCGGCTCTTACCCACTTGCCCAGTGCCCTCGCTCGGTCAACCGTGACGTCATGGCGTAGGGCTTATGCCTGCTGCAGGAGTCGAACCTACACCAGGCAGTGTTAATCTGCTAAAAATTTTTTGTGGAATACTTTTTGTAACGCTTTCTACAACAAATGCCCCGTTTTCCGCCAGGGCAATGCTGCGTGACGGAGTCGAACCGTCATAAGAGACCGACCGCAGCTAATGGATCAGTTATGACCAAATGTTGATTATTTCGAAAGGAGTTCTTATGTCACCTGGCAGTGCGCAAACCAGGCAAGGCATGGCCGGAGTCTCGCACTCCGTGTCGCTCTATATGCTGCCATGCTCTAGAAAGGTGATATCAGTATATGGAGGAATAATCGATGTAAAAAAAGTTAGAAAAAACACCGACTAGAAAAGAAAAAGTAACATGAGTCACATTCTATGAACGCATCGCAAGTCCGCCGTTCATCGATCTTGCGACAATATCATAATATACCGACACACAGCCCTTGTGGATGCTGTTATTCCGCTATACAGGGGCTTTTTTCGTCAGTCTTGTACACCACCATCGACGGCAGGATCTTCCCGTCTATCCCTTTCTTGTGCTTAACGCTGTCAAACAGCTCTGCGAACTCCACGCAGGCGGCTCTCTTGTGCAGTCTGATCGGAGTGTCTGTCATCCCCAGCTTGATCATCTCTACCTTCTCGCTAACTCTCTTGATGTAACAGTCGACCAAAAGAGTTCTGTGGTAATAGTATGCTTCATCATCCCGCATCAAGCTGACCGTCTCAATCACTGCATCAACCACAACATTGTAGAATTCTACCGCATCTAAGTGGTCGATCAGTTTCCGCTCCTGGCCGTTTCCGTATCCACTTCCTCCACCCCCGATAGCATCCAGTTTAGGACTAGTTAGATCACTAATCGGTCTCCCTGCTCTGTTGAGCAATCTCGGTATGTCACGGTCAAAAAACGCTCTGACTCTTGCGGCAGTCTCTTGATAATCAATCTCCGGAAACAGCGCTGTCTGCTGACTCATAGTCACCATTGGACTCCCCTTTCTTGAACACGCCATTGCTGGTGATGTAGATCGCTCCTTCTGGCAGATCTCCAAAGTGGATCTGATGTAAATCTTCCAGCACGTAGCCCTTCTTTTCCAGTCGAGCATATACGCTTTCAGCACCGTGAGGGATACCCAGCGCTTCTCCCGCCGCCGTAGGTGATGTAGCGTAGTACTCTCTCTTGCCCTTCTTGATCAAGTAGGTAAACTCTTTCCTTGTTTCAACCATCAAATTGCGTCTGCGATACGCCAGCACAGCTTTGCCGATTCCCGTCCACCGACTGAGCTCTTGATTGCTATAACCGTACTCAAACAGCCACTTCAACGTCAGCAGATCATTCATCGTGTCCAGCTTCATGTTGAGGCCTTCCGCTTTCTTTTTAGCCAAGCGAACTGCTGGAGTGTCTGTCTCCTCTACTTCGATATCACCTACCAAGCCAACTCCCAGCCAGTCATGCAAGGCGGCGAAAGCTTCGTCCGGTGCTGCTGACAAACTGCCATAGTCAGCTATGATCTGATTGATGAGCTGATAGCCTACACAGCCCTTAGTCAGTCGTCTCATCAATATACCTCCTAGTACTGATTGACGATCATCACTGACCAGTAGGCGCACGCCATAAAGGCCAGGAAGACGGAGAACGTCATCCAAGTCGGCTTGATCATCAGCCCTCCGATGGAGAGAATCAACATCCCCCAGCTAAGATAAATTGCTATTGTTTCCAGCATCTCTTACCTCCAGTTCGAATCTGTATCTGTCTGTTCCGCTTTTTTCACCAGCGATAAAGGTCATCGCCTTGATCACTGAATTGTTGTCGTCTGTCCATACGCCTGCATCCGTCATGCCGTCAACTAATGCCTTGACTGTTGGGTACCAATTGGGAGCATCGCTTCTCCTGGCTGTTGGTGGTCTGACTGTAACTGCCACGGTGCACGGCCTAGACGGGCTGTATGGCGTCTCTGGGACCAGCCCAGTACGTTTACACTCATAGCATGCTAACTCTCTCAGAAACTGTGTAATCTTGCCCTTGACCTGGTAGTGCATCCTGTCGTTAGCACTGATCATCATGTTTCCTCTTCTAAGCGTGATGTTTTTGCCCGTCTTCCTGGCCAGATCAAAGCTGATCTTCACTTTAAATACTCCATTTTTCTAATTGACAGAAATCCAATACTTCATCATTTTGAGGCAATTTGTAGATGTCGCTAAAGCCCAGATAGTTGTCACTATCATTTCGGACAAAGTACGCTGCATGCCCAACTCTGGTCAGTGAGTCGCACTGAACTGCAACTCCATTCATTCCCCGAATGGCCATGTTGAAGAGCAAGAACGGTAGTGCCCTATCGCTCATTTCTTCGACTTGATACCAGTAGTGTCGTGGATCATACGTTAAGATTGACATCCAACTTGGCCGCTTGCCGTTATCTGTAACTGGATCAGTCGCTCTGTCTTGAACCCAGCGCTTAATCATTAATCCTCCGGTGCCGGCAGCTGGCTCATAATAGCTGCCACTTCTTTTCCCAACAAGTACTTGGAGTAACGTAGATACACTATCTGGAGTAAAATCCTGCTTTCTTGTCTTTCGCTGGGCCTGCTCTTCTTCAAAATACTGATGGAACCAGTCAAATGACAGATCTGTGTCAATTTTTAAAAAAGCTTTGAATGTATCTTCTCGTTTGTGTGCATCCATCATCAATTCCATCAGTCTGGTTGGTGCCTTGTACGCATCATCAATTCCAAGAATTTCATTTACTGTCTCAACATCAAGCTGCATTTTAAGCCCCCAATCCCATCATAATTGCGACTGCATTCTTCTCATCTTCCTTGCGTTTGTCGTCCAGAAGGTGAATATAAACTCGCTCAGTGGTCGTTGTATTAGCATGTCCCAGGCGCTCAGAAACAAACTGTATGCTGGCACCACCAGCGATGAGCAAGGACGCATGTGTGTGTCGTAGCCCATGGCAAGAAATGTATGGAATTCCTGCCTGCTTACAGATTTTCGCCAAATAGTGATTAACTGTTGAATTACAAATATTGTTGCTTTTCCGTGTTCCTAAATGTTCGTTAACAAATTGATAAACAAAGATGCTTTGATTTTCTGGAACATTCTTGATCAGGTCTTTTAAGAGGCGCAAAGTCAAAATGTCAACTTTAATTATGCGGACTGATGACCTGTTTTTAGTCAGCATAAACGTTCCCTCTCCAGCTGTCCTTTTATAGTTAAACGTTTTATTCACGGATATTTGTCTAGCATCTAAATCAACATCTTGAGGAGTTAGACCCAGCGCTTCCGAATACCGCAGCCCAGTCTTCAACAACAAAATGCAAAGGTCTCCCAAAACAGAGTTATCGTTTTCCAATGCTTCACAAAGCTTGCCGGCATCTTTGCGCTCAAGAAACTTGGTTCTAGGCTTAGTCTTAACTTGGCTAGTTGGCCTTACCCGATATGTTATATCTATGCCGATAAGCTGGTCGTGAAACGCATCCTTTAATGGTGCAAACAGATATCTAGTGAAATCATTAACGGTCAGCATTGCATGTGTCTTCCCATACTCGTTAACAATCTCCTGTACATCAGCACGTGTCATTTTCTGCAGAACCATGTCTCCGGCTATTTCCTGGACTTCTTTCAGCGCCCTATACCATTTATCTAAAGTAACTGGCCTAACTTCAGGAGCTTTATAAGTTTCAATCCATTTCTCAAAATATTCGCATAAATTGTCATTACGTTTTCTAGCCATTGCTTTGTTTTCCTCCTATAGCTGAATGTCTAATCTTTACCATTTGCTCAGCTATGTCGGCGATGTACTTAGCTGTCTCTTCGTTGTAGTTAAACCCTGTGGCGATACATGAAATCCGGTTACCGCTGTAATTGGTCTTTTCGCCAAGTTCTAAGTACGTCATTCCAGCCTCAATGCACGCTTTGCGGATCCGAACTGCATCATGAGGCAATTTATCATTGTTTAAGCATGCTGGGCATTTAGCACCGCCTTTGATCCATCTTCCAAGGTTGGTGCCCCACTGTTCAAAAATCAGACCACAATTTGGGCACTTCATCGTATAAATTCTGAATTTACCTTTGAATTTTTCCGTTGATAAGACTTCAAAGCCTTGTGCTTCCAGCGCTTTGACCTTTTTGGCAACTCCACGATGAGCAAAGCAGTTGCTGCATCCAAATCGGTTGCCGTCAACGAGCCAGCGGCGTGCGTCTCTCATGATGATTACCCCGCAATCCAGACATTGCACCGTCAACATGCAGTTAGCGCCTTCGATTTCATCGATGTCAGGGTAAATCAGTTTCCAATGCCCCTTCTTGGTTTTCCAGAAAGGTTTGAAATAGTCTGCTTTGTGCTTCCGCGCGGCAGCATTTTCTTTGACTCGTTGGTAAAAGTCATGTGAGATTTGGTCTTGTGTTACCATAATTTTCTCCTTGGCGTAGTCATTGTAGTAACTCTGTAGTCAACCTCCGCTGCAAGCTCTTCAACATCTTTAGAACGGCAAGTCGTCACTAGACACATCGATCGATTGCCCTGCTGGTGGCGTGACTTGCCCCTGCGACGCTTGCTGACCATACTGTGGCTGATTGCCTTGCTGGTAGCTGTAGCCGCTTTGCTGGCCGCTATATTCGTTCTGAGAACCATTGCGTGAGTCCAAGAATGAGATGTTATTCGCCAGGACTTCGGTCACATAGACTTCTTTGCCGTCCTTGCCCGTGTAGTGCCGTGTCTGAATGCTGCCAGTGACACCGATCAGCCGCCCCTTGCCTGCAAACTGCTGCAGGACCTCAGCAGTCTTCTTGAAAGCCACGCAGTTAATGAAATCTGCTTCCTTGTCCTTGCTGTACTGGCGATTTACAGCCAACGTAAATCTGGCTACTGAAATCCCGTTCTGTGCAGTCCGAAGATCTACATCCTTAGTAAGTCTGCCCGTTAAAGCTACGCTATTAATCATTCTATTAATCATTGATGTTTCCTGTCTTAATTTGCTTGTATTCTTCCGCTGTAAATCCTGCTGGGTCCATCAGCATCACGCTGACCATGCTGAGCACTGCCTGGTAGTCTTCACGATAAACGTGAGCAAAGTTGGCGATGATCCACCGGCACTGCTCATAGTGCCCGCTGACCGCTGCCTGCTGGAAAGCGTTAGCTATCCTTATCGTGTCCATTCTCTTGGTCATTCCTATGCTCCACCTCCTGTCTTCTGAAATGCAGTCCACTTTCTAGCTCTACGTAGAGCCAGAAGCTGCCATAGCCTACTGTTGCCTGGTCAGCATAGGGAGTTCCAGCCACGACAAAGCTGTCCTTCTTGAGCCAAAAAACTCTTGCGTAGAGTTCTGGATGCTGCTGGAATCTGGCTCTGTAGACTTTCCGGCTCACTGTACTACCTCCTTGCGCTTGACCGCTACCAGGTAATGGTCACCGAAGCAGTTATAGGCAATGCAGCCGATCTTCTGCAGGTAGATCAGATAGGCCTTGACGATGTACTTGTAATCCTGGTCCAGATCACCAACGGTGATGCTTACTGTTTTTTCTCCCTTGTCTGACTGTTTCCACAGCTTGTCTAAGAATAGCTGCGTGTTGGTCTTAGCTTGATCTGTTACTCTTGTCATCCTTATATCCTCTTGTCTGCAATCCCGTCAAAATTAAATCTCGTGCTGGTGCTGTTGCGAAAAATCCGACTGAACAGCTTGGCGTCGTAGGTGCGACGTAACTGCTGCTCATTGAGATTGGTCGTGATCACGATCCGCTTCTGATTCTCCAGCGCATCATAGAGCACGTTCTGCACCCAGCGACTGGCTTCCTGGCCCTGGCGGCCCATGCTGGACTCAGTGCCCAAGTCATCGATGCAGAGCAGATCGCATCCCGTCATGATGTCTTCTGCCTTGCTCTCAGTCCAGTACTCGTAGTCAGAGTTCATGCTGTTCTTGATCTTCCGAAAGAGCTTGGTGACGTTAACATAGACGCACTTCTGGTCACTTTCGTCAGCCACATATTTCATCAGCGACATGGCAAGGTGACTCTTGCCAGTGCCAGACTTTCCGTACAAGATCGTGTTTCTCTGTGCATCTGGCTTTTCAGCGTAGGCCTTGGCGGTAGCCATGATTTGACGTTTGAGCGCTTCTTCCTGCTTCGTGTTAGCAGTAAAGCTGTCGAAGCTGCATTTAAAGACATCGGCACTGGCCAGGGAGTGCTGCATAAAGTAGCTCCGCTTGATCTCTTCCGTTGCCTTCTTGTCAAAAGAAGCGGCTATACTGGCGAGAGTTTCTTTGTCACACTCAAGGCACGCCAGGCGGCCCATGCTGGGATCTTTAGCACTCTTGATATAGATCAGCTCAGTTCCATGTTTCGGGCATTTCTGCCCTGTTTTTTGGCCGTTCACAGCGTTCTGGTAGGCCTGTAATGCTACGTTATTCATGTTTTCCTCCTAAAAAGGCATCGTGTAGTCAATGATTCCCTGCTGCAGGGCTCTCACGTACTCTTCCTGGATCTTCTCCTGGTCCAGGTAACCGTCTTCGCAGAAGTGACGCAGAGCAGCGATAAATGTCGCATTCATCGAGTCTGACGTTTCCATGTAGTCGTGATAGTTCTGCAATGTTCCTTCAACCAGGTATTCTGAATAGTTGTACAGAGTGGCTGTCAGCTTGTCAGTGCCTAATTTGGAACACATCTCTACGATGTCCTTAACTGCTTTATCTTCTGCTTCTCCTCTGCTCATTTTCTTGTCCATGTCGTCCTCCTAAAAAGGCAATTCTCCAGTTTCTATGTCTGGCTGCTGGTCAAACAGGCCTTTGTATTCATCTGGCACGTTGTCAGTGCTGTTGACAGTTTGGTTGAGGTACTTGTCAAACTTTCTACTAAACAGTGTTGACGGCTGGAGATAGTTTTCTGCCAATTTACCGTTAGAGAAAGTAACTCCTGTGCCCTTCCACTCAGCTACCTTGTTGTCGATCACTTTCTTGAAGTCATCGAAAGTGTATCCTTCATTCCAACGAGCTCTGATCAGTTCTTGGTTGGTAGGCACGTTACGGTAGTGTTTGCCAGTTTTCTCGTTGAGATATTCCAAGATCTTCTTGTAAGGAATCTTCTCTTTCTTTTCTTTTTCCTGCATCTCCTCTGGCAGGCTTTTAGCCTGCTCAGTAGTCTCTGTAGTAGTCTCTGTAGTAGTCTCTGGTAGTCTATGGTATTGTTGGGCCAATTTCTGGCCATTGTCATTGGGCAAATTTTGGCCTTTGTGCGGGCCATTTTTTGGCTCTTCTTTGGTCAATTCTTGGCCAATCGACTGAACAGCATCTTCTTGCTTTTCAGCAGCCTTTTTGGCGAAAAAATCATCAGAGAACTTCTCGAGAGCTTCATAGTCAATCGTGTACCAGGTAGTTCTGTCAAAGCTGTACTGATTAAAGTTTCCCGTCAGAACTAATCCGAGTTTCTTAAGATCTTTGAAGTGCTTCTTGATAGTTGTCTTAGACTTAATCCAAGGAAACTGCTTAGCCCAGGAATCCATGCTGTTGTAGACCCACGGACGGCCGTCATGATAATTCTTTGATTTTTTTACCCAGTAGTTAAGCTGCTGGAGAATGATGGCCTTGTCTACACTTCCCAGTGACTCTGCCAGGCTTGGGAGTACAATCAGTGGCCGTTCGTTAAGCAATAATTTGCTCATCTTTCTACTTCTCCTTTCTGCAAAGTTCATCGACGGCATCGATGATTTTTCTCCGACGCTTGTCTGTTAGTCTCGTCTTCCCGCTCAAGCACCAGGACAGAGCTGGGCCGCTAAGGCCGATAGCTTTGGCTACGTCTTTCATCTTGATGCCGTGGCTCTTGATGTAGTCTCTGGTCTCCCTGCAGTTAATCTCCTGGAGATGGCTAGCGATCTGTCTTCTCTTGGAGATCCGCACACAGGCCTCTTTAATCTCCTGCTCCATTGGCCGAGACATGTACACATCGCCATTAATCCGCTTGGTCAGCGCTGAGTAGCTGCATGGCCAGCCAAGCTCTCTATACAGCTCTGAGTAGCTAACCTGGTACTCCCAGATCGTCTCTCTAACATTCATGCTCTCTCGCCCCTTTAAACGATGTTCAGCTCGCCAATGCGCTTAATAAAGTTGTGCTTACTGGTGCTCAGCTCCGGCTTCTCTGCAATCCAGGCTTTAATACGCTGGTGGGCCGGCCCTTTTACGCCTTCCTGCTTTGACTGCTTGCACAGATCCAGCAGGCTGGTGCCAGAACTATCAACGATGGTCGCTTCCGCTTTATGCTTGATATCGGCCACCTCGTCCATCACGGCAGAAGCTTGGTCATGGAGCTGCTTCTGCTGCGGAGTCTGCCCACGCTGATAGCCAGTCCTACGCTGTGGAGGCATCATGTCAGCATCTTGGCTGTCGTCCAGCAGGAAGAGCTTGCCGAGAGCGTACTTGGATGCATAACTTGCAGCAGCTCCCCAGGCCTGCTCGTCAGACATCCCCGTGTGCTGGCTGACTGGTGCGTGCCCTTTGATCTGCTTAGTGCCGTCTTCATCCTCGTACATGACCTTTTCGACGATCACTATCCGATCAGCAATAACAGCCATGTCCTCTTCGATGTACAAACTGGCACCATACTTAAGCAGGAGAGGCTTGACTCCCTGCATGATGTCTTCAGCATTGCGATACTTATATTTGCCAAAACTGTTGAATTGGCTCTTTGGAGCTTTCAACTCGTTCTGGATTCTTGTCAAAACTGGCACTTTGACGGATTTGCTGCTTTCTGTCATGGTTATTCCTCCCAGCCTTTCTTGAGAGCTTCTTCTCTGATTTTTCTAATCACGTTGTCGATTTCCTTGGCGACCACGTTGTAGGTGATCGCATCTTCCTTGCTTCCGGAGTAGCTGTCTGGCAGATCTCCCTTAGCCTTCTTGAGCGTCATAATCGCCCCGTATGGCGTCTTAGAGCTTGCCTTGGCTTCTGCATAGAGGACGTCTTCAAACGTGTCTGACGCTTCCAGGAGAGCCTCACGATGCTTCTTCACCATTTCGCCTAGAGTTGCCATTATTCGGTCGCCTCCTCCAGGTCATCCAGCAGGTCACGCAGGCTGTCAACGTCAGAGTAGTGCTGGAACCAGTTGGCCATATCTTCAACAGAATCGAAGCCGCAGGCGTCCAGGCAATCCCGGACTGGCTCAATGGCATCGATCTGGTCAATCAAGTACTGGCGGTAGGCTTCCTCTGAACCATCTTCTGGGCTGTCCACTTCGTAGGCAGTCTTGTACATCTCGATGTAAGCTTGTTTAGTCATTTCGTAGTTGCCTTCAGCAACCATTTTGTTTTCAACGTCGTACATGTTATAATCTCCTTAGTTAGTTCATATTGAGTCGCTGAATTTCAGCGGCTCTTTTTTTATTTCTTCTTGGTAAAGGCATTGGACGCCTTCAGCAGCTTTTCAATAGTTTCCTGGCTCACAAGATCACCCCCTAGTCGAAGTACTTACGCTTGTTCGGATCGCCTACAACGTAGCCGACCAGGAAACCGATGATAATCCAGCAAAAAGTCTCCCAAATTGATACCATTGTTATTCCTCCTCGATGCGGTTCTCTTCGTAGTCCTTGATTTCCAGCGCATTAGCTTCTAGCAGCTTTACAGCGCTAGTGTAGTAGTGCCAGTGACCAGCTTTGTCACGGTAGCTCATGTTACGATTATGCTTGACTCCAAGCTTGTTTGCCCAGGTACCGATAGTCACCGGGCTGACACCCAGCATCCCTGCAATTTCAGTCGCTGAGTACTCTCTAGTCCCGCCTACTGGCAGTGCCTGCATCCGGCTGATCGCTTCGTTACGGAACTCGGTAGCCAGGTGAAGGTTGTCGTATCCGTCAGCCACCTTGGCAAGCTGCAGGAAGATCTTGGCATCGTCGTTGCGGAGCTGGTGGGCTTTGTTGTCGTTTTGCTTCCGCATCTCTTCGATGTATGCCTTCTTTAGTTGGATCTCTTCTGGGCTGAGATGACTAGTGAGCAAACCACCTTCTTTGATGGTCTGCTCCATCTCGTTGAAGGCGTCGATGTACTTCAGCTTGAATTCGAGTGCCTTCTTGCCAGTGAATCCCATGACCAGGAGACTGAATCCGTCTCTGTTCATGTAGTACATCGGCCATTCTTGGCCACGGCCGTTGACGTAAGTTGATTGGGCAAACATCTTTTTCACTGCTGAATTTTCAGCAGTGAGATTTTTAATCGACTGCATCACATTGCGATGCTTTTTGCCGAAACTTTCTGCTACCTTCAAGCTGGTAGTAACTGCCTTGTTTTCCTTCATAATTACTAATTCGTTCATTTTCTTTTCTCTCTTTCTAATTCGTTGTCCAGGTCCTGCTTGTCCCAGCGGACTGCTCCGCCGATCACTACAGGACTGATTCCCTTTTCAGCTACCCACTTCTTGAAGGTGGGAAAACTGACCCCCAGGTACTTGGCTGCGTCCTTAGTGTTGACGTAGCGCTGTGCCACAATGCTTGGCGCCTTGTCTCTTGCGACCTGCTCTACGAGCGGCTCTACTAGAGATCTAAGCGCCTCTTTGTTGATCTCTAAGACGTTCATGCTCTTCTTTCTGGTTCAATTAATTTGAACTCTTTTTGCAAAAAAAATATTCTGGAATTTCTGACGATTTTAGGCCTAATAGGTCGATCGTCTTAACGATTTCATCAGCATTCCAACTTGATTTGTTGTTCAGCTTTGAAGAAACCGACTTTTGGCTAATTCCTAAGCCTGTGGCAAAGTTCTTTTCTGATCCACAGACTTCTCTGATTTTCCCTCGTAGCTTAGAATAATCAAAAATCAAAGTCATCATCCTTTCTTTTTAGGTTTAGTTCCGTTGAACTTTATAACTCTATAATACAACTTTTTTGAACTATGTCAACACCTTTTTTCAACTTTTTTGAACTTAATTGCGTCAATGTTCAAAAGATTGTACAATAACAGTATAGAAGTACAAAAGGGGTGAACACTATGAGGAAGATGACGGTCGGAGAGAGACTGAATCAAATAATGAGCGAAAGAGGGCTCAAGCAGAAGGATATTCTCGACAAAGCAGAACCGTACTTCACTAAAAACGTGAAGATCTCAAAGAGTGATTTGAGCCAATACGTTAGTGGAAAAACTGAGCCAAGATCAGACAAACTATGCATTCTAGCCAAGGCTTTAAATGTGTCTGAGCAGTGGCTACTAGGCTATGATGACGAAGTTGCTGACGATAAAAAACTAACCGTAGAGGAAGCGTTAGATAGCGTGATGCCGTATGACGGCAAGCCGATATCAGACCATGACAAAAAAGCGTTGGCCAGAATCATCAAAGCATACCTAAACAGCCGTGATAAAGATGAAGACGCCTAGAATAATCTACGACGATATTGAAGCCCCGGCATTGTACATTGCCGCTATACATACTATAGTAGTCAGCTCCAAACTTAATGAGGCCGAACAGGAACAGGCGCTTAGGCACGAATTAGCGCACGTAGAGCAATCTAACTCACTGTACAGAGCTTCCGCAGCACAGAAACTAAAGCTAGAGCACGAAGCGAATTGTTATATGGTATCTGAGCTGTTGCAGGCATATCTCAGCCGGACAGGCCAAGTACTGGAAGACATCAACTACATCACCTTCATGGAGCAGGTAGGTTTGTCAGACAAGTACATACCTATCGTAGAGCGTGTGGTTAAGCAAGCTGAATCTGATGGAAAACTAGAAGATAGCCCGATTGCTTGAAGGCTCTAAACTAGAAGCTGTGTGTAAATCTAACCATATATAGGAGGAAATAGGTATGACATTTAAGAAGATCGCTCTTGTCGCAGCCACTAGCCTGGCAGCACTATCACTGACCGCTTGCGGTGCTTCTACTAGCTCACAAAGCTCTTCCAGCAGCAAGAGTGCTACTACTTCAGCAAGTAGTAAGTCAACCAACAAGGTTAATGAGAGCAATTTTAACAAGATCAAGATTGGCAGCAATGGCTCAACCATCAAGCAGGTCCAGGCTCTGTTTGGCAAGAAAGCTAGCCAAACTAGCGAGGTTCAAGTATCTGGCACTACTGCCAAAAATTATACTTGGAGCGGATTAGAAGGCGGAAATACTGTTTCTGGCATCAGCGTAGCTTTCGCTAACGGAAAAGCAGTACAAAAGACGATCACTGGCAAGAAAGTAACCAGATCAAAGAAGATCTCACAAGCTGACTTTGAAAAAGTTCAGACCGGCATGAGCAAGTCTCAAGTCAAGAAGCTGCTTGGCGAGCCGGACACTTTCAGCTATGCAGTGATCAATGGCCAAAGCATTGATGTTTTCAGCTACACGACTGGCGTTAAAGGTGATGTAGGAGCTAATGCCATGTTTACCTTTAATAACGATGCTGTGACGACTAAATCACAATCTGGCCTTCAATAGATTAATTCCTACCTTGGTTTTGCCACTAGTGGCAAAAAGATCGAGAAATGGGATTGGATCACCGAACCACAATTCTCAATAGTTATTATGGGACGCTCACTTCCTGGTGGCGTCTTTTTATATAGGAGGAACAAAGATGCCAAAGCGTGACAAGCACATAGAAGCCTACAAGAAGAAGGATGGCAAGACATACTACCGTTACAAGACCTACCTTGGCCTTGATCCTCTCACAGGCAAGAGGGTCTTTGCAGGGAAAGCTGGATTTACATCATACAACGACGCCAAGGTCAGCTATGACAAGGCTAGAGCTGCTGGAGTAACCGGATCTGTCAGCCAGAAAAAGACATTCAGAGAAGTCTACAAGCTCTGGCTGGAAGCACACAAGCTGCAAGTTAAGCCTTCGACTATTAGAAATCAGCAAATTATAGCCAAGGTTCACATATTACCCTACTTTGGTGATACCGACATTTCAAAAATAAAGCCAATCAAGTACCAGCAGTGGGTCGTTGAGATGGCCAAAAGCTACGTAGCTTACAGGTCTGTAATTTCGCTTTTTAACCGGATCTATGACTATGGTGTATCTCTAGGTGCTTGTGACAAGCTAAAAAATCCTTTTCTAGTAGCGTCAATTCCTTCTGTAAGACGTGAGAAGCGCATGGATAACTACTATAGTCGAGAAGAGCTAGAAGAGTTCCTGGAGGCTGCAGACAAGATATCTCGTAAATACTACATCTACTTCCGCCTGCTGGCACTTACCGGGCTGAGAAAATCAGAAGCGCTGGCACTGACCTGGAGTGATGTGACACCAGAAACCATCTCCGTTAGCAAAACATTGACCACTGTCGGAGTGCAGACGCCTAAAACCAGAAGATCAAACCGCATAGTTCCAATTGACAAGACCATGTATGATTTGCTTCAAGAATTGAAGATACCTGATGTAGATGCTGTTTTCTCAACCAGAGCTGGTACGCATTACAGCATCACTGAGCCACAGCACTGGCTTGATAGAATCTACAAAAAGAATAGCCAGCTACGGAGAATTACAATCCATGGCTTTAGACATACATTCGCCTCGTTGATGTCTGGGGCTAGTCTTACCGATGTGCAGCTCATCATGGGTCACTCTTCTGCCAAGATGACAATCGGCACGTACACACACCAGACTGACGGCAGCGTTAACCGAATACGTGAGCAAGTAAAAAAGCTCGAAACTGACCTTTAATTTGTCGGTTTCGGGCTTTTTTCGGGCTATCTAGTATTTTCAACAGCTACTATCGCTGTAGCAAAGGCATTTTCGGATATACTAAACAATTATACCCGAAAACAAAGCATTTGTCTTTTCCCAGTCATCAAAAAAGGCAGTCCTTGCAGACTGCCTCCTTAATTTGCTTAAAAATTTAGCTCAGCTTCTCCTTCAAGCGTTCAAAGAAGCCTTTTTCCTGCGGGGCAATGGAGCCACCGCTGGCCTTGACGAATTCCAGCAGGGCCTTGCGCTGGGCCTCGTTGATGGACTTCGGAATCACGATCTCAACCGTGGTTACCTGGTCACCAGTGCTGCCGCCGCGCAGGCTCGGAACACCCTTTTCCTTTAAAGTAAACTTCTGGTTTGGCTGGGTGCCGGCCGGAATCTTCAGTTTCGTGTCGCCGTAAACTGTCTTGACGTTGATCTCGTCACCCAAGGTTGCCTGGGCAAAGGAAATCGGCACGGTCGTGTAGATGGTCTGGCCACGTCTGGTGAAGTCCTTGCTTGGCCGCACCCGAAAGACGATGTACAGGTCCCCGTATGGGCCACCGTTCTTGCCGGCTTCGCCTTGGCCGGCCAGGCGGATCTGCTGGCCGTTGTCGATGCCGGCTGGCACCTTAACCTGCAGGGTCTGCTTCTGGGTCTTGACCCCCTTGCCGTGGCAATTCTGGCATGGATGCTGGATGATGACCCCGCTGCCCCCGCACTTGTCACAGGTCGTCTGCCGCTGGATTATGCCCAAAACGCTTCTTTGCGTAATGGTCATCATGCCGCTGCCCCCGCACTTGTCGCAGGTGATCGGGTGGGTACCCTTTTCAGCCCCGGAACCCTTGCAGACTTCACAGGTGGTTGACCGGCTGTAGCTGATTTCACTGGTCTTGCCCTTGATGGCATCCATAAAGTCGATCGTCATGGTGTAGTCCAGGTCAGCCCCCCGCTGCGGAGCGGTCGGGTCTACCTGCTGGCGGGCACCGCCGCCAAAGAAGCTGCTAAAAATGTCACCAAAGTCACCAAAATCAGCTCCGCCAAAGCCCTGGCCCCCATACTGGCCGCCAAAGCCGCCCTGGGCGTTCATGCCAGCCTGGCCAAATTGGTCATACTGCTGCCGCTTTTGCGGGTCATGCAGCACTTCGTAAGCTTCGTTGACTTCCTTGTACTTTTCTTCTGCCCCTGCTTCGTGGTTTAAGTCCGGGTGATACTTCTTGGCCAACTTCCGGTAGGCCTTGCTGATTTCTGCGTCACTGGCATCCCGGCTCACGCCTAAGACATCATAATAGTCACGGTTTGCTGCCATTTGTTTATTATTGCTCCTTTTACTAACAAAAGAGAAGAACTACATCAAGCAGTTCTTCTCCTTTTGTTTGATTATAGTCGCTTTACTTGTCTGGGTCTACCTTGGTGAAGTCGCCGTCAACCGTGTCGCCGTTTGCGCCATTTGAACCATCGTCAGTTGGGCCTGCTTGACCGCCTTGACCTTGCTGGTTTTGGGCGTTTTGCTGGTAGAGCTTGACAGCCAGGTCTTGGGCAACCTTGCTCAAAGCGTCCTTCTTTTCCTTCATTTCGTCCAGGTTGTTGTCCTTTTGGGCCTTCTTCAGGTCTTCCAGGGCATCCTTAACTGGTTGAATGTCGCTGTCTGCGAGCTTGCCGTCAACTTCCTTCAAAGTCTTTTCGGTTTGGAAGATCAAGCCGTCAACTTCGTTTCTAAGGTCAACTTCTTCCTTCTTCTTGGCGTCTTCTTCAGCGTGTTCTTCAGCTTCCTTCTTCATTCTTTCGATTTCTTCGTCTGACAGGCCGGAAGCTGATTGGATGGTGATCTTTTGTTCCTTGCCAGTCCCCATGTCCTTGGCTGAAACGTTAACGATACCGTTCTTGTCGATGTCGAAGGTAACTTGGATTTGTGGCACGCCACGTGGAGCAGCTGGAATGTCAGTCAGTTCGAAGCGGCCCAAAGTCTTGTTGTCAGCTGCCATTGGCCGTTCACCTTGCAAAACGTGGATGTCAACAGCTGGTTGGTTGTCAGCGGCAGTTGAGAAGATTTGGCTCTTGGAAGTTGGGATGGTGGTGTTTCTGTCGATCAGCTTGGTGAAGACCCCGCCCATGGTTTCGATACCCAGGGAAAGCGGAGTAACGTCAAGCAAAACGATGTCCTTAACGTCACCGGAGATAACCCCGCCTTGGATTGCGGCACCCAAAGCAACGGCTTCGTCTGGGTTGATTGAGTGGTCTGGTTCCTTGCCGGCCCATTGCTTTACAGCTTCTTGAACTGCTGGAATCCGGGTTGAACCACCGTTCAAGATAACCTTGTCGATGTCGCCAACTGACAGGCCAGCGTCACGCAGGGCGTTGTCAAATGGGATCTTGGTTCTTTGCACTAAGTCGTCAGTCAGTTCGTTGAACTTAGCCCGGGTAAGGTCTGCTTCCAAGTGCAGAGGACCTGCTTCACCAGCAGAGATGAATGGAAGGGAGATGTGGGTTGAAGATACGCCTGACAAGTCCTTCTTGGCCTTTTCAGCCGCATCCTTCAAACGTTGCATTGCCATCTTGTCCTTGGACAAGTCAACGCCGTTTTCTTGCTTGAAGCCATCAACCAGCCAGTCGATGATCTTGTTGTCAAAGTCGTCCCCACCCAGGTGAGTGTCACCGTTGGTTGACAGAACTTGGAAGACGCCGTCACCTAATTGCAGGACGGAAACGTCGAAAGTACCACCACCAAGGTCGTAAACCAGAACAGTTTCGTCGTCTTCATCCTTGTCCAAGCCGTAGGCCAGGGCTGAAGCAGTTGGTTCGTTGATGATCCGTTGCACGTTCAAGCCCGCGATCTTGCCGGCGTCCTTGGTTGCTTGCCGTTGCGCGTCGTTGAAGTAGGCTGGAACAGTGATAACCGCGTCAGTAACTGGTTCACCAAGGTAGTCTTCTGAGAACTTCTTGATGTATTGCAGGATCATGGCTGAAATTTCCTGCGGGGTGTAAGCCTTGTCGCCAACCTTAACCTTGTAGTCACTTTCGCCCATGTGCCGCTTGATGGAAACAATGGTGTTCGGGTTGGTGATGGCTTGCCGCTTGGCAACTTCACCGACTTGAATTTCGCCGTCTTTGAAGGCAACTACTGAAGGGGTAGTTCTAGCGCCTTCCGGGTTGGTAATAATCTTTGGTTCCTTGCCTTCCAAAACCGCAACTGCTGAGTTGGTGGTACCTAAGTCAATCCCAATAACTTTAGACATTGTCTTTTTATCTCCTTTGCTTTATTTTTGCTCGTTTATTGCTTTGTTAAAAAATTGCCTTACTGGGCAACGACAACCATGGCTGGCCGCAGGGTCCGGTCCTTGTAGACGTAACCCTTTTGCAGGACCTGAACGACATGGCCTTTTTGATCATCATTTTCAGCCGGTACGCTTTGGACCGCCTGGTGCAATGTCGGATCAAACTTTTCGCCGTCAGCCTTGATTTCTTCAATGCCGTTGTCCTTCAAGGCTCTGACCAGGCCTTCCAGGGTCATTTCGATCCCCTTCTTCAGCTGACTGGAAGCCTCGTCGTCGGCCTTGACCTGCAGAGCCCTTTCCAAGTTGTCCACGCTGGCCAGGATATCCTTGCCCAGACGCTGGGACTCGTACTTGACCAGGTTGGCTCTTTCCTTGCTGTAGCGGCGCTGGGCGTTTTGAATCTCAGCTTCGCTGCGCAAGTACTTGTCTTCCAGGTCCTTGTTCTTCTGGGTCAAAGCGGCAACTTCAGCCTTGAGCTGGTCCAGTTCTGCATCAGCTGGCTTGGCTGCTTCTTCTTTGTTGTCTTTTGCCTTTTTGTCTTCTTTTACGCCGGCCTTGTCAGCTTCAGCTGACTTGGCTTGCTTTTCCTGGTCTTCTTGCGGCAAATCTTTCTCACTTGGAAATTCTTCTTTGCTCACGACAAACCTCCTTATTTAAATCTGCCATAGTAATCTAACAACTTGCGGGCCAGTTCCTGGCGGAAGTATTCCATCAATCCGATCATTTCCGAGTAAGGCATGTTTCTCGGCCCCAGCAGGGCGATCGTCCCCCGCCCGTAGTGGCCAACGCTATATTCAGCCGTTACCAGGCTGAAATCCTTCAGCAGGTCGTTCTCTAGTTCCGCTCCTAAGCGGACATGGACAGGGTAATGGCTGGGACGGGGACGGTCGCTCAGATCGATCAGTTCTCCAGCCAGAGAGCTGGAATTGATCAGTTCATATAGCGACTTGATGGCTTTTAAATCGCTGTTTTCAGTATTGTTGAGCAGGTTCAGCTGACCGTCAACATACATCTGCTCGCTTGCCGCGTCCTTAATGACGGCTTCCAGCAATTCCAGAAATTCCGGGGCATTCTTGCCCACGATCTGGCTGCTGGACAGCTGCTCAAAGGTCTGCTTGTTGATTTCGCTTAAATTCTTGCCAACCAGCTGGTCATTGATCAAGCGGACCGCCTGTTCAATTTCATCCCCTGAGATGTGCCGCGGCAAGGTGTAGAGCTGGTTCTTGACGCTGCCATCGCTGGTTACCAGAATAGCCATGACCTGCCGGGGAGCCAGGGGCACGATTCTGAAGCCAGTGATGCTGACATTCTTGGCTTCCGGCCCTTCTGCAAAGGCCGTGTAGTCAGTCAAGTCTGACAGGATCCTGGCGGCTTCCTTGACGATTTCGTCCACTTGGTTGAACGGCTGGTCAAACTGGTAGCCAATTTGATTGTACATTTCTTCCGGCAGCTGCAGCGGCTGCACCAAATTGTCCAGGTAATAGCGATAGCCCTCAGTCGATGGCACCCGGCCACTGGAGGAGTGGGTCTTTTCAATCAAGCCATGCTCTTCCAGAACCGCCATCTCGTTGCGGATTGTCGCGCTGGACACTTTAATCGCCAATTGATTCATGACTGTCTTTGAGCCAACCGGCTCATGCGTCTTGGTAAAGTCTTGAATAATTGTCTTTAGAATAAGTTCTTGACGTTCGGTCAACATAACATCGCCCTCGCTTTTAGCACTCACAACTTTCATGTGCTAACATGGCATAGATTAACAAGAAATTAGCAGTTAGTCAAGGAGAATGCTAAAAAAATCCCGCAAAAAAACGGTCTCGCTTAAAAGACCGTTCTTATTACTGCTCAATCAGTGAACTAAAATAGTTTTCACTAGCGACTTGGTCCAGCTTCAGCTGCTCGCTTAAAGCCGCCATATCGGCAAACTTTTCTTCCCCGCGCAAGTATTTGTACCAGGCGATGGTGATTTGCTGGCCGTAAATGTCCTGGTCAAAATCAAAGATGTTAGATTCGATGTAAATCTTCTTCTCATCATTGAAAGTGACATTGTAGCCGACACTGGTCATTGACTGGTGCCAGCTGTCCCCTACTTGGGTCATGGTCGCGTAGACTCCGATTTTCGGCAAAACTTTTGGCCAGGCCAGCTCCAAATTCGCGGTTGGGAAGCCCAGCTTGTGGCCGTTTCTGAAGCCGTGGACGACCTTGCCACTGGTCAAATACGGGTGGCCCAGAAGTTCCGTGGCCAAGCGGAGATTGCCGCTTTTAACAGCCTGGCGGATTTCAGTTGAACCGATTTTTTTCCCGGCAAAGATCTGCTTTGGAACCACCTTGATGTCAAAGCGGCCCTTGGCAAAGGCCGGCAGATTTTCCATATTGGCCACGTCCTTTGGGCCGTAGCTGTAGTCAAAGCCGGCTACCACCGTGTCTGCTTTCAGGCCCATGATGATCTCATCAACGAAGGCCTGGGGAGCCAGGTGGCTGAACCCCGGCGTAAACTTGAGAATCACCAGGTAGTCGACCCCGATCTTGGACATTTCGTAGGCCTTTTCCTCCGGTGTGTTCAAGTATTCAAAGTCCTTAACTCCGGCATAGACCTCCTTGGGGTGGCGGTCAAAGGTCAGCACCATCAATGGCAGATCCTTCTCAACTGCAATTATCCGGGCTTCCTTGATCAACTTCTGGTGGCCGATATGAACTCCATCAAAAAAGCCCAGGGCCAGCACAACCTTGCCGGCCGTCAGCTCTTTCTTGAACGGATAGCTTAGATTTATTACTTTCAAACTTAATCCCTCAATTACTCATTACTTAAAAGCATTAAGTCCGGGCAGTAGAGACCTTGTCCCTTGGCCCGGTAAATCGCTTTAACTGTTTTATTATACCGCAAAGCGACCTTGTCTGCATCAAGAGGGAGTTTGATCCAGGCCCCGTTTTTAACCTGCTGCCATAAGGCGGCATCTAAATCAACTTGCTGGTAGTCAGCGAAAAAGCTGTCGATTGGCTGAATATAATCTTCAGCGTGGTCCAAATTATCCGCCAGTTCTTCCAAAGTAACCGCGTCTTGGAGCTTGTAACCGGAACTGGCCGTCCGCCGCAGTTTGGTCATCACTGCCGGCAGGCCCAGTTCTTCGCCTAAGTCGTTAACCAGGCTGCGGACATAGGTCCCCTTAGAGCATTCAACTTCATAAGTAAAAGTCTGCCGGCCCTTCTCCGGGTCGAACTGACTTGGCGCCGTCAAGTCGTAGCGGAAAACCTGGACAGTCCGCTTGGGCCGCTCAACTGGGATCCCTTCTCTGGCGTATTCGTAGAGCCGCTTGCCATTTACCCTGACGGCAGAATAAATCGGCGGCTGCTGGACGATTTCCCCGGTCAACTTTTCCATTGCTGCTTTGATGGCCTGGTCACTGACTGGCTGAGACAAGGCTCTTTCCGCCAAAATCTTCCCCTCCAGGTCATAAGAGTCCGTGGCCAGGCCCAGCATCCCTTCACCAACATAAGCCTTTGGCCGCTCATGCATCAGCTCGATCAGTTTGGTTGCCTGACCCAAAGCAATTGGCAAAACTCCGGTGACTTCCGGGTCCAGGGTTCCGGCATGGCCGATCTTTTTTTGCTTTAAGAGCCGGCGCAGCTTATAAACCACATCCCCGCTAGTCATCCCTGCTGCCTTGTCGATTACGATAATTCCATTGAACATCTTTTTCTCCTCTTCTATAAACGCAAAAAAGCGCCCGAAGGCGCTTTTTGCTAATTTTGGCGATCTTGTTCCTGCTTCTTCAAGTCAGCAAGCAAACGGTCGATCTTGCTGCCGTAGATCACGGACTTGTCCCGCTTGAAAATCAGTTCCGGAACCTTGTACATGGTCAAGCTCTGGCCGAGCAAGTGCCGCATGGTTCCCTTAGCCTTTTCCAAGCCGGCTTCCGCTTCCTTTTGCGCCTGTTCATCTTCAGTCAGCAGACTGTAGTAGACAGTCGCGTATGAAAAATCATTGCTGCACTCCACGGCGGTAAAAGTCACGTTGCTGACCCGGGGATCGCGGATGTTCTTGCGGATGATCTTAGTCAGTTCCCGCAAGATTTCGCCTTCAACCCGTCCTTTTCTGTGCTTCATTTCAGCCTCCTGTTAACCTGGCTTAACTTCCTGCATTTCGTAGGCTTCCAGTTCGTCGCCTTCCTTGATGTCGTTGAAGTTTTCAATGGTCAAACCACAGTCAAAGCCTGCCTTGACTTCCTTGACGTCGTCCTTGAACCGGCGCAGTGAGGCAACCTTGCCGTCGTACTTGACCACGCCGTCTCTGATGACCCGGATGCCTGATTCTCTGGTCACGTAACCGTTGTCGACAAAGGCACCGGCGATGGTCCCGATCTTGGAGACCTTCCAAGTTTCGCGGACAGTAAGGTTACCGATAACCTTTTCTTCGTAAGTTGGTTCCAGCATCCCTTGCATAGCGGCCTTAACGTCATCGATCGCCTTGTAAATGATACTGTAAAGGCGGATATCGACGCCTTCTTGGGCAGCCTGGCTCTTGGCCGTAGCCGTTGGCCGGACGTTGAAACCGATGATCAAGGCGTTTGAAGCGCTGGCCAGGGTAACGTCACTTTCATTGATGGCCCCGACACCGGAGTGGATAATGTTAACCCGAACGCCTTCAACGTCAATCTTTTGGAAGGATTGAGCCAAGGCTTCGGCAGACCCTTGCACGTCAGCCTTCAAAACGATGTCAACGGACTTCATGCTTTCCCGCTTCATCGTGTCAAAGAGGTTGTCCAGAGTAACGTGCTGTACGTTTTCCCGCTGCTTTTGCAGGGATTGCTGTGCCCGGGCTTCACCAACCGCGCGGGCAGTCTTTTCATCGGCAAAGACAACCAGCTTGTCGGCAGATTCCGGCACGTCGTTTAAACCAGTAATTTCAACGGGCATTGATGGCGTAGCCTTCTTGACCTGGTGGCCCTTGTCGTTGGTCATCGTCCGGACCCGGCCGAAGGTGTCACCAACAACGATTGGGTCACCGACCCGCAGGGTACCCTGCTGGATCAAAACGTCGGCAACTGGCCCCTTGCCCCGGGACAGACGGGCTTCAACAACCGTACCGATCGCCTTTTGCTTCGGGTCAGCCTTCAGTTCCAGCATATCGGCTTCAAGGATGATGTTTTCCAAAAGTTCATCAATCCCCATCCCGGTCTTGGCTGAGATGTTGACGAAGATAGTTGAGCCGCCGTAGTTTTCCGGAATCAGTTCATACTGCATCAATTGTTCAGTAACGTGGGCAGGGTTGGCGCCTGGCCGGTCCATCTTGTTGATGGCCACAATGATTGGAACGCCCGCACTCTTGGCGTGGTCGATGGCTTCGATAGTCTGCGGCATAACCCCGTCGTCAGCGGCAACGACCAAAACGACGATGTCGGTGATTTCCGCCCCGCGGGCCCGCATGCTTGAGAAGGCCGCGTGGCCTGGAGTGTCCAGGAAGGTGATCAAACGGTCGTCGATCCGGACCTGGTAGGCCCCGATGTTCTGGGTGATCCCACCGGCTTCGTGTTCAGAAACCCGGGTGTGACGCAGACGGTCCAGCAAGGTAGTCTTACCGTGGTCGACGTGACCCATGATAGTTACGACTGGCGGACGGACAACCTGGTTTTCAGAGTTCTTGGACTCTTCCATTTCCTGGGCAAAAATATTGTCGATGTCGGAAATGTCTTCATGGACCTTTTCAACAGCTTCGATGCCGTAGTCAGCAGCCAGCAGTTCAATGGTGCCCTTGTCCAAAGACTGGTTCTGGTTGATCATGATCCCCAGCATGAAGAGCTTCTTCACGATTTCAGCTGGCTCCCGGTGGAGGATCTTGCCCAGGTCTTGGGCGTTCATGCCAACTTCGTATTCAAAGCTTTCTGGAAGTGGACGGTCCTTTCTTTGGGTAACCTGCTTCTTAACTTGCGGAGCAATTTGGTGCTTCTTGTTCTTGCGCTTGCGCTGTTGACTGCGGTCGCTATTTGCCCCTCTGCCTTGGTTAGCGTAAGAGTTTTGCCCCTTGCGGCCTGGCTTGCCGCTGGTTCTGCGGCGGCCTTCCTTGTTTTCCGGCATTGGCGCTTCAGTGAGGCTTGGCCGGGAACTTGGCCGGCGAGAAGATGAAGGCTTGGCAGCAGGCTTTTCACTGTTTGCCTGGTTTTGCTTCAAGCGGGCTGGGGATGGCTTCAAGATCTTTGGCCCACGGACCTTTGGTGCTTCAGCTGCGGTTTCAGCTGGCTTTTCAGCACTTTCGACCTTCTTGACAACCGGCTTGCTTTCGCTGGCCGCAGCCTTGTTCAAGGACTTCTTGTATTCCTGCTTAGCAGCCTTGCTTTCCTGGTCCAGATGGACTTCGTCAGCCCGCTGCTTTTGCTTGAGGTCCTTCAGCAAATCCTGGGCAGCTGGCCGGCGGCGCTTGCTGTGGTCGTTAGAGTGGTTGTTAGCCCGGCGGCGGGTGTTTGATCTCTTGCCCTCAGTCTTCTTTTCGCCCTTGCGAATAGCACTGACTGAAATCTTTAATTTACCAGACTTGCCGCTGGTTTTCTTGTTATCCATGCCCAATTCCTTTGAAGTTTCGTTTTCTTGTTTCTTGGTCATTAGATCACACTCCTTCTTTAATCTTATCCAGCAAGGTTTTCGCAAAACCACGATCTGTTAATGCCAAAACTTTGCGTTTCTTACCTACAGCCTGACTGAGTTCAGCTTCCGTAAAGACGTCGACCAATGGCGTTGGGTGGGCCTTTAAAGCAGCTTCAATCTCGCCGCGGCTGTTTTCTGATAAATTATTCGCGATGATAATGCACTTAAGCTTGCCCTTCTTCAATTTGGCCAAAACGATGTCCGTGCCCGAAACGGTCTTCCCCGCCCGGGTGGCCAAACCAAGTAAATTTAAGGCTTTCTCTCGGTTGTTAATTATTTTTGATCACCAAATAATTCTTTTCTTGCCTTCTGGTGGTCCACGTAAGCGAAGAGCTCGTCGTAAAATTCATCGGCTACCTTCACGCCCAAACTGCGTTCCAGCACCTTTGACTTTCGGGCGGCGGCGATCTTCTCCGGTTCTAAGGAAACATAAGCGCCGCGGCCCGGCTTCTTGCCGCTTGGATCAACAGAAACATTCTTTTCCTTGTCAACGACGATTCTGACCAAATCCTTCTTCGGCTGCATCGTATCGGTCAACAAGTCCTTCCGCATGGGGATTTTTCTCTTTTTCAAGGAAATCACCTATTCTTCATCATCAAGATCCAGGTCTTCTGCATCTTCAGCTTCTGTATTTTCATCAGCTTCAGTCGCTTCAGCTTCTGCTTGGTCATCTGCTTCTTCAGCTTCTGTTTGCTGGAGATCTTGATCTTCTGCTACTTCAGTTTCATCTTCTACTTCGCTTTCGTCAACAAATTCGACTTCGGATTCTGGCCGGATGTCGATCTTGTAGCCAGTCAAGCGGGCGGCCAGGCGGACGTTTTGCCCTTTCTTGCCGATAGCCAGGGAAAGCTGGTAGTCCGGCACGATCACGAAGGCTTTCCTTTCATCGTCTTCGTCTTCAAACTGGACAGCGATGACTTCAGCCGGGTTCAAGGCATTGGCGATGTAGTCAGATGGGTCTTCTTCGTACTGCACGATGTCGATATTTTCCCCGCCCAGTTCGTTGACCACGTTCTGCACCCGACTGCCGCGTGGGCCAACACAGGTACCAACCGGGTCGATGTTCGGGTCGTTGGACTTAACGGCAATCTTGGTTCTTTCGCCGGCTTCCCGGGCGATGGAGATGATTTCAACGGTCCCGTCAAAGATTTCCGGCACTTCTTGTTCAAAAAGCCGCTTAACGACATCCGGAGCGGTCCGGGAAACCCGGATTTGGGCTCCCTTGCCGTCAGCACCGACCTTGGTGACCAGGACGCGGACCCTGTCTTGCGGGTTGTAGTGTTCACCTGGAATAGTGTCACGCTTGATGTCCATAACTGCCTCAACATTGCCGATGTTGACGTAAACGAAACGGTTGTCAGTTCTTTCTACTGTCCCGGTGACCAGTTCATCTTCGTATTGGGAGTATTCGTTGACGATGTGGGCATTTTCCGCTTCCCGCAGGCGCTGCATTACGACCTGCTTAGCCGTAGCTGCCGCAGTCCGACCGAAGTCCTTTGGGGTAACTTCGAACTTGATCGTGTCGCCGACTTCGTATGCCCGGTTGATGGCCAGGGCATCCTTTAAGCTGACTTCCACCCGGTCGTCTTGCACTTCGTCAACCACCGTCTTCAAAGCCATGACCTTAAAATCGCCCTTCTTTTCATTAAAGTCGATTTCGACATTTTCCGCTAGGCCGTAGTTCTTCTTGTAGGCAGCGGCCAAAGCAGCCTTCATGGCTTCAACGATAACGTCTTGTTTGATACCCTTGGTCTTTTCCAAGACGTCAAAGGCTTCCAGCATTTCTTTTGACATAAGTTTTGGATCACTCTTTCTAAAATTCGATTGCAAAACGGGCGCTGGCGATCTGCTTGCGCGGAATAGTCAGCTGCTTGCGCCGGGTCTTGATCTTAATTTCCAGTTTAATCTCCTGGTCGTCCAGGTCAAGCAAATGACCTTCAAAGACCTTCTCGCCTTCCAATTTCTGGTAGAGGCCGACATGGATGTACTGGCCCTTGGCCTTCTCCCAGTCCTGCTCCTTCTTGATCGGTCTTTCCAGGCCCGGTGAGGATAGTTCCAAAATATACGGGTCTGGCAGCGGATCTGGCTGCATTGAGTCCAATTTCTCTCCAACCAACTCACTCAGCTCCGCAATCGTTTCGATGTCAATTCCGTTTGGCTGCTTGTCCACGTAGATTCGCAGATAGTCTTGACTCTTTTCCTTGACGTATTCCAAATCAACAAGTTCACAGTCATGACCGATAATGACCGGTTCGATTGCTTCTTGGATAGGTGTTAAGTTTTTGGGCAAAATTTTCCTCCGTAATAAAAAGAGTGAGCATCGCTGCTCACTCGAATTTACCATATTCGATCTAAAAAAGATTATAACAGAATTTTCCCTACTTGTAAATAAGAAGCTCTTAGAAGAGGGAAAGTTGGTTCTGGTCAGGCATCCCCTCTAAGACATTGTTGTTTTCAAAGAAGTCCATGATCTTCTGGGAAACCTTGCCCCGGACCTGCAGGTCTTCTTTTGACAAAAATGGCGCTTCACTGCGGGCAGCCACGATCTGCTTGGCCGCGGAGTCACCTAAGCCGTCAACGGCATTAAACGGCGCCAGAATGGTGTGCTTGTCCACGATCTTGTAAGTCGTAGCTTCAGACTCGTTGATGTCGACCATCTTGAAGTTGATCCCCCGCTCAATGGCTTCGTTGACCAGTTCCATGTAGGTCTGCAGGTCCTTTTCCAGCTTGGTCGCTGCCGTCCCTTTTTCCTTGATCCGGTTGATCAAGGCCACAACCGTGTTCTTGCCCCGGCTCATGGCTTCCAGGTCGACCTTGTCGGCTCTGACTGAGAAATAAGCGGCATAGTAGATCTCTGGATAGTAGACCTTGAACCAGGCCACCCGGAGAGCCATCAAGATGTAGGCGGCCGCGTGGGCCTTCGGGAACATGTACTTGATCTTCAAGCAAGACGGAATATACCAGTCAGGAATGTTCTTGTTTTCCTTTAAGACGGCCATGTTCTCATCAGAAATCCCCTTCCCCTTCCGGACAGTTTCCATAGTTGAAAAGGCGACTTCTTCCTTAACTCCCCAGTGGATCAAGTCAGTCATGATGTTGTCCCGGCAGCCGATCACGCTCTTTAACTTGCAAGTGCCGTTGTTGATCAGTTCCTCGGCATTGCCCAGCCAGACGTCCGTCCCGTGGGACAGGCCGGAAATCTGCAGAAGCTCGGCAAAAGTCGACGGCTTGGTCTCTTCCAGCATCCCCCGGACAAAGGGGGTCCCGAATTCCGGCAGGCCTAGGGTCCCGGTCTTGGAATTGATCTGCTCTGGAGTAACGCCCAGGGCTTCCGGGCTGGAGAAAAGGGACATGACCTTAGGGTCATCAGTTGGAATCGTCAAAGGATCAATCCCGGACAAGTCCTGCAGCATTCTGATCATGGTCGGGTCCTGGTGACCCAGGATGTCGAACTTCAAGAGGTTGTCGTGGATCTGGTGGAAGTCAAAGTGGGTCGTCTTCCATTCCTTGGAGATATCGTCTGAGGGATACTGCAGGGGAGTCAGTTCATAGATGTCCTTGTCATCCGGCAAAACGACGATCCCGGCCGGGTGCTGGCCGGTCGTGGCCTTGACCCCGGTAACCCCGATGGCCAGGCGGTCAACTTCCGCGTTGTTCATCTTGATTTCCGGGTGCTCGTCTTGATAGTGCTTGGCATAGCCAATCGCCTTTTTATCAGCCAGGGTACCTACGGTGCCGGCCTTAAAGGAGTGGTTTGGCCCAAACATAACTCTGATGAAATTGTGGGCAACTGGCTGGTAGTCACCAGAAAAGTTCAAGTCGATGTCGGGCACCTTGTCGCCATGGAAGCCCAGGAAGGTTTCAAATGGGATGTTCTGCCCGTCTTTAACCATCATGACCTGGCAGTCAAGACACTTTTTATCCGGCAGGTCAAAACCGGAGGCGTATTCGCCGTTTTCAAAAAATTCTGACTGCTTGCACTTCGGGCAGCGGTAGTGAGGCGGCATAGGGTTGATTTCAGTGATCCCCATCATGGTGGCAACCAGGCTGGAACCGACGGAACCCCGGGAGCCGACCAAGTAGCCGTCCTTAACTGACTTGGCCACCAGCATCTGGGAAATCAGGTAAACGACCCCGTAGCCGTTACCGATAATGGCATCCAGCTCCCGGTCCAGACGGGCCTGGATATTGTCCGGCAAAGGATCACCATAAAGTTCGTGGGCCTTGTCATAGGTCAGATTGCGTACCCGTTCAGCCGTATGCGGGATCTTTGGCGGGAAGCTTTCGTCTTGAACCGGCTGCACTCCCTCATCGATCATGGCATTGATCTTGTTCGGGTTGCTAATGACCACTTCTTTAGCAATGTCTTCGCCCATGAAGCTGAATTCATCCAGCATCTCCTGGGTGGTATAGAAGTGCAGGTCAGGGTGCTGCTTGTTGCGGTTTGGGTTACCCCTTTGGGCAGCCAGCAATACGTCCCGGTAGATGGCTTCATGCTTGTCGATGTAGTGGGCATCGCTAGTTGCCACGACCGGCTTGTTCAGTTCCTTGCCCAGCTTGTAAATATTGGTCAGAATTTCTTCCAGCTGGGCTTCATCAGCAATCAAGCCATCGGCAATTAAGCTGGAGTAGTTTGACGGCGGCTGGATTTCCAAAAAGTCGTAGAATTCCGCCTTCTTTTTGGCTTCTTCATAGCCCTTCTGCATCATGGCAATAAAGACTTCCCCCTGGCTGCAGGCAGACCCGTACAAAAGGCCGGCGTGCAGGCGGCGGAGTTCTGACTTAGGGGTTCTCAGCCCCTTGAAGTTGTATTTGATCCCGGCCAGAGAGACCAGTTCATACAAATTCCGCAGGCCTGGCTTTTGGTTCTGGGCTAAGACCGTAATATGGGTCGGCCGGGCCCGCTTGTAGCCTTCCCCGTTGCTGTAGTCGTTCATCTTGCCCAGGTCATCTTCCTGGTACTTGTCGTTAAAGGCATCCAAAAGCTTGAACATCAGGTAGCCGGTTGCTTCAGCGTCCTGGTTGGCCCGGTGGTGGTGCTCCAGGGCCACATTGTACTTGCGGCAAAGCGAATCCAGAGTGTGACGGGACTGTTCCGGGTGCAGGAGACGGGAAACTTCCAAAGTGTCGACGACCGGCTGGCTGATTTCCGGATAACCGCAGCGCTTCAAGACCGCATCAACAAAGCCCACGTCAAACTGGACATTGTGCCCGCAGAGCGGGTCATTGCCGTAAAAGTCCATGAACTGCTTAATTACGACAGCTTCGTCGTCAGCCGCCTGGACCATCTCGTCCGTAATTGAAGTCAAGTTAATCGTAGTTTCAGACAATGGATGGTGAGGGTTGATAAACTTGTCAAAGCGGTCGATAACTTCACCGTTTTTCATCTTGACCGCCCCGATTTCGATAATCGTATCGTAAACAGAAGACAGACCGGTCGTTTCAACGTCGAAAATGACGAATTCCTGGTCTTCATACTTCATGCTGGCGGGGTTTAAAACCAGCAGGCCGTGGTCTTCAACCATGTTGGCCTCCAGGCCCATGATGACCTTCATCCCGGTCTTTTTGCCCGCTTCAAAAGCATTCGGCAGGGCCTGCAGGCCAGCATGGTCAGTGATGGCGACGGCCGGCTGACCGAACTTCTTGGCTGTCTTGATGATGTCTGCTACATCGCTAGTCGCGTCCAGCTGACTCATGTTGGTGTGGACGTGCAATTCCACATGCTTTTCTTCACCTTGGTAGGCTTCTTGCCGGCCCACGTGCTCGGTTAATTCCATGCTGTAGATGTTGAAGATCAAGTCATGGGCATACTGGTCATCCTTAAGGCTGCCCTGCATGCGGATCCAGACACCAGGCTTAATGCCTTTCAAATATTCGATTTCTTCTTTGTCAGAATCACGGACGAACTTCTTAAAAGAAATAGAACCGGTATAGTCAGTCATTTCCCCGTTAAAAATAAAGGAGCCCGACCGCAGTTCCTGCATTTCCGCCTTGAAGACATGGCCTTCGACAACCGCGCTGCGCTGGTCTTCTGACAAGTCTTTTAGCTGGGTAATCTCTGCCTTGTCGCTGATGGCGCCTGGGCCAAAACTGGTCTTCTTCCCCCGCCGGCCCTGGTAGCTGGGCCGGGGAGCTGGCTTTGGCTTGGCCGGGGCCTGCTGGAAGGCTTTCTGCATGTTCTTCTCATGGGCTTCCACCAGCTGGGCCAGGCTTTCAAAGTCACTTTGCCCGCCCTGGTCAGTAACTTCCATCAAAAGCTTGACGTTAAAGAAACCGTAATTGCGCAGCTCTAAAGAGAAGCTGTCCAAGAGCCGCTGCTCCAGCATCTTGTCAAAAAGCTGGCCATTGATTGGAATAACCCAGCGGCCACTATCTTCATGGGGCGCCTGCCCGACCAGGAAGTTCTGGGCTGCCGGATTGGCGGACAAGACTTCTGAATTTTCAACCGCGTACTGCCAGTAGTCTGGCAGGTATTGCTGCTGGCCATCAGCCGTTTCAACTATGAGCCGAGTATCAACAAAGTCATTAAATTCATGCTTGATTGCCTGGTTCAAGGCATTGTAGCTTTCAAAACGCAGTGGAGTAGTAAAAAAAACGTGGATATCCCATCTACGTTCTTTTCTGTAGACATCCACGTTTTTTATCTCCCCTGCCTGTAAAACCGCTTCGTCAGCTGCCCCTGCCGAAAAGCCGACTTGTTTTAACAATTTGAGAAAAAGTTGGTTTTTATCAGTCACGAGAGTTCAATCCTAATCTAATTCGCTGGCAATAAAGTCTTCCAGGTCGGTAACGGCCAGCTTTTGTGCCTGGTCGTCGCCTGGACGCTTGACTTCAACGATCCCGTCAGCCGCGTCGCGGCCAACAGTAATTCTGATTGGCGCGCCAACCAGGTCAGCATCGTTGAACTTGACGCCTGGCCGTTCGTTACGGTCGTCATAAAGGACGTCATACTTGGCAAACTTGGCTTCCAGGTCTTCGGCCAGCTTGCTTTGGATTTCATCCTTCATCTTCATCTGGATGATGTGAATCCCGAATGGCGTGATTTCCTTTGGCCAGGCAACCCCATTTTCAGTCGCGTGCTGTTCGACGACGGCTGAAAGCAGGCGGGTAACCCCAATCCCGTATGAGCCCATGATGACTGGCTGGGACTTGCCGTTCTGGTCCAGGAACTTGGCCCCCATGGTTTCCGTGTAGTAGGTCCCCAGCTTGAAGATATGACCAACTTCAATTGAGGTAGTAAACTTGAGCGGTTCATGGTCAACCGGGTCAGGTTCGCCTTCGTTGGCAACCCGGAGGTCAGCAAAGCGGTCAGCCTTGAAGTCCCGGTCCAAGTTAGCGTTGATGAATTGAGCATCGCTTTCGCCAGCACCAACGACCACGTTATAGAGGCCCTTGACAGTTTCGTCAGCCACGATTTCGTCAGCCCAGTCAGCATTTACCGGGCCAACGCCGCCCTTTCCGGCCCCGGTCAGTTCTTCCAGGTCGCTAGTTTCAGCAACCCGCAGGCTGTCGCAGTCCAAGAGGTGAGTCAGCTTGACTTCGTTGACTTCCTTGTCAGCCCGGATCAAAACCAGAACCTTCTTCTTTTCGTCAACGATGTAGAGGACGCTCTTGACAATTCTGGTGGCTGGCACTTGCAGGAATTCTGCCAGCTTGTCAATGGAGTCGCAGCCTGGAGTAGCAACCTTTTCCATTGCCTTCAGTTCTTCAGGCTCTTGCTTGAAGGTATCAACGCTGACGGCCATTTCCAAGTTAGCGGCGTAGGTACCGGAAGCGTTGGTGGCAATAGTGTCTTCACCGACAGCGGCAGGTGCCTGGAACTCAATAGAGTTCTTGCCCCCCATAGTCCCGGAGTCAGCGATAACTGGCCGGACTTCAACGCCTGTGCGCTTGAAGATCTTGAGGTAGGCTGCCTTTTCATCATCAAACTGCTTGTCCAGCTGTTCTTGGCTGGCGGCGAAGCTGTAACCGTCCAGCATTACGAATTCTCTGCCCCGGAGAAGACCGAAACGTGGCCGGTTTTCATCCCGGAACTTGGTTTGAATCTGGTAAAGGTGCAGGGGCATTTGCTTGTAAGACTTGAGGCTCTTAGCCACCACGTCAGTGAAGGTTTCTTCGTGGGTTGGCCCCAGCAGCATTTCCCGGCCATGCCGGTCCTTCAGACGGAACATTTCCGGACCATACTTTGGCAGACGGCCTGATTCTTCCCACATTGAAGCTGGCAGCATGTGCGGCATGATCATTTCAACGACGCCGGCATTAGCCATTTCTTCTTCAATGATCTTTTCAGTCTTGCGCAAGACCTTGTAACCCAGCGGCAGGTATGAGTAGACACCAGCCGTAACCTGCCGGATGTAGCCGCCCCGCAGCATTACTTGGTGGCTCTTTGCAACCGCGTCGGCTGGAGTTTCCTTCAGCGTCGGCATGAAAAAGATTGATTGACGCATAATTAATTAAATTCTCCTAAACATTTATTATTTCAAGGACTACTTGATAAAGTAGCGGTAGATGTCGTTGCCAGTTACGGCGATAATCAAAATCAGCAAGAAGACCACCCCGATCAAGTCAACGACTGTCTCATGCTCCTCTGGAATCGGCTTGCCTCGCAGGAGCTCGATGAGTTCCAGCAAAAGCTTGCCCCCGTCCAGACCTGGAATTGGAATCAAGTTGACGATCCCCAGGTTGATGGACAGCATGCCAACAAAGGCCAGCATGTAGATCAGACCCATGGAAGTTGCCTTTGAAGTCTCCGAGTAGATCCCGACTGGGCCAGACAATTTGTTTAAGCTGAAGTGCTTGAACAAGTTGCCCAGGGCCTGGAAGATCATTCCTGTTACCTGCCAGCTCAAGTCCCAGCCCCGCTTCAGCTTGGCGGAAAATGAGTTGTCGGCCTTAGCCACGATGCCAACCAGGTATGACTTGGTCTTCTTTGAGTACTTTGGCGTCAGCTGGACTGACTTTTCGCTTCCCTGCCGCTTGACCTTGACCGTCAGGGTCTTACCCTTAGAAGAGTCAATCGCCTGGCTGACCTGGTCAAAAGTACTGATCTTCCGGCCGTTGATGGCCACGATCTGGTCGCCTTTTTGCAGAACGTGCTGGGCCGGGGAGTTTGCCGCTACCTGGCCCACGGTCGTTGTTGCCGGGCCAACTGAAGCAAAGCTGTAGATCATCAAGGCCACAAAGCCCAAAACAACATTCATAAACGGTCCGGCAAAAGAGGTTGCCAGTTTCTTCCATGGTTTGGCTGCCGGCAGCTGCACGTCCCGGGGGGCAATCTGCAGCTCGGTGCCTGTGTCGTCGATCATGGTCGCGTCATGGTCGACCTTGTAGGTCACCAGCTGGCTCTCATCGGCATTTTCATACCCTGCAATGGTCAAGTCATCAACCAGATCGGCCTTAGTCACCCGCAAGGGACGGCCTTCGATCGGCAGGTCTGATTCTGAAGCATCGATTCGCGTAACAATTCCAGCCTCATTCAGTTCCAAGACAACTGCCGTCCCCGGGTCGATCTCACTCTGCTCGTCAGGACCAGCCAGGCGGACATAGCCGCCCAGCGGCAGCCAGCGGATGGTATAAGTCGTTTGACCAGGCCGCCACTGAACCAATTTTGGCCCCATGCCGATTGAAAACTCGCGCACCAAAATACCGGCCTTTTTCGCCACGAAAAAGTGCCCGAATTCGTGGACAAAGACCACCAGGCCAAAAACTATAATGAAGGCTAGAATACTTTTCACAGCGACCTCCTAAATTCCAAAGATCAAGGCAACAATTGGCAAAACGAAAAGCGTGCTGTCAAACCGGTCCAGGATCCCGCCGTGGCCCGGCAGGATCTTGCCGGAGTCCTTAACCCCGTAGAAGCGCTTGTAGGCTGATTCAACCAGGTCGCCCATCTGGCCGGCGATTGACAGGAAGAAGGAAGCATTGATCAAGCTGGTCTTGTCGCCGCCGACTGGAGCCAGGTTGACATAAATTGCCGTCACGATAACCGCGATGATCACGGCCCCGATTGACCCTTCCCAAGTCTTGTTCGGGCTGATTACTGGCCAAAGCTTGTGCTTGCCGAACTTGCGGCCAACCATATAGGCAGCCGTGTCAGTCGTCCAGACAATCACGAAGGCAAAGAGCAAGCGCCACAAACCGTGGACTGGATCGCTGTTTCTGATCGCAGCCAGGTAGTGAAAACCAGTCCCGATGTACAAACTTGACAGGACGTAAACGCCGATATCGTCAAAAGTCGTCTTGTTCTTAGACAGAACCGTCCAGGTCAAAAGCATCATTACCAAGGCATAGAAGACGCCCCACTTGCTCCAGTTTTTTGGCAAAAAGCCAAAGAAGGAGTTGGGCACGGTCCAGGTCAAGGTGGCCAGGGCAGCCAGGGTAAAGTCAACTGAGACCAGGATCTGCTTCTTCATCAAGAAGACTTCACTGATGCCGACGGCAGCCAAAAAGGCAGCCAGCCAGTCAATCCACATGCCCCCGGCAACCAGGACCGGGATAAAAATCAATAAAGCAACAACTGCTGTAATTACTCTTTGTTTCATATTACCTAACTATCTGTTTCATCTAATTTACCAAAGCGCCGGTCCCGGTGCTGGTAGATCTTAACCATTTCGGCCAAGTCGTTTTCGTCGAAGTCCGGCCAGGCCTTGTCCGTAAAGGCAAGCTCTGAGTAAGCAATCTGCCAGAGCAGGAAGTTGCTGATTCTCTGCTCGCCAGATGTTCTGATCAAGAGGTCTGGATCAGAATAAGGGGCAAACTTGGCGGTCATCAGCTTGGCGGAGACCATGTCTTCAGTAATTTCTTCCGGCGTGATTTCCCCGCTGGCGGCCTCTTTTGCCAGAGCCTGCACGGCTGAAACGATTTCTTTTCTTGACCCGTAATTAAAGGCAAAGTTCAAAACCAGACCGGTATTGGCCGCGGTTTCCGCCATGGCCCGCTCAACCACTTCCCTGGTTGATTCCGGCAGGGCATCCAGATAGCCCATGATGTTGACCTTAACATTGTGGGCCTGCAGGCGGGGCATGAACTTGTCAAAGAACTTGACCGGCAGGTTCATCAAATAATTGACCTCATCCTTGGGCCGGGCCCAGTTTTCCGTCGAAAAAGCATAAAGAGTCAGGACTTTAATTCCCAACTCATCTGCCGCGAGCGCAATCTTTTCAACGTTGTCCATCCCGGCCTTGTGGCCCATGAAGCGCGGCATTTTCCGCTTCTTTGCCCAGCGGCCATTGCCGTCCATGATGATCGCCAAATGATTCAGCTGCTTATTCTTATCCATAATTAACCCTGAGTGATTTCCTTGCGCTTGTTGTCAGCCATCTGGTCAATCTTCTTGGTTGATTCGTCAGTAACCTTCTGGACTTCCTTTTCCAGGCGCCGTTCTTCGTCTTCAGTGATTTCGCCGTCTTTTTCCTGCTTCTTCAAAGCCTTCATGGCTTCCTGGCGGACATTGCGGACAGCAATCTTGGCTTCTTCAGCCAGCTTGCCGACTTCCTTGGCAATTTCCTGCCGCCGTTCCCCGGTCAGTTGCGGGATAACCAGGCGGATGACGTTACCGTCGTTAGCTGGCGTAAGGCCCAGGTCTGAGGCCAAAATAGCGTGTTCAATATCGTTCAAAGAAGTCTTGTCATATGGAGTGATCATCAAAACCCGTGGTTCTGGAATGGTGATCCCGGCCAGTTGCACCAGCGGAGTTGGTACCCCGTAGTATTCAACCATCACCCGGTCCAAAAGGGAGGCGTTGGCTACCCCGGCCCGGACAGTTGCCAGATTGCTCTGGTAGACTTCGATGGACTTGTTCATGTTGCTCTTGGCTTTAGCAATCGTTTCGTTGTTCATTACTTGTCACCTCTGATAATCGTCCCGATGTTTTCGCCTTCAACTACCCGCTTGATGTTGCCTGGAGTGTTGACGTTGAAGACGATCAATGGAATATGAGTGTCCATGGACAAGGAGCTGGCAGTTCTGTCCATAACTTGCAGGCCCTTGGCGATCATGTCCAGCTGGGTCAGTTCAGCAAACTTCTTGGCACTTGGGTCCAGGTTCGGGTCAGCAGTGTAAACCCCGTCAACCCCGTTCTTGGCCATCAAGATCACGTCAGCGTTAATTTCCGCTGCCCGCAAAGCAGCCGTGGTGTCAGTTGAGAAGTATGGGTTGCCAGTGCCGCCGCCGAAAATAACGACCCGGTTCTTTTCCATGTGGCTGATTGCGACCCGGCGGATATAAGGTTCAGCTACCTGCCGCATGGAGATTGAGGTTTGCAGTCTGGTCTGCACGCCAGCAGTTTCCAGGCCATCTTGCAGGGCCAGGCCATTCATGATCGTGGCCAGCATGCCCATGTAGTCAGCTTGAGCTCTTTCCATGCCCAGCTTGGCCCCGGTTTCACCGCGCCACATATTGCCGCCGCCACAGACGACGCCGACTTGCACGCCCATGTCATGAACCAGCTTGATTTCGTGCGCCAATTTCTTGATCACAGTTGGGTCAATGCCAGTTCCCTTTTCCCCGGCCAAAGCTTCGCCGGAAATTTTCAAAATGATACGATTATATTTAACTTGACTCATAATGCCCTCCTAATTAGCTCTAACTATTTTACCATAAAACAGAAAACTGTCTCTCCTATTTATCCTATTTCACCAGCTTAAATTTGCAAAAGCAAATTTGCCGACAAAAAAAGGATGGGTTTCCCCATCCTTTTTCTTGCTAGAAGAAATTAGTTCTTCATTTGTGCAGCAACTTCAGCAGCAAAGTCTTCTTGCTTCTTTTCGATGCCTTCGCCGACTTCGAAACGAACAAAGCTTACTACGGAAGCGTTGACTGATTCAAGGTATTGTTCAACAGTCTTGCTGTCGTCCATAACGTAAAGTTGAGCGAGCAAGGTGTTTTCTTGGTCAACCTTAGTGTTGTCCAGCATGAAGCGGGCCATCTTGCCTGGGATGATCTTGTCCCAGATCTTTTCTGGCTTGCCTTCAGCCTTCAGTTCTGCCTTGATGTCTTCTTCAGCTTGAGCAATGACTTCGTCAGTCAATTGCGCCTTTGAACCATACTTAAGGTGTGGCAAAGCTGGTTTGTTGACCATGGCACGTGATTCGTTGTCTTGGTCAATCTTGTGGTTAAGTTGAGCCAGTTCTTCGAGGACGAAAGCTGGGTCAAGTTCCTTGTAGGACAGAACCTTTGGGCTCATTGCGGCAATGTGCATTGCAATGTGCTTAGCCAAGGCTTCGTCGCCGCCTTCAACAACAGTCAAAACGCCGATGTGGCCGCCATTGTGTTGGTAAGCGCCAAAGTGTTGGTCATCAGTCTTTTCAAGAACAGCGAAGCGGCGGAAGGAAATCTTTTCACCGATAGTCGCAGTAGCATTTACGTATGCTTCTTCAAGGCTTTCGCCTGAAGGCATGGTCAATGCCAAAGCTTCTTCGTTGTTAGCTGGCTTGCCCTTGGCAATAGTTTCGGCAGTTTCGTTGACCAAAGTTTTGAACTGTTCGTTTTGCGCAACGAAGTCAGTTTCAGCGTTGACTTCAACGATAGCAGCAACGTTGCCGTCTACGTAAACGCCAGTCAAACCTTCAGCAGCGATCCGGTTAGCTTTCTTGGCAGCCTTTGCTTCACCCTTTTCGTGGATGATTTCGATAGCTCTTTGCATGTCGCCTTCGGCTTCAACCAGAGCCTTCTTGGCGTCCATGACGCCGGCACCAGTGGTTTCACGCAATTCCTTGACTTGCTTAGCAGTAATGTTTGCCATTTAAAAAAGTCCTCCAGGTCAAACTAAATAACAGAATTCTTCCAAAGATAGTTTACGACAAATTATTCAGCGTCGTCTACTTCTTCAGCAGAGTTTTCTTCAGCACTTTCAGACAATTCCTTTTCAACGTCGGCGTTATCTGCACCTTGCTTGCCTTCGATTACGGCGTCAGCCATAGTACCGGCGATCAAGCGGATAGCACGGATAGCGTCATCGTTTGAAGGGATGATTACGTCGATCGGGGTTGGGTCAGTGTTGGTGTCAACCATGGCTACAACTGGGATACCAAGCTTGTTAGCTTCGTGAACGGCGATCTTTTCCTTCTTAGGGTCAACGACGAACATTACGTCAGGAATCCGAGGCATGTCTTCGATACCGCCCAGGAACTTTTGCAGCTTGTCCATTTCCTTGGTCAGCAAAGAAACTTCCTTCTTTGGCAGTACGTCGAAGGTGCCGTCTTCAGCCATCTTCTTCAAGTCCTTCAGACGCTTAACCCGGCTTTGGATAGTAGTCCAGTTGGTCAAAGTACCACCCAACCAGCGTTGGTTGACGTAGTATTGACCTGCACGGGTAGCTTCTTCAGCGATTGCTTCTTGAGCTTGCTTCTTGGTACCAACGAACAGGAAAACACCGTCGTCTTGAGCAACAGCCTTAACGTAGTTGTAGGCGTCGTCAAGCATCTTGATGGTCTTTTGCAGGTCGATGATGTAGATCCCGTTTCTTTGAGTGAAGATGTATGGCTTCATCTTCGGGTCCCATCTTCTAGTTTGGTGACCAAAGTGTACACCAGCTTCAAGCAATTGCTTCATAGATACAACTGACATAAATAAATTCCTCCTAGGTTATTTCCTCTCAAGCGTTCATTTCAGCATTCAACCGTTTGTCTTTAGGCACCTGAACGCCGATCGCTCTTGATGTGTTTTCTAGCGTGCAATCGCACGCTTATCTAGCATACTCGATTTTTCCTTTAAGCGCAAGCTTTTCCGCCTAAAATTTAACCCCTTGCTCGTGCAAAAATTTTTCCTTCCAGGCCCGGTCATGATGCTTGAACCAATATTCCCGCTGCATGGCCGTCCGCTTGTCGGCATATTCTTCAAGATAGATCATTTCAACCGGCCGCCGGCTCTTGGTGTACTTGGCCCCTTTACCAGAATTATGAGCCCCCAGCCTTTTCTTTAAATCATTGGTGTAGCCGCCGTAAAAGCTGCCGTCGCTGCATAAAAGGACATAAAAGTAATGCTTTTCCTCTGGCAATTTGGCCTCTAAAATTTCCTTGATGGCCGGGGTATTGCTGCCGTCTGCCTCATGGACTTCGATGGCGTCGCGCAGAACCAGCCCGTCGCCTTTCCCGCTTCTGACCGCTTCAACGATGACTAAATTGGCGTCTTGCCCTCTTCTGGAGACAAAGGGCTGGACAGTCTTAACGGCCAGGTCATGCTTAAAGCCGTAATTGATGATCTCACCCAGCCGCTCTGGCCGGTGGACCATGAACATCTTCCCCTTCATTTTCAAGAGGCCGGCGGAAACGGCGATGATTTCTTCCAGGTTGATCTCCAGTTCATGGCGGGCGATGGCTTTAGACCGGTCCGGGTTCAGCTTGTGGCCGGCCGGGGCCTTGAAATATGGCGGATTGACCACGACGACGTCATAGCTGTCTTTTCGCAAAAAGCTGCCCGCGTCTTTGACATTGCCCTGGTGGACCGTGATCCGGTCCTGCATGTCGTTTAATTCAACCGACCGCCGGGCCTTGGAAACGATGTCTTCTTGCAGTTCAACATCGTCGTAATGAGCCTTGTTAAAAGCAGCCATGTAGAGGCTGGCTGCCGCGTTGCCGCTGCAGAGTTCAACCACCTTGGACCGGTTTTTGATGGCTTCTTTGGCCCAGTAAGCCAAAAGCAGAGTATCCAGGGAAAAGGCAAAAGACTGCCCGTCCTGGATGATTTTCAGCTGCTCGCCCAGCATGTAATCGATACGTTCATTTTCCTTTAGTTCAATCATGTAATTCTGAAGCCCGTCCCTTATTCTTAGATGTGTTATAATTTATTCTACATCATTTGGAGGTTCTTTTATGCTTTATCGTATTTTCAGACCGATCGCCCGCTTCATCGTCTGGGTCTTAAACGGCCACCTGCATGTCCACCACAAGGGAAGACTGCCCGAAGGCACCTACATTTTGGTTGCCCCCCACCGGAACTGGTGGGAGCCAATTCTTTTCGCCCTGGCAGCCAGCCCTACGGAATTCATGTTCATGACCAAGCAGGAGCTGTTTAAAAATCCGGTCCTCCGCTGGATCTTAAACAATGTCCACGCCTTCCCGGTCAACCGGGAGCATCCAGGTCCTTCCGTTATCAAGATCCCGGTCAAGGGCTTAAAGTCAGAAGGCCTGTCTTTGATCATGTTCCCATCCGGCACCCGGCACTCAGCCTCCCTTAAGTCCGGCGCCCTGGTTATCGCCAGAATGTCCGGCCGGCCCCTGCTTCCGGCTGTCTACCAGGGCCCGCTTACTTTTAAAGGGGTCTTGCAAAGAAAAGGCATGGAAATCAACTTTGGCAACCCGATCGTCATTGACCGCAAGACCAAATTGACCCCGGAAACCGAAGCTGCCTACAACCAGCAGCTGGAAGACGCCTGGAAGCAGATCGACCAGGAACTGGATCCGGATTTCCACTATGAAGCTAAATAATTAAAGATGACAAAACAACAAGAAAAAGGATTGAGCATGGACGCTCAATCCTTTTTCTTTATGCTTTTTACTGCTGCTTATTACTTGTTATTTTCCAGGTATTCCATAATCTGGACGGCGTTGGTTGCCGCCCCCTTTCTGATCTGGTCGCCGGTGCACCAGAGAGTAAGGCCGTTAGGGTTGGTCAAGTCCCGGCGCAGGCGGCCGACTTGCACGATATCCTTGTCGGAGTTTTCCAGGGGAGTTGGAGTGTGATCAGTAACCAGGATGTCGCCGTCAAAAGCCGCGATGGCATTTTCAGCAGCTTCAACTGAGACCGGTTCTTCAGTGACAACCGTCACCGCAATTGAGTGGGACCGGTAGACCGGGACCCGGACGCAGGTGCAGGTCACCAACAAGTCTGGCAAGTGCAAGATCTTTCTGCCTTCATTCTGCATCTTCATTTCTTCAGTCGTATAGCCGTTTTCCAAAGGACTGCCAATGTCAGCGATGACGTTAAAGGCGATCTGGGCCGGGAAGACCTTGGCTTCCACGCTCTCGCCCTTGGTCAAAGCCGTCACTTCATCCTTCAGTTCGCTGATCCCGCCCATGCCGGCACCGGAAACGGCCTGGTAGGTGCAGGCGTTGACAGCCTTGATCGGAGACAACTTGGCAATTGGAGCCAGAGCCATCAAGGTAATGGCAGTTGAACAGTTGGGATTGGCAATCACGCCGTGGTGGTCTAAAGCATCTTGGCCATTAATTTCAGGAACTACCAAAGGCACGCCATCTTCTTGCCGGAAGGCTGAGCTGTTGTCAATGTAGACTGCCCCGCTCTTTTCGACCAAGGGCCGGTATTCCTTAGACAGGCTGTTAGAAACTGCCCCCAAAACGTAGTCCAGGCCATTCAGTCTTTCCTGGCTGACCACTTCCAGGGTCAATTCCTGGCCAGCAAAGGGCAGCTTTTTACCCTTGGAGCGCTCGGAAGCAAAAACGCGTAGTTCTTCAACCGGCAATTGTCTTTCTTCAATACATTCCAACATCTGCCGGCCAACGGCCCCTGTAGCTCCTAAAATACCAATTTTCATTTATCGTTCCGCTCTTTCTTCACTAATAAACTGCTGATAAATCGCCTTGATTGCCGGCACCAGGTCCTGGTTGTTGACCCCAATGACGATGCTTTGTTCATCGCAGGCCTGGTTGATGGTGCGGATATTGATCTGCTGGTCACCCAGTGTTGACAAAATTTTGCCCGACATCCCCGGCATTTGCCGCATGGCCCGGCCAACCACGGCCAGCATGGCCTGCTGGCTTTCGACCTGGATATCGTCCAGGTGCAGGTCCTGCTTTAATTCCGCCACGATCTCATAGAGATAGCGCTCGATTTTCTTGGTCTGGACCACAATAGAAAAGGTATCGACCGTGACCGGAACGCTTTCAATCGAGATCTGAAATTTTTCAAAAACGGCTAAGACCTTGCGTAAGAAGCCTGCCTCAGCTGAAACATGCGACTTAACCATGGTGATGACCGTAAAGTCCTGCTTGCCTGTAATCCCGGTGATGACATGAGGCGGCTCTTGCGCGTCAAGTTCACTGCAATCATTCATGATCATGGTGCCAGGATTTTCCGGATGATTGGTGTTGCAGACATTGATCGGGATGTTTTTCTGCCGGACGGGAAAAACCGCGTCGTCATGCAGGACATTGGCTCCCATATAGCTCATCTGCCGCAATTCTGAGTAGGTAATCCGGGGAATCTGGACAGGATCTTTGATAATGCGCGGATCGGCCACGTAAAAGCCCGAAACGTCAGTCCAATTTTCATAGACGTCAACGTCGAAGGCATTGGCCACGATTGACCCGGTAATGTCTGACCCGCCCCGGCTCATGACCTTAATCACCCCATTTGGCAAAGAACCGTAAAAGCCGGGGATCAACACCCGCCGGCCCGGGTCAACCTGGGCTTTTAACAGTTCCTGGCTTTTATCCAGGTCAATTGAGCCGTCATAATGGAAACGGATCACCCAGCTGGCGTCAACAAAGTCTGCGTCCAGGTATTCAGCCAGGCAAAGGCCGGTCAAGTATTCGCCCCGGGAAACCAGGTAGTCCAGGTTCAAGTTCCGGGCCATGTTCTGCCGGATCTTGGCGAATTCTCCAGCCAAGTCGATTTTAAGGCATAGGCTGCGCTTGATTTCCATGTACTTGTCCACGATAGACTGGAAAATCGACTCATAGCTGACGTCATAGGTAATGTGAGCCGCGCAGAGGTAGAGGAGGTCGGTGACCTTATGGTCCTCCTGCCCGCTCTTGCCGCAGGCGCTGGTCACCACGTACTTGCGGTCCGGATCAGCCAAAATGATTTGCTTGACCTTCTTAAACTGTTCGCTGTTGGCGACTGAAGAGCCGCCGAATTTGACTGCTTTACTCATCTGCCACTCCCGCCAAAAAGGACGACGGGTCCCCGCTTTCCTTGACCAGGCTTGAAATTTCTGCCAAAGTCAGCTTTTTGGCCAAAAATGCCTTTTCGCTGATTCTTTCTGCTACTACATCCTGGAAAAAATCAGCCCGGTTAGTCCGCAGGTAGAAAGTCTGCTCTTCTTCATCAGTCAGCTGACCCGGTTCAGCACTTTGCACGCTTTCCTTTTTCCCTTCAGCCAGATCCAAGAGGTCTTGGACAGCCGCGTGGGCGGTTGGCAAAGACCCTGCCCCCTGGCCCACGAATGTTGCCGGACCCAGGGAGGCGGAATCAGTTTCCAGGGCATTGAAGTTAAGGCCCACTCCGGCTAAAAAGCTGGTCTTTTTCAGCATGACCGGCAAAACCTGCAAGGACAGCTTCTCACCTGTCTGCCGGCCCCGGCCCAGCAACTTGATGGTCCGGCCATTTGCCTTGGCCCAGGCAAAGTCTTCCTTGGTCAAATGCCGTATCCCCCACTGGTCAACCTGGCTTGGATCAGCAATTTTGCCAAACGCAGTCAAGGCTGACAAGCAGACCTTGTAGCAGACGTCCCCGCCGTCGATGTCATCGCTGGGATCCTTTTCCGCGTAGCCCAGCTCCTGGGCTTCTTTTAAGCAAGCAGCAAAGTCCAGGTCCTTTTCTGCCATCTGGGAAAGGATATAGTTGCTGGTCCCGTTAAAAATCCCCTGGAAGGCCGTGACCGGCTCCAGGCGCTGAATGTGCTTGATGTTGTCAATCCAGGGGATGCCGCCGCCAACGCTGGCCTCATAGGCCAATACCAGGCTCTTTTGCCTGGCTAAGTCAAAGAGCTCGCCGGCATAGACCGCCAGCATCTTCTTATTAGCCGTCACCACGTGCTTGCCGGCTTCCAAGGCCCGCTTAACATAGCTGTGTGCCGGTTCTACCCCCCCGATGCACTCGCAAACCACTGAAATTTCCGGATCGTTCACGATTTCCACAAAGTCAGTCGTATGCTGGTCATCCAGGATCTGTTCATCTCTGTGGACCAGGATTTTTTTAATTTTAATCTTCTGCAAAAGCGGAGTTTCAGCCTCTTCAACCAGCTTTACAATGCCGCCGCCAACCACGCCGCGGCCTAAGATTGCAATTTGCATACCCGCCTCCGTTGTTTCTAATCTAGGGACACTTGTTTTTGAATTAAAAACATAGTATCATTATCCGCAAGGCTTGACAAGGGAAAAGTTACTTATTATTAAACAAAAATTAAAGCAATATGTCAAAGGAGAATTTGCCATGGCCGACTATTTTTACGTTCATAAAAAGATCCTGCCCGACTATCTGGAGAAGGTCCTAGAGGCAAGGGAAATGCTGGACAGCCGGGAAGCAACCACCGTCACCGAGGCGACTGAGCGGGTCGGCATCTCCCGCAACACTTATTACCGCTATAAAGACTATGTTTTTAGAGCCAAGGACCCTGCAAGGGGCCAGCAGGCGGTCTTGTCTCTGCTTTTAGCTGACCTACCTGGGGCCCTGTCAGCCGTTTTGACCTGCGTGACCGACCACCGGGCCTCGGTTTTGACTATTTCCCAGGCCATCCCTTTGGCCAGCCATGCCAGCGTCTTGATGTCCCTGGACCTGGCCGGCCTTGAAGGAGACATCAACACCCTTTTGGCTGATTTGAAAAGTCTCCCCTTTGTTAAAAATCTCCAGCTTGCCGGATTAGAATAATAAAAGAGCGCGTCTTCTGGGCGCGCTCTTTTTTGCCTTAATTCATTCTTAGTTTTCCCGGTTTTGCTGGAGGGTGTAAAGGTCATAGTAGTAGCCCTTTTGGGCCAGCAAGTCCTCGTGCTTGCCGTGTTCGACGATTCTCCCCTTGTCTAAAACAATGATCTGGTCAGCATCAGCAATCGTTGACAGGCGGTGGGCAATAGCCAGGGTCGTGCGGCCCTGGCGGAGCTTTTTGAGTCCTGCTTGAATCAAACTTTCTGTTTCCGTGTCCACGTTGGCCGTTGCTTCGTCCAAAATCAAAATCTTAGGATTGGTTACCAGGGTCCGGGCAAAGGAAATCAGCTGTCTTTCCCCGCTGGAGAATTCCGATCCGCCTTCAATGACCTTGGCATGGTATTTCCCAGGTAATTTTTCGATAAAGCGGTCAGCCTGGACAGTTTTGGCGGCTTCTTCAATCTGCTCATCAGTGATCTTGTCATTGTACAAGCGGATGTTGGAAGCCACGTCCCCATAGAACATGAAGGGTTCCTGGAGAACCAGGCCCATTTTTTGCCGTAATTCTGCCTTGGAAAAGTCCCGGATGTCGGTCCCGTCCAAAAGGATCTGGCCCGAGTGAAATTCGTAAAAGCGCATCATGACGTTGATGATCGAACTCTTGCCTGAACCCGTGTGGCCAACGATCCCCAGGGTCTCGCCTGGATTAAGGGTGAAGGAAACATCGCGGAGAACGTCATGCTTGCCGTCATATGAGAATGACACATGCTTAAACTCAATTTTCCCTTCCTTAATCTTGGCGTTGGCCAGCTCTTTTTGCTCAGGCTCGTATTCTTCCTGGTCCAAAATCTTGAAGATCCGCTTGCCAGCCACGATCCCGTCGGTAAAGAAGGTCAGCGAGTTCATCATGTCCGACAAGGGGTTAAAAAAGTTCTGCACATAGTTTGCAAAAGCATAGATCATCCCGGCCGGGACAAAAGTTGCCCGGAGGGGGTAACCGAACCAGACCAAAACGCAGGTTAAGGCCAACGAATAGAGCAGGGTCGTAAACGGCGACAAGAGCAGGCCGTTGGTTCTGATCAGCTTGAAGCGGGTCTGCATCTGCTGGCGGTTGATTTTTTCAAAATCATCGTCTATCCGCTTTTCCTGGCGGAACTGCTGGATCACGGAAATTCCGGCAATGCTTTCTTCCAGCTTGGTGTTGATCAAAGAGTTGCGGGCCCGGTATTCGTGGTAGATTTTGGAGCTGACCCGGTTATAAAGCCAGATTGCCCCAACGATAAGTGGAATAAAGGCCGTCACGATCCCCCCGGCCACCGGGTCAGCCATATACATAGCAATCAAGGCGGTTACCATGGAGACGATCCCTAACAGAAAGGCAGAGAAAACCTGCATAAAGTTGCCCAGGGTCATCGTGTCGTTGGTTACCCGGGACAAAATCGACCCGGCTGGAGTCTGGTCAAAATACCGCATCCCCAGGGTGTGAATTTTTGCATAAAGGACCCGGCGGACCTTTTCCAATGCCTTTTCCCCGGCCAGGGCATAAAGGTATTCATAGGTAAATTGGCAGACCGCCTTAAATACCACGCCAATGCCGTAGATCAAGGCAACATAATAAAACGTGCTGAAGTCAACCTTGCCCGTCTTCAAATAGTGGTCCATGTAATACCGCAGCCAGGTCGGCAAGAGCATATTGATCACGGAAACTGCCACCATCCCTACGACGGCAGTCAGTAATTCCCCCTTGTAAAGCCAGACAAAGGTCCAGAGCCGCTTTAAAATCTGCCCCTGCTCTTTGGTCGAAATCGGCTGCTGCCAGACTGACTGGAAGTCCTCATTATTCATCGTCATCTTCACCTACCTTCTGGGCTAATTCCTGCCGCTGCCACATCCGGGCATACCAGCCCCCCTTGGCCAGCAATTCTTCATGCGTCCCTCTTTCTGCCACCTGCCCGTCTTGCATGACCAGGATCAAGTCAGCATCCATTACGCTGCTTAAGCGGTGGGCAGCGATGACGGTAATTTTCTTTTCCCGTTCTTGCCGAAGCTTAGTCAAGATCGCCTTTTCAGTTTTGGCGTCAACAGCTGACAAAGCATCGTCCAAAATCAAGATTTCACTGTCATGAAGCAGGGCTCTGGCAATCGACATCCGCTGCTTTTGCCCGCCCGACAGGGAAACCCCGTTTTCCCCGATCATGGTCTCATAGCCATTTGGAAAGGCCAGGATATCGTCGTGAAGGGCGCTCTTTTTAGCCGCCACTTCGACCTCTTCCTGGCTGGCATCCGGCTTGGCAAAGGCAATATTGTCTCTGACCGACATGGAGAAAAGGAAGTTGTTTTGGGGAACGTAAGATATTTCTTTTAAGTAGACGTCCAGGGGAATCTGCCGGATGTCGTGGCCGGCAAAAGTGATCCGGCCCTTGTAGTTATCAAACTCCCGCATCAAAAGCTGGATAATGGTCGTCTTGCCTGAGCCAACCCGGCCAACTAGGCCGATAGTCTGCCCGTTTTTCAAGTCAAAGTCCACTGCCCCCAAGGCAGCCTTGTCTGGTTCATCCGGGTAGGCAAAACTGGTCACGTGATAGCGCAAATCTCCAGTCAGCTTCTGCTCCTTGTCCATTGAATCTGAGTCCACGATCAAAGATTTTTCATTGAGCAGGCTCATAATCCGGTCGTAGCTGGCGCTCCCTCGCTCAAGAACATTAAACAGGTAGCCAATGGCAAACATTGGCCAGACCATGGCCCCAATGTAGGACACAAAGGAAATCAGCTGGCCCAGGCTGATCGCTTTGCTGAGAACCAGCCGGCCACCGTAGATGATGGTAATGATGTAGGTAATCCCGATGATCATGGTAATCATTGGGTCGTAGAGTGAGTCGATCCGGAAGACCTTTTTATTGATATCTACCGTTTCATAGGTCATCTTGTTAAAAGCTGCCGCATCCTCCTTTCCCTGGCCAAAAGTCTTCAAGACCTTAATCCCAGACAAGGATTCCTGAGTCTTGTTGTTCAAGCGGGAAAAGGCCGCCTGCGAATCCATATAGGCGTCATGCAGGCGATCACCCAGGTAGCGGGCACAGAAGGCCAAAAGGGGCAGCGGCAGCATGGCCGCCAGGGTCAAGCGCCAGTCTACCAGGATCATCATGGCCAGCAAGGTGGTCCCCCCGGTAAAAATCGCGTCGATCAAAGTCAAGATCCCGTCACCTGCTACGTTCTGCACGGCCTGGACGTCATTGGTTGCCCGGGCCATCAAGTCCCCGGTACGGTAGCGCTGAAAGAAGGTCCGGTCCATCTGCATAAAATGCCAGAAGAGCCGGCCGCGGAGTTCTTTTTCCAAAATCGCCGCTCCGCCGTAAATCTGCTTGCGCCAGAAATAGCGGCAGACATAAAGGGCCAAAGCCGCCAGCAAAATTGCCAGAACATAGCTAAAAAATTGCTGCCAGCTGATTCTCCCCGTATCCAGCTGGTCAGCCATCATGCCCAGGATCCGCGGCGGGACCAGGTTGGCTGCCGAAGTCAGGACTAAGGCCGTGATCCCTAAGGCGTAGCGCTTGCGGTGGGCTTTAAAGAACCAGCCCAGCTTGCTGAAAGTATCCATTTTTTCCTCCCTCTTTTATTTGGGTTTTATCTTTTTTTCCTTCTTTTCTAATCCCCCTAGCCCGAAAAAAAGAGCGCCAGGATTCCCCTAGCGCTCTATGGCTGACTAGACTAGTTCTTGGCTGCCTGGTGCTTGATCATGTTCATCACTTGGTTGACCTTCTTGGCTGAAGGCTTCTGGCCCATTTGTGACATCATGGTTTCAACCATTTCCCGGGTAATCGGGGGATTCTTCTTAAAGTAGTTTTTCATGTAAGTCCGGGCACCGTAAAAACCAGCAACCGCACCCAGAAGAGCTGCCAAAATAATCAAGAAAATCGCCAAACCTAAATTCATTATCGCTAAACCTCCATTGGTCTTAATTTGTTATCCGCCTCAGCGGAGATGCATTCGTTAGTCACACAAATACTATCTTACAAAACTTCAGACCATTTTTAAAGGATAAATCTTATCTAAGAACCTTTTTCTTCTGAATTTGCTTGGCTTTCTCCGGCGTAACGTCCTTGCCTTGATCGTCAACAATTACCAGGCTGTCCAGCTGCTGCTTGAAACCTGCCCGGAAGTTGGCGATAAACTGCTTGTGCAGTTCTTTGCGTTCAGCCTCTTCAGCCTCCGTCAAGCCGCTTTCCTGCTTCTTCTTGTATAATTCATTGATTCTTTTTCTGACTTGATCTGCTTCTGTCATATATATATCCGCCTTTCTAGTGATAAGAATAGTGTACTCGCTTTGCAAAAATTAAAAAAGTTTTAAGCCCAGAACGCCCGTTTGCAAACTTCCCGAATATTTGCTAAAATAAGTAATAACCGACAATAAGATTTTTGACGAAGGAAAAGTAACTATGGCAACTCACGACTCAAAACAATTAGAAATTCTGCAATACATCTACGATACCGTTGAAAACCGCGGCTTCCCGCCGACGGTCCGGGAAATCTGCGCGGCAGTTGGCCTGTCTTCAACCTCCACTGTCCATGGCCATTTGACCAGACTGGAGCGCAAGGGCTACCTCATCAAGGACGCCACCAAGCCCCGGGCTTTGGAAATCACCCACGCCGGCCTTGACGCCTTGGGCATCAAGCCTAAAGACATTCCGGTCATCGGGGTTGTTACCGCCGGCCAGCCGATCCTGGCTGTCCAGGACGTGGAAGACTACTTCCCGCTTCCACCGAACCTGGCCAGTGATGCCGGTGAGCTCTTCATGCTCCGGGTACACGGCACCTCAATGATCAATGCCGGTATCTTGAACGGGGACTATGTCATCGTCCGCAAGCAGACCACGGCCCAGAACGGGGAAATCGTGGTCGCCATGACTGATGACGGGGAAGCAACAGTCAAGCGCTTCTTTAAAGAAGACCTCCACTACCGCCTGCAACCGGAAAATGATGCCATGGATCCAATTATCTTGAACCATGTACAAATTTTGGGCAAGGTCGTCGGTCTTTACAGAACAAATATTGATTAATACAGTATTGCCGGTCAGCAAGCTCGATTAGCTCATATTTTTTGAAAAGATGTTTTGTTTTATGCAAAGCATCTTTTCCTTTTCAACCGTTTTCTGAAAACGGTTGACATTTTCATAGCGTTTTCTATTGCTATTTTCCTAAAACTCCGTTAATCTAATAACTATTCGACAAATTATTAGTTAAAGGAGTTTTCAATTAATGAATATCATCATTGCCTTACTGCCAGCCATCGGCTGGGGGGTTATGCCTTGGATCGTTAACAAGGTGCCAAACAGCAAGCCGGCCAACCAGATCTTCGGCGTCGGCATGGGGGCGACTATTGTCGGCATCATCGTGACTTTAATCCAGCATCCGGCCATTTCCATGCCAGTTTTCTTCCTGTCCCTTCTGTCCGGTGCTTTATGGACGATCGGTCAAATCGGCCAGTTCATCTCCTTCACCCGGATCGGGGTCAGCAAGACCATGCCGATCTCAACTGGCCTGCAGCTGGTCGGCAATACCATCATCGGGGCTTTGATCTTTGGTGAATGGAAGACCAGCAACGACTTTATCTTCGGGATCATTGCCCTGGTCATCATCATGGTCGGCGTCATCTTGACCGCCTACACTGAAAAGGGCGACGGCTTCACTCAGAAGACCACCAACAAGGACATCCTCTTCCTGGTCTTGACCACGATCGGCTACCTGGCCTACTCTGCCTTCCCGAAGACGATTACGGCAGACGCTGAATCCATGTTCCTGCCGCAAACCCTGGGGATCCTGCTGGGGTCTGTGATCTACCTGGCCTTCAGCGGCAACAAGGCTGCCTTCAAGGAAAAGACCAGCTACCTTGACCTCTTTGCCGGCATCAGCTTCGGGATTGCAGCTTACGCCTACATCATCTCCGCTCAACTCAACGGGGTGACCAACGCCTTCATCTACGGCCAGCTGAGCGTAATCATCTCCACCATCGGCGGGATGACTCTGCTGGGCGAACGCAAGCAAGGCAAGGAACTGGTTGCAACGCTTGCCGGCCTCTGCCTGATCGTTGTCGGCGCTATCCTTTAAATCTAAATCAAAATACTAAAATACAAATAATTTACGTGCTAGCTAAAAAGCTAGGAGCAGATGCTCCTAGCTTTTTACTTTTTGTATTAGTTTTTCCGTCTTATTGAATCTTAACCTTCTGGCTTTCTGCATGTTTGACGTCAAAGCCGGAGACCTTGCCGAACCACTTCTTGACCAGCTGGTCATATTCTCCGTTGGCCCGCAGCTGCTTTAAGGCCTGATTGATCGCCTGGCGCATTTCGGTCTGGCCCTTTTCAACCCCGATGCCGTATGGCTCCTCAGCTAAAGAGGCCTTGGTCAAGGTGAATTCCGGGGTATCAGCGATCAAACCAGCCAAAATCCCGTTGTCGTCGATCATGACATCCCCTTGCCCGGCCTTTAAGGCGTTAAAGGCTGACCCGTAGTCGTCAAACTGCTTGACGCTGGCCTTTGAAGCCAGCTTAGCCACCTGGTTGGCCACGTCGGTCCCCTTGATGGCAATAACCACGACTCCCTTTTTATTCATGTCAGCAATGCTTCTGATCTTGCTGGACTTCTTAACGATCATGGATTCGTTGGCGTTAAAGTAAACGTCAGAGAAGTCGATCACCTTCATCCGCTCCTTGGTGATGGTCATGGTTGAAATGACGGCGTCCAGGGAGCCGTTGTGCAAAAGGGTGATCCGGGTCTTTTCCGTGATCGGCCGGAAGACAGCCTTGCTTTTAGGGCCAAGGATCTGCTTGGTGATGGCCGTAGCCAGATCAATTTCAAAACCTTCGATCTTGCCGGTCTTGATGTTGGTCAAGCCGAACAGCTTGGTGTCTGGCCGGACCCCCCAGGTTATCTGCTTAGACTGCTTGGCCCGGGCATAGCTGCTCTCCTGCTTGCTGGAACAGGCAGTTAGGCTGGTCGCTAGCAAAAGCAGCAGACCGCAGGCCAATGCCTGGATGATTCTCTTGATTGTTTGCGGCTGTCTTTTCATATTTTTCATCTTTCTGTCATATCGGATCTATAAAATATTATACCCGATATTTTAGAAAGTTTCTTTTATTTATAATGAAAGTCTCTTTTTCTTGCTTTATTAAGTAAAACCAGGTTTATTCTTTACGAAATTAGTTTTTTTCAAAAATAAAGCCTTTTCCCAGAACTTTTCTCCATAAAAAAATTTAGATTAAAATCAGCCGTAGTCGACATTTTTCATGGCTGACCACTGCTTGCCCAGGCTTTGCCCGGCAATTTCAAAGGCCAAAAGCTGCTTCAAGTCAGCAAATTTTTCCACCTTCATCTGCCCGCCCTTCTCCAAACCCCAGGTGAGCTGCCGGTAGACCTTTCGTTCACTGGACTGGCCCAGGCTGTACTGGCGGCCGGCTAAAGAAAACTTAATGTCGCAACCGTCTTTAATCGCCTGGACAAATTCCTCCAGGCTGTCAAACTGCACGCTCCAGACAGCTACCTCGCTCATCTTGGGCCAGCAGTCAGCCAGGGACTGACCGCCTATCTGGCAGGTCAGAAATTCCTCCGTATTGGCAAAAAACTGCTGCTCTTCAGGCAAATCACAGTTGATCAAGGTCTTGCTGGCCGGGGTCAAAGGATTGCCGTCATCAACTAACAGCCACTGCTGGCCATTTAACTTAAAATGTATCTCATCGCTGTCATCAGCGGCTGTTTCTAATTCTTGAAAACTGGAAATCGGACGCTTGCTTACTGACATAAATGTCCTTTCTAAAAAATCGAGATTTGATTATTAGACATTATTGTACATCTTTTTTAAGCCTTTTGTCTCGTAATCTCTCCGATTGCCCACCGCATTTCAGTCAAATCCAAAACACTATAGGCAAATTCTTTTCTGACCAGGTCGTCTGGCAGGTATTCATCATACTTGTCAAAAACCGGCACTTCCTTTGGATAGAGCAAGTCCAAAGGCTCAAAGTCTTTAGCGGCTTCTTCAGCCAGAATCTGGTAAAAGTCTCCTTCACTGACATCCATGCTGAACTGGATGTAGTATGGCCGGACTGAGTCAAAATTCTTAAGCCCTAAACGGCTGGCACATTTCAAGCGCAAGAAGCGCTCTAGCGCCAGAAAAGCATAAGAACCCGTCCAAGGGAAAAGGCAGTAGGTCTTAGCCCCCAGGTTAATCAGCTGCTTATCTGGCAGGCCAGCGGCTTCCGCCATTGCTCTCGTTTCGCTCAAGCGGGCAGCTGCGTTTTTCATCAAGTAAGGATACTGCCTCTCTTCTGCCAGAATCTTCCTCATTTGCTGGAGAACTTTGGGATGGATGTCGCCGGCTACATCCCCAAAATATGCTGGGATCCGGCCTTTAACCTGGTGGACGTAGACCTGCCGGCGGCGGCGGTCGATTTCTTCAACCACCCAGACATGGCCGGCGATGGCGATTCTTTCACCCAAGGGCGGGGGCTTAACGATCGTCCCCAGTTCTTCTGACTCAGCGTGGACGCTGTATTCCTCGCTTTCCTGGAAAACGGCGTAAAACTTGAAATTGTTGGTCACCCGCTCGCCGGCTAGGCCGACGATCAAGCCGCCATTTTCCGTCAGCTGGATCTGGTCGGTCTTGATCAAGTGGCGGAGCAAAACTCTATAGTCATCCTGGCTGACCCAGCGGAAGTAGGACAGGGTCAAAACCCGGGAAGCAAGTTCTGCCGGGCTCATCTCCCCGCCGGCCATCAAAGTAGACATGGTCTGGTGGTAAAGGAGGCTGTATGGCAATTGGTGGTCTCTTGGCGGTTCAACCCAGCGCTCTTGTAAATACAGCTCAACTAAGGCAATCCCCTGCAGAAGCGACCAAGGAAGCAAAACTGGCAGCATGGCCCGGCTTTCAGCCTGCTCTTCGCGCATGACAAACCACATCTCTGCTGGATTGCCCCGCCGGCCAGTCCGCCCCATCCGCTGCAAAAAGCCGGAAACGGTAAAGGGCGCTTCAATTTGAAAGGCCCGCTCCAGCTGGCCGACGTCAATGCCCAGTTCTAAAGTAGCCGTCGCGCAGGTCGTAATATTGGCATCTTCGTCTTTCATGATAGCCTCTGCCCCCTGCCTCAGGGCCGCGGACAGGTTGCCGTGGTGGATCATGAAGCGGTCTGGTTCATGCTTATATTCGCAATATTGCCTTAGAACCTGGCAGACAGCTTCACATTCTTCCCGGCTGTTAGTAAAGACCAGGCACTTTTTGCCCCTGGTATGGTCGAAAATATAGGCCAGGCCCGGGTCAGCTAATTCTGGTGCCTGGTCGCTGGCTTGATCTAAAACGGCCTGGGCCAGCAAGGCAGAATGGTCGCCAGCCTGGTCACCGCTTTTATAGAAATGCTCCATTGACAAGCGCCAGCGCTGGGGCTGGCTTTTCACCTTAGGAATCCTGGTCTGACGACCCGATCCAGCCCCTAAAAACTGCCCCGCCGCTTTCGGGTCCCCGATCGTAGCTGACAGGCCGATCCGGCGGGGTTTAACACCAGCCAGCCGGTTTAAGCGCTCTAATAGGCAGAAGGTCTGCCCGCCCCGGCCGCTTCTTAAAAAGGAGTGCAACTCGTCGATGACAACATAGCGCAGATCGCCAAATAAGCGGGGAATATCCGCGTGCTTGTTGATCATCAGGCTCTCTAAGGATTCCGGCGTTATCTGCAGGACCCCCTGGGGCCTTTTGAACATTTTCCGCTTTTGAGCAGCCGAAACATCCCCATGATAGCGCCAAACCGGGACATCACTGCCTTCACAGATGTCTTTAAGCCGGTCATACTGGTCATTGATCAAGGCCTTTAAAGGGGCAATATAGAGGCAGGCAATAGAGTCAGCCGGATTTTCCGCCAAATCTGTCAAGATGGGAAAAAAGGCTGCTTCGGTTTTCCCAGAAGCAGTCGAAGCCGACAAAAGCAAATTGTCGTCAGTAGCAAAAATTACCTGGGCCGCTGCTGCCTGCAAAGGCCGCAGGGTCTCCCAGCCCCGGGAATAGATATAGTCCTGGATGAAGGGAGCATAGCGGGAAAAAGTATCCATAAAAAACTTCCCTAATTAAAACTTAAATCGTAAATTCCGCAAAGTCGCTGGTCTTTTCATCAGACACGGCGTCTGACTTAGTGTAGGCAAAGTCCCCGTCTGTCAAAAGACTCTGCACGGTCTGGCCAGGATTTTGCAAGACAATGTCCAGCAGCTCGATAAAGTCCCGGATGATTTCTCTTGGGGTGATCATGCTGCTCGTGCCAACTCTGGCATATTCAATCTTGATAAAGTCAGCCAAGTCCTTTTCGCTGATCGTCCGCTCATAGCCATAAAGGCTGGCATGCATGTCGGCCAGTTTCTCCGTTAAAACCAGCATTTCTTCTGCCGTCAAGGGTTCCAGGCGGATCACGGGAGCATACAGGTCCCGCTGCCCTTCCTTGGCAAACTTGCCTTCGGCCAGGCGGGACCTGAGGGCTTCGTAAGAGTAAACGCCCCGCCGCCGGTCTTCGACTGCCTGGGGCGTGGCCCCCATAATAATGCCCAGGTACTTGGCCTTGCCCTGCATGGCGTCATTGTACATGCTGAGCAGCTTTTCATAGTTGTACTGGCGGGAGATGGCGTTAGGAATCTTGTAGAGGTTGACTAATTCATCGACCATGATAAACATGCCGCTGTAGCCAGCCTGGCGGAAAAAGACGGCAAAAAGCTTCAAGTACTCGTACCAGTCTTCATCAGAAATAATGATGTTGACGCCCAGATCCTGCTTAGCTTCTGTTTTCAGCCGGTATTCCCCTCTAAACCACTTAACCACCTTACCCTTGGTATCCTCGTCGCCGGCCAGGTAGGCATGGTAATAGCGCTCTAACAGCTGGGCAAAGTCATAGCCGTGCACCATTTCGCTCAAAGAGGAAATCTGGCTGACGATCTTTTGGTCAACGGCTGTCTGAAAGCCGGGGTCATCAAAAGGAATTTCACTGGCTACTGCCGTCTGGACATTGTTGATCCAGCGGTCCAGGACTAAAGTTAAGGCTCCGCCTTCCGGCCGGGTCTTGGTGGCCAGGTTCTGGATCAGTTCCCGGTAGGTGGCCAGGCCCTGCCCCTTGCTGCCCTGCAGGCGGCGTTCCGGGGACAGGTCGGCATCTAAGACGATAAAATTTCTGTCCATCACGTAGTTGCGGATGGTCTGCAACAAAAAACTCTTGCCTGACCCGTACCGGCCCACAACAAAGCGGAAGGAGGCCCCGCCTTCTTTGACTAAGTCAACGTCGTGTAAAAGGGCCTCGATTTCCGCCTTCCGGCCCACCGTGATATATGGCAGGCCGATCCGGGGCACAACCCCGCCTTTAAGTGAACTGATAACCGTTTGGGCAATCCGCTTGGGAATCCGTTTCTTTTGCTCCACTATTTCTCCTCAATTCCTAATAAGTCAGCGAGGTCGCTCCGGTAATCTTCCACGATTTCTGCCTTCTGGCCATCGCAATCGATTACGGCATCGCCGATTTCGTCAAAAATTTTCTCATTAATCTGGTCCACGACCACGCTTAAGAGCAGGTGCCGCTGGCGTAAAAAGTCCTGGTAGGGCTGGCCGGAAAAAAGAGCCAAAAGCAGCTGCTCTTCATTCTCGTCTAAGCCCAGGCCGCTAGCCGCCGCTTCATCAATGTCCTTTGTCATCTTTTCTTCTGCAGCAGAAGACTCAAATACTTGCTTATTACTCTCGCTAGTGATTCTCTCAGCTTCTTCGGCCTCCAGCTGCCGCTCTTCTTCAGTCAGCAGGCTTTCCTTGGTTTCAGCCGCGTCGGACCGGATCTGGTCCAGGCTGGCTAGGTTGATCTTAACCTTTGGCCGGGCCCTTTCTATCAGAATTTCCTGATAGTCAGCAATTCCTTGCACGATTGCCTGCTTAAAAGCGGGAGGCAGGTCTTTTTCTTTTAAGGCCCGCCCCTGCTTAAAGGCCTGCCGGCTCAAGCGGTCAAATTCATGCATGAAATTGGCCAAAAGCTGCCTCTGCCGGCCGGAAGGCCAGTAGACTTCATTACTCCACTGCCCGCCCTGGCAGCGGTAGACAAGGCCTGGCCCTAAAATGAGCTCAGCGTCTTTGACCGGATCAAGGCTGAAGAAAACCGTATCAGCAAACATTTCTACCGGCAAGGTCGTTTTTTCCCCGACCAAAAGCTTAAGCAGCTGGTAAGGATTCAGGCGGACTTCCTGCCAGACCTGGGCCAGAAGCTCATAAAACTTCTCCGGCTCCTTTTTCAGCAAGGGATTGTTCTTGGGCAAATAAGAAGACAAGCAGCAGATGGCCTGGTAGAGTTCCTGTCCGCTCGCTTCACCAGACAGAAGATTATGATAAACTTCCCCCCGCATCAGCTCATCTGCAAAATCCGGCCGGATTTCCTCAAGAGCAAAACCGTAATAAACCAGGTAGTTCTGCAGGATGTGCTTTTCCTGCCAGCTAGTGGAAATATCCTTTTGCTCCACGCACTTGGCAAAAAGAAGGCGGAGCTGACGGAGGCCATCGGCTTTATCCTTAACCCCGATCTGGCAGACTAATTCACTGGCCAGCAAATAGACATAGGCAGCCGGAGCTGGCTTGTACTTGCCCTGCCGGAACTTGGTCCGCCAGGAAAAATAGGACCGCAACTGGTCGACGGTCAGATCATGGTAGACTGGTCGCTGCTTGTTAATTGGGACCATTTGGGCAAAGTCATCTTCATAATTAGCCATCAGCATCCCCTGCCGGTAAAAATTGCTCTCCCGCCGGGGTACGGCCAAATAGTCGTAGCTCTCCTGCATCTGCTTGATCCCTTCCGGGATCACGGGCTGGCCTTTTTCAGCCAGCAGGCAGTCAAAGTCGCTGTCTTTGAAAAAGGCTGGCCGCTTAGGAATTACTTCTTCTTGGAAGTCTTCTCCCTCATCATCCAGCAGGTAGATTTCATGCTCTTGCCTATCTTCTGCCGTATTTTTCGCTGCTTCCAAGGGCCGGGAGCTCTGATAGGCAGAATCCAGGGTCTTGTAAAAAAAGCGGTCGTTTAAGGCAGGATTATCTAAATCAACCCTGATCCATGCCGGGTCCTGCATGAAGACGGCTGGTCCAAAAGCCGGCTGGGCAGCCAAAAACTTAGCCAAGGACCCGGCTTTCAGTTCAACCGTTTCGCGGCCGTCCTTCTTAAGGAGCAAGGCGAAACTTTCATTTGCTCCCGGGACCGTGACGGCGGCCAGGGTTTGCCCGGCCAGGTCGACATAGCTGGCCTCAATACCATATTTGCTTTGAATGTAGTCGGCTACTTCCGCCAAATGCATGCCTGCCCCTCCTTGCTGTTTTTATCATAATTATAGCACGATTTTTCGAACGTTAGTTCCAAAACGCGCAAAATAAAATCTTCCCAAAGGGGAAGATTTCAAGAAAACAAAATTCACTTAAACTATTATTTCTATTTTTCCAGGGCCGCTGCCTGGGCAGCGGAAATTTCCACCTTCCGGTTCAAAGCCGGGCTGGCAATCTGCTTGCCGCTGGCCGTCTGCTGCTTAAGGTAGCTGATGAAGGTTTCCGTGTCAGTCCCGGTCAAGATGCCCACCTTTTTGCCAGCAGTGAACTGAGTAAAGTGGTCACCGCCGCCAGCGATAAATTCGTTGGCGACAACCCGGTAAGTCTTGGTCAAGGAGAGTTCAGTCTTCTCGCCTTCACCGACATAAACCTTGACGATCTTGACCTTGCCGGCCGCGTCCTTGGTGTAGACATAGTGCAGACCGCTGACCAGGAGGTAGTAGTGGCCATCCAGCTGATATTGCTGGTTAAGGGCAGCTAAAATCTGCTTCCCGGTCATGGTCAGAACCTGCAGGCTGTTGCCAAAAGGCTGAACGGCCATGGCCGCCCCATAAGTAATTGATTTATCACTGCCCACAGCCAGGCCGGACCGGACCCCGCCCCCGTTAGTCATGGCAAAGTCAGCCTTGAAGCCCTGCCGGTTGGCTTCTGACAATTGCGCGTCAACGACCAAGTCGCCAACCGCGTTTTCATTGGAAGTATTGTTGTTTTCCCGGCCAGTGATTGTTTCCGCCTTTTGGGCCGTAGCAATCTTTTGCTTGGTGATGGCTGAAACCCGCTTGTCAGCGTCAGCCACAATCTTGGCAACTGTCTTGTTATCCTTGGTCTTCGGATCATCAGCAGCTGACAGGACTGGGTAGACATGAGAAACCAGGCTGCCCTTGACGAAATCCTTGGTCTTTGGACTGATGTAGCCGATTGAGTCAGTGTAGGCCTGGCCATACTTCAAAGCTTGAACCAGCCGGGTCTTGCCGACCTTGGCGTTGGCATACTGGTGAGAGTGGCCGGCGATCATCAAGTCAACGGTGTTTTTCGGATCGATCTTGTTCAGCTTCTTTAAGATCTTCACGCTGTCACCGCTGGTGGTCAGCTTGCCCTTACTGTCCGCCGCCGTTTCAACCCCCTTGTGAGCCAAAACAACGATAGCCTTAACGCCCTTCTTGCGCAGAACCTTTTCATACTTGGCAATGGTCTTGGCTTCATCCAGGTACTTGAAGGCAGAGTAGTTTTTCTTAGTCGTCAAAGTTGGCATTTCCGTGGTCAAAACGCCGATAAAGCCGACCTTGGCCTTCTTCTTGCCCGCTTTTACGGTCTTGATGGTATAAGACTTCCAGCCATATGGTACCTTGCCGGTGGACTTTCTGACAACGTTGGCTACGATTAGCTTGATGCCTGACTTTTGGTGGGGGTAGGCCATTTCAGCGGAATTGTACTTCTTAGTTGGCTTTTTGCCTAAAAGAATCCGGTTGAATTCACCCAAGCCCTCGTCAAATTCATGGTTGCCCAAAGTGCCGATGGTAAACTTCATGGCCTTTAAGGCGTGCATGGTTGGTTCATCTTGCAAAAGAGAAGAATTGGCCGGGGATGCCCCCACCATGTCCCCTGACTCGACTCTGAAGGTCGTGCCTTGCTTGTTTTTCTTCTTAAAATCCTTTTGGGCCTGGTTCAAGTAAGCGGCCAGCCGGGCTACCGTACCGGCATTGCTGTAGCTCTTTTGCCCCAAGGTCGCCGTACCAGTCGTCGACAGGTTGCCGTGCAAATCGTTAATGCTCAAAAACTGCACCGGAATATTCTTGCTGTACTTCTTGGGATTCTTCCAGTCCTTGCTTTGGGCCGGCTTGCTGGCAGTATCAGCCTTGCTGGTAACTTCTAATTTGCTGGCGCTAGCCTGGCCCGGTGCTAAAACGGCCGCGGCCAAAAGCAGAGCCGCAAGTTCTTTCTTGATGGATCTAGCCATGTTTTCCTCCGTGAATTACTCAATATTAAACAACAGCATACTGCTAGTATAGCGTAAAATGCAGCTAGTTAACAGAGAAAGTTCGGCTGTAAAAGACAAACAATTGCTTTTTCCCAATATGCTAAGCAGAAATTCTGGTAAAAAGCGGATTATTTTTAAGGTAAAAGCTATAATTAGTCAGAAAAAAGCGTTTTGCTTTTTAGGTTTTTTTGGCAAAAATAAAACTGCCTTGCAAAATGCAAAGCAGTTTCAGATTCGTTGTCAGAATTAACGACGACGTTCTGCGATACGAGCAGCCTTACCGCTACGAGTCCGCAGGTAGTAAAGCTTAGCACGACGTACGCGGCCGTGACGGGTAACTTCAACCTTGGCAACACGTGGAGTGTTAACTGGGAAAGTCCGTTCAACGCCAACGCCGGAAGCGATCTTACGAACAGTGTAAGTAGCACCGATGCCAGTGCCCTTCTTCTTGATTACGACACCTTCGAAGATCTGGATACGTTCGTGAGTACCTTCAACAACACGTACGTGAACACGAACAGTGTCCCCGGCACGGAATTCAGGCATGTCGTCACGAAGTTGTTCTTTAGTCAATTCTTGAATTAATGGATCCATTATTGTTTCTCCTTCTACGGCATTCATCAACCTCTCTGGGCCAGCGGAACACCCCTAATCTTTATTGGCAAAATACCACGTCTAATAGAATACCATCTTTAGCCAGGCAAAGCAAGCTTCTTTAGTCCAAAATCTTGAGCAAGTCTTCCTTTTGCAGGCTGGCGCTGGAAACAGACTCTGCCGTCAAGATGCCTTGCGCCAGCTGGCTCTTGGCTTCCTGCAAGTCCAAAATAGCTTCCTCAACCGTATCCTTGGCAATCAGCTTGTAGACCGTTACCTTCTTTTCCTGGCCGATCCGGTGGGCCCGGTCAGTTGCCTGGTTCTGGGCCGCCACGTTCCACCATGGGTCATAGTGAATGACGGTATCCGCCCCGGTCAAGTTAAGGCCCGTCCCTCCGGCCTTAAGGGAAATCAAGAAGACCTTAGCCGGACTGTCTTTATGGTTGAAGACGTTGACTAAAGTCAGCCGTTTGGCTTTAGGAGTCTGGCCATCGATCCGTAAAAAGACGATTTCCTCTGCCTTCAGGCTTTCTTCCAGCAGGTCCAGCATGCTGGTAAACTGGGAGAAAAGCAGGACCTTGTGGCCCCCGTCAATCGCGCTCTTGATCAAATCCACGCAGGCCAGGCGCTTTTCAGATTCGCCCTTGTAGTCTTCATAAAGCAGGCCCGGGTCGCAGCAGATTTCCCTGATCCTGGTCAATGCCGCCAGAATCTCTATCTGCTCGCGCTTGATACCTTCATCGTCCTCAGCCATAACCTTATTTTTCAAGCGGGCAATTTCAGCGTCATAGAGCTTTCTCTGCTCCTTGCCCATGCCGACATAGCGGACTTCCTCCAGCTTGTCCGGCAGGTCCTTGAGGACGTCTTTTTTCAAGCGGCGGAGGATAAAAGGACCGACCATCTGACTGAGCCGGTTCAAGCAGTCCTGGTCGTCTTCCTTAACGATCGGACTTTCAAAATCCTTCTTAAATTCCCGGTAACTCTTTAAAAAGCCCGGCATGACGAAGTTAAAAATACTCCAGAGCTCACTTAAGCGGTTTTCAATCGGCGTCCCGGTCAAGGCAAAGCGGTGTTTGGCTTTAACCACGGAAACCGCCTTAGCCGCGGCTGTCCGCGGATTTTTGATCATCTGCGCCTCATCGATTACTTCATAGGCAAAAGTATGCGGCTCATAGTTGGTAATATCGCGCTTAAGCAGGTCATAAGACGTGATTACAACGTCAATATCAGTCAAGTCTGCCAATTGCCCGCTTCGTTCTTTCTTAGAGCCAGACAAAACCAGCGTCTTCATTTCCGGGGCAAACTTTTTAAACTCAGCTTCCCAGTTAAGAACGAGAGAGGCCGGAGCCACGATCAAGCTCGGCTGGTCCTTTTGACTGGCCAGGAGGCTGATCACTTGCAAGGTCTTGCCCAGACCCATTTCATCCGCCAGAATCCCGCCAAAGCCATGCTGGGCCAGCCGGTTCATCCAGGCAGTCCCGGTCTTTTGATAAGGCCGGAGAATCTTCTCTAGGCCGGTTGGCAGTTTTAGCGGCGCTTCTTTTTGGTCAAAGTCAGCAAGCAATTGCTGGAAGTGGTCGTCTCTTTCAATTTCGCCCATCTCCTGCTCTTTTAAGAGCTGGTCGACGTAAAGGGCCCGGTAGGCCGGCATTTCCAGCTGTTCTTTGCCAAAATCCTTAGCGGTTAAATCTAAGTTTTTAGCTAAAAGGGCCAGCTTTTCCAAGTCCTGGCTGGCTGGATTAAGGAAGCTGCCGTTCTTCAAGCGGATATACTTCTTCCGGTCCTTGTACTGGCTGAAGACCTCCGCTAATTCTTCTGGCGTAAGCTCGCTTTTCAGATCCAGGCGCAAAAGCCCGTCACTTAAGGAAAGGCCAAAAGTCAGATTCAGCCCGTCTTTAAGCTTGAGCTTTTTAAAGGCTGGAGTAACTTCAACTTCATCAAAGGCGGCGAGCAATTTCGGCATCCCTTCCAAAAGCTGGTATACCGCTTCGTCATCCCCTTTATCCAAGCGGCAGTCGCCGTCTTCCAGGTCAAAAAATTTCTCCAGCAGGTCAGCCAGCTTCTCTTCCTTGTACCAGTCCCGCTTAATTGCCCGCTCCCCGCTTGCGCCCAAGCGGACCGCCTTGCCCTGATAAAAGACCCGGGCCTGGCCAACTACTTCATCGCCCTCAACATCCAGGCGCAGCTGGCTCTTTTCCAAGCCTCCTGCTTCTTCTAAAAGCTGCTGGGCAGCCGGGCTAATGGTCAAGTTGCTGTATTTTTTCAAAAGAGGCAGGACAGTAGCCTTGAATTGGCTCAGCTGGTTTATGTCAAAGGACACGTCAATGTTTTCTTTGTTGCCAAAAAGGGCGTACAGCATATTGCCGAGCTTGCCAGCAACAAATGCTTCATCTGTCAGCTGGTAGCTGGCCCGGATCCCCCGGAGAACCGGCGGGCAAATCCCGGTAATGCTGATCCCCCGGCCCCCGTATACATCGATCTCAAGCTCAGCTTTTTCCAGTTCGCCCCGCTTAGCAGGGACGACCTGCTTATTGTCCAAGTTTTCGACTTCGCTGCCTTCAACCGCCGCGAAAAAACCGTCAATCCGGCCGGAAGCAATCTCAATGCTTCTTTTTGACTCTCCGTAAATGTCTGCCCCATCTGCCGCGATCGTAGCCAAGAAGCTGAACAGGCGCTGGCTGGCCGGGTCAAAAGAATCTGGTGATACCAAGACTTCTTTCTTGCCCAGGGATATTGGCCGCCAGCTTAAGACATCGTCGACAAAATTCTGGATGTTTTTCACCACGTAAAGGCGCTTTTGGCCGACTTTAAACTTGACTAAAAAAGAACCGCCCGGCTCTTTCTCCAGCTGGGCCAAAAGCTTCACGTCCTCTAAGGCATCCTGGTCGAATTCTTCCAGCATCTCTGCCCTGGCCAGGGCACGGTCTGCCTGGTAGTCAGTTACTTCACCCGGGTTTTCCCGCATGATCATCAAGACCAGCTTCTGCAGGAGGGCAATTTCATGCCGGCAAGGGCCGGTAATTTCGTCTTGCTTGCATTCCGCAATATTGCACTTCAGCTCGCTTACTTGCTTAAGGCCAACTTTAACGTTGACCTTGTTCCCGTTCCCGCGGTTGGCGAAATGGCTGAAGCCGGTAGCCGTTAACAGGGGCTGCTTATCATTAGCCTGGCTGTCATCCAGGTTAACGGCTACCAAATGGGCCAGGGCCGGATTATCCCAGATCCGCTCCCAAAGGACCGGGTCAAAGTCAACCGATGCAAGAATCTTGCCAGGATCAAAAATATAGTTGACATATTTTCTGCCAAGGCCGTAGACCTTTTCAATAATCTCTTCCTGCCGCTTTTTGCGGTCGCTTGCAGGCAATTCGCTGGTCAAGGGTTCTTGAATGGCCTGCATCCCTTCAATAAAAAGCTCCGTGGCGTACAAGCAGGCTGCCTCGTGCTTGTAGTTGTAGCCTTCAGCCGCGTAAGGGCAGTCACAGTCCATCCACTTGATCTCGCTCCAGTCATCAGAGAAGTCAATCGTTACGTCATAGCTTTGCCCGGGCTTGCCAACCCGGCAGTGGATGCCGGCCGGCAATTCACTGTAGCTGGGCGCGTAGACCCAGTCCTTTTTCCAGTAATCCCTTCCCCGGTCCAGGATCCGGTTGGAAAAAAGCTTTCTCCATTGCAGGGTCATCTTATCACCTTTTCTATAGCTAGTCTTCTTCGGCCTGCTCGTCTTCTCTGATCTGCCGCAGCATTCTGACCTCTTCCGGGGTCAAGTCCCGCTTCTCCAGCAGGTCCGGCCGGTGCAGCTTGGTGGCCTTTAAAGCCTGGTAGTGCCGCCATTCATCGATCTTGCCATGATTGCCTGAAAGGAGGACTTCCGGCACCTTTTGCCCCTCAAAATCAGCTGGCCGGGTGTATTGCGGATATTCCAAAAGGCCGTCTGAGAAGGATTCTTCAACTGGAGACAGGGCATTGCCCAGAATCCCTGGCAGAAGGCGGACAGTGGCATCGATCATGCTCATGGTTGGCAGTTCCCCACCAGTCAAAACGTAGTCACCGATTGAGACCATTTCGTCAGCCAGATCGTAAACCCGCTGGTCAAAGCCTTCAAAGTGGCCGCAAATGAAGGTCAGGTTTTCTTCCTTGGCCCATTCCTGGGCCATCTGTTCATTGAAAGTCTTCCCCTGGGGAGCCGTAATGATGACCTTGCCCTTGTTTTCAAGGGAATCAAGGGCGTCCTTGATCGGCTTGACCTGCAGAACCATCCCGGCGCCTCCGCCATAAGGAGTATCGTCGACTGACTTGTGCGGCCGGTCAGAAAAATCACGGAAGTTGACCAGGTTCAGCTTCCACTTGCCATCTTCCTGGCCCCGGCCCAGCAGGGAAACCTGCAAGGGGGTAAACATTTCAGGAAACAGGGTCAATACGTTGATGTTCACTATCTCAAGCCCTCCATTAATTCAACCCGGACTTCTTTTTTATCAATATCCACGCTCTTAACGACCTGCGGGATGTATGGGAGCCAGAAGCTCTTGCCGTTTTCGTCAGTTACTTCCCAGATGTCATTGGCGCCTGGCGCTTCGATATCAGTCAATTCGCCGATTTCTTCCCCACTTTCATCGTCCAGGACCTTGCAGCCCAAGAGCTCCCTGTAGTAGTAGACCCCGTCAGGCAGTTCCCCCTGGTCTTCTTCGCTGATCAAGATTTCCGTCCCCTTCAGCTTTTCCGCCTGGTCAATATCAGTAATTTCTGCAAAAGTTACCAGCCAGAACTGCTTAAAGGGCCGGCCAGCAGCTACCGTCACTTCCCGGCTATCGTCGCCCAGGTAAAGGCGGGAACCAGCTCTGAAGCGGTCTTCTGGAAAGTCGGTGGTCAAAGCAACCTTGACTTCACCCTTTAAGCCATGGGTCGCAATGATTTTGCCAACATTGTAGTAATTCATGGTGTATATTTTTCCTTTTCAACAAAAAAAGTTTGAAGCTAGTGCCCCAAACCTTTTCCAATTATTTGTTGTACTTTTCGTCGTGCAACTTAGCCATCAAGCCAGCGCCTGAAAGAAGTGAACGAACAGTGTCTGAAGGTTGTGCACCCTTCTTCAACCATTCAAAGATCTTGTCTTCATCAAGCTTCAATTCCTTTGGTTGTGAAACTGGGTTGTAGTAACCAACTTCTTCGATGAAGCGGCCGTCACGAGGTGCACGTGAATCTGCTACAACAATCCGGTAAAATGGCTTTCTCTTGGCGCCCATACGGCGCATACGAATCTTAACTGACATTAATTAGTCCTCCTAAATTTCAATAGTTATACTATAACACCCAAAAAGCAGCCTGTAAAGTATTTTTGCTTAACAGCCTGCTCTTTTTTTAAAATTATGAGTGGAAGCGCTTGACCTTCTTTATTTTCTTGGCCTTCTTCTTCTTGAAGCTCTTCCCCATCCGCCGCATGGCCATCTTGGCCATCGGGCTGTTCATGCCAGGCAATTTCTCCAAGTCCTTGAAGTTCCCCTTGGTCACCTTGGACATCATGTCCTTGGCCGTCTTGAACTCCTTGATCATCCGGTTGACTTCCACAATCGGCACGCCTGACCCGGCCGCGATCCGCCGGCGCCGGCTCGGGTTAAGTAGGCTTTCGTCTTCTCTTTCGGCTGGCGTCATGGAGTAGACGATGGCCTTGGTGTGGGCGATCTGCTTCTCATCGATTGAGAAGTTCTTCAATTGCGGGTTATTGGCCATACCGGGAATCATCTTCATGATTTCATCCAGCGGCCCCATCTTTTGCACCTGTTCCAGCTGGTCGATAAAGTCGTTGAAGTCAAAAGTGTTTTCCCGCATCTTCTGGGCAACTTTTTCCGCCTGCTTGGCATCGTAGTCCTGCTGGGCCTTTTCGATCAAGGTCAGCATGTCCCCCATGCCCAGGATTCTGGAAGCCATCCGGTCCGGGTGGAAGACTTCCAGGTCGGTCAGCTTTTCCCCTTGCCCAGTGAAGAGGATTGGCTTGCCGGTGATGGCTCTGATAGACAAGGCGGCCCCGCCCCGAGTGTCACCGTCTAGCTTGGTCAAGATGACCCCAGTCACGTCCAGGCGTTCATTGAAGGTCTTGGCCACGTCAGCAGCGGCTTGCCCAGTCATGGCGTCAACTACCAAGAGGATGTTGTCCGGCTGGCTGACCTCCTTGACTTCTTCCAGTTCCTTCATCAAAGGTTCGTCAATTTCCAGCCGGCCGGCCGTGTCGATGATCACGTAGTCGTTTCTGTGGACGGCTGCTTCTGCCAGACCGTCTTCTACAATCTTGGCCACGCTCTTTTCTTCCGGGTCGCTGTAAACCGGGACCTTTAAGTCCGCCCCGATTTGTTTGAGCTGGTCAATGGCCGCTGGCCGGTAGATGTCGCCGGCAATCAAAAACGGCCGGGCTTTTTCTTCCTTCATCAAGCGGTAGGCTAATTTGCCGACCGTGGTGGTCTTACCAGTACCTTGCAGACCGACCATCATGATAACAGTTGGGATATGCGGGGACTTGGTTAAGCCGACCGCTTCTTCCCCCATCATCTTGGTCAGTTCTTCATTGACGATCTTGATGACCTGCTGGCCTGGAGTCAGTGATTCCTGCACTTCCTGACCCAGGGCCCGCTTTTTGATGGTCTTGATAAAGTCCTTGACCACCTTGAAATTGACGTCGGCTTCAAGCAGGGCCAGGCGGATTTCCCGGGAGGCGGTGTTGATGTCTTCTTCAGAGATCTTCCCCTTCCCGGTCAAGTTGCGTAGGGCCTTATGCAAGCGTTCGCTTAAATTTTCAAATGCCATCTTATTCTCCTCTAATTATCTGCAGCAAGTCTTCCAGCTGCAATTTGGCCGTTTCCTGGTCACCGGCGGCCAGGCTGGCTAAGGCCTGGCTGATGCCTTCTTCCAATTGGCCGTAACTGGCCAGCAGCTGCAGCTTGTCTTCGTATTTTTCCAAAGACTTGGCGCTGCGCCGCAAATTGTCATAGACCGCTTGTCTTGAAACATGCCGGTTGTCGGCAATTTCGCCTAAAGACAGGTCGTTGTAGTAATAATCTTCAAAATAATCCTGCTGGCCCTGGGTGAGCAAGGCGCTGTACATGGCGTACAGGTCACCCAAAGCTTCGTTTTTGCTCAATTCATCCATCTTTTTCACCTGGTTACCAGTATAGCAAAAAGCACTGCAAGTGCAGTACTTTTTAGAGATTTTTATCCATATTAAAAGTCAGCTTGGACAGCTTGATGGCTTCCTTAAAGAGCTGGCCCCAAAGCTTTTCGCTTTCCTGGCGGCAGTGGGCCACCGTTTCCTGGTTAGCCTTGGTCAAAAAGGTGGTCAGTTCTTCGCCAGTGAGGCCTTGGGCCTGGTCGGTTACTTCGGCCACCCGGGCGCGGAAGTAGCGGTTCAGCTCAGTCAAATAGGTCGCGTCCATTTGGACGAAGTGGGAGTAGTGGCTTTCCACCAGAGCCGCTAAAGACTTGTAGAACCACCAAGCGTCAGACTGCCGGTATTCCAGGGAAGTATCGTTATAAGAAGGGTCAGTGTCGTTCATATTGGTAAAGAAAGGCACGAACGGAGTGAAAGTCGGTCCCCCGATGCAGAGCCACATGATCCCGGCAACGCCAGCTGCTTGGTCATTTCTGACTTCCAGAATATGGGCGTTTTGCGTCCGGTTAAGGCCGATTGGCCGGTAGCGGTGGTGTTCTTCATCGCTGCCCTTGACGGCAAATGGGTCGTAGACCGTGGCCTGGTAGTGAGAGCCCAGAATGTATTCGATGTCTTCCTTGCTGATCTTCTTTTCTGCCCGGCGGATGAATGGCAGGTCAGGGTCTTCCGGGTCCTGGTCGATGCTTGGGTTCAAGATCTTTTGCCCATACCAGACACGGGAAGTGTTGTAGTGGCGGTCCTGTTCAGTGAAGGTGCCGAAGATATGGCGGAAGTTCCAGCCTTCCAGGTCAGGGTTGAGCTTGTTTTTGGCAACAAAGTCCTGGATCCCTGCACTCCACATGAAGTCATCACTGGTAAAGTCAACTTCCTGGATGGAGACCCGGTTGGCGGCGATGGCATAAGCATCGTCGGGGATTCTTTGAGCGACCCAGTGGTGGCCGGTCACGATTTCCATGTACCAGATTTCATCCTTGTCAGAAAAAAGGACTGAGTTCCCGGCAGCTGACCCGTACTTGGCGATCAAGGCGCCCAGGCGCTTAACCCCGCCTCTGGCAGAGTCAATATAAGGCAAGACAACATTGACCATGCAATCCTCGTCTAAACCGTCAACCACTAAGGGGTCAAAGGCCAGAGTGCGTTCATTGCCGTAAGTTGACTCAGTAGCCGACATGGCCACGTTCTTTTCGTTAATGCCGCTTTCTTCATAGTAGCCGTACTTCTTGTAGTCGACATTAGGCACAGCCGGGTAGCGGTAGGCGTCTTCCGGTAAGTCCATTTTGAACTTGTTCAGCCAGGACTTGATCTTGCGCCCCTTTTCCCCGTGAACTGCCGGGTTAACGACAAACTTTTGCTGGTTTAAGGGAGAAAAGGTGTCGTCATTGCGGGCAATCAGGTTATTGCCGTCCATGGCCGCTTTTTTGCCGACTAAAATCGAAGTACATGCATCATCTTTCATTTTTCTTTTTAACCTTCTAATCTAACTTTGCTCTTCTTTTTTAAAACTACAGCAGGTCGTGGAAGAGGCCGACGGCATAGTTGGCCGCGTCAAAGTCGGCCAGGTCTTCTGCCTTTTCGCCCAGGCCAACCAATTTGACTGGCAGCTTCATTTCGTGGCGGATGGACAGAACCACCCCACCCTTGGAGGACCCGTCCAGCTTGGTTAAGACTAAACCAGACAGCTTGGTCGTCTTGTCAAAGTCTTTGGCCTGCAAGAGGGCGTTTTGGCCAGTTGACCCGTCCAGAACCAGGAGGGTTTCAGCCGGCTGCTCTGGCAGGCGCTTCTTGATGGTCCGCTGGATTTTTTCCAACTCGTTCATCAAATTGACCTTGTTTTGCAAACGGCCGGCCGTGTCAACCAAGAGATAGTCTGCTTCTTCCGCGATCGCCCGCTCTAAGCCGTCGTAGACCACGGCAGCCGGGTCAGCCTTGTCTGGGCCAGTTACGACTGGAACACCGGTCCGCTTGCCCCATTCAACCAGCTGCTCAACCGCGCCGGCTCTGAAAGTGTCGGCAGCGACTAACAGGACCTTCTTGCCCTGGTCGTGGAAACGCTTGGCCAATTTGCCGACCGTAGTGGTCTTGCCGGCCCCGTTGACGCCGACGAAGAGGTAGACATTTGGCTTGGCGTTTGGATCGTAGGCCAGCTTTTCGTTTTCGCTGTTGGCATTTTCGTCATAGACTTCCACCAGCTTTTGAACAATGACCCGCTTTAAGTCATCCCGGCTCTTGGCCTTTTGCAGCTTGGCTTCTTCTCTGAGCTGGTCAGTCAGTTCTTCACTGGTCTCATAGCCAACGTCAGATTCAATCAGCAATTCTTCCAAGTCGTCAAAGAAGTCTTCGTCAACCGTTCTGAATTTGGCCAAAAAGGCATTGAGGCGGGCACCAAAACCCTTGTTGGACTTCTCCAGCCCCTTTTCATAGAGCTCGGTTGTCTTTTCTTCTGTACTTTCTTCTGCTGGTTCAGTGGTCTCTTCTTCAGCTTCAGTCTTTTCTTCTGCAGTTTCAGTAGTTTCTGTTTCTTCTGCAGTTTCAGTAGTTTCTGTTTCTTCTTCTACATCTTCTGTAGCTTCAGTAGATTCTTCTGTTTCTTCTGTAACTTCAGCAGATTCTTCTTCAGCGGTTTCTTCTTGCTCTTCAGCCTTTTCTGCTACCGCTTCTTCAGAAGTTTCAGTAGTCTCTGCAACTGCCTTATTTTCTGTTTCAGCATTTTCTTCTGCGGCTTCTTCCTGGTCAGCCTTGACTTCTTCTGGCTTTTCTTCGTCTTTTTGGCCGAACAGGCTCTTTTTGATTCGATCAAATAATCCCACGATTATACCTCATCTTTTAAATCTTTCAAGGAGACCGACAAAATCTGGGATACCCCGGATTCCTGCATGACCACCCCGTAGAGCTGGTCGGCTTGTTCCATGGTCCCCCGCCGGTGCGTAATCACGATAAACTGGGTCTGGCTGTCATATTGGCGCAGGAAACGGGCAAAGCGGACGACATTGGCATCGTCCAGGGCCGCTTCCACTTCATCCAGCACGCAGAATGGCACTGGGTTGACTTCCAGCATGGCAAAAAGCAAGGTGATCGCCGTCAGCGACCGCTCTCCGCCGGACAGAAGGCTCAAGCGCTGCAGTTTCTTGCCAGGTGGCTGGGCGATGATTTCCACCCCGCTCTCCAGCAAATCGTCCGGATCCGTCAAGGTCAAGCGGGCATTGCCCCCGCCAAAGACCACCGGGAAAAGGCGGCTGAAAGAGGCCGAAATCTGCTGGAAGGTCTGACCGAAGCGGCCCTTGACTTCCTGGTCCAATTCATCCATCGACTGCTGCAGGTTGCTTCTTGCTTCCAGCAGGTCGTTCTGCTGCCCGTTCAAGAAGTCATAGCGGTCCTTGACTTCCTTATATTCGTCAATCGCGCCCAAGTTGACCGGGCCGATGTCTTCCAAAGACATCCGGTGCAGCTTGACGCTGCGGCGCAGGTTCTGCTGGTTTTCTTCCGTATTTTCCAGCTTGGCCTGGGAAAGCGCGGCTTCATAAGTCAAAGAGTAGTCTTCCCTTAAACTGTCCAGGTGCTGCTTGAGCTGGCCTTTAACCGTGGCCAGCTTGACTGAGAACTCTTCTTGTTCACTAGCCGCGTCTTTTCGCAAGTCATAGTTTCTGGTCGCCACGGCTTCCAGCTGGTTGATTTGCCCGTTTAGCTGGCCCAAAAGCTGGCTGGCTGCATCCAGGTCAGCCTGCTTGTCTTTTTGCTCAGCCAGGAGCCGGTCTTTCTCCATGCCCAGCTCCTCTTTCTTGCTGGCTGACAATTGACTGGAATTGTCCAAAGCAGCCAGTTTTTCTTCCAGCTGCCCGATCTGCTTCTGGCTAGCCGCCTTTTGCCGGCCGAGCTCAGCCTTTCTGGCTTGCAGGTTTTCCTGCTTGTTGGCTAAAACCGCCAATTGCGGGTCAAGCTCAGCCAATTTTTCTTGCACGCCCTGGTTTAAATCAGTGTAGTTCTGAATGGTCTCTTGCAGGCTGGCCAGGTCGCGTTTTTGCTGGTCGGCCAAAGCGGCCAGCTCTTCCTTCTTAGTCTTTTGGGCCTTTTCTTTGTCAGTCAAATCAGCCAGGTAGGCAGCTTGTTCAGCCTGCTGGGCCTGGTAGAGCTGAACGGCGCTTTCCAGGCGCTTGACTTCTTTTTCCTGGCTTTGGAAGGTCAAGACTGCCGCGCTCAAGTCCTGCTGCAGGCTCTGCAGGTCCCGACTGATTTGCTCCCGGGTCTCCTGCTTGTCTTTAACTTGCTTGTCTAAGGCTGCCAGCTTTTTTTCTTTGATATGGAACTGTCCTTCTAATTCCTCCAGCATGGCCGTCGCCTTGTTGATTTCAGCCGTTGTCTGCAAAGGGGAATTATTCCGCTGGTTGCGGGCCCCGCCAGTCATGGCCCCGCCGGGACTGATGACATCCCCGTCCAGGGTAACGACCCGGTAGTGGCCGATCTGCCTGGAGACAGCCAGGGCCGTGTCCATATTGTCAACGATAATGATGCTGCCCAGCAGGTACTGGATAGCTTCTGAAATGTCAGTATCGCCCTTAGCCTCAACCAATTCGCTGGCCAGGCCTTGAAAGCCGGCAAAGCGTTCCAGAGCCTGCCGGGTTGAAGCGGGAATTGCCCGGTATCTTAATGCATCCAGGGGCAAAAAAGTTGCCCGTCCCAGTCTTCTGACCTTCAACTGCTGGATGGCATCTTTAGCCGCCATCCGGTCTTTAGCTACCAGACTTTGAACGCTGCCGCCAAGGGCAGTCGTCATGGCTGCTTCCAGGTCAGCCGGGAAAGTTAAAAGCTCCCCAACTGCCCCGATAATGCCCGGGAAGCGGTCTGGCTGCTTTAAAACCTGTTTGACCCCCGCATAGTAGCCATCATGCCGCTTCTGGATATTGACCAGGGCATCCCGGCGGGCAGTCAGCCGCTGGAGGTTGGTCAAATCTGCCTGCAGCTGCTTTTGGGCAACCTGCTGTTCGGCAGCTAATTTCCCTAATTGGTCGCTGGCTTCCTTTAATTCCGCCTGCAGCTGGTCAATTTCTGCCCGCAGCTTTTGCCCTTTCAACCGCAAGCCTTCCAGTTCTTCCTGGCTCTTGGCCAATTGGCTGGAGGCATCTTCATAGCGCTGGTCCTTGCTCTCTTTGGCCCGCTTGATTTCCCCTTCCAGGTAAACAAGCTGGTTGTTGGCACTGGTTTGGTCCTGCAAGGTCTGAATATATTGCGAGCGCAGGTCTTCTACTTTCAACTTGAGGCTGGCCGGGTCTTCTTTCAGCTGGTCGACCAGCTTTTGTCTTTTGCCTTTCAGCTGATCCAATTGCCCGACATATTCAGCTTCCTGGTCAGCCAATTTGCTGATTTCCGCATCCGTAGCCGCCAGATTTTCCTTTAAATCAGCCAGCTGTCTTTGGTATTCCAGCCTGGTTGCCTGGTCAAACTGCCGGGACTGCTGGGAAACCTGCAAGGAAGTGTTGATTTCTGAGAGCCGGTTGGTCAATTTAAGGACTTCCGCTTGCACCTGGTCCCGCTTTTGGCTTTCCAGCTGGAATTCCTGCCGCTTGGCTGCCAGCTTGGCCTGGGACTGCTTGACTTCCGCGTCCAGCCGGCTTAGAAGTTCCTGGCTCTTGGCCAATTTCTGGGAAACTTCCCTTTCTTCCTGGTCCAAGTCGGCGATTTCAAAAGCCAGCAGGGTCTTTAAGTCCTCATCAAGGGCGGCTTTTTGGAATTGGTATTCCTGGGCCAAGGAGCTCTGTTCATGCAGGGGCTCCAGCCGCTTCTCCAGCTCGTTGACCAGGTCGTTGATCCGGATCAGGTTGTCATTGGTCGTCTCCAGCTGCCCTTGAGCCTGCTGCTTTTGCTGCTTAAAGTGGAGCACCCCGGCTGCTTCTTCGAAAATTCCCCGTCTTTCCCGGGCCTGGGAATTGAGGATCTGGTCCACCCGCCCCTGGGAAATAATAGCCAGGCTGTTTTGGGAAATGCCGGAATCCAGAAAGAGCGCCCGGACATCCCGCAGACGGACCGGCTGCTGGTTGATCAAGTATTCATTGTCGCCGGACTTTAAGATCCGCCTGGTAATTGAGACTTGGTCAGCTGAAAAATCCAGTTCCCGGTCCCGGTTATCGAAAACCATGGTCACTTCTGCCCGGTTTAAGGGCTTGCGGAACTGGCTCCCGGCAAAAATCACGTCTTTCATGTTGCGGCCACGCAGGGATTTAGCACTGCCTTCCCCCATGACCCAGCGAATGGCTTCAGTAATGTTGCTCTTGCCTGACCCGTTAGGGCCGACAATGCCGGTAATCCCCTTAGTAAAGTCAATCACCGTCTTGTCTGCAAAAGACTTGAAGCCTTCCAAAATCAAACTAGTTAAAGGCACTATTTTCCTCCATTCAAGTGCTCCAAGGCGTGGCTGGCCGCGTCCTGCTCAGCCTTCTTCTTGTTACGTCCTTCCCCGCTAGCTAGCTTCTTTCCGTCGACCAGGACTTCAACTTCAAAGTGGGGCGGCTGCTGGCTCTCATTCAACACCCGGTATTCGATGGTCACGCTGCCGTTTTGCTGCAAAAGTTCCTGCAGGTCCGTCTTAAAGTCCCGAGACGGGGTAAAGTAGCCAGCCGCGATTAAAGGATAAACGGTCTGTCTAAGGAACTTTTCGACAGCTTCAATCCCCTGGTCTAAGAACAAGGCACCGTTGAAGGCTTCGAAGACGTCTTCCAAAAGGGCCTTGCGCTTGCGGCCGCCAGCTTTTTCCTCGCCAACTCCCAGGTTGATTTCTTCTTTAAAGCCGCAGTCCAGGGCCACTTTTGAGAAGCCTTCAGTGCGGACGATATTTGATCTCAATCTTGTCAGTTCCCCTTCATTTAAGTGCTGGAAGTGGCGGTAAAGGTAGTCAGAGACTGTGAATTCCAATACCGCGTCTCCCAGAAATTCCAACTTTTCATAATTCCCCAAAGTTTTGCCGGGATTTTCATTGACATAGGAGGAATGGGTAAAGGCTTCCTCCAGCAAGCGGACATCCTTGAAGCGGATCCCGTATTTTTCATCCAGCATTTTAATAAATTTAGTTGAGACCATGAACTATACATCCTTTCATAACACTAAGAATTATATCAAAAGCCCGCCATAAGGGCGGCTTTTTTACCTAAATCCAAGAAAAAACTCTGCCTTGTCCGGCAAATGGACAAAACAGAGTCGCAGATTATTTTTTATAGCCGACTTTATACCATAATGGATGGCTGTTGTTCATTTCTGCCGGTTCATAAGAGAGGTTGACCAGCTGCTTGTTGATGGCTGTAATCTTGTAGGAACTGGTCAAAGGAATTACAAAGGCTTGCTCTTGCATGTACCTTTGCCACTTTTTGAAGACCTTGATCCGGTAGTTGATGTTAAAGGCGGCATCTGAGTCCATCGCTTCCAAAAGCTGGGTATTGGTCTTGGTAGCAAAACGCTCCAGGTTGTACTGGGTCCCCGCCCCGTAGATGCCATTTTGGGAAGGCTCATTGTTTAAAGTCCAGCCGGCGATGAACATGTCGACCTGGCTGTCATCTTGGAAGAGCAGGTTGTAAAAAGTATTGAATTCCAGCAGGTGGCCAGTGGTCAGTTTGACGTTTAAGCCAATTTCTTTCCACTTCTTAATGTAGTTGTTGATGATCTTGCTTTGGCTGGCGTCACCGGTCATGGCAGCCAGGTGGATCACCAGCTTATGCCCCTGCGGGTCACGCCGGTATTTTTCCCCCGACCGGAGCTTGTAGCCTGCCTTGTCCAAAAGCTTTTTCGCCTTAGCTGGGTTATAAGGATAACCCTTGCTCTTGTCATCGTAGTAGTCGCCGAATTGCGACGGGATCAAGCTCTTGATGCGGAAGGTCAAGCCAGACGTATACTTGCGCTGGATCTGGGTGACGTTCATCGCGTAGCCAATAGCCTGTCTCAGAGACTTATTGGCCATCTTGGAATTCTTATTCATCTTGACTGAGTTGGTCTTCTCGTCCCACTTCCCCAGCTTGAAGCCCAGATAGTTGTAGCTCAAAGGAATCGTGGCCACGAACCTGTAGTCTTTGGTAGTCCTGATCTGCTGCCACTGGGAGTTAACAACTTCGATGATGTCGTAAGTTCTTTCTTTAATGGCCGTGGAGACCGACTTTGGCGAAATAATGGAGATGGTGATCTTGCTCAAGCTCGGCGTCCCCCGCCAGTAGTATTCATTGCGGGTCCAAACCACCTTCTGGCCCGCTTCAATGCTCTGGACCTTGTAAGGTCCAAAGTAAACAGGCTTTTTGCGGATTTCGATGCAGGTTCTCAGCTTACTGAAAGGCACATTCTTAAGGTAGTGATATGGCAGGGCAGATTCCCAGAAGTAGCCGTTACCGGACTTCAGCATCCCCGGGTGCATTTCTTTAAAGTGAATCACGACCTTGCGGCCATTTTCCCCATCCGGCATTTCGATCCCGCTGATCGTCTTGTCTCTCCCGTCATGGTATTCCTTCAAGCCCACCACATCCTGCAGGGAAGAAGTATAGTGAGAACTTTTTGTAGCCTTGTTGGCAATTACTTCATAGGCATATTCCACGTCTTTAGCCACGACCTGCTTGCCGTCAGACCACTTGACCCCTTTTTTTATATTAATGGTGATCTGCTTGGCCTGCCGGTCCAGGCTGAAGCTTGCCGCCCCGCTGTCTGTGATATTGTAGCTGTTGTCCGTGTCAAATAAAGATTCAGAGCCAAACTGGGCCAAAGTGGCATCAGTTGTTGAATCAGCCAGTTCATCAGAAAAAATCCCCGTGAAAGGAGTATCAGTTTCTAAGGCTACCTTGATGCTGCCGCCCTTTTTCGTCTTGGCAAAACTGGTAGCCACTGGGAACTGCATGGCATCTTCTGCCCCGCTGTTGCCATTTTGCTTGCTTTTCTCCGTCTTTTGCCCGCAGGCCGCCAGACTTAGGGCCACTAGCAGGCAAAGCGTTATTTTCGTTAGTCTTTTCATCAATCAAGAGTCCTTTTGCTAAATTGCTACATAATATAGTTTACCATAACAAAAGCGGCAAGACCGGGCCCTAAGCCGGGAGAACAGAAAAAAAGAGGAGGGAAAACCTCCTCTTTTGAGAAATTATTTATTATCTTTTACTTCTTAAAGCCAGTTTCGTACCACAGGGTAGCTGTCTTTGATGGCTTAGTTGAGTAGTTGACCAGCTTGCTGTTAACCGCAGTGATCTTGTATGCGTTAGTCAAAGGAATTACAAAGGCTTCCTTTTGCATGTATTGTTGCCATTCGTGGAACTTTTGTACCCGGTAGCTGTGGTTAAAGGCCTTGTCACTGTTCATTTCCTTCAGCAGCTTAGTGTTTTCACTAGTTGCAAAACGTTCATAGTTGTAAGGAGCCTTAGGACCGTAGAGGTCATCTTGGGAAGGTTCACTGGACAGGGACCATGCGCCCATGAAGACGTCTACTGATGGGTCATCGTTTTGAATCTTGTCATAGAAGGAGTTGAATTCGATCAAACGGCCAGTGGTCAAAGTTACGTGCAGGCCGATCTTCTTCCATTGCTGGATGTAGTTTTGCACGATTGCTTCCTGGTTTGGAGACCCACTCATGACTGCCAAGTGGATGGTCAACTTCTTGCCATTTGGATCCCGGCGGTAGGTTTCACCCTTCTTCTTCTTGTAGCCGGCCTTGTCCAACAAAGCGTTGGCCTTCTTGATGTTCAGTGGGAAGCCCTTCACGCTCTTGTCATAAAAGTCACCGAAGGCTTCTGGCACTAGAGTCTTAACTCTGAAAGACAAGCCTTGGGTGTAGTGCTGGGTTACTTCATCAACGTTCATGGCATAACCCATGGCTTGACGGAGATAGCGGTTGCTCATCTTAGAGTTCTTGTTCATCTTGACTGAGCCGGTCTTCTTGTCCCACTTGCCGACCTTGAAGCCCATGTATGAGTAATACAATGGAATTTGGGCAACGAAGTTATAGCCCTTAGTCCCCTTAACTTCCTTCCATTGGGAGTTAACAACGTTGATCATGTCAAACTTCTTGGACTTGATTGACTGGGAAGCTGAATTTGGTGAGATCACAGAGATAGTGATCTTGTCCAGCTTGGCCTTGCCACGGTAGTAGTAAGGGTTTCTTACCCAAGTAGCTGATTGGCCCCGGACCAGCTTGGAGAGCTTGTAAGGACCAAAGAAGAGTGGATTCTTCCGAACCTTGTCACTGGATTGCAACTTGCTGAACGGTACATCCTTCAAGTAGTGGTAAGGTGCGGCATATTCCCAGAAGAAGCCGTTACCGGACTGGGTCATGCCTGGTTTCATTTCCTTAAAGTGCAGAACCACCTTGCGCCCGCTTTCACCATCAGGCATTTCGATCCCAGAGATCTTCTTGGACTTGCCATCGTGGTATTCTGCCAAGCCGACGATGTCGGCAAGTGAGCTGGTGTAGCGGGATGACTGGCTGGCCTTGTTGGCGATGATTTCGTAAGAGTATTCAACGTCCTTGGCAGTTACCTGCTTGCCGTCAGACCACTTGACCCCCTTCTTAACTTCGATAGTGACCGTCTTGGCCTTCCGGTCCATCTTGAAGGTAGCGGCACCCTTGTTATTGATCTTGTATTGATCATCGGTTGCAAACAGACCTTCATTCCCAAAAGCCATAAAGTCTGAGTCGGGTGCGCTGTCGGAAAGTTCGTTCGAGAAAACACCCTTGACTGGCGTGTCAACTTCTTCTGCGACAGTGACGCTGCCGCCCTTCTTGGCAGTTGCAGTTGCCGTAGCTTCCGGGAATTTCTTGACATCCTTAGCCCCGCTGTTGCTGGAGCTGGAGCTGGAGCTGCTCTTGCCGCAACCAGCCAGCAAAGCTGCCCCGGCCAGAAGTACTCCAAATGTTCCGAGCATTCTTCTCTTCATAATTTAATTTACCTCCACACAATATATTCAAAAGATAAAACACACAGCATATGAATAGTTATCGAGATAGCAATTCACAAAGTTTATCTTTCATGCCTTTTACTTTAACATTTTCATTTTTAAAAGTCAATGAGAAATTTAATTTAATACTAATTGCTTTAGTTTTCTCTTTGCCGGGCGTCGCCAGCCTTTTGCAGGGCCTGGCCGACATAGTTGATGCTCAAGCAGATCACCAAAAGTAGGACAGTTGCCGGCAGCCAGAGCCACGGCCGGTCAATGATGTTAACCGGGTCACTGGCAAAACCGATCAAGGTCCCCAAAGATGGAATATTGGTTGGCAAACCATAGCCGATGAAAGACAGTCCAGTTTCAATCCCGATGTTGCCGGAAACGCTCAAAACGACATCGATGATGATCATTGATGCAATATTTGGCAGAATTTCCCGGAACATGATCTTGGTATTTGAAGAGCCTGACGTCTTAGACGCCAGAACATAGTCTCTTTCTCTTTGTGACAGAATGAATGACCGGTAGTATCTGGCTTCACCCGTCCAGCCGAACATCGAAATCAGCAGAACCAAAGTCATGGCATTATAGTTTGGCAGAACCGTTACCAAAACGATCAAAATTGGCATTTGCGGCAAAATCTGCACGAAGTCGACGATTCTCATGATGATGGAGTCAGTAGTGCCACCATAGTAGCCGGCTACAAGGCCGACTATTAAGCCAACCAGTTCACAGAAAAGAGTGACCAAGAGACCAATCATAATTGAGTTGCGCCCGCCCATGATCAACAGATTCAAAATATCCCGGCCACCGTCATCAGTTCCCAGCAAGTGGCCGTTTTGTCCCCAGCCGGCGTAGGATTCCAAAATGTGCATTTCAGTAACCTTGCTGCTGTCAAGGAATAAAGAACCGCCAAAAGTAAGTAGCAAAATAACGACAATGGTGCAAAAGGCTATAGTCGCAGCCTTGCTTTTAAAAATTTCTCTAAAAGTAATCTTTAAAGCGGATGGTGGAATTTGGGCCCGGTCATCCTGCTTCTTTTTACCAACAGTAAATAAAGCCATCATTTCACCTCTACTTCACGCGAATTCTCGGGTCAACCAGACTCATGATAATGTCAGACAGCAGGTTGCCCAGCAGGGTCAAGGTCCCGAAAATCATAATCAAAGCCGTCAAAGTGGTATAGTCACGCTGGCTGATTGAGTCAAGGAAAAGCTTACCCATCCCCGGGAAGGAGAAGACCGTTTCAATGATCAGTGACCCGCCAAGCAGACCGGTGATGGTGTTCCCCATAAAGGCAGCGATCGGGAGGAAAGAATTCCGCAAGATGTGCTTGTTGAAGACGACTTTTTCCGGCACGCCCTTGCTACGGGCAGTCTTAACATAGTCTTCCACCTTGTTGTCAATGATCCCGGTCCGCAGGTATTGCACTGTCCCAGTCGTGGCGATGATCGCATAGAGAATTGCCGGCAAAATCATGTGCTGCAGGCGGCTAAAGAAAACTCCCCAGAAGCCACTGGCATTGGCGGCAACCGTCCCGCTGATCGGAAACCAGCCCAGAGTAAAGCCGAAAAGCCAAAGGCCCAGCAGGTAGAAGACAAAGCCTGGGATAGCATATGTCACGTAGTTAAAAATTGAGATTGCCCGGTCCTGCCATTCACCTTCATGCTTGCCGGCGCTGATCCCCATCGGGATAGCAATGCCGTAAAGAAAGATGGTTGACAAAAGCGAAAGCCAGAAAGTGTTCTGGGCCCGGTCGGCAATCAAAGATGCTACCGGGACGTGCTGGATGTAGCTTTGCCCCAAATCACCATGCAAGAGGTTCTTAATCCAGCGTACGTATTGCACCGGTACCGGGTCATTCAAACCATATGCCTGCTTTAAGCGGGCAATTTCCTTAGGACTTGAGTTAGGGTTGATCAAACCGGTAAAGGGATCTCCTGGCATCATTTTGGCCAGCATGAAGACAATAATGCTAAGTAGGATCAATTGCGGGATCATGATCAAAACCCGTCTTAAGACTGTTTTCCACATTTGCTATTCTCCTCCCTTGATCTGCTCTTTAGGCAGGGCAACCTGGTGGTTGGGGCCAACCTCGGTCAATGGGTAGACCCGGCCATCTGCATCATACCAGTTTGCCTGGTCCTGCAAAAATTCCCGTTCGATTTCCCGCCGTCTAGCCGCGTGTTCCGCCCGGTGTTCAACATCAACCTTCGGAATCGCGGACAAGAGGCGCTTGGTATAAATGTGCGCCGGATTCTTGTAAATTTCTTCCTGGCTGCCCACTTCCACCAACCGGCCCCGGTGCATGATTGCCAGATTTTCTGACATGTGCTTGACCACGCCCAGGTCATGGGAAATGAACAAGAAGGCAATGTTGTACTGCTGTTGGATGTGCTTCATGAAGTTCAAAACCTGGGCTTGAACTGACAAGTCCAAAGCACTCGTTGGCTCATCGGCCACGATTAATTTCGGATTAGTGGCAACTGCCCGGGCAATCCCAATTCTCTGCCGCTGACCACCGGAAAATTCATGGGGAAACTTGTAAATCGCGTCACTTGGCATCCCGACGATGCTCAGCAGTTCCTGGACCCGGTCACGTTCCTGGTCAGTGGTCAAGTTTTCAAAGTTCCGGATCGGTTCTGCGATAATGTCTTCAATCCGCTTGCGGGGGTTAAGACTGGACATGGAGTCCTGGAAGATCATCTGCACGTCCTTGTTGTAGTTCATCTTCCGGCGGACGGATTCCTTGGTTATGTCTTCACCCTTGTAGAGAATCTGCCCGCTGGTCACCTTCTCCACGCCAACGATTGCCTTGCCAGTCGTGGACTTGCCGGAGCCTGATTCACCAATCAAGCCATAAGTTTCCCCTTCCTTGATTGAAAAAGAAACCCCGTCAACTGCCCGGACATAATCAGTAATTCTGTTCCAAAAGCCCGACCGGATTGGGTAGTGGACTTTCAGATCTTTAACTTGGATAATTTCTTCTGCCATACTTGCTACCTATCCTTCATCTTGAAAGTGGAAAGTCTTCCAGCAGGTGCAGCGGACAAAGTGATTTGGCTCAACTTCGTGCAGCTGCGGGTCTGCTTCATGCGCTTCAGCTGGAATCCAAGGAATTCTAGCCGCGAAGCGGTCGCCGGTCCGCGGCATGTTTTTCAGTGAAGGAACAGTTCCCTGGATTACATGCAGGTCATCCTTGACATCATCTGACTGTGGAATGGAATTTAACAGTGACCGGGTGTACGGGTGCAAAGGATGAGTAAACAAAGTTTTCACATCAGCTTTTTCTACAATTTGCCCCGCATACATCACGGCTACTTCATCAGCCGTTTCCGCTACAACGCCCAAGTCGTGGGTGATCAAAATGATGCCAGAGTCCGATTCTTTCTGGATCTTCTTGAGCAGGTCCAGGATCTGGGCTTGAATGGTCACGTCCAAAGCAGTCGTTGGTTCGTCAGCAATGATAATTTCCGGCTTGCAGGCCACCGCCATCGCGATGACGACTCTTTGCCGCAAACCACCGGAAAGTTCATGCGGGTACATGTCATACATGGCTTCCGGCTTAGGCATCCCTACTTGATTGAAGAGTTCAATCACCCGGTCGCGGCGCTGCTGCTTGTTCATATCCGTATGGTAAAGCAAGGCTTCCGCTACCTGGTCCCCAACCTTCATCAAAGGGTTCAAACTGGCCATCGGGTCTTGAAAAATCATGCCAATATTGTTGCCGCGAACTTGGTTAAACAAATCCTCACTCAAATTGACCAAGTTCAGGTTCTTGTACCTAATTTCTCCTTCGACCCGGGTGTTTTTCCGGTCATACAGGCCAACGATGCTGGAGGCAATCGTACTCTTGCCGCAGCCGCTTTCGCCGACAATAGCCAAAACTTCGTTGCGCTTGAGAGTAAAACCGATGCCATCAGCCGCGTCATAGAACTCGCCCTGCAGGCGGTAGCCGGTATGAAGCTTTTCGACGTCTAGTAAAACGTTTTGCTGATTATCCAACTTTTTTCTCCTTCAAAATAATTATTAGTCAGTAAATAAATACTACACTAGTAGATTTTAACCTTTTTCAAATCTTTTGCAACAGTTTCTTAATTATTTTCTAGTCGCCAATTGCAAGAACAAATTGAACACTTACCATAACATCTAGCAGATTTTGACTATCTACGCCGGTAAATGCGGTCAAGTTCGGTGTCAAAGTACTCTTCTGGAGTCTTGTAGTTTAAGATCTTCCGAGGAAGAGAGTTGCACCATACCTCGATCTTAGCAATATCTTCCACACTGTACTTATCCATACGGTCTCCCTTGGGAATATAGCGTCTGATAAGCCCGTTGTGCCGTTCTACGCTGCCTTTATCACAGGATGTATAAGGGTGAGCGTAGTACACAAGAGTCTTGGAAACTTGCTCAAGATCGGATAGATCTGTGAACTCAGATCCATTGTCGGTTGTGATAGACTTAAAGATTTGATTCCATTTGGATCCGTAGTACTCTCGAAGCTTATCAAATGCCTTCATAACGCTAGCTGAGGTCTTATCCTCA
>SKER01000033.1_pt1 | contig 190537 bp, 153 predicted proteins | sample 4826961 | NCBI WGS metagenome assembly SKER01 (sample SAMN11008804, study PRJNA524170) | human gut metagenome | biome: Human fecal sample; material: Feces; isolation source: fecal sample from pouch patient p47 | host: Homo sapiens | place: Israel: Tel-Aviv | collected 2016-11-16
ATCTGTAGCATAATATATTCAAGTGATTACAGATATGTACTGATACGTTAGTCAGGAATTAACGCCTATGGAGAGTACAGGAACTTGTGAGTAGTACATGAATTGATTCGTTACAAAAGCATACTCGTTGAAGTAGGAATGAAACATAAAGGTTTATAACTTTTTTATAAGTTTTCAGTAACGGAGAGTACATTATGAAGAAAAAGAGACAATGGTTCATGTGCCTTGGGATGATCGGAGTTTTTACGGCATCCGTAATCTTATCTGTGTTTGGACAGCGAAAGGTGAAAGCACAGTTAAATACTGAGAATGCGGGGAAGATCACAAGCAGTTGGGCAGATGAGAAACATATTTTCTCATCATTTGACGATGAAAAAGCACTTTCAGTGGATGCATCCTACGGTTTTAAGATGCATGCAACAGATCAGACGAAGACGATCATAGAAGCAGGAAAGAAAGCAGCAAAATTACCAGAGATCGAGATGCCGGATTTCCTTAAAAAGTATACATGGTTTCAGACTTCACAAAATACCGCAGGGAATATTAAAATCCGAAAAACAAATATGGAGATCTATCAATGCAAAGCCGATGGAAGTAATGGCCATTGGGAAAAATTAGATTTGGTCATGACGGTTACTGGAATCGAAAAGTATAAGAATCAAGACGGTTATGTGGCGATTGGAAGCGGCATCAATGGATGTGCTTATGTTGGAATCGAAGAGATGACATTAAAAAGTGATTTTTATAAAGCAGGAACGAATACACCAGTAACGATCAAAAGTAATATGACGTTAAAGGATATTGATACATATCAGTATATCGGGATCAAAGCAAACAAGATTCACGGAGAATATGTATCAAAGAATACAAAATTAAGTTGTAAAAGATCAGGGGAAACTAGTATTTATTATGCGGATTTTCCAGATAATTACAGTAGTGAAGATTTTACTTGTGTAGGATTTACATTTGCATCAGATTCTTTTGAATATACATTCGGAAGGAGTCTTGAAAAAGCACCAACAAAAGAGGAGCAATATGTAGGATATGGACAGAATATGATCCGCTTTGACCCAGTTGACCCAACCAAAGAGGTGATCGGAGAAGATGGGACCAAGACGGAACATCTAAGAGTGCAAGATCTGGCAAAATCTTGGGATTATGAAGTCAGTCAGGTAATTGCGGGAGAAATTCCAAAGGCACATTATTTTGATAAGTTTGCATTTGAAGATCAGATCGAATCCTGTTTAAAGATTCTGGATATCAAGGTTTACGGAGATGATGAGGATGTAAGCAGTCAGTTTGATATTTCACAAAACGGCAATCTTGTAAGAGCAGAACTTAAGAATCCGAAAGATGCCGAATTTTATAAAAAATCTGTTTATAAATTAAAGATCAAAGTAAAGATGAATATTCCGGAGAATGCATCCAAAGAACAGTTAGATCAATTGCGTAAGATATGGAAAGAACATGGGCATTATAATACAAAGGAAACGATGATCACAGAAAAAAATACAGCGAAAACGATCATTAATGATAAGATAGAAATGACCAATGAGGTTCGTGTAGATATCGAGCTGCCAAAAGAAAATGGAGATACGCCGGGTCTTTTGATCAGGAAAGAGACAAAACAATATGAATATCAGGCAAAAGATGAGATCACCTATAAGGTAACAGTGAAAAACCAAAACGAAAAAGCAAAGACAGCTTATTTTACGATTCAGGATACATCCTTTGCAAGTGTGATGGATATGAAGTTACAGGATATAAAAATCAGTGGTCTTGATAAGGAGGATTACATATTACAGACAGAAAATAATGGATTTATTTTGAAGTCAAAAGGTGATTATGCCCTTCCATATGGTCAGACGATCGAGATCACATATACAGTAAAAAGCGGAGTCCTTACAAATGGAAAAGTGATCGATAATACTGCATTTGCATGGGCAGCAGGAATTCCAGAAACAAAGGCATCAAGGCAGGTGTATATCAACTCGCCAAAAAATAATGTGATAAAATCAGCTCCAGTACAGCTTTATAAAAAAGGAGATCATGTAACTTATCAGGCAGTGATCACCAATCCAAATCCGGGAACTTTTATGAGAAATTTGGAGATTCAGGATGAACTTCAGGCAGAAGGGATCAAGATCATACCAGGAACCGTAGCGGTTATATCTGGTGGGAAAAACATTGCATCTGAGTGTAAGATCACATTTGATCCAAGTGGAAGAAGTTATGAGATCATAACACCACTTGCACTGAAAAATGGTACGATTCCAGCAATGGGTTCGGAAGAAGGAAAGAAAACAGGATCTTATGAAAATCTTCGCATGACGGATAAGATAGAGATCACTTATCAGGCAGTGATCGAAGAAGATGGACTCGAAGGACAGGAAGTAAAGAATATTATGCACGTTGCTGCGACAAAAAACAGCAATGGAGATTTGATTCGGGAAGATAAAGAGATTCCGTCAGGAAGTGGGATGGCAGATGAGACGATCAAGGTGAAAGCACCAAAACTGCAAATCACAAAACAATCGGATAAAAAGGTTTATGCAGTAGGAGAAACTGGATATTATAAACTTCATATCACACAAGGAAAAGAAGGCATGACAGCACAGAATGTAAAAGTCGTGGATGAGTTCGAAAAAGAAGGTATGAAGGTTCAGAAGATCGAAGTAAAACTTAATGAAAAAGATATCACATCGGATTGCAAGATTGATGCGAAAGACCATCAGTTTACGATTGAAACAGGAAAAGATCTTGGTGAAAATGATGTGATGACGGTAACTTATCAGGTTGTATTTGAAAAGAGGATTGAAGGAGCCGTGAAGAATACAGCAGTTGCAGGAAGTGATAATACAGAAGATGATCAGGATGAAAATACAGTCGTTGTAAAACCACCTGTGTTAAAGATTGAAAAAAGTACTGCGCATAAGTCTTACAAAGAAGGACAAAGCGGAGAATACAAGATCCGTGTGACACAGAGAAATGAGAATATGACAGCACATCAGGTAGTCGTAGAAGATCATTTTGAACAAGAAGGAATGGAGATTTCACAGATCCGTGTAAAATACAATGGGGAAGATATCACCAAGCAATGTGAGATCATAATAGATGAGAATCTTAGAAAATTTAAGATCATCACAGGAAAAGATGTCAGTGACAAAGATGAACTTCTGGTAATATATCAGACAGCATTTAAGAAGATGATCACAGGAGATATCAAAAACATTGCGGAAAGCTATAGTGATGATGCGGATAAAGTCAGAGATGATCAAGTGGTAGTAATGGAAGCTGTACAGCCAGCATTGATGATCACCAAGAAGGTTGATAAAACAACATATAAAGTTGGTGATATCTGCGAGTATCAGCTGGTTGTTACGCAGACGATCAAAGATGCAATCGCAAAAAATATTGTGATCGAAGATCAGCTTTCAAGAAATGGAGCTAAGGTGATCAAGAACAGCATTAAGATTTATGCACCAGATGGGTCAGATATTACCAGACAGTGCACGATCACTGCAGGAGAAAATAAGTATGTCATTGAGACAGGAAAGAATTTATCTTATGATGAATCCATAAAAGTATCGTATCAGGTAAAACTAAAAGAAGCATCACTTTCTGGAAAGACATTAAAAAATACAGCGACAGGAAAAGCAGATTTTGTCAAACCAGTTAGTGCAGTACGTTTAGTGAAGATCAAAAAAGAATCGAAATCAACAGTGACAACGGGAAATAAAGCAGATCGATCCAATACTTCTGAATATAAAAGATCACCAGGAACAAGGGATGCAGCGAGCACACCAAAAACAGGAGATTCCTTCGATGAGAAATGGATTTTTGCATTGTTGGCAGCATCTTTAGGTGGAAGTTTTATATATTGGAAAAAGAAGAAAAAACACTAGTAATTCTAGGGACAAAGCCTTTACGAAATACTGAGGATAAGGTACAATGAAAGAAAAATGTTGGGAGTGACGTATATGGCAAAAGATTTTTTCGGACGTCTGGAAGAAACGATTCAGACCACAGGGAAAGCAGCGGCGCAGAAAGCTAAAGAAGTCGCAGATTCCGCAAAAAGACACAATGATCTAAGAGTCGCCAAGAGAGATTTAAATGATCTGTACCGTCAGGTGGGAGAGAAGTATTTTGAAGAACATATGGATTACCCACAGGCAGAGTATATTGACCTGTTTAATCTGATCGAGAAGCTTCGTGGAGATATCGAAATCCTGAAGCAGGAGATTGACGGAGGAGACGACGAAGCGGCGGAAGAAGATATCGAAGATATCGAGGAATAAACTATTAACAAATACAACAAAACATTGAAAGAAGCTTGTAAAGATTTATCTTTATGAGCTTTTTTTCATTTAGGAGGAATTTATGATAGATACAATTGGAATGACAGATATTGGGAATGGGAGACCATCCAATCAGGATGCTTATCTGTTGCGTCAGAAGGAAAAGAACGGAAAGCTTTATCTGCTCGCAGTCGTCTGTGACGGCATGGGAGGTTTGAAAAAAGGAGAGATTGCCAGTCATTATATCGTGGAAGTATTAAAACAATGGTTTGACGAAACGTTGTTTGATGGATTAGAAACTATGGGAATTGATATGATCGAGCAGAATCTGATTGATCTGATCCGCAGGATCAATCAGAATCTTTTGTTAATGAGTCGTCGGATGGAAGAAACAAAATCCATGGGAAGCACATTAACCTTATTGTTTGTTGAAGAACATGAATTTTTTGTCTTAAATGTCGGTGATTCGAGAACTTACTGGTTTGACAGGGACCGTAAATTTGTAACGACAGATCACACTCTGGCAGAGTTAGAACTGCGTGCTGGACATCTCACAAAAGAACAGGCAAAAAAAGATCCGAGAAGACATATTTTGATCCAGTGTGTAGGTGTGACAAAAGATATCCGGATTGATTGTTACAAAGGCAGATTAAATCCAGGAATGGAGTTTTTATTATGTACTGATGGCTTTTATGGGCTGCTTGAGGAAGAAGAAATCTATCAGGTAGAGGCATCAAAAGAACAGATCAAAGAATGGGTGCAGAAATGTTTTCAGAAAGTAAAAAGAAGAGGAGAATTAGACAATCTGTCCTGTGTGATCGTCAAAGTTCCGAACAAGAAATAGGAAAGATTTATCACCAACGTTATCAAGTCCAAAAAATACTTGGAGAAGGCGGAATGGGTAAAGTTTTTCTTGCACTGGATCAAAAGACCGGAAAAGAGGTTGCTGTGAAGATCGTGAAGGATCAAAAACAGTGGGACAGGGAGAGGGTGATCTTGCAAAAATTAAAACATACCAAAGGTGTGCCGGAATTATTTTTTGCAGGAAAGGAAAAGGAACTTTTTCTGGTGATGGAATATATTCTTGGAAATTCGTTAAAACGATATGGCAGAGTCTGTGGAAAACTTTATAAAAAGAAAAGTTTATTGTGGATGATCAAGATCTGCAAAGTGCTGAATAAGATTCATGAACAAGGAATCATTCATATGGATCTGAAACCGGAAAATATCATGCTTGATCAATCTGGAAATATATACTTGATCGATTTTGGAGCGGCATTGTTTGCGGGAGAAAAATTAAGTGGATATGGAACCAAAAACTATGCATCAAAAAAACAGGCAAAGACAGAAGAAAGAGCAGACATTTATTTTGATATATATAGTTTAGGAAAAACAATGGAATCTTTATTGAAAGCAACAGATGCTGTTCAAAAGATCATAGAAAAATGCCTGATTGATGATGATGCAAAAAGATATCACAACACAAGGCAGATTCAGGCAGATTTTGAGAGAATATTGAGAATCTGTCGTATGAAGAAAGGGTTCATGGTGGTGATTGCTGTTTTTTGTATCCAGAATCTCTGGAATCAGATACAGAGGGAAGAGCAAAGAGAGAAAGAAGTCATTGTACAGAAAAAGTCTCAAAGAGAGATAAAAAAGGCAATGGCTTATTTTTATGGAACGGATCAGATACAAAAGAATACACAATTGGCACGAGTGTATCTTGAAAGATGTAGAGGGATGAAAAAGAATGTGTCATCGTATTTGGTGCTTTTAGATGTTTTAGATGACAGGAGAAATGATATAAGTGCGGAAAAACTTATGAAGATCGTACAGGATTGTCAGACCGATGTGCATGATTTCTGGTCGGCATATTTTTATCTTCATTTTTATACAGTAAATACAGCAAAACTGTCAGAGAATGTATGGAAAGAAGCAGAAAAAATGTTAGAACAGATACAAAAATATCCACAAAAGGAAGAATATCAGAAATTAGTGGAAGAAGACCGGATCAATTTATATGAAAGAGAAGCAGAAAAAGGAGATGATAGAAAGTTTTTAGAGGAAACAGACCGGGTTTTCAAAGAAAATCTTAGAGGAGATTCTGCATGGAAATTGTATGAAAGAAAGCTTGTTTATCTGGAATCAAAACAGCCAGATATCAGCAGGGAGTTTGAACGATTTCTAAAGAAATATCCAAAAGTTATGGATGCCTATGTGGAGTATAGTATTTATTTATGCAGGAACAATAAAATGACACAGGCACAAAGGGTCTATAGGGAAGGTAGAAAACGGACAGGAATGACAAGCAAAAGAGCAGAGGAATTGAGGAGGAAACTTGGGTTATGATCAGAAAATATAAGATATATATCATCATGGGAATCACAGTACTTCTTCTTTTTATGGTTTTACCGGTCGATACGAAGGGAGATTGGGAAATCCCTTGGGACATTACTCTGGAAGGAGAAGGGAATGATCCTGCATTTCGAAGCAGTACAGTGATGGAAATATTTCTAAAAAATGGGACAGCACCAAAGGATATTACAGTTTTCGTGAATCAACAGAAAATAAATCCGATCTGGGATTACGAACAAAGTACACAGATCAGTTTTCAGGAAGAAGGGATTTATAAGGTTCATATTGTTCATAAAAATGGATATGAAGAAATAAGGCAGGTTATGGTCGAATTAAATAATCCAACAACAGCCAAGATCACAGCGGGAGCGTATACTCCAGGAGCATGGAGCAAAAAGAATGTGGTATTGGAAGCTTATGGAGCCAAAGCAGTTTCTGATATTCAATTTTATGAATATAAAATAGGACAAGATGAATGGAAGCAGATGAAAAATAACAAGTTAGAGATCAGCAAAGATTTTGATGATCTTGTTTATATCAGAGCAGTTTCGAAGGCTGGAAGAGAAGGAGTGATCAGTCAGATTCCAGTGAGAGTATGGAAACAAAAACCAGAACTTGCAAAGATCCAATGTGATCAGGAACCTATTGGTGGATGGTATTCGAAAATTCCTGTTTTCTCATATGATCTGAAGAAAAAAGAAGGACCACAGGTGCATCTTTATGCGCAGCTTACAGATTTGAAGACAAAAGAGATACTGACAGGAATCGATCAGATTCCTAGGATCAGGAAGGATGGAAGATATCAGCTTGACATCTATACGAAAGATGAATCTGGAAATCGATCAGAACAACTCTACCAAACGACTTGTTTTGTGGATACAGATAATCCAGAGATTTTTGTTCGTTATCAAAATCCAAGATCAGAAATTTTAAAATACCAGAAAGCTCAGATCATAGTTAAGGATGAAAATCTGAAAAAGGGAAATATGATCTTAAGAACATCGGGGAAACAGGTAAAGCCATGGAAGTTGGAAGGTGATCATTATGAAACAGAAGTTATATTTTTAAAGGACGGAAAACAGACATTGTCTGTTCAGGCAGAAGATCTGGCAGGAAATAAAATGATCATACAGGAAAAGTCGTTTATCATTGATACACAAAAACCAAGGATTAAAATTCAAGGAATTGACAATGGAAGATCATATTCAAAGCCTGTAAAAATTCAAGTAGATGTGAAAGATCAAAATCTGAATCCAGATAAGACATATATTTATCTTAACGGAAAGAAGATGAATTCCGTTATGATCAAAAAAGATGGATATTATACCATTGATGTGAAAACTGAAGATCTTGCAGGAAATCAAAATAGGTGCAGCAGAAAATTTACTGTCAATCAAAAAGGCATACAGATTCATTTTTTGCAGGAGGATTTAAAGGAAAAACAGATATCAACAAAAAATCTGAAGCCAGGATTTCGCATTGAAAGTCTGGAACCAGTGCAGGTAATGGCATTTCTTGTGAATGGGCAAAAAAAGGAATATCAATGGAAAGAAGATAAAGTTTATATAAAAGATCCTATCACAGAAAATGGGAAATGCAGTGTCAGTCTGCATGTAAAAGACAGTGCCGGAAATGAAAAAACAAGTGAAGAAATACAGTTTTTTTATGACACACAAAAACCGGTGATCAAAATAGAAGGGCTTGATCAGAAATCTGAATGTGAATATGGAAAACAGATCGGCATCCTTTTGGAAAATAAAACAGATCAGTGGGAGAAGGTTATTTTGGATGGAAAAGAACAAAAACTGGAACATCATAAGATCACATGGAAAGAATTGGCTCCTGGAAAGCATGTTCTTCATCTGAAAGCAGTGGATCAGGCAGGAAATAAAACTGATCAAAGGATCACATTTAAGATCACAAAAGTCCTTCCAAAAGCAGTGAAACAAATTGTGGTAAAACAAGATAAAATACCATCAAAAAAAGATGAAAAAAAACAAAAACATCCCAATTTATGGCTTTTATTTCTCATAGGAACAAGCATTTTCGTATCTGTAAAAATGTTTTGTAGTTATAGGAAATCCAGGCATTCTTGAATCTTTTTCATTCTATGTTATAATAAAGGTTACGTATATAGTTCAATCAAATGGAGGAATGGATATTATGGCAGAAGAAGTAAAAGAAACAAGAGAAGATTTCGAAGCACAGTTAGAAGAATCTTTAAATAAAGCATCAACAAATGAAGACGCAGTATGGAACCGTTTAGAGCAGATGAAAGAAGATGGGGATGTTCTGGCATTGACAGTTGGTGGTGTTGTAAATGGTGGAGTTATCGTTTATGTCGAAGGAATCCGTGGATTTATTCCAGCATCTTTATTATCAACAAAATATGTAGAAGATCTGAACGTATGGTTACAGAAAGATGTGGAAGCAAAGATCATCACAGTAGAACCAGAAGAACAGAGACTTGTCTTATCTGCAAAAGCTGTTGAGAAGGAAAAAGAAAGAAAAGAACGCGAGAATAAGATCAATGAATTAAAAGTTGGTACAGTTGTAGAAGGTACAGTTGAAAATATCATGCCATATGGAGCATTTGTTGATATCGGTGATGGAATCAGTGGATTAGTTCATATTTCACAGTTAAGCCAGAAGAGAGTAAAATCTCCAGAAGAAGTTGTGAAAGAAGGAGATGCTGTTACAGTTAAGATCATTAAAGTTGCAAATGGAAAAGTAAGTTTAAGTATCAAAGCATTAGAAGATGATAAAGAAGCAGCTAAGAAAGCAGAAGAAACTGGTGTGGAATACACAGAAGATGCAGCTGGAACAAGTCTTGGTGACTTACTTGCAAATATCAAATTATAGGAAGGAACATATATGGCAGGATCAGGTTTTGGCACAAATTTTCGAATTACAACATGGGGGGAAACTCATGGTGCAGGCGTAGGTGTCGTGGTAGATGGATGTCCGGCTGGATTACCTCTTGAGAGAGAAGATGTTCAGAAATATCTGGACCGCAGAAAACCAGGGCAGTCAAAGTATACAACACAGAGAAAAGAAGGAGATCAGGTTGAGATTCTTTCTGGTATCTTCGAAGGAAGAACAACAGGGACTCCGATCTCCATGGTTGTATATAACAAGGATCAGAGGTCTAAAGATTACAGCAATATCAAAGATATTTACCGTCCAGGACATGCAGATTTTACATTTGATATGAAATATGGATTCAGAGATTACCGCGGTGGCGGCAGATCTTCTGGACGAGAGACGATCGGACGTGTAGCAGCAGGAGCTGTAGCAGCGAAAGTTTTGAAAGAACTGGGAATTGAGATCAAAGCTTATGCAAAAGCGATCGCCGGAATTGAAGTATCTAAGGATCATTTTGACTTTGCGGAGATGAATAACAATCCATTTAACATGCCAGATAAAGAGGCAGCAAAACTTGTACAGGAGAAAGCAGACCAGATGATCAAAGAGATGGATTCCATCGGTGGTATCATTGAATGTCAGATCACAGGAATGCCAGTTGGAATCGGGGAAACCGTTTTTGATAAACTGGATGCAGAACTTTCGAAAGCCATTATGTCCATTGGATCAGTAAAAGGCTTCGAGATCGGAGATGGATTTGAGGCTGCCAACCTGCGAGGGTCAGAGAATAATGATGATTTTATCTGTGTTGATGGGAAGGTAGAAAAAGAGACAAATCATTCTGGAGGAGTTCTTGGAGGAATGAGTGATGGAAGTGCGATCGTATTCCGTGCAGCCATCAAACCGACACCATCGATCGCACAGACACAGAAGACAGTCAATCGTGATCTTGATAATGTAGAGATTGAAATTCATGGCCGTCATGATCCAATGATCGTGCCAAGAGCTGTAGTTGTGGTAGAATCAATGGCAGCTGTTACGATTCTTGATGGAGTTTTAAAGAATCTTGGTGCAACAATGGATAATATTAAGAAAATTTATGGTGAATAAGAATGTATGAATTAATCAAAAAAGACGGAAGAGCAAAAAGAGGCCGTTTAACAACGGTCCATGGTGTGATCGAAACACCAGTATTTATGAATGTCGGGACTGTGGCAGCGATCAAAGGTGCAGTCAGTACAGATGATCTCAAAGATATTGGAACACAGGTGGAGTTATCTAATACATATCATCTGCATGTAAGAACAGGAGATAAGCTGATCAAGGAATTTGGAGGGCTGCATAAGTTTATGCACTGGGACCGCCCAATCCTTACAGATTCTGGCGGATTTCAGGTGTTTTCATTGGCGAAGCTTCGTAAGATCAAAGAAGAAGGCGTTTCTTTTGCTTCTCATATTGATGGAAGAAAGATTTTCATGGGACCAGAAGAAAGTATGCAGATCCAGTCAAACTTAGGATCAACGATCGCGATGGCATTTGACGAATGTCCGCCACATCCTGCAACAAGAGAGTATATGCAGAATTCTGTTGATCGTACAACAAGATGGTTGAGACGATGCAAAAAAGAGATGGACCGCTTAAATTCTCTGGAAGATACAGTCAATCCACATCAGATGTTATTTGGGATCAATCAGGGTGGAACATTCGAAGATATCCGAATCGAACACGCCAAAGAGATTTCCAAGATGGATCTAGATGGATATGCATTAGGTGGACTTGCGGTTGGAGAAACACATGAAGAGATGTACAATATCCTTGAAAAGACAGTGCCATATCTGCCAGAAGATAAACCAACTTACCTGATGGGGGTTGGAACACCGGTGAATATTTTAGAAGCAGTTGACCGTGGAGTTGATTTCTTTGATTGTGTATATCCAACAAGAAATGGCCGTCATGGACATGTATATACGAATCAGGGAAAACTTAATATGTTCAATAAAAAATACGAACTGGACCATCGTCCGATCGAAGAAGGATGCCAGTGCCCAGCCTGTAGAAGTTACAGCAGAGCCTATATCCGACATCTTTTAAAAGCAAAAGAAATGCTAGGAATGAGATTATGTGTCTTGCATAACTTGTATTTTTATAATACAATGATGAGTGAGATTCGTCAGGCAATCGAAGAAGGCAATTATAAGGAATACAAGAAACGTAAGATCGATGGCATGATGAACCAGTAATCTTATTAGAAAGATGGAGGAAGAAAATGGATCAGGTTACAATGACAATTCTGATGTTGGTTGTTTGTTTTGGATTAATGTACTTTTTAACGATCAGACCACAGAAGAAAAAAGAAGAAGAATTAAAACAGATGATGGAAACTCTGGAAGTTGGAGACAGCGTGTTGACAACAAGCGGATTTTACGGAGTTGTTGTAGATAAAGTTGATGAAACAACAATCATTGTTGAATTTGGTAACGACAAACATTGCCGTATCCCAATGGAGAAATCAGCAATCCAGGCAATGGAAAAAGCGAACGCATCATCATCTGAAGAATAAGATGAATATTTGATCAAAAGAAAAGAATCTGAGACAGAGAATAGTATCTGTATTTCAGATTCTTTTTTTGTTTCTTAATATTAATTCATCAGATCATCAATCAAATGATCTGGGACAAATAACGGTCCGCGTCCGGTTCCGATTTCAATATCTGGTTTATTCGTTCCATGGAAGTCTGATCCTCCAGTTGCAAGAAGATCATATTCTTTCTGCCATTGGCGAAGTTTTGTAATCTGGCCGATATGATGGGAAGAATGATAAACTTCGATTCCTGCGAGCCCTTCTTCTTTCAGATCATGAATGAGATGTTTGGTATCTTCATTTGAGAATTTATATAAAAATGGATGTGCAAGAACCGGAATTCCGCCAGCATCAAGGATTAATCTTAAGCAATCTTTTGGATCAAAAAATGGTTTTGGAACATAATATTTACACTTTTCACCAAGATATTTGGAAAAAGCCTGATCCATGGAAGAACAAATGCCTTCTGCGATCAAAGTTCTTGCAAAGTGAGCTCGTGTGATCACAGTATGAGGATCATCATTTTGAAGTTTTTCAAGCGTGATCGGATAACCGTCTTTTTGAAAGAGTTCGATCATATTAAGATTTCTCTGAAACCGTTTGTCACGGAGCATGTTGAGCGTTTGATTTAACTGCTGATCCTTATAGTTGATTCCGTATCCTAATACATGAATCTCACGATGAAGTGCATCACATGAAATTTCAATTCCAGGAATGAACTTCAGATCATCTGGAAGATCCATAGCAAGAATTTCCGGAATTCCATCGACAGTATCATGATCTGTCAGAGAAAATCCATATAATCCTTTTGCTATCACTTTTTGAACAATTTGTTTTGGTGTAAAAGTTCCATCGGAACAAGTAGAATGTATATGAAGATCGATCATAGGAAAACTCCTTTCGTATTTTTAATGTCAGTTTATCACAAAAAGGCATAGATTCAAAATACCAGTCATAGATTAAATAGAAAAAGGAGCAATTGTTATGGACATGGGGAAAAAGGGACTCTATATGATACAAAGTCTGGTATTTGCCTACATTGCCACAGGAATTTTATTGTGTCTTCTTGCATTTATCATCTATCAAAGCAATGCAGGAATGAAGATCGCGAATCTTGGGGTCACACTTACATATATTCTTGCATCTGTTTTTGCTGGCATGCTGATCGGAAGTAAGATCGGAAAAAAGAAGTTTTTATGGGGATTTGCAGCAGGAATGTTATACTTTATGATCTTGACTTTGATCTCATGGATTTTTCAAAAAAATATCGTTCTGTTTTCCACAGAAAGGATCACAGCATGTTTCTTATGTATTGCAGGAGGAACTTTAGGTGGAATGCTTGCTATTTGAAAATGAATATGATACAATATAGCAAGTTATTTTATGAGAATTAGGAGGACGATAAGATGAAACATATTAAAACTCTGACAAATAAAACATTACAGAACACAGTGAAAAAAGGTGGATGTGGTGAATGCCAGACATCTTGCCAGTCAGCATGTAAAACATCTTGTACAGTAGGTAACCAGACCTGCGAACACAGCAAATAGTCAAATCGAACAAAGACTTTGTGCTTGAGGCGTTCCTTGTGGGCCGCCTCATTTTTTCGATGAAAGAAAATAACAGATAAAGGGAGAAAGAAACAATGGTTCACCAGTATAAAAATAATGGATATAACATGGTCCTTGATGTAGCAAGTGGATCTGTCCATGTGGTTGATGACCTGACATATGAGGTGATTGCTTTATATGAGGATCATACATTAGAAGAGATCATCAAAGAATTATCATCCTGGGATGAGAAAGATGTCAAAGAATCTTATGGAGAAGTTACAGAATTAAAAGATGCAGGTGTATTATTTACAGAAGACTGTTATGAAGAATACATTTGTGGATTCAAAGACAGACCAACAGTTGTAAAGGCACTCTGTCTTCATATTGCACATGATTGTAACCTTGCCTGCCGATACTGTTTCGCAGAAGAAGGAGAATACAAGGGAAGACGTGCATTAATGAGTGCTGAAGTCGGTAAGAAAGCATTAGATTTTCTTGTAGAGAATTCAGGAAACCGTAGAAATCTGGAAGTTGATTTCTTTGGTGGAGAGCCTTTGATGAACTTTGATGTAGTGAAAGAAATCGTTGCATATGGACGTTCTTTGGAAGAAACACATGATAAGAAGTTCCGTTTTACATTGACAACAAATGGTGTATTACTAAACGATGATATCATGGAATTTGCCAATAAAGAGATGGATAACGTTGTATTAAGTGTGGATGGAAGAAAAGAAGTTCACGATTACATGAGACCATTCCGTAATGGAAAAGGAAGCTATGATTTTGTTATCGACAAATTCAAGAAATTTGCAGATAGCAGAAACCAGCAGAAATATTATGTAAGAGGAACTTTTACACATCATAACTTAGATTTCTCAAAAGACGTTATGCATTTAGCAGATGCAGGATTCGAACAGATTTCTGTAGAACCTGTTGTGGCACCGGATACAGCAGATTATGCGATCACAGAAGAGGATCTTCCAATTCTGATGGATGAATATGATCTTCTTGCAAAAGAGATGATCAAAAGAGAGAAGGAAGGAAAAGGATTTACCTTCTTCCACTTTATGATCGACTTAACAGGAGGGCCATGTGTTGCAAAACGTTTATCCGGATGTGGTTCAGGAACAGAATATCTTGCAGTGACTCCATGGGGAGATTTATATCCATGCCATCAGTTTGTAGGAGAAGAAGACTTCTTAATGGGTAATGTTTACGAAGGAGTCAAGAAAGATGAGATCGTCAAAGAATTCAAGGCATGTAATGTATACTCCAAAGAAGAATGTAAAAAATGTTTTGCAAGATTCTATTGCAGTGGTGGATGCAGTGCAAACTCTTATAACTTTAACGGTACGATCGATGGAACTTATGAGATCGGATGTAAATTAGAGCGCAAGAGGGTAGAATGTGCATTAATGGTAAAGGCAGCATTGGCATTAGAAGGGGAGACGGAGAATGAAGAAGCGTAATAGCAGTGGCAAGTATATTGCAGGGCTCATTTTACTAATCGCTTTGTGTGTATTTGGAGCATTTATCACAACCAAGGGAATTACAAAGAAGAAGATCGGTCGAGCAAGCAATATCGAACTTGGATTAGACCTTGCAGGTGGAGTTAGTATTACATATGAAGTAGATGGCAAGAATGTATCTGATAGTGATATGAAAGATACTGTATACAAACTTCAGAAGCGTGTAGAAGGGTACAGTACAGAAGCAGAAGTTTATCAGGAAGGAAAAGATCGTATCAATATCGAGATTCCTGGAGTAACAGATGCAAACAAGATTTTAGATGAGCTTGGTAAACCAGGAACACTTTCTTTTGCTGTCCAGAAACAGGTAAAAGTAAAGAAGAATGGAAAAACAACGACTCAGACAACATTAGATACTGTATTGACAGGTCAAAATGTTAAGAAAGCCAAAGCTGTAACTAATCAGAATCAGACAACTGGTAAGAAAGAATATTTAGTTGCACTTGAATTTGATGCTAAGGGAACAAAGGCATTTGCGAAAGCTACAAAAGCCAATATTGGAAAACCAATTTATATTATCTATGATAATCAGGTGATCAGTGCCCCAAATGTACAGGAAGCGATCACAAAAGGAGAATGTACGATCGATGGTATGGAAAGTTATGAAGCAGCAGAGAATTTAGCTTCATCAATTCGAATCGGTTCCTTACCAGTGAAATTAAACGAATTACGCTCTAACGTAGTATCTGCGAAATTAGGAGTGAATGCGATCCAGACAACGGTCAAAGCAGGAGTCATCGGATTTGTACTGGTATGCTTGATCATGATCGCATTTTATGCAGTGCCTGGTGTGATTGCGTGTGTGGCACTTGCGATCTATATGCTGATGATGTTATTAGCACTGAATGGATTTAATGCGACACTGACATTGCCGGGACTTGCAGGTATCATCCTCGGTATCGGTATGGCAGTTGATGCAAACGTTATCATTTATGCCAGAATTCAGGAAGAGATCGGGGCAGGAAAGAGTACAGGAGCAGCAATCAAATCTGGATTCGGAAAGGCAGCATCAGCGATTATCGATGGTAACGTTACAACATTGATCGCAGTATTAGTTTTATGGTTTAAAGGATCAGGAACGGTCAAAGGATTTGCTCAGACACTTGGAATGAGTGTATTGATCTCTATGTTTACAGCACTTGTGATCAGCCGATTCCTTGTATATGCGGCATATCATTTTGGACTTCGCGACAAGAAATGGTATGGAAAACCAAGAACGATCAAAACAAGAGATTTTGTCCGTACAGGTAAGAAATACGTTGCAGTTGCAGGTGTGATCATTTTGATCGGACTTGCTGCACTTCCAATGAATCGAAGCAAGATTGGATCAATCTTGAATTATGATCTGGAATTTTCAGGTGGTACAGCATCTACGATCACATTCAAGGATGACCAGAAAGTCAATGATTCTCTGGAAAAACAGGTTGTGAAAGCTTACGAGAAAGTCAGCAAGTCAACCTCTGTTCAGAGTCAGAAAGTAAAAGCAAACAATCAGATGGTTGTAAAAAGTGTAGAATTGAATCTGAGTCAGAGAAAACAGATCGAAAATACATTAAAGAAAGATTATAAAGTAAAATCTGTAACAACAGAGAATATCAGTTCAACGATCAGTAATGAAATGCAAAGAGATGCATTTATTTCCGTTGTGATCTCAGCAATCTGTATGCTGATCTACATTGCGATTCGATTCAAAGACGTGAAGTTTGGATCCAGTGCGATCATCGCATTGATCAATGACGTATTGGTCGTATTTGCAGCATATTCTGTTGGAAGATTATCTGTTGGTGGAACATTTATCGCATGTATGTTAACGATCATTGGATATTCTATCAACTCAACGATCGTTATCTTTGACCGTATCCGTGAGAATCTGAAACTTCAGACGATCCGGACAAGAGATGATATCAAAGCACTTGTGAATCAGAGTATTTCAAGTACATTGGTTCGTACGATCAATACAAGTTTGACAACATTTGTTATGGTGTTAGCGTTATTCATCTGCGGAGTATCCTCCTTAAGAGAATTTGCATTAGCATTGATGGTGGGTGTGATCGGAGGAGCGTTCTCTTCTGTATTTTTAACTGGACCACTTTGGTATATGATGAAGACGCGAATTGGATCAGATGTGATCAAAGAAAATCAGGCAGCCAGTCAAGCACAGCCAGAGAAGATCACAGCGAATCCAAACCGCAAGAAAAAGAAGAAAAAGAAAAGAAAATAAAACATTCAAAAAGAGTATTCAGTAAATACTGGATGCTCTTTTTTATGAAAAATGGAGTAAGATGATGGAACAGTGGTATCTGTATAAGAAAAAGGCTGATTTTAATCAGATTGGAGAAAAATTTAACATAGATCCAGTGATCGCACGGCTGATCCGCAACAGGGATGTGGTTGGGGATGAACAAATACAGCAGTATCTGTATGGAGAACTTTCAGATATTTCAGATCCTTTTTTGATGAAAGGCGTCAAAGAAGGAGTTGAGATTTTGAAGCAAAAGGTACAAGAAGGGAAAACGATCCGTATTATTTCAGATTATGATGTAGATGGAGTTGTCTCAAATTACATTTTGTGGAAAGCGATTCATGATCTTGGTGGAAAGATTGATTTTCAGATTCCAGACCGCATGAAAGATGGCTATGGAATTAATGAAAATATCATTGAAAAAGCAGTGGAAGACCAGATTGATACGATCCTTACCTGTGATAATGGGATTGCAGCAGCAGATGCAGTTGCATACGGCAAAGAACATGGACTGACAATGATCATTACGGATCATCATGATGTACCATTTGATACCGATGAAGCAGGAATGAGAAAAGAGGTTCTTCCACCAGCAGATGTAGTGATCAATCCAAAGCAAGAAGCATGCAATTATCCGTATCCGTTACTTTGTGGAGCAGGAGTGGCTTTTCAGTTTATGAGGGCATTTTATCAGGCAATGGAAGAAGATGAAAGCCAATTGGAAGAGTTGTTATCCATGCTTGCGATCGCGACTGTTTGTGATGTGGTAGATCTGACAGGAGAAAACAGAATCTTTGTCAAAGAAGGATTACGCCGAATCAAAGATACACAAAATATCGGGTTGAAAGCATTGCTGAATGTGCATGATCTGATGGATAAACAGATACAGTCTTATGCACTAGGATTTATTGTTGGACCATGTATCAATGCGAGCGGACGTTTGGAATCTGCCGAAAAAGCATTGAATCTATTTCTGGAAGAAGATGAAGAGAAGGCAAAACAGACAGCAGAAGAATTAAAAGAACTGAATGATCTTCGGAAAACCATGACAGAAAATGGTGTAAAAGAGGCACTGGGACAGGCGTTCGAATATGAAGCAAAAGGAGATAAAGTGCTTGTATTATATCTTCCAGAATGTCATGAAAGTATTGCAGGTATCATAGCAGGAAGGATCAAGGACCGCTTAAATCATCCAGCATTTGTCTTAACAGATGCAAAAGAAGGAATCAAAGGTTCTGGACGTTCCATCGAAGGATATTCCATGTTTGAAGAGATGATGAAAGTCAAAGAGGTGTTCACAAAGTTTGGGGGACATCCAATGGCAGCAGGATGCTCTTTGAAAAAAGAAAAATTACAGGAATTCCGCAAAAAGATCAATGAGAACTGTACCCTTGAGAAAAAAGATTTTGCAAAGAAAGTACAGATTGATATTGATATGCCAGTTGATTATATTACCATGGATCTGATCCATCAGTTAGCTGTTTTAGAGCCATTTGGAAAAGAAAATAAAAAACCATTATTTGCACACAGAAAGTTAAAAGTGGAACGTGTGAAGGTTTTTGGAAAAAATAAAAATGTGATAAAATTAGCATTAAAGAGTAGTCAGGGAACTAGGATTGATGGCATGATTTTTGAGGATGAAGATGAATTTCGAGAGAAAATGGGAACAGCAAAGTATATCACATGTACATATTATCCAGTGATCAATGAGTATCAGGGATATAAAAGTCTTCAGATCAACATTCAAAATTATTTTTTTGTGGAGGAATAGCATGAGTAAGATAAAATTAGTAGCGATGGATCTAGATAATACACTCTTAGACAGCGAGAAACAGATTTCAAAACACACAGAAGAAGTTCTAAAAGAAGCGATCAGAAGGGGTGTTTATATAGTTCCAGCAACAGGACGTATTTTTAAAGCAATTCCAGAATTTTTAAGAGATATTCCAGGCGTTCGATATGCAGTTTGCTGTAACGGGGCAACTGTTTATGATCAGAAAGAAGATAAGATCATATATACAAATCATCTACCAAAAGAAACGGTATTTTCGTTGTTTGATATTTTGGAAAAATATCATTGTACACGTGATATTTATCAGAATGGGCAAGGGTATATGGAACGATGCTATTTTGACCATCTTGCAGAGTATGGTGTATCAGATCATGTATTAAAACTTGTGAGAGATACAAGACTGCCACTGGATGATCTGCGAAAGTACATTGAAGAGCATCCGCTTGGAATTGAGAAGTTCAATGTATTTTTTGATGATAAGGAAGAGCGAGAAACTGCAAGACAAGAATTGATTGAGAAAAATATTGCGAGTGTATCAAGTTCTCTGGGAAATAACATTGAAATAAATCAGATTGGATGTGATAAAGGAGATGGACTTTTACATCTGGCAGAGCAAATTGGACTATCTATGGATGAAGTGATGGCATGTGGAGATGCAGGAAATGATACGATGATGATCAAAGCTGTAGGAACCGGTGTTGTTATGGAAAATGGACAACCTGATCTGAAAGAAATCGCAGACTTTGTGACAAAGACAAATAATGAAGATGGTGTTGCATATGCAATTGAAAAATTAGTCTTTGAAGCATAAGATGTGAAAAAAATGTGAACATGGATCATGACCATTCATTTTTATTGACGAGGGTATCCAAAGTGGTATAATAAGTATGTTTAAATAGTTAGGGGGAACAATGAAAGATGAGAAAAACACGTAAAACAGCAGCTGTAGTAGCTCTGTATACGTTTTTGATGCTTGGATCAGTGTCTGTGGTCAGAGCAGATCAGCCAGTCACAAGAGAGCAAATAAGCAGTGAACAGACTGAGACCAAGACAGATTCTTCTGCCCAGACGACAGAAAGTGAAGCAACGACAGAGACAACAACACAGACGACTCAGGCAAAGCCGACAACGGAAGCAACAACGCATACGCATACAACGGCTGCAGCAACACATACAAAGAAACATACAGCGGTAACGCATACAAAGAAACAAAAGACAAAGTCTGATCAAGATAAGAAGAAAGATAAAAAAGATAAGAAAAAAGACAAGAAAGATAAAAAATCTATCATTCCAAAAGTATATAATGATCATAGTCTTGAGATGAAAGATAAGAAAGAGACGATACAGGGATTTATTTACTTTAATCAGGCAGATGCAGCATGGAATGACAATGGATATCAGATCAAAAGCAGTGGATGCGGACCAAGCGCTATGGCAGTTTGTATCAGTTCGCTGACGAATAAATGGGTAACTCCAGTTGATACAACAGTATGGGCATATAAGAATGGCTATTACAGTAGTGCTGGAGCAAGTCATGAGATGGTCCCAGCACTGGCACAACAGTATAAACTGGAATGTCATGGACTTGGAAGTGATGTCAGCAAGGTTAGAGATGCATTGAAGAAGAAGCATCCAGTAGTAGCACTGATGGGGCCAGGATATTTTACGAAGAAAGGTCATTTTATCGTATTGGTTGCGATCGATGATAATGATCAGGTAACGGTTGCAGATGTTGGAAGCAGACAGCGTACACAGTACAAATATCCACTAAAAGAAGTGATCGCACAGACGAAGTCAGCATCAGCAGGAGGTCCATGCTGGGAGATTTATTCTGATCAAAAGATATCTGCGAAGGCTGATAAGAAGGCAAAGCAGCTGAAAGCTGAGAAGAAATATAGAAGCAAAGAATTTAAAGCAATGTATAATGAGATCAAGTCAGTATTGCAGAAGAATTATCAGTTAGCGGTTCCACTAAAGAAAGGAACACTAGTTAGTGAAGAACAGTTTGTTACGATCACATCCTTAGGAATCAACGATAAAGTTTCCGTAATGGATGCGAGCAAGAAGCTAACAAGTGATGTCGACCTTGACACAGTAGTAGATGAGATTCAGACAGAGGCAGTCAAGGATTCTTTTTGGAATACGATCATGATCGCACCTGACAAAACAAATTTAATATATAAATAATATATATATCACATAAAGAAAAGCACAGAATCATTGAGTATGATCAATGATTTCTGTGCTTTTTCTATTCTAAAAAATAGGAGGAAAGAAAAATGAAGATTCAAAATATGATCAAAAAAATAACGATTGCTGTATTATCTGCAGCAATGATGCTTGCACCTATCGTTAATATCAAAGCGGCATCAACAGATGTGGTCGATACAAGCAAAACCGGATCTATAACGATCCACAAATATGACATGACAGCAGCAAAACAGGCCGGTGTTAACACCAGTCAGTTTACACCAACAGGAAAACAGGACGCTGCTGCGGAAGCAGCCTTGGAAAAATATGCGATCAAAGGTGTGGAATTTAGTTACCTGCGAGTTGGAAATGTTGAACAGCAGAGTGAGAATGGAAAGATTCAGATGATTTATGAACTTCCAACCACAATACAGCAGATTTTGGATTTGACATCTTCTGATGCAGCTAAAACAGAAGGAAGTAAGACATATTTCACAAGCCAGCAGATCAATGAGAAACTTGCCAAGGCATTAGAAGATAATACGGTAACGAAAGATAAATTAGAAGATTACATGGGAAAGAATGGGACAGCCATGGATGAGACTAATGCTAATGGTGTGACAAGTAAAGACAAATTGCCACTGGGTCTTTACCTGATCGTTGAGACAAAGGCACCAGAAAATGTAACTTACACAACAAATCCATGGTTTGTACAGTTGCCATCCACGGATTCTAAGGGAGATGACTGGTTCTATGATGTGATCTGTTATCCAAAGAATGAAACTGGAAATCCAACACTTGACAAAAGAGTACGCAATAATCCAGATCAGGACAATGTAACAACTGCCAATACAGACAGACTGGCAGATTTTACTTCTGCAAGAAATGAATATAAATATCAGAGTACCGTGACAGCATCTAAAGCAGAAAGACTGGATTATCAGTTCATTTCAAAATTGCCACATATCACATCATCAACAACCTACCTGTCAACTTATACATTTAACGATACAATGGCAAATGGAATGACATATGGGAAAGATGCCGTGATCGCAATCTATGAAACTAAGGATGCAGCGGACAGAACAAATGTGAACAATGTTGAGAAGAGTGGTGCATTGGCTGTATGGAAGAGTTCCGACACGGATCCAAAGTTTGCAGCAACATACGGAAAATCTGGAGACGATCCTGCAATGAAGATCGAGATGACAAAAGCAGGACTTAAGGAGTTGAATAAGAAATATTCTGATAAATATATTGTTGTATACTATACAGCTAAGGTGAACACAGATGACAGCGTTATTCTTGGTGATAAAGGAAATCCAAACGATGTATCCCTTACGTGGAAGAGAACAAATACGAATTATTATGATATTTTAAAAGACAAATGTATCGTATACTCTTACGGATATGATCTGACAAAGAAATTTTCTGACAGCAAGGGAGATGCAACAAAGGTTAAATTCGTTGTAAAAAATAAGACAGATAATTACTATCTGGTAGCAAGAGCAGATAGAGCAGGTGTTTATCAGGTAACAGGAAAGTCTGCAAAAGAAGCTGATGCGACTCAGTTTAGTCCGTCTTCTGATGGAAAACTTGTGATCAAAGGAATCGAAGGAGATGAATATGGATTTACAGAAACACACTCCGATGCAGGATACTCTCTGTTAAAGAAAGAAGTGATCGTTAAGGTCAAAGAGACAAAAGCAGATATCACACCAACCGAAGTAAACATCACAGGGATCCAGAGTAAGTCTGATGCAGATTCCACAGCAAATGATGGAGTTCCTAATGGTGCGGTATTAAAGAATGATGTGACGGTTCAGACTACAGCAGCGAGTGCGACTGTGGATGAGACAAAGGCAACGATGACAAAACACGATGATTCTGGAAATGCATATATCAATATGCAGATCACAAATCAGAAGCAGTTCATGCTGCCAATGACAGGTGGGGCAGGAAACTATCTTCTGATCATTGCAGGGGTTGTTGTTGCTGGATGTGGGATCTTGATCTTGAACAAAAACAGAAGACGATCACAAAGATAAAATGAAACAAAAGATCATACCGATTCTGATCGTTCTGACAGGTTTTTTGCTGTTGTTTTATCCATTTACAAGCAATTATCTGTTTGAAAAGAGTGCAGGTTCGACAGTGGAAAGTTATCAGGAAAAGGCAGCCGGAATGGATCAGGCGATCATAAAAAAAGTAATGGATGAAGCGAAACAGTATAATGGGGAATTGCTACGATCTTCAATACAGTTGACTGATCCGTTTAAGGAAAAACGCTTAGATGGAGAGACGGTTCATTATAACAGAATATTAAATATTGATGGATCATCGATCATGGGATATTTAAAGATTCCTTGTATTTCAGTCAATCTGCCGATCTATCATGGGACAAGTGGGACAGTTTTGGAACATGGGATCGGACATCTGGCTACATCTTCCTTTCCGATTGGAGGAAAAGATACCCATGCGGTGTTGACTGGACATACTGGGCTTAGTTCTGCAAAAATCTTTACAGATCTGACAGAGATGAAAAAGGGAGATTTCTTTTTTATACATGTATTGGATAAAAAGCTTGCTTACCGTGTGGATCAGATCACAGTCGTGGAACCACAAGATACAAAGGAACTTCAGATCATGGAAGGAAAAGATCATGTAACATTGGTTACTTGCACACCCTATGGAGTTAATGACAAGCGTTTATTAGTCCGAGGAGTTCGTACAGCTTATCATGCAAAAGAGGAAGAGATAAGAGCAAGAAATCATCATTCGCAATGGATGGAAGTTTACAAACGGGCCATCTTTGCAGGACTATTGATCATTTGTGTATTGATCGCAGCCAGAAAAGTATATGAAAAGATGAAAAGAAAAAGCGGAGAAAGGAGATATGGGTGAAACAAAAGATCATAAATATTGTTGGAATCTTTTTTCTGGTGATAGGGATCACGTTACTGCTTTATCCGGAGATCATATCATATCTGAAACAAAAACAGTCCGATCAGACGGTGAAAGAATTGACACAGAGGAGAAGCAAAAGAAAACAGGATGATCTACTGTATCAAAAAGCAGTCCGCTATAACAGGAAGATATTCAAAGAAAAACAAGCAGGACTAAAGGATGTATTCAGTTACCGCAGTGCACCGATCGTCTTAAGAAACGAAAAGAATACCTTCGGTTACATTAAGATACCGAAGATGAAACAGAAACTTCCATTATATCTGGGAGCGACGATGGAAAATATGAGAAAAGGAGCAGCGATCATGGGACAGACATCCCTGCCAGTAGGACAAAAAGACAGCAACTGCGTGATCGCTGCACATCGGGGATATCGGGGAATTCCGTATTTTCGGGACATCGAACAGTTAAAAACAGGCGATCAGGTGATCATTAGAAATCCATGGGAAAGACTGGATTACCGGGTTACAAAGATTAAAGTGATCGATCCATATGATATGGACAAGATTCTGATTCAAAAAGGGAAAGATATGGTCACACTTTTAACCTGTCATCCGTACCGAGGACATGGAAGATACCGGTATGTGGTGTACTGTATGAGGAATCATGGACAGAAGATCAGGAAACAAAAGGAAGATAGATAAAAATAGATGGAGAGGAGGATGTGATGAAGAATGCAAAAAAGATCCTGGAAAGAAAACGAAAGATCATAGTGGTATTAGTGGTCATGGTTTCATTTGTTTCCGTTCTGGCATGGTATCAGATGAAGAAGGCACATGCTTATCAATCATATAATACAGGAGGAAACAAACATTTTAAAGATGGACATTTAACAGTGAACATCAATGGACCAAATGGGAAAAGTGATAGTCTGACAATGTATATTCATAGTGATGAATATGAAAAAAATAAAAATGTCAGTGGTGGGACATTTAATAATTCCAGACATCCATATACGGTAACGACGTATTCCGGTGGAGGCGGAGATTATAAGCTTACAGTGAATAAACAGACGATATATTCAGAGAAGAACAGTAACAACAACTATACACTTTTAACGATCAAAGTCTGGTATCTGTTACCGGCCCATGAACAGCATCGATCCTGGGAATGGGTAACGGTGGATAAACCAGTATTTTCAGATCCGAGCAAGGATATAACGCTTTATTGCGGAGGAAATGATGGATTTTGGGAAAATTCCTATCATGATACTCAAGAACATTGGAAATCAGTAAATATCCATGTCAGTACTGGATTGGTCGGAGTGGCCTCCGCTGACAGAGATGGATGGAAAACTTATGACTGGTGTTCTATAAATCTGAATCTGGAAAAGCCAAGCCGCAGCATTTATTACAATGGAAATGGTGGAGATGGTGCAGATGTAACATGGAATTTTACGGATGGAGATTATTTTTCGTTTCCAACGGTATCAAGAAGAGGTTATACCTTGGAAGGATGGCTGGATGAAGGAACAAAATGGATGTCCAATACAGGCTGGCTGGTATGTGGTAATTATACAGAGACAGCCCAGTGGACAGCGAATACATACACTGTAAACTATGATGGAAATGGAGAAGATTCTGGACATGTGAATGATGGGACAGCCACGTACGATCAAAATTACAGCTTTGCTGAGAATGGATACACGAAAAAAGGCTATGCCTTTGTTGGATGGAATACAGATAAACATGCGGTGAGAGCACGGTATTCTCCAGGAGAGACGATCACATGGAGTAACACGGAGGGTATGACACTTTATGCTGTCTGGTCCAAGAACTCTTATGAAGTAACATTTGATGGAAATGGTGCATCAGGCAGCAAAAAGACTGTGGAATTAAAATATGGACAGGATGATATCCTGCCAGCAAATACATTTGAACGGCCGGGATATACCTTCCTTGGATGGAGTGAAGATCCGAATGCGATCAAAGCAAAATATACCGACAGACAGGCAGTCAATACTCTCTGCGATGCTGGACAGACTTGTGAATTGTATGCTGTCTGGAAGAAAACAGATGGATCATTTGACACACACAACATTATTCATGATGACGGCATGTTTAATGGCTCGATCGAACTGGAAGGGCAGAATGGAACTGGATTTTCGAGAGACCACGTAGATTCTAAGTATGGAAGGATCGACAAGGAAGGGCAGCCAGGATATTTCACAAACCGTTACAAGTAAAAAGGAGGAAGAAAGTTTGAAACAAATGAAGACGATCTGTAAAAAGATATCGGTAAGTATTCTTACCCTCCTGATGATCATGACAATGTATCTGAGTGGTTCAGGAGAATCACTGTTCCTGAAGAATAGAGACGTCAAGGCTTTCACAGGAGAAGCCAAACTGGTGATGAGCCAGGCATTATCAAGTAATAAGATCTCAGAGATCGATCGTCCTGCATCAGAAGGTCTGTGGAGTATGACAGCTGACGGATACAGAGTGTTTTGCTTAAACTCTGGAAAGACCATGTGTTCTGGAGATACCTTAAAATACAAGACGATCAATGCAGCAACTTATGAAAAAAAGGGAATTGCAAAAGCATTAAACTGGTATTTCAGGTCAAGCGGCAAGAATACAAAAGATCTGTCATTGTGTCAGGCATACATCTGGGCATGTGGACATGGAGCGAATAAGCAAAATACCGTTTATCAGGCAGGAAAAAATGTGGACAGAGGTTATTCGCAGAAAGATGCAAAAAAGTTCTGTAAAATGATCAGTGATCAGGATCCAGAAGGAACGATCTACTATTATACAGTGAAGAAATGTGTGAAAAAGAAGAAACTGGATTCCCATCAGGTTTTGTTCGGATTTCGTCATACACCGCCAGATATTGAAAAAGCGAAAACGAGTGCAACAAAGTCAGGAACCAGCCCAGATAATGTAAGGATCAAGATCAAAAAGAAAGATGCGGAAACAAGAGCAGGGCTTTCTGGAGCAGTATTTCAGATCTATATGGATGGGAATTATCAAGGAAGTGTAACAACCGATGACAATGGAGAAGCTTCTTATACTGTTCAAAGAACGGTAAGTTATAGTGTGACATCAATGAAAAAGACTTATGTAAAGAATTGGAACGATCTTTCAAAAAGTCAGCAAAAAGAAGCGACAGATAATGGCTGGTACGATTCTTCGGCAAAAGCATATGCTGTGGCAATGCAGGAAGCACAAAAACTTGCAGAGCAGAAGATTTCAGCCTTAAAGAGTGCCTCGGTCCACACTTGGATGGTCAGGGAAACAAAATCCCCATTCGGACACCTGATCCCAGATCAGACAGATCAGAGCAAAGTGGAACAGGGTGGAGTCAGATCATTCACATTTAACTATACCAATGAATTTCAAAAGAGTGATCTGGAAATCTTTAAACAGGGAACTGTAAAGAATAAACGAGGGGATCTAGGAGTTGAAGCAAACTTGCAGAATGCTGTCTATGAGCTATATGCTGACCATGATATCACAGGCTCCGATAACAAGAGTGTTGTCTATAAAGCAGGAACACTTGTGACACAGATGGTAACTGATGCGGATGGTTATGCAAAAGTGACAGATCTGTATCCGGGATATTACCGTTTACATGAGAAGTATGCTCCGTTGGGATATAAGTTATCTGGTAATGATATATCAGTCACGGTCAATAAAAATACATCCCAGTATCTGAAGGAACAGCAATATGAAGGGACAATACAGGTTGTAAAGACGTTTGGCGGGGAAAATGTTCCAGAAGCACAGGCAGTTTTTGAGGTTTATGATTCCAAGAATAACTTAAAACAGACGATCACAACGAATGACAAAGGGATCGCAGAAACAGATTTACTTCCTTATGGAGCTTACCGTATTCATCAGACGAAAACGACCGATGGATATGATATGGTACCGGACAAATGGGTAAGCATTGATGGATCTAAAATGATCTATAAGGTTGAATCAAACGATCCAAAGCAGCATGCAGGGATCATGTTGACAAAGGTTACAAGGATCAGTGATAAGGAAACTGGAACTTATACAAAAAAAGAAGAATATAAGGCAGAATTCCAGATCATCGATCAGTCGACAAAGAAAGTCATAGAAACATTGATCACGGATGAAAATGGTGCAGCTCAATCTGGAAAGTTAGATCCTGGCATCTACACGGTTCATCAGACAAAAGGAAGTGATAATTATAAGATTGCTGATGATTTTGATGTAACGATCAAAGATGGCGATAAGAAATTTAAAAAATTTGAGCTGGATAATTATTATAATGGAAACAAGATCCGGGTCAGAAAAACGATGGTCAAGAATGGAAAGTCTAAACCAGAACCAGGGGCTGAGTTTGTTGTACTGGATGAATCTATGGTGAAAGATTTCAAGGATCAGACATTGGCAACGTCACAGGACAGGCTTCATTACATTGAAAAACTGAAAAAAGATAATAGAGATGCGATTCTTGGAACATTAGTCACAGATTCCGAAGGAAAGGCAGCGATGCTCCTAAAAGATTTCGTAAAGAAGACAGGGTTTATAGTCGTGCAGACCAGAGGTGTCGAAGGCTATGACCTTGCGCTACCGCAGTATTCCACAGAAATGAAAGCATCGATCGAGGATGAAGTCAAAGTGTATGAATTCGTTTTAAAAGACGATTATACAAAATCCGCAAAGATTTCGATCAAAAAGCAAATGTCCGTAAATAAAGATAAGTATGTACCGGAATCTGGGGCGGAATTTCAGATCATTGATCCGCATGGAGAAGTGGTCGATACTCTGATAACTGATGAAAAAGGAGAAGCAACTTCAATCTCGTTAGCGATCGGTGTTTATACATTGCATCAGATCAAGGGTGATCCAAAGCATGAAATGATGGAAGATGAAGATGTGGTTTTGATCAAGTCTGATGTCCATAAGACAGTCACGTTTGGTCCGTATAAAGATGATGAAAATAAGATCAGGATCGAACTAGTCAAACGTTCATCAGAGACAAAGAAGCTGTTAAATGATGCAGTCTATGAAATCTATGATGAAGATCAGGATATTGTGGCAACTTTGACTACAGGAACGAGTGGAGATGGAACTGCAGAGTGCTATCTTCCATATGGAAAATATACGATTAAGGAAACTGCTGCGCCAGCAGGCTACAACATGGATGACGCAGAAGAAAAATCTTTTGAGTTAAGCGGGGAATCCACAAGCATCAAGATCACGTACGATAATGCTGGAAATGGAAGCTGCAGGTTTGAACAGATGGATACGCCAGTCTATGGAGAAATTACGTTCAGTAAGACGGGAGATATCTTAACAGATTATGACAAGGATTCTCAGAGTTTTATCTATGACAACGATCAGATCGCAGGAGCAGTCTATGGGCTGTATGCGGATGAGAATATCAAGAAAGATGACGGAACGCTTGTCTGGAAGAAGGACGAACTGATCGATCAAAAGACAACGACAAAAGAGAAGGAGATCCATTTTACAAGAAAGGATATGGATGGAAAAGAAACAACTAACTTCTATTTAGGAAAGTATTACATAAAAGAGATCAAGTCTCCGACAGGCTATATCAAAGATCAGGAAAAACATGAAGTAGAACTGACATGGGATACAACTGCAGGAAGTATCAATGATATTCGTGATGATGATAAAGTACCAGACAAGGAAGATCCGTTTGGAAATGAAGACAATAATGTAAGTACAGGTATTTATGTGTTGGAAAAAGGCGAAAAATTGAACCAGAAGATCAAGGATGCGGAATCTGTGACTTTCACGTGGAAGAGTGCACCAGAAGGAGCTGTGACAACGGATGTTTCTCAGAATAAAGATGGCAGTATTGTGCTTTGGAACGATGATGGAGATTGTTATATCTCAAGTCAAAGAGCCGGACAGGTCATCTACATGAATGCAATATCATCTAAAATGTTTAAAAATTGCAGGAATCTCACAGAGATCAATTTTAAAAATATTGATACATCCGCAGTCGTGGATATGAGTCAGATGTTTTATGCCATGGATTCCATCAAAACACTCGATCTTTCATCTTTCAACACCTCCAATGTAGAAGATGTCAGCCAGATGTTCTATGGAAATCCAGTTCTTAAGACAACATATGTCATGGATCAGATATTAAAGATCGAAGAAGATAAGTTTATCGAGGAACATCCGTTAAAGATCGTTGCCATGCCAAAGAACAGGTTCTTAAAAGGTGATAAATTCAAGGCAGAGGACTTTAGCTGGAGAATCCTTTATGATGACGATGGAGCAGAAGATGTGGAAGTGACGGATAAAGATGTGGCATTTACACCGACATATGCAGAAAAATCAGGAAAATACGAGATCAATATCAGTTTTAACAACCAAGGATCGTATAAAGATCTGCCAGAGAAAACGATCAAGACTACGGTAGAGGTTCTGGATCCAGAAGAGGAAGATATTGCCTTAAAGGTTGCAAAGAAAGCAAGTATTCATGTCAAAGCTAATGATACTCTGCAAAAATACGGCATCCATCTGATCAAGACCGATCAAGACGGAAACAAGCTGGCGGGAGCCATATTTGCCTTAAAAGCGAAAACAGATATCGTTAATAGCAAAGGAGAAAATATCTTTAAGAAGGGTGATACGATCGCCACCACTACATCACAGGATGATCAGTTTGAATATCTGGAATTTATTGGATTGCCGACCGATATCTATGCAAAGGATGGAACAGACAGTGATATGTATGAGGTAGAAGAAATCTACGCACCAGATGGATATGAGAAATCGGACAAGACATTAACATTTAAGGGTAAAGTGATCAATGATACGAAAGAAAATCTTATTCATGATGTAAAAGCCGAGAATAATACGGATAATGATACAACAACATATGTGCATGATTCAGATACTTTAGTCAACCAGAAACTGGATTATATTGCATTGAAGAAGATATGGGATGATCATGACAATGCAGCAAAGATCCGTCCAGATGTTGTTACGATCAAGGCAACACATAAGACAACAAAAGAAGTAAAGGTGTATACACTGACAAAAGATAATAACTGGACAATGTTTACGGATATCAAGAAGGATGATCGTGAAAAGTGGGAGTTTCGTGAAGATGTTCCCGAAGGTTATACTTTGACGAGTACACACTGGAATGATGCGATGTATGTAATTTCGTTTACGAACTTCCATGAAAATCCAGAATATGTCGATATCAATGTACAAAAGGTTTGGGAAGATGGTGACAATGGAGATGATCTGAGACCGATATCGATCAAAGCTCAATTATATAGAAATGGTGAGAAATACAAGAATGCTATTACATTAGACGAAACAAATAACTGGTCAGATGATGTAACGTATCATTGCCTCGATAAGTATGACAAAGCTGGCGAACCATTTGAGTATGAAGTGAAAGAAGAAGTCTATGATAAGCTGACAGGTAATGCAAAAACAGGATATGTCGATACTTACGAGACAAATGAGACAATAGATGATGATGGTACAACAACGAAGAATATCATGATCACGAATACGCATACACCAGATACGACGAAGAAAAAGGTTAAAAAGGTATGGAATGATCATGGGAATAAAGATGGCATACGCCCAAAGTCTGTCTTAGTTAATCTGTTGGCTGATGGTAAAGTGGAAGAAACATTGATGCTCAGTGCGAAGAATAACTGGAAAGCGTCCAGTAAGGTACTTCCTGTGAAAGTCAATGGTAAAAAAGTCAATTATACATGGAAAGAAGTCGAAGAAGGATTGATCACGGGAGAATCTGAGATCGGATACAGACCAACCTATGATACGGATGAAAATGATCAGGATCTTACAGTAATCACAAACACACATGACCGTACAGGGCCGAAAGGAAGCATTACGATCACAAAAGCATTGGACCCAGGTAATCTGAATATGGATGTTGGGGATCCGACTTTTATATTTACACTGACTGGAACCGATGTCTATGGAAAGAAACACAGTTATGAGAAGAAAGTCAAATTCACAAAGGCAGAGGTTGAAAAACAGATGAAAGATCATCCGGGAGATCTGATCGAACTGTCTGTGACGTTTGATGATCTGGAATATGGCACTTATACGTGTAATGAAGGAGGTATGATCAAGTATTTCAAATTACTCAATATTACGAGCAACAGCAGCAATGCAACGATCGATCAGGAGAAAGAAACTGTGACGTTCGATATTGGACCAACTGGAACGACAGCTAAAGCACAATTGACAGGTGGAGCGAAGTTTATGAATCAGATGATCCAAGGATCTGTAAAACTTATCAAGAAAGATTCTAAGGGGAAATCATTAAGAGATATCGAATTTGTGATCACATCATCTGATGGAGCAGAAGTAGCGAAGGCCAAAACAGATTCTGCTGGAGAAGTCACTTTTGATGGACTGCTCCCTGATACTTATACGATCACAGAGACAAAGACAGCGGTTGGAAAGAATCTGTTAAAAGAACCAATCATCGTTACACTGCCAATGACGATGTCACAGGCAGAGGTAGATAAACAGAATGTGGATACAAGTAAAGCGATCAAACAGGGAAATGATTATTACTTCTATCATCTGACGTACAATGTTACGAATGATTCTATATTGAATCTTCCAAAGACAGGTGGACGGACAGATGAGCTTTCATTCATAGGAGGAATCATTCTGATTTTAGGAGGATTATTTTTATTGCATAGAAAATTTCGATAAAATCCGAAAAAATATAAAAAAATAAATTATGAAGAAACCACGTAAATAAGCCATTTTTTACGTGGTTTCTATCTATAAAATAAAAATATCAAAAAAAAATTAAAAAAAGTGTTGACATTCATCGAAAATAAGAGTATATTATATTTTGTCGTCAGGCAAGAGAGCTTGAGAGACACAAGGGATCATAGCTCAGCTGGGAGAGCATCTGCCTTACAAGCAGAGGGTCATAGGTTCGAGTCCTATTGGTCCCACTATCCATGAACTACATGGATGAATTTCATAACATATGGCGATGTAGCTCAGTTGGCTAGAGCATACGGTTCATACCCGTAGTGTCAGCAGTTCGAATCTGCTCATCGCTACTTTCGGAAGACATATTCGATATGAATATGTCTTTTTTTCTACTAAAAATCATGATAAAAGAGTGGAATCATGTTATAATAAAAACAAAAAAAGGAGAGCAAGAATATGCGTGTAGGAATGGGATATGATGTCCATCAGTTAGTAGAAGGAAGAGACTTGATCTTAGGCGGAGTAAATATACCATATGAGAAAGGATTATTAGGACACTCAGATGCTGATGTTCTGCTGCATGCGATCACAGATGCGATCCTTGGGGCAGCAGCATTAGGAGATATCGGAAAGCATTTTCCAGACACAGACCCTGCATATCATAATGCAGACAGCATGAAGTTGTTAGCAGAAGTTGTAAGATTGATCGAGGAAAAAGGATACGAGATTGGGAATGTGGATGCGACAGTCATTGCACAGAGACCAAAGTTATTAAATTATATTCCAACAATGAAAGAAAATATCAGTAAGACTCTCAAAGTAGATCCAGATCAGGTGAATGTCAAAGCAACGACAGAAGAACATTTAGGATTCACGGGAGAGGGACTCGGGATCAGTGCACAGGCAGTGTGTCTGCTTAATGAAACAAAATAAGAATAAAGGAAATAGCATGGAGATCGTTTATCAGAAAAACAAAGACAAACAGCCAGTATATGACATGTATCAGGAGATTTTTGAAGATCCAGAGCCGTTTGCGCAATATTATTTTGAAGAGATATATGCAACGAATCAAGTGATACTGGCAGAAGAAGACAACAAGATCTTAGGAATGATCCATTTAAATCCATACCACATAAGAGCAGGAAAGAAGACATATACATTAAATTATATTGTAGCAGTTGCGGTGTGGAAGGAATATAGAAGAAGAGGCATCATGGCAGAGATGCTTAAGAAGTGTTTCAATGATATGCATGAGCAGCAACAGCCATTTACGTATCTGATGCCTGCGAATAAAGCATATTATGAACCATTCCAGTTTCGATTTGTGATGGACTGGGAAGAAACAATGATCGATGATCATAACATTTTATATACAGATGATACAACGGATAGAAATCATAAGATCGTTCATATAATGGTAGAAGATTATCAGACGATCCAGAATTTTTTAGAGCGGTTTATGGAACAATACAAGATATATACAGTTCCGGATGAACCATACCTGAGACGACTGGAAAAAGAAAGCCAGAGTGGAGATGGAAGCCTCTTAGCTTATTATGAAGACGATCTGTTACAAGGCGTATTTGCAGAAAGTTTTGAAGAAGATGAAGTATATATCCGATGGGCGTATTCTTTAGAGCCAGAACATATGCTTAACCAGATCAAACAACGACACCAAGGTAAGAAGATTTATATCACAGAAGGGAATTTATTCAAGGGAAATTCAACAGGAAAGGATTTTATACAAAGCAAAAAAGTACCAAAGATCATGGCAAGGATCACGAACCTTACTGCTTGGGGAGATATCTTGCAAGGAAAGAACGATTTTACATTCAGGATATTGGTGAAAGATCCATATATCAAGGATCAGAATGGAGTATTCCAGTTTCAATGTCTGAATCATAAGATATCCATTCAACGTGCAGACATACCACAAGATGAGACATTAGACATACACACAACGGAGGCACAGGGATGGGAAGATGAAATTTCAATCGACGAGCTGACACAGGTGTTTTTTGACTACGATGCAGGACAGATATTAAAAGAGCATGAGTATCTAAAAGATATCGTGCCGGCTGGCCCAATCTATATTTCAGAGGAGGTATAAGCCATGAAGTTAATGTTTATCGGAGCGGATCATGAAGTGACCGGAAGTTGCCATTATGTGGAAGCTTGCGGCAAAAGATTTATTGTTGACTATGGAATGGAACAAGGGTTAAATGTATACGAGAATGTTGATCTTCCAGTGAATGCAGGGAATCTTGATTTTATCCTGCTGACACATGCACATATCGATCATTCAGGGCTGATCCCGCTGTTGTATGCCAAAGGATTCAGAGGAAAGATTTATGCGACAAGAGCAACAACCGATCTATGTGAGATCATGTTGCAAGACAGTGCACACATTCAGGAATTTGAAGCAGAATGGAAGAACAGGAAAGCAAGGCGATCTGGAAAACCAGAAGTTGTACCGATCTATACGATGGATGATGCGATCAATGTCATGCAGTATTTCGTGCCATGCCCATATGGCAGACAGATTGAAGTTGCTGACGGCATTACGGTCAAATTTACAGATATCGGACATCTGTTAGGATCTTCCAGCATTGAAGTATGGTTAAGGGAAGTAGATGTGGAAAAGAAACTGGTATTCTCTGGAGATATCGGAAACTTTAACCAGCCATTGATCAAAGATCCGAGCTATACGAGAGAAGCAGATTATGTTATTATGGAATCTACGTATGGTGACCGTTATCATGGAAAACATCAGGATTATGTGACAGAATTGACCGATGTGATCCAGAGGACCTTTGATCGAGGCGGGAATGTCGTGATTCCATCCTTTGCAGTTGGAAGAACACAGGAGTTGTTATATTATATCCGTCAGATCAAGGCAGAAGATAGGATCAAGAATCACGGAGATTTCAAAGTTGTTGTAGACAGCCCATTGGCAGTGGAAGCAACGAAGATTTTTAATATGAATATTGATGAAACATATGATGAGGAAGCTATGGAATTAGTGAAACAAGGAATTAATCCGATCACATTTTCCAATCTTCATTTATCCATTACGACAGAAGAATCAAAGGAGATCAACTTTGAAACAGAACCGATGGTGATCATTTCAGCATCCGGAATGTGTGAAGCTGGACGAATCAGACACCATTTAAAACATAACCTGTGGAGATCAGAGAATACGATCATATTTGTAGGATATCAGGCATATGGAACTCTGGGGAGATCACTGATCGAAGGAGCCAAAGAAGTGAAACTGTTTGGTGAGGCAATCAAAGTGGCAGCAGATATCGTACAATTAGAAGGTTTAAGCGGACATGCAGACAAGAACGGGTTATTAAAATGGGTCAATAGTTTCGAGAAGAAACCAGAAGAAGTATTTGTAGTTCATGGAGAAGATGCGGTCTGTGAAGCATTTACATCATGCTTAAAAGATGAATACAAATTCAAAGCCAGAGCACCATACAGCGGAGATGTGTTTGACCTTATTACAGGCGAATGGACTGAATGGGGATCAAGAGAACGCATCCAGAAGAAACCAAAACAGAGCAGTGCTTATATCAGACTTCTTACAGCCAGCGAGCGTTTGAAATCTGTAATTGAGCACAATGAGGGTGGAACGAACAAAGACCTGGGCAAATTTGCTGACCAGATCATCGCCCTTTGTGACAAGTGGGAAAGGTAACAATGCAAGAGACAAAACGTAAAATAGAAGATGCAGTGCGTATAAATAAATATTTAAGTCAGGCAGGAATCTGCTCCAGAAGACAGGCGGATACTTATGTCGAGGAAGGCAGAGTCGAAGTCGATGGAGAAGTTGCAGTAAGCGGAACCAAAGTACTTCCGGGGCAGAGCGTGACATTTGATGGAAAGCCGGTAAAGATTCAGGAAGATCTGATCTTTCTGGCTTTTCATAAGCCAAGAGGAATTGTATGCACAGCAAGCAAAGAAGAGAAAGATAATATTATCGACTATATTAACTATCCAACAAGGATCTATCCTGTAGGACGATTAGATAAGGATTCTCAAGGATTGATCCTGCTTACCAATGATGGTGAAGCAGCCAATCAGATCATGAAAGCAAGAAATTATCATGAAAAAGAATACGAAGTAACAGTGAATAAACGAATTACGAATGAATTCATTCATGATATGAGGAATCCAGTACCATTAGATGAGATTAATGCAGTAACAAGAAGATGCAAAGTTATAAAAGAAGGACCAAACGAGTTCAGGATCATCTTGACACAGGGATTAAACCGGCAGATCCGAAGAATGTGTGAACACTTTGGATACCGTGTGACAAAACTTAAGAGAGTCCGTGTTATGAACATTAAACTCGGCGATCTGAAAGAAGGAAGATATCGAAAATTAACTCCGGATGAATTACGAGAGTTAAAGAAGGAGCTAAAAAGTGAATGATTTAGACAGAATGAAAGAACTCATTCATACACTAAATGAAGCAGGGAAAGCTTATTACCAGCAGAATAAAGAAGTTATGAGCAACCTCGAATACGATAAGATGTATGATGAACTTTTAGAACTAGAGAAAAAGACGAACACTGTTTTATCAAACAGCCCAACGATCCATGTAGGGTATGAATTGATGACAGCATTGGAAAAAGAAGCACATCCATCTCCGATGTTATCATTAGACAAGACAAAGGAGCCAGATCAGCTGGCAGCATGGCTGAACGGCCAGGAAGGAATCCTGTCATGGAAACTCGATGGTTTAACGATCGTTCTGACCTATGAACATGGAGAACTCATCAAAGCCGTGACCCGTGGAAATGGGGAAGTCGGAGAAGTTGTAACAAACAACGCAAGGGTTTTTGAAAATGTTCCAAGACACATTGCATATCAGGGAACATTGGTCATTCGTGGAGAAGCAATCATTCCATATTCAGATTTCTATAAGATGAACGAAGAAATCGAAGATGTTGACAGTCAGTATAAGAACCCAAGAAACTTATGCAGTGGTTCCGTCAGACAGTTAAACAATGAGATCACAGCCAAACGCCACGTTCATTTCTATGCGTTCAGTGTCAGTGATGTTGAAGGTATGGATTTTGATAATTCCTTCGAGAAGAAATTAGACTGGGCAGCAAGTCTTGGATTTGATGTGGTAGAACATATCAGAGTCACAGAAGATACGATCCGAGATGAGATTGAGGAATTCTCAAAGAAGATCGAACAATTTGATCTGCCATCAGATGGACTGGTATTAGTCTATGATGATCTTGCATATGGAAAAAGTCTTGGAAGAACAGCCAAATTCCCAAGAGATTCCATCGCATTTAAATGGGCAGATGAGACAGCGGAGACAACATTAACTGAGATTGAATGGAGCCCATCAAGAACTGGACTGATCAATCCAGTGGCAATTTTTGAACCAGTAGAATTAGAAGGAACGACTGTCAGCAGAGCCAGTCTCCACAACATTAGTGTGATGGAAGAATTGCAGTTAGGAATCGGCGATGAGGTCGTTGTATACAAAGCTAATATGATCATTCCACAGCTTGCAGAGAATAAAACAAAGAGCGGCAATATAGAGATTCCGCATACTTGTCCTGCATGCGGTGGTGAGACAAAGATCGAAGATGAAAATGGAATCAGAACCCTAGTCTGCACCAACGAATTTTGCAGTGCAAAGAAGATCAAATCATTCTCGCATTTTGTATCAAGAGATGCAATGAATGTTGATGGACTATCCGAAGCAACATTACAGAAGATGATCGATGTTGGACTATTAAATGAAATTTATGACCTCTTCACTTTAAAAGATCACAAAGAAGAGATTCTGGAATTAGAAGGATTTGGAGAAAAATCCTACCAAAATCTGATCAATGCGATCAATGATTCCAAACAGCCTGCATTGGCAAACTTTATTTATAGTCTGGGAATTCCGAATGTAGGACTTTCCAATGCAAAATTGATCTGCAAACATTTTAAAGAAGATTTCAATGCGATCAGAGAAGCCGATGCAGAGGATTTTATTGCGATCGATCAGATTGGACCGATGATCGCAGAAGCTATGGTATCATATTTTCATACACCACATAATCAGAAGATCTTAGAACAACTGTTACAATATGTGCAGTTTGAGAAGAAAGAAGAAAGTAAGACAGAACAGATCTTAGAAGGAAAAACATTTGTTGTGACAGGATCACTTGATCATTTCGATAACAGAAAACAACTAAAGGAAGAGATTGAACAGATGGGAGGCAAGGTCACAGGATCAGTGTCAAAGAAAACAGACTATCTGATCAACAATGATAAAATGTCGCAGTCATCAAAGAATAAGAAAGCGATGGAATTAAACATTCCAATACTGAGCGAAGAAGATTTCCTTAATCTGATCGGACGATGATAAATATAGATTGCATAAAAAATGCAAGAGTTTTATAATAAATATCTGACAGGAAAAATGCTGTCAGCTTAAAAAGCAATCGAAAAAAGAGAGAAGGAGATTTGATAAAATGCCAATTCGAATAGATAACGATCTGCCGGCGAAGGCAGTCTTAGAAGAAGAGAATGTATTTGTGATGGATAAAGAAAGGGCATGTACACAGGATATCAGGCCTTTAAAGATTGCAATTTTAAATCTGATGCCAAACAAATTAGACACAGAACTTCATTTGCTGAGAAGTTTATCAAATACACCATTACAGTTAGATATTACATTTTTACAGACAGAATCTTATGTTCCGACTCATGTATCAGAGTCACACATGGAGAAATTTTATAATTATTTCTCAGAGATCAAAGACAAACGTTTTGACGGACTGATCATTACAGGAGCACCAGTAGAGTTAAAAGAATTTGAAGAGGTTGATTACTGGGATGAAGTTGTTGAGATCATGGAATGGTCCAAAACACATGTTACATCAACTTTGCATATCTGCTGGGCAGCACAAGCAGGACTTTATTATCACTATGGAATCAAGAAACATATCTTGAATAAGAAGATTTCAGGTGTTTATGAACACCATCCATTACATAATAAACTTCCTATTATTCGAGGATTTGATGATAAGTTCTACGTGCCACACTCTAGAAATACAGGAGTTGACGGAGAAGCCATCCGCAAGAATAAAGAATTAACGATCGTAGCAGAATCAGATGAGACAGGACCATACATTATTTTGAATTCCACAGGAAGTCAGGTATTTGTCACAGGACATCCAGAATATGATGTGATGTCACTGCATTATGAATATGTAAGGGATGTAAAACGAGGACTGAATCCAGATATACCAAAGAATTATTACAAAGATGATGATCCAACGAAGAAACCAGTGAAGTCATGGAGATGTCATGCAAATGCTATGTATTATAACTGGCTGAATTATTATGTATATCAGGTGACACCATACGATCTGGAAAAAGACAAATAAAACAAAGGTTGCTGTACAAAGTATGGCAGCCTTTTTGAAATAATGATACAGCATGTAGATGGAGAAAAGAAAGGAAAACAAATGATCAAACTAATCGCAACAGACATTGATGGAACATTAGTGGCAGATGGGACACTGGATCTGAATCCGGAATATTATGACGTGATCAAAGAACTGAAACGAAGAGGAACGATCGTGTTAGCGGCAAGCGGCCGTCAGAGAGCAAGTATCGAGAAAGTATTCACGCCAGTACTTGATGATATCAGTTTTATTTCAGAAAATGGAACTTGTATTCATTCCAAAGATTATCAATATGTAGATGTGATCGACCCAGAAATCGTAAGAACTTATATTGAAGAAGCAAGACAGTTCCCAGGATGTGAGATTGCGATCAATAAAGATAACATGACATATATGGAGAATATCGGGATTTACCAGCATCTGGTCGGAGACTATGGCTACAGAGGTGATCTTGTAGATGATGTTTTAGGGAATCCAGAAGGTGTATGTAAGATGAGTATTTTTCATCACAATTGCGCCGAAGATGTAGTTGGGGATGAGTTCATCAAACGATGGGGCAAGAAGATGAATGTTGTAGTATCCGGAAAATGCTGGGTTGATTGCGCCAACAAAGGTGCGAACAAAGGAAGTGCCTTAAGACATTTTCAGGAAGAATACGGAATCACACCAGATGAAACACTGGCATTTGGAGATAATTTAAATGATATCGAGATGTTAAAACGTGCAAGTCACAGTTTTGCAGTGGAGAATGCCAGAGATGAAGTAAAAGAAGCAGCGAATTTTGTAGCACCATCTTACAAAGAAGATGGAGTACTTCAGGTATTGAAAGCAGTACTGAGTGGTGAATTATGCTAACAGAAGAAATGACCATGACTTATGAAGAGTCTGTAAAATATTTATACAAAATCGCAGGATTCGCCACAAAATCTTCTCTCGAAGATATAAAATACTTTTTAGAACGATTGGGAAATCCTCAAAAAGAGCTGCATATGATCCATGTAGCAGGGACGAATGGAAAAGGATCCGTCTGTGCATTTTTAGAAGCACTCCTTACCCAGCATGGAAAGAAGACAGCTTCCTTTACCTCGCCACATGTTGTGAAGATCAATGAACGAATCAAGCTGTGTGCGAAAGAGATCAGTGATGAACGATTTGCATCAGCTGCGGTGAAGGTAAGACATGCCATTGAAACTGGAATAACAGAAGGAAAGAACAGCCCATCATTTTTTGAGGCAGTATTTCTGATGGCGATGGTGATCTTTCAGGAAGAACAACCAGATATCTGTATGATCGAGACAGGAATGGGTGGAAGATATGATGCTACCAATGTTATCTGTCCGAAGGTCAGTGTGATTACTTCAATCAGCGAAGATCATATGGAATTTCTGGGACAAACATTGGAAGAGATCGCAACACACAAAGCAGGGATCATTAAGCCAGGAATTCCAGTTGTGACAATAGAACAGGAACCCAAGGTAAAAGAAATCCTTTCTGAAGAAGCAAGGCAGAAAAAATCACGAATTTATGACATTTCTGAAGATAATCTTAATTTTAAAGAAAAAGCAGGAAAATATATTGATTTTTTAAATGCCAATGCGTATGATAAGGAAAGAGATGTGCGGACCAACATTGCAGGAGAATTTCAGAAGTCCAATCTTGCAGCAGCATTGCAGACAGCAGAACTTATCTGTGGACGACTCGATGAAGATAAGATCTATGAAGCACTGAGCCAGATCAGGATCAGCGGAAGGATGGAAGAGATCGCACCAGGGATCATTGTGGATGTATCGCACAATATCCAAGGAATGCAAGGCTTTGTACAGACTGTGGAGGCAAACTACCATGGAATGAAGAAGCGGATCTTATTTGCAGCATCTCATCAGAATGAAGAAGAATACATGAAGAACATTCTGAAGACGATTCCAGAGATTGAAGCCTTTTATACAGTGGGGATTCATAAGAGAAGAATCGATGAAGCAGAATTTCAGGATGCTTTTCGTAAGATGATAGACAGGAATCAGGAAACAACGGTATGCTTTGTTGTCGGATCTTTTTATCTGGCAGGCATGGCCAAAGAGTTTATAAATCAGGAGGAAGAGAATGTTAGACTTTAACGAAGAATTAGCCAAGTTTCAACCATGTGCAGATTTGGAAGAAGCGGAAGAGAATATATATGGGAAAGAATTAGAAGAGATCAAGAAGAATAAGACAGAATTATATAAAGCCAACCAGATGATCAAGAAATATAATCAGGCATTAAACTACGCCAAGCAAGGGAATGATGACCTTGCGATGTTACAGTTAAAGAATGTTGTGGCAGCTATTCCTAATTTTGTAGATGCATATCTTTTAATGGCATTATTATCCATCAAGGGAGAGAATTATGATAATGCAAGAACATTCCTTGATACAATCTTAAAGATCGATCCAAACAACGAATCAGCAGTGGAATATGGCAAAGAATTTGAGACAAAAGTAGTCGAAGAAGAGCCACAGACAACTGAGCCAGAGAAGAAAGATAAGAAGAAAAAAGAGAAGAAAAAAGTTGTGAGCCAGCCAGAAGAACCAAAGAAAAAGAAGAATCCATTTAATATTTCTTCAATTCAGGAAAACGAAGCTGGAAAGAGCCCGATGTTTTACATGGTAACAGGAATTGTGATCGGTGTGATCGTGGCAGCAGTTTTGATCTATCCAACAGTACGTGCAAGCTTCAGTCATAAGAACTCTACACAGGTAGAAGATTATAAAGAACAGATCCTTGCCAAAGACACACAATTGAAAGCAAGCGAGAAGAAAGTTAAAGAAGCAAAGGCAGCACAGAAGAAAGCAGAAGATGAATTAGACGAGTACATTGGAACAAGCAAGAAAGACGGTGTCTATGATCTGCTGTTAAGTGCCTTACAGAAATACAGCGATCGTGATTATACAGGATCTGCAGATGCGTTATTAGATATCGACAGTAAGAAACTAACAACAAAGAATATGAAAGCAATCTATAAAGATCTGACAGCAAAGGTATATCCAAGTGCAGGAACTGGATTATACAGCAAAGGAAAGAATGCATACTGGGCAAAAGACTACAAGACAGCGATCTCTTATTTAAAGAAAGCGATCAAAGTCAGCGATACAAATCGTTATGCATATGATTATCTTGCCAAAGCTTATGAAGGTGCTTCCGATCAGAAGAATGCGAAGAAGACATATCAGACGATCATCGAAAAGTTCCCAGGAACATCTCAGGCGATCAATGCGAAGAGTCGAATTGATGCAATGGGTAAAAAGAGTGCCAAAAGTTTATAATTAATATTACACAGAATACAAGTTTACAAACAAAAGATAAAGGAAGAAGAACAAGCGAAAGTTTGAACTTCTTTCTTTTTTATTTCTATCAGGAAATTCAAGATGATCTTGGAAAGGAACGTATCACAGCAAAGAGCAGGAAGGAGCGATCAGAATATGGCAACAGAATACAAGATAGAAAACAGGGTTTTATATATTTATCTGGATGGTGATCTAGATCATCACTTAGCGAAGAAAGTAAAACATAAATGCGATATCATTTTAAAATCATATCCGATCAAAGATATTGAGTTTGATTTTAAAAATTCAGGATTTATCGATAGTTCAGGGATTGGAGTGATCTTAGGAAGATATCGTCAGGTACAGGCGATGGGAGGAACGGTGAAAGTCAGCAATATGAGTGCATCAGTAAGAAAGATCATTCATATGGCAGGATTGCATCAACTGATAGAAGAAATATAGAGAAATGGGAGGATAAGAAATGTTGCATTTAGAATTTAACAGTGACTCAGAAAATGAAGGAATCGCAAGAATTGTGACGGCTGCTTATATCATGAAATTTGATCCGGATATGGAAGAAATGGATGATATCAAGACCGCAGTGTCAGAAGCAGTGACAAACTGTATTGTACATGCGTATCACAACCCAGATGGAAAGATCAGCATGGATCTTTCCGATCAGAATGGAATCCTGCGAATAGAGATTAAAGATCAGGGTATCGGAATTCCAGATGTCAAGAAAGCGATGGAACCGATGTTTACAACAAAACCAGAAGAAGAAAGGACTGGAATGGGATTTTCTTTTATGGAAGCATTTATGGATCAAGTAGAAGTTATTTCAAAACAAGGAGAAGGAACGACAGTGATCATGACAAAGAAAATAGGAGATCAAGACAAGCTGAATGGATAAGACGAGGGAACTGTTACGGCTTACCAAAGAAGGAAACGAAGCAGCACGAGAGCAGATCATTCTTAATAATGTTGGATTGATCTGGAGTGTTGTGAGACGATTTACAAACAGAGGATATGAGTCTGAGGATCTGTTTCAGATCGGAAGTATTGGACTTATGAAAGCCGTGGACAAGTTTGACCTGTCTTATGACGTGAAATTTTCGACTTATGCAGTACCGATGATCACAGGAGAGATTCGTAGATTCCTAAGAGATGATGGTATGATCAAAGTCAGCAGATCTTTAAAAGAAAATGTATACAAGATCATGAAAGCAAGAGAAAAGTTTTGCCAGCAGTATCAAAGGGAAGCAACGATCGAAGAAATCAGTGAGATTACGAAGATCACAAGAGAAGAGATCGTAACATCCTTAGAGGCAAGCAATGAAGTAGAATCCATTCATCAGAGTGCATATCAGAAGGATGGCAGTGAGATTTCTCTGCTGGATAAGTTATCAAAAGGAGAAAATGAATCTGAGAAAGTGGTAGATCATGTTCTGTTAAAGGAAGCCATGAAACATTTGGAACAGAAAGAACAGCAAATGATCTATTACCGATATTTTGAAGGAAAAACTCAACAAGAAATTGCGAAGATCTTTCATATTTCACAGGTACAGGTTTCAAGAATACAAAAAAAGATCTTAAAAAAACTAAGAAGACAAATGATTGGAAATATCTGAAAAACTATGCTAGAATAAAGAAAACACAAATCTGGATCGATCGTTAAAGGATAATTCATCCATTTTTCCCAGGTAAAAGGAGCAAGATAGAATGACATATGAAAAAAAGTCGGTAATTGAATTACGTGAAATTGCCAAAGAAAGAAAAATAAAAGGCATTTCGACCTTAAAGAAACAAGAATTGATCAAAGTATTAGAAAACTATGATCAGGAACAATCAAAACAAAAGGAAGAACCGCAGATACAACGTGAACCAAAACAATCTTATTCAGAGCATCAAGAAAGAAAACATCATCAGAAAGAATTCCCAAAGAATATAAAGAGTCTGGACAGCGGAGAAAAAGCACATGGGATTCTGGAAGTTATGCCAGACGGGTATGGTTTCATCCGATGTGAAAACTATCTTCCAGGGGAGAATGATATCTATGTATCTCCGGCTCAGATCCGCAAATTCAATTTAAAAACAGGAGACATCTTAACAGGAGCGATCCGTATCAAAACCCAAAGTGAGAAATTCAGTGCCTTATTATTCGTAGAATCTGTCAATGGATATAAGCCAGAAATGGCAGCGAGAAGACAGCATTTTGAAGATCTGACACCAATCTTCCCTAACGAAAGATTAGGAATGGAAACAGAGAGATCATCCATACCAATGCGAATGGTTGACCTGCTATCACCCGTTGGAAAAGGGCAGCGAGGAATGATCGTATCTCCTCCCAAGACAGGAAAGACAACACTGTTAAAACAAATGGCACAAAGTATCAGTCAGAATTATAAAGATATCAAATTAATCGTATTATTGATCGATGAACGACCAGAAGAGGTCACAGATTTTAAAGAATCTATCGAAGGAAAGAACGTTGAAGTTATTTATTCCACATTTGATGAATTACCAGAACACCACAAGAGAGTGTCAGAGATGGTATTAGAACGTGCAAAACGTCTCGTAGAACATAAAGAAGATGTCGTAATTTTATTAGATAGTATCACAAGACTTGCAAGAGCTTACAACCTTACAGTACCGCCAAGCGGAAGAACATTAACTGGTGGACTTGATCCAGCCGCTCTCTATATGCCGAAGAAATTTTTCGGTGCAGCCAGAAATATGAGAGAAGGCGGAAGTCTTACCATCCTTGCCACAGCACTCGTAGAAACAGGAAGCAAGATGGACGACGTGATCTTTGAAGAATTCAAGGGAACAGGTAATATGGAATTAGTCTTAAACCGTCGTCTGGCAGAAAAAAGAATCTTCCCAGCGGTTGATATTGCTAAATCAGGAACAAGAAGAGAAGAGCTGTTGCTTACCAAAGATGAAAGAGAAGTTGTCATAGCACTTCACAAAGAATTATCCGGAAACCGTTCGGAAGAATTTATGGAACAGATGTTAGATTTATTTAAACGAACCCAAAACAACAAAGAATTTGTAGCACTAACCAAACGATCATTATTAAGAAAATAAAAAAAGTAATTGCAATTTCAAATAAATTGTGATAGAATAAAAAAGCTGTTTATAAAACAAGAAATGACGAAAGTCAAAGTATGTAAATGTTGGCAAAATCCAACAAATTTTTTAGAAGAGGTGAAAGAACATGCGTGAAGGAATCCATCCAAATTATTATCAGGCAAAAGTAGTATGCAACTGTGGTAACGAATTCGTAACAGGATCTACAAAGGAAGATATCCACGTAGAAATCTGCTCAAAATGTCATTCATTCTACACAGGACAGCAGAAAGCTACTCAGGCTCGTGGACGTATTGATAAGTTCAATCGTAAATATGGTGTTAAGTAGAAAAGTAAGAAATCAGGTTGAGGTTATCGAAATCTCAACCTTTTTTTTATGTAACGAGAAACTCAATGTAACGAGAAAAATCTCATAGAAATATAGGAGACAACAATGGCGGTTCGTATAGGCGGGCAGGCAGTGATCGAAGGCGTAATGATGAAGAATATGGATCGTTATGCAGTATCCGTGCGAAAGCCCAATGGCAAGATAGAGACGAAAGTAGAAGAATGCGTAAGCTTCGCAGAGAAACATCCATTATTTCAATTACCAGTTTTTCGAGGAATGGCAAATTTCCTGGAATCTATGGTGATCGGGATGAAGACACTGAATTATTCTGCATCTTTTTACGAAGACGAAGAAGAACAAACAGAGAGCAGGACAGAACAGCTCTTAGAAAAGATTCTTGGAGAGAAAGCAGAGAAGATCATCATGGGAATCGTACTGGTATTTTCACTGGCAATTTCCATCGGATTATTTATGATCCTTCCATACATCGCATCCGAAGCACTCGGAAAGCTGATCAGGAATGAATATGTGATTTTATTTATGGAAGGTATTATCCGAATAGCGATATTTCTTGGATACATTGTGTTGATCTCAAGAATGGAAGACATCAAGAGAGTCTTCATGTATCATGGTGCAGAACATAAAACGATCAACTGTTTAGAAGCAGGTGTTCCTTTAACTCCTGAAAATGTGGATAACTTTTCAAGATTACACAAAAGATGTGGAACAAGTTTTATTTTTATCGTTATGATCATCAGTATGGTATTTTTCTTCTTTATCAGAGTGGATACCATCTGGTTACGAATCGTATTAAGATTATTATTTTTACCATTGGTAGCTGGTGTTTCCTATGAATTTATCCGGCTGGCAGGAAGCAGTGACCACCCGCTTGTTCAGATATTTTCAAAACCAGGACTGGCACTTCAGAGACTGACAACGAAAGAACCAGATCACTCCATGATCGAAGTTGCGATCGCATCGGTGGAAGGTGTCTTCGATTGGAGAGAATATTTAGAAAATCTTCATAAAGGGGAACAAAAAGAAGATGAATAGAAGAGAATGGGTCCTCTATGGACAAAAGGAATTAGAAGAAGCACAGATTGAGAATGCATCCGGTGATGCATGGTATTTATTTTCCGAATGTTTTCATATATCAAGGGAAGACTACCTGTTTGGGATGACCGATGAGATCAATGATAAAGAAGCGGAAGAAAGATATAAGGAACTGATTCAGAAGAGAAAAGAACATGTTCCACTGCAATATATTTTAGGAACACAGGAATTTATGGGATATACATTTAAGGTAACACCAGATGTACTGATCCCAAGAGCAGATACAGAAACAGTATTGGAAGAAGTGCTTGATCAGTTAAAACAGTCAAAGAAACCAGATACGATACTGGATATCTGTACAGGATCTGGCTGTATTGCGATCAGTCTGGCATTGATTTTAAAGCCAGAAGTTTGTGTTGGAACGGATATTAGTGAAAAAGCATTAAAAATTGCAAAAGCTAATGGCGAAAATCTCGCACCTATGGTAAAATTTATTCAAAGTGACCTTTTTGAGAATGTCACAGGAAGCTATGATCTGATCATTTCGAATCCGCCCTATATTACAACGGAAGAATGTGGGAAGCTGATGCCGGAGGTAAAAGACTATGAACCGATGTTAGCACTCGATGGGAAGGAAGATGGACTTTATTTTTATAAGAAGATCATCAAAGAAGCGAAAAACTATTTAAATCCACAAGGAATGCTCGCATTTGAGATCGGATATGATCAGGGAGAAGCAGTGAAGAATTTGATGGAAGCACAGGATTTTGCCTGTGTTGAGATAAAAAAGGACCTGGCAGGATTAGACCGGCTGGTCTTTGGATTTGCAAGAGAAGGAGAATAAGATGTTTGATAAGTTAGAAGGTTTAGTAGATCGTCTGGACACTGTACTGCAGGAATTGAATGATCCAGATGTAGCAGGTAACCAGAATCGTTTCCGTGATCTGATGAAAGAACAAAATGAGCTGACACCGATCGTGGAAAAATACAAAGAATACAAAGCAGAGAAACAGAATATCGAAGATAGTTTGATGCTTTTAGAAGAAGAGTCTGACGAAGAGATGAAAGAACTTGCCAAGGAAGAACTGAATGAATCTAAGGCAAATGTGGAAAGATTAGAAGAAGAGTTAAAGATTCTCTTAATTCCAAAGGATCCAATGGATGACAAGAATATCATCGTTGAGATGCGTGCCGGTGCCGGTGGAGATGAAGCTGGGTTATTCGTCGCTGACGTTGCACGTATGTATCGAAATTATGCAGAAAGCAAACGTTGGAAAGTAAATACATTAAGTTTTAATGAGAGTGGAATCGGTGGATTTAAAGAACTTGTATTCATGGTATCTGGACAGGGTGCATACTCAAGATTCAAGTACGAAAGCGGTGTACACCGTGTACAGAGAATCCCTGCAACAGAGTCTGGAGGAAGAATCCATACATCTACAATTACGGTAGCGATCATGCCAGAAGTGGAAGATGTGGAAGTAGAGATCGATATGAATGATTGTAAGTTTGATGTATTCCGTGCATCAGGAAATGGTGGACAGTGTGTCAATACAACAGACTCTGCGGTACGTTTAACACATATTCCAACAGGAATCGTTGTATCATGCCAGGATGAAAAATCCCAGTTAAAGAATAAGGACAAAGCGTTAAAGGTATTACGTTCCCGTCTGTATGAATTAGAACAGCAGAAAGCACATGATGAAGAAGCAGCAAAGAGAAAGAGCCAGATCGGTACAGGAGACCGTTCTGAAAAGATCAGAACATACAATTATCCACAGGGTCGTGTTACAGATCACAGAATCAAGCTGACACTTCACAAATTAGATTCTATCATGAACGGTGATTTAGATGAATTGATCGACAGCTTAACAGCAGCAGATCAGGCAGCAAAATTAAGTAACATGGAAGAAGAATAATACAAAGAGATTTATAAGGGGTCAGGTGATCAAACCTGGCCCCTGCATATATTTAATTGAGGTATACAAAATGAAAGATGGATTTATCAAAGTTGCAGCCGCAACACCAAAGATCAAAGTGGCAGATCCTGCATACAATACAGAAGAAATTTTAAAGATCATCGATGAGACAGAAAAAAATGGAGCAAGTATTCTGGTATTTTCTGAATTAACGATCAGTGGATATACATGTGGTGATCTATTCTTGCAGCAGCCACTTTTAACAGAATGTAAAAATCAGCTTTTAAGAATTGTGAAAGCAACTGAAAATAAGAGTATGTTAGTTGTTGTAGGATGTCCGATCGTTATAAAACAAAAATTATATAACTGTGCGGTTGTGATCAGTGATGGCAGTATTTTAGGAATCGTGCCAAAAACACATTTACCAAACTATTCAGAATTTTATGAATTACGTCATTTTACATCTGGAGAAGGATTAGAAGAAGATCTTTGGTTTGGAGAAGAATTTGGTTATGTAAATGTAGCCGTGAATCAGTTATTCAAATGCAAAGAGATTCCAGAACTTGTGGTAGCATGTGAAATCTGTGAAGATCTCTGGGTACCACTTCCACCAAGCACATATCACGCAATGGCAGGAGCAACGGTGATCTGTAATCCATCTGCAAGTGTAGAGACAACAACAAAAGAATCTTATCGAAGAAGCCTTGTATCAAATCAGTCAGCAAGATTGTTAGCGGCTTATATCTATGCTGATGCAGGAGAAGGAGAATCCACACAGGATGTTGTATACAGTGGACACCATCTCATCTGTGAAAATGGTTCAGTTTTAGCAGAAGCAAAACGATTTACAAATGAGATTATCTATGCAGATATCGATGTGCAGAAATTGGCAGCAGAACGAAGAAAGATGACTTCTTTCCCAGGAGGCCAAACAGATGATTATTTTGAACAGGAATTTTCACTAGAAGTCAAAGAAAACAAGATCACAAGAACATTCCCGAAAGCACCATTTGTACCAGATAATCAAGATGAAAGAGATAAACGATGCGATGAAATCTTATCTTTACAGTCTATGGGACTTAAGAAACGTCTGGAACACACAAACTGCAAACATGCAGTCGTAGGAATTTCAGGTGGATTGGATTCTACATTAGCAGTCTTAGTTACAGCAAGAGCTTTCGATTTGTTAGATATTCCAAGAGAAAATCTGATCTGTGTGACAATGCCATGCTTTGGAACAACAGACAGAACTTACCAGAATGCCGTATCCCTGATCAAAGAATTAGGAGCGACACTCAAAGAAGTAAGAATCGAAAAAGCAGTCCGCCAGCATTTTGCAGATATCGGACATGATGAAAATAACCATGATGTAACTTACGAAAACTCTCAGGCAAGAGAAAGAACCCAGATTCTGATGGACATGGCAAACCAGTACAATGGTATGGTCATCGGAACAGGAGATATGTCAGAACTGGCACTCGGATGGGCAACATACAACGGGGATCATATGTCTATGTATGCAGTAAACTGCTCCGTACCAAAGACATTAGTTCGTTACCTTGTACTTTACTATGCAGAGACAACAGAGAATAAGAAATTATCAGAAGTACTGATGGATGTCCTAGACACACCAGTCAGCCCAGAATTATTGCCACCAGTTGATGGAGTCATCTCACAGAAGACAGAAGACTTAGTCGGACCATACGAACTGCACGATTTCTTCTTATATTATATGTTACGATTTGGATTCCCAAAAGCTAAACTATACCGCATGGCAAAATTAACATTTGACGGTGTATATGATGATGAAACGATCAAGAAATGGCTGGATAAATTTTACTGGAGATTCTTCAGCCAGCAGTTTAAACGTTCATGTCTGCCAGACGGACCTAAGGTAGGTAGTGTGGCGGTATCACCTCGTGGAGATCTACGAATGCCTAGTGATGCTAGTCCAACGGCTTGGTTGTAGAGAAATAAAAGCTATCTGGAAACGCGCTCTCGCTCGATTCGCACATAGCGGACACTTAATGAGCAGCGATGATTTTATGTTAACTGAGGAGTAAACGAATATGAACCAACAATCAAAAAAAAATCTAACCAATAGGATTGTCGCTTTAGCAGGAATCACAGTTTTTGCTTTTTTTATTGGAATTTATGTCTGTGTATTTTCAAACTATTTGACAAAGTATAACACAAGAAAAAAATTATTCGGTGCAACTTATATGACGATGAATAATGAATTCTATAAGATAGTTAATAACCAGATTCGGATGCAGGTTGAGAAGAATGGGGACCAGATGATCACATTAGATCCAGCACTCGATCAGAAGAAGCAGAATGAACAGATTAAACAGTTGGTCAAACGAAAAGTAGATGCGATTTTTCTAAATCCAGTAGACTGGAAAGCAGTAGAACCAGGACTTGTAGCAGCAAAGAAAGCGAAGATTCCTGTGATCGTTATCGACTCACAGGTTTACAGAAATGATCTCGTCGCAATGACGATCGTGTCAGACAACTACAAGGCAGGCGTTTTATGTGCCAAGGAAATGATGAAGCAAAAAGATCAGGCGAATATCATCTTGTTAACACATAATGCAGCAAAATCTGCGGTAGATCGTATCAATGGATTTTTAGATACGATCAAGAACAATAAAAACTATAAGATCCTTGCATCTGCAGATACCCAAGGACAGATTGAACGTGCACTTCCTAAGGTAGATAAGATTATCGAAGAATACCAGAACATAGATATTGTCATGGGATTAAATGACCCAGCGGCGATGGGAGCTTTGGCGGCTCTTGACAGCAAGGGTGCAAGAGAAGGGGTTCTTGTATACGGAATCGATGGTTCGCCAGAAGGGAAAAAGCTGATCAAAGAAGGTATGATGACAGGAACAGCGGCACAGTCTCCCAAACAGATGGCAGACACAGCGGTCAATGCGGCATACCAGATTCTGCAAGGGGAGAAAGTAGCGAAGAAAAAGATCATCTCTGTTCAAATGATAACAAAAAAAAATGTAGAGCAGATTGACATTAGCCGTTGGCAGTAAAGAGGGACTGATATGGATCGAAAAAATCAAAATTTATATTATATTAAGATTCTGATGGGAGTCATAAATTTTATCATTTTATCCTTTCTTTCTGCGGTTTTCATTTTGACATTAAATAAGATCAATCGTGATTTTGGAGCAAGGAATTTTTTAGAGAATATCACATATCTCCCAAACGAACCAGTGATGTCAACAGTATTGATATTCATCGCTTTCTTTTTATTACTATGTATTATAGAAATCAGAAGAAAACAAAGAAAAAAGCAAAAAGTAGCTGTTATTTTATATGTAGCAGAGATCGTAATATGTTTGATCATTATTAAGTTTGTTTATGTAAATTATAACGGAATTATTCTTCTGGTTATTGCAGATATTGTAACAGATATCAAAGATAAACATACCAGAGGGATTTTCTTTGTGATCATGGGAATGATGTATTTATTCTCAGATTATGATATTATTTCGATATTTACAAATATGATATCATTTCAACAATTTTTGAATGTATATCCAGCAGAAATCAGTATGATGATCCAAGGAACAAGAAATATACTAGTTGCATTGAATGCGATCGCGTTTATTGCATACATGATCATTTTGATGAGAAATCAGATGAAAGAGAATGCAAGGATCGGTTTGTTAAATCTTCAACTTCAGACAGCTAATATACGCTTAAAAGAAATGAATGAACAATTAAAGGACTACTCTGAGATGACAGAGAAGATGGCAGAGACAAGAGAACGAAATCGAATTGCCAGAGAGATCCATGACACATTGGGGCATACGATGACTGGATTATCAGCAGGAATTGACGCATGTATCGCGATGATCGATTTTTCTGTAGATGCAACAAAAGAACAATTAAACAAAATATCACAGGTTGCAAGGCAAGGAATTAAAGATATTCGAAGATCGGTCAATAAATTAAGACCAGATGCTTTAGAGCATAGTGGATTGCAAGAAGCTTTAGAAAAGATGATCAATGAGACCATGCAGGTATCGGATGTCAAGATTAATTATGATTGTCAGGTAGAAGTCCTGAAATTTAATCAAGACGAAGAAGATATGATCTATCGTGTAGTACAGGAAAGTATCACGAATGCAATCCGGCATGGAAAAGCAAAGCAGATCGATGTAAACTTATGGAAGGAAGATAAGTGGCTTAATCTAGAGATTAAAGACAATGGAATCGGATGCGAAGAGATCCATACAGGATTTGGGCTGATCCATATCGAAGAGAGAATTAAAATGTTAAAAGGAACCGTAGAATATGATGGAAGTGATGGATTTAAAGTCACAGCCAGAATACCGATCAGATGGGGTGAGAAACTATGATTAAAGTAATGATAGCAGATGATCAGGAACTGATCAGACAGAGTTTACAGATTGTACTTGAGATGAAAGAAGGAATCGAAGTTACGGCAAGCGCCAAAGATGGAAGAGAAGTGATTCAGGAAGTCAGGAAAAACAAGCCGGATGTTATTTTAATGGATGTGCGTATGCCAGAGATGGATGGAGTACAATGCACACAGATCATCAAAGAACAATATCCAGATATAAAGATCATTATTTTAACAACGTTTGATGATGATGAGTATGTATACAATGCATTAAAACATGGAGCAAGCGGTTATCTGTTAAAAGGAATCTCTATGGACGAATTAGAAAAAGCAATCAAGACAGTTCATAGTGGTGGAGCCATGATCAATCCAGAGGTAGCGACAAAAGTGGTTGATTTCTTTTCTGAAATGGCACAAAGTAATTATGATACATCGATTCATGCACAGAATGTAGAAGAGATCACAGAAGCAGAATGGGAGATCATTAAATTAGTCGGAAGAGGGTTGTCGAATAAAGAAATCTCAGCCGAGTTAAGCCTGTCCGAAGGAACAGTACGAAATTATCTCAGCACGATCTTAAATAAACTAGATTTAAGAGATAGAACTCAGCTTGCAATTTGGGAAGTACAATCAGGATCAGCGAAATACGGGAGAAGATAGATGAAACAAAAACTAGAAAAATGGTGGAAACGACTGATTGCAGTTGGATTGGTCATAAGCCTGTTATCTATTGGATTTGTGATTTATCCCAAACAACAAAAAATTGTTTTAACCTTTGGAATGTTTGCAGGAAACCAGTGGGGTGTTCCAGATGATAATTGCTATCAAATGATCGATCAGGTGATCAAAGAATTTGAAAAAGAATATCCAAATATCACAATCAAATACGAAAGTGGTGTGATGAAAGATGATTATTCAGAATGGTTGTCACAAAAGGCACTCAAAGGAAAACTTCCAGATGTTTTTATGGTCTTGCCAGAAGATTTTAGCACATTTTCATCCGTAGGAATGTTAAAGAAATTAGATTCATATGTCCAAGTCGATAAAGCGTTCAAAAAAAGTAACTATTATAAAGGGAGTTACGATGCAGGAACTTATAAGGGAACGCAATACGCCCTGCCATACGAAAGTGTACCAACATTGATGCTCGTCAATAAAACATTGCTAAAAAAAGAACATATTAAAATGCCTGGAAATCACTGGACGTGGAATGATTTTTACACAATCTGTCAAAAAGTAACCAAAGATACCGATGGAGATGGACGATTAGACCAATTTGGTGTGTATGATTATAAATGGAATGATGCCATGTTAAGTAATGGCGGAAACTTATTTAATCAAAGTGGAACAAAATGTAATCTGTCATCTGAACCAATTGAAAATGCGATTCTGTTTACAAAGAAGATTGAAAGAATATCATCATTTCGAAATCTAACCTCAGATGATTTTGACTCAGGAAATATTGCATTCCGTCCCATGACATTTTCAGAATTTCGAACATATAAGCCATATCCATGGAAGATTAACAAATACTTTGATTTTGAATGGGACTGTATCAGACTCCCTTCCGGATCAGATGGAGAAAATAAGACACAGGTAGATAATCTTCTGATGGGAATGAGTAATCGGACGAAACATGGAGATATGGCATGGCAGTTTTTAAAGAAATTATGCTATGAAACGAAGACACAGCAGAAGATCTTTCAGTATCGCCAAGGTATTTCACCATTAAAAGCTGTGACGAATTCAAAACAAGCACAGCAGGTATTAGAAAAAAGCATGGGTGAGAATATGACAGATAAAATGAAATTGTTAGATGAACTCATGAACAATGCCTTGCAGATTCCAAAATTCCGAAGATACAATGAAGCCTACCAAAAGATTGACAGTGAGATGACAAGAATTCTTACAGATGAAGAAGAATTTGATTCCAATATCTTGAAACTAAAACAAGAGATTGATAAGTTTTTAAATCAGTAACAATAAGAAAATCAAAACAAATAAAACACGAATATGACATTTGTCACATAAAAAAGGACATTTGTAAATTGAAAGTCATGACAATTTACAGATGTCCTTTTTTTACATGCTTGGTAGAATAAGTTTGTAAATAAGAGATAGGAATAAGAAAGGAGAAGAGGATGAAATACGTAGTATTAGTCAGCCACGGAACATTTGCACCAGGACTTCACAGTGTACTTAAGATGTTAGCTGGTGGAGAAAGAGAAGACGTGATCAGCGTTGGATTAGAGGACGGAATGAGTGCTGATGAATTTGCAGAGAAATTTAGCAATGCGATCAGCAAGATCACAGAAGACGATGAGATCATTCTTCTTGGTGACATTGTGGGTGGATCACCTCTTACAAATGCAATTGAACAGGTATCAAATAAAGGACTGATCGGTCAGACAGTGATCTTTGGTGGAATGAACCTGGCAATGGCATTGACAGCAACATTAATGAAAGACGGCGTAGACACAGACATGCTAAAAGACAGCTTGATCAATGAGGCAAAAGATGCAGTTAAAGAATTTGTTATGACATCAGCAAACGATGATGAAGAAGACGATATTTAAATTTTAAGGAGGAAAAAAATATGTCAGTTTCATTTTTAAGAATTGATGACCGTATGATCCATGGTCAGACAGTAACACGTTGGTCACTAGAGTATCCATGCGATGGGCTGATCGCAGTGAACGACAAAGCAGCAACAACAGATGCACTTAAGATGGCATACAAGAGTGCCAGCAAAAAGAAAACATTTGTTTGGACATATGAAGCATGGAAAAAGAAAAACCAGAAAGTATTAGACAGCAAAGACAATTACTTCCTGATCACAAAAGATCCAATCCAGATGAAGAAGATCTTAGTGGATGATGGATTTGTTCCAAGTGATGTAAAGAAAGTAATCGTAGGACCATGTAATGACAGACCGGGAGCTGTCAAACTTGGTAATAACCAATCTATTACACAGGAAGAAGCAGAAGCTTTAGAAGCGATCAGCAAAGCTGGTTATGAAATCGAATTCGCACTGATCAAAGAAGCGTCCATCGGAACATGGGACAAATTCAGAGGTCAGTTTGGATTTAACTAAAAAACCAATAGAGAGGAGAAACTATTATGACAATTAGTTGGTTACAAGCAATCATTTTAGGTATTTTTGCCTGCTTATCCAGTATGCCTGGTATGGGAGGTACAACCATTGGTAACTACACATTAGGAAGACCATTAGTTGCAGGTCTTGTCTGTGGTATCGTACTTGGAGATATTCAGGCAGGTGTTTTAGTCGGTGCGGCAATGCAGGTTGTATATATCGCATTGGTTACACCAGGAGGAACTGTATCAGCAGACGTTCGTGCCGTATCTTATATCGGTATTCCACTGGCAATGTTAGCATTAAATTCATACGGATTAGATCCTGCATCAGCAAAAGGTATCTCCATGGCAACATCATTTGGAGCAATGGTAGGAACAATCGGTACAGTATTATTCTATGGAACAGCAACGATCAACCTTGTATGGCAGCACATTGGATGGCAGGCCGTTGAAAAAGGTGAATTCAAGAGATTATACGTTGTAGATATGGTTCTTCCATGGATTTCTCATATCATCTGTAGCTTCTTACCAGCAGTTGTAATGTGTAAATTAGGAGTTCCAGTTGTAGAAGCGATCAAAACAACATTACCAATGGATGGAATTGCAATGAAAACACTGTTTACAGTAGGTAGCTTACTTCCTTGCGTAGGTATTGCGATCTTATTAAAACAGGTAGTAACAAAAGCAGTTGACTTTATACCATTCTTCTTCGGATTTACATTAGCAGCAAGTATGGGATTAAACCTTGTATCAGTAACAGTTGTAGCAGCAATGTTCGCAATTATTTACTACAACATTAAAATGGTAGGAATCAGAGCAAAAGAAGCAGCCTTAGCTTCTGGCGGTTCCTTTGACGATGATGACGAGGAGGATATTTAATATGGCAGAGAAAAAACTATCTAAAAAAGCGTTAAATAAATCATTCCGTAACTGGGCTTATGGAAACTTAACATGTTTCTCTCAGGAACATATGCAGACATTTGGTTATCTGTGTGCAATGCTTCCATTGGTAGAAGAGTTATATGATACAAAAGAAGAACAGAAAGAAGCAATGAATACATACACAGCTTTCTTTAATACAGAACCACAGGTTGGATCTATCATCGTAGGTATCACAGCTGGTCTTGAGGAAGCAAAAGCAAATGGAAATGAAGATATCGATGCAGAAGCGATCAATGGTATCCGTGCCGGTCTTATGGGACCTTTAGCAGGTATTGGTGATTCCTTAGTTGTAGGTACATTAATTCCTATCTTACTTGGTATCGCACTGGGATTATCAACAGGTGGATCTGTCGTAGGACCAATCTTCTATATCGTAGCATGGAATTTGATCATGGCATTTGGAATGAAGTTCTTATACTTCAAAGGATATGAACTGGGTGGAAAAGCCGTAGATATCCTGGTTGGTGAGCAAGCAACCGCGATCCGTGAAGCAATCGTTATGTTAGGAACAATGGTTGTTGGATCTGTAGCAGCAACATGGGTATCAGTAAAAACATCATTCCATCTCGTAAACAGTGCAGGAAAAGAATTCTTAAATCTTCAGAATCAGTTAGACGGAGTATATCCAGGATTTTTAACAGCAGCTTTTGTAATCTTCTGTTGGTGGTTAATGTCAAAGAAAAAAGTATCTCCAGTTGTTACAATGTTGATCTTAGTAGTTGTAGCATTTATCGGAGTTATGATCGGATTCTTTAACCCAGGATTAAAATACTAAGAAAGGAAGTATATTATGACAACACAAACAAGAGCACAGCAGCTAAAAGAAATTGAATTTCAGACACAAATGCTCAATAACCTCAAAAAATGGATTCGCAATCTCATTATTCTATCTTCTATCGGAATCATACTTGCGTATTGGGGACTAGGTGTCCAAAGTAAAATGCCATTTACAGTATTTGGTGTAGTTGGAGTGATCATTACGATCATCAGTGTGATACTTTGTGTTGTCATAGGCCTTGGTATTAAGCGAGGAAGAGCAAACGTAGACAAGATATTACAATTAGTGAAAGCCTAAGCATAGAACTATTGTTTTTTGATTGAAAAAGGACGATTATAGTTAGATCGTCCTTTTTTCTACAAAGAAAGGGAAAAAATATGAGGAAAGTTAGCCCAAGATTAGTAGCAATAATGATGGCAAGTGTAGTCAGTGTCACTTCTATCGCGCCAGTAACAGCATACAATCATGTAACTGTAAATGCAGCACAATTACAGCAGCAGGCGATAGATTGGACATTTACAGGGAATGGAAAAGTAGACAATGATAAGATCCAGTTATCAGGAGCTGGTGATAATATCGGTATCACAAATATCAAAAAAGAAGATAATTATGCGGTCAAAGCAAAACTGGCACAAGGAGAAGAAGACGGAGCTGTCGGTGTGATGATGGGAGCAAAGGAAGCAAAAGATCCAAAGAAAGGTTCTGTAGTAGCCAATGTTACTCCATCTACTGGAGCCGTACGTTTGATCTGTTTCCAAGGAGGACGCAACAACGATCTTCAGAAAGAAAAAGTATTTGATGAATTAAAAAATAAAGATACTTATGATTTTGACATTTCTGTAAAACAACGTCATTTAACAGTTAAGATCAATGGTGTAAAAGTCATCAGTATGGAAATCACAGATACGATTTTTGAAGGAAAGGTTGGTCTTATTTCCTTCAATGAAACAATGACAGCATCTGATTTTTCTGTAGAAGATATCGCGATTCCAAAAGCAACAGCACATTTAACAAATTTACAGGTAACAGGTGGCGACTTAGATAAGAAATATACACAGGATACAAATGATTATGCGATCACAGTGCCTAATACAGTTGATAAATTATCTATCACACCAACTGTAAGTGATAATGGAACAGTGACGATCGGTGAACAAAAAGCAGAAAATGGAAAAGCAACAGAAGTATCATTAAAGATTGGATCTCAGGAAATTCCTATCACAGTGACAAGTACAAATGGTGCAGTAGAAACTACAACATTACATGTATTAAGAAATGTAGATGGTTCAGCATATACAGTTCCAACCAGACCACAATATCATTTTTCACAGGCAATGGGATGGAGCAATGACCCAAACGGAATGCTTTATTATAAGGGAGAATGGCATTTATTCTTCCAGTATAATCAGGCAAGAACGACATGGGGAGAGTTAGAATGGGGACATGCAGTTTCTAAAGATCTGATCCACTGGGAAGAATTGCCAAGACCATTAAATTATCAGGAAGATAATGGAGCAATGTTCTCTGGATGTGGTGTTGTAGATGATGAAAATACATCCGGTTTATTTGGAGATGAAAAAGGACCTGGAAAAGGTGGACTTATCGCACTCTATACACAGAACAATGAATTAAATGGCCACAGAGGACAGGATCAGTGCATCGCATATAGCAAAGATAACGGAAGAACATGGACAAAATATAAAGGAAATCCAATCTTAAAATGGGATGAAGATCATCTAAAAGATACAGCATTCCGTGATCCAAAAGTATTCCGCCACGATGGAAAATGGTTTATGGTATTAGCGGGAGGAATCTTAAGAATTTATTCTTCTGATGATCTGATTCATTGGAATATTGAAAGTACATATAAAGGAAGTGATGATATCGGTAATCCAGCAGGATTAAGAGTTGAAACAGAATGTCCTGATATGTATCCTTTAACAGCAGATGATGGAACAACAAAATGGGTTATCAGTGAAGGAGGACGTTATTATCGCATCGGTGATCTCAAGAAGATTGATGGACATTGGACATTTGTACAGGATAAAGACAGCGACCGTTATGTCATGAACTTTGGACCTCATTCTTATGCAGCAATGACATATTATATTGGTAATGGGGAAACAACCAATGGAAAACCAGAAAACCGAAGAATCATGATCAACTGGGCAAGTACATGGGCTGATGGATACTGCAATAACGTTGATAAAGTGACTGGACAGTGGGGATACAATGGATTCTTTAATCTTCAGACAGAATTAAATGTGAAGAAGATTGATGGTAAATATAAACTGGTACAGACACCAATTGACGAATATAAGACGTTACGTGTCAACGAAGCAGCAACCAAACTTGAAAATGTTACGATTCCAAAGAAGACAGAAAACAGCGAAAATCTGTTATCAGGAGTCAAAGCAGGACAATATGAAGTTGTCGCAGAACTTACACCACAGGCAGGAACAAAAGAAGTTGGATTCAAATTAAGAACAAACAAATCTGGAAGTCAGGAAACAGTTGTATCTTATAATACAGAAACAAAGAAAGTATCCATCAATGGAGAAAAATCTGGTACACATCCAGCGGGACAGCAGACAAAGAACATCGTATCCGATGCGATCGTCACGGAGAAAGATGGAAAAGTAAAATTAGATATCTTTGTTGATGAATCAAGTGTTGAAGTATATGGACAAGATGGACAGGTTACAGGAGCATTAGCAGTATTCCCATCTGTCAGTAGTACAGGAATGGAAGTATATTCTGAAGGTGGAGAAACAACAGGAAATATCACAGTTTATCCAATGAAGAGTATCTGGGAAAATAAGATCACAGATGCAAACACAGCAACAGATCTATATATCAGTACAGACTCTGGAAGTGGAGAATATAATGTCGGAGATAAGATTAGTGTAAATGCTGCAATCTCTCCAATGAAAGCAGATCAGAAAGTAACATGGAAAGTAAGTAATAACAAAAGTAATAAAGTTAAAGTTGTTAAAACAGAAGATGATGAACTTCAGTTAGAAGCACTAAAAGAAGGAAGTGTCACTGTTACAGCAACAACAGCAAATGGATTATCAAGAAGTATTGATATATTTGTTTCAGCAGCAGACGATGGTATTTCACTTAGTGACTGGAAACAACATGGTGGTAAATGGAAAATCAGTGAGAATTCTAACAGTTGTACAGGAGAAGCCAGTGGAGACGCATTCTTAATGTCAGGAACAAAGATCAGTTCAGATGATTATATTTTTGAATCAGATGTTGTTTATCACAGTGGACAGGCATTTGCATTATTATTCCGTGGACAGAACCCAGATTCTACCAGTGCATATGCAGCTAATGTAGACACACAAAGAAAAGGTAGTACAGCAAGAATCTTTACATTTGGAGGCGGAACCGGAGACATCGGAAAAGATGGAAATTACAACTTAAGCGAAGGACAGAAATATCATTTCAAAGTTGTAGTAAAAGGTAACCAGTATAAAGTGTATATTGAGGGCAAGCTGGTACTGAATGTAAGAGATGTAAAAGTTGAGAATAATTACAAAGAAGGAAGATATGTTGGATTTAATGTATTCAACGGAAAAGTAACATTCCAGAATATGAAAGTCACACCATTAGAAGTGAAAGTTCCAACAGTTTCTGATAAACTTGCATTAACAGCAGGCGAGAAAGCAGCAATTGATGTTTCCAATATCGAGGACAACAGTTTCAACATCATCAAATACAAATCTTTGGACAAAACAATCGCAGATGTAGATGAAGATGGTAACATCACAGCAAAGAAAGCTGGAACAACACAGATTGAAACTCAGGTTACAACTTTTGGAAGAAGTTACACATACAAGACTCAGGTAACAGTAAAAGAAAAAGAAGTAGAAACTCCAAAAGTTTCTATTACAGCAACACTAAAAGGTAATGCAGGAAAGACTGTCACAACGATCAAAGATGTGAAAGCAGGAGATACTCTGCCAGCATGGAACAAAGCAAAATATAAAGCAGCTGGTAAGAAAGGTTATGTATTTGCAGGATGGACATACAATGGAAAAATTGTTACAAAGATGCCAGAAAGCGACAAGAATATTACATTAACAGCTAAATTTGTTAAAGTAACAGTTGGAAAAGCAGGTTCATTATCTGTCAGATCCAAAGCAGGAAAAGGTGTAGGATTTGTAGCAAGATCAACACAATCTGTCAACAAATATGGAGAAAAACGAGGATTTAGATTCCGTTATTCCACAAGCAAAAAGATGAAATCTGCAAAATACAAAACAACAGGTTTAGCGAAAAATGTTTATACAAAAACAGGTCTGAAAAAAGGCAAGAAATACTATGTACAGGTTCGCTATTACTACTATGATTCAACAAATCAGAAAGTATACGGAGCATATTCTAATGTGAAGTCAGTGAAAGCAAATTAAAAATGAAAAGCCATCTGGGATATTTCACTCTCGCCAGATGGCTTTTCTTGCTTTATAATAATGGAAGAAATAGACAACAAAGCAGAGAAACGAAAGGATGCAGACATAATGAAAAAATATAAAGCAGTATTTAGTGATATCGATGGAACATTATTAAATTCAAAACATCAGATACCAGAAAATACAAGAAAAAAAATAAAACAGATCAACCAAAACGGAATCCCATACGTCTTAGTATCCGCAAGAATGCCAAAAGGCATGACAGCTATCAGAGCAGAATTAGAGGCGAAGAGTCCAATGATCTGCTACAGCGGAGCTTTAGTTGTTGATGAAGAAGACCATCCAATCTACAGTGTGGCAATGCCACAAGAAGTTGCCATGAAGTTATGCAGAAGAGTCTATGAATTGAATCCAAAGATTTCGGTTAACATTTACACAAACGATGAATGGCTGGTAAAAGATAAAAAAGAATATTGGGCAGCGCAGGAAAGTGATATCACAGGCGTGATTCCACAAGAAGTGTCTTTTGAAGATGAAGAAGTCTACAAAGAAGTACACAAGGTGTTATGCATGGGAGATAAAGAAGATATTGCAGCGTTGGAACAACAGTTAGTAAAAGAATTCCCACAGATCAGAATTTATCGATCCAAAGATACCTATTTAGAGATTATGTCCATGAAAGCATCCAAATCCGATGCAATCCATATGTTAAAAGACCATTTTCATGTGAAACAAGAAGAGATAATGGCATTTGGTGATAATTTCAACGATATCGATATGATCAGATATGCAGGACTTGGAGTCGCCATGGGCAATGCCGCAGATGAAGTAAAAGAGGCAGCAGATATTGTCACAGACATCAATGACAATGAAGGAGAACGCCAGATCCTGGATAAATATTTTAGATAGACGGAATTATTACAAGAAAATTTAGCACAAGGGTAATAGTAAGAGCCATAAAATAAACGTAATCTTAGAGATTAGAAAGTTTATTTTATGGCTCCTTTTTCTTATATATAACAAACATTTATATAAGAAAGTTGGAAAAGTTGCAAAATTATCAAAAAATTGGTTGGAAAAGTTGCAAAAACTATGGGATTATCATTAAATGATTTTCAAAATAGAATATCATCAATTTATCAACGGTAAAAAAGAAACATAGAATAAGTAATAAAATAGGAACCGCAGACCAAATGCAGTTCCTATTTTATTTAATAATTTTAAGATTGAGATGTAATTGATATTATTTAAGAAAAATTATTTTTTCTTAGTTTTTAAAGCTTTCTTAGCAGACCAAGCAGAGTAAACATTCTTAGATTTGTTGTTTACTTTTGTTACTTTGTAGCTTCGAACTCTTACATAATATTTCTTATTCTTTTTCAGCTTCTTTAAGACTTTAGAAGTTGATTTTGCAGAAACCTTTACAGTTTTTGCATTCTTGAAGTTCTTAGAAGTACTGTACTGGATCTGGTAAGCAGCAACTCCGGAAACTTTCTTCCAAGACACTTTAATAGAAGTCTTCTTAGCCTTGCTTAATTTCACAGTTGTCTTCGCAGGAGCTTTCACAGTAGTTGTGTTTGTTGCAGTAGTTGTAGCTGCTGGTTTTGTTGTAGAAGGTGCAACAGTAGTAGTTGCAGCATCTTTTGTTTTTAAAGCTTTGACTGCATTGATCGCTTCTGTTAAATGAGTGATCTGCTCACTAACCTCTGCAGAACTTAAATCCTTTTTGTTCAGTAAATCTTTTGTTTCATCTAGTTCAGTTTGAAGATTAGCAAATGCAGTTTGCTTGTTAGAACTATCAACATAGGAATCTTTCTTCAAAGATTCAGCTTCTGTTACTAATTTCTGAAGAGAAGCTTTTTCTTCGTTGCTTGCAAGAGCCTTTTTGGATACAATATTGTCTTTTGTAGCTTCAAAGTTAAGTGTATAATCTTCATAACCAAGAGCATAAACTGTTAAACTCCAATAACCTGTACCATCTGTATTTTCAGGTAACTGGCAACGAATAGAATCTGTTAATCCAAGCTGGATTCCCATAGATTTATGCATCCAGTTATCAGCTGCAAATTTTGTTCCGTAAGAAGCTAAAGCTTTTGTACGAGTGCTGTCATTTCCGTAGTATGTCCATTTAACAGCCTGCATCTTGTCACCTAAAGCACCATAGTCATCTCCATTTAGATCCACACGAAGAAATTCTCCATATGATCCAGAAGCGGCTTTTACAGTTGGAGTGATTTTTACAGCTTTCTGTAATGTCTGATCTTTAATACCAGAGTCAGTACCAGTTGTTCTGGCTTTGAAAGAGAAGGAACCGTCAGAACCTTTGACCGCTTCCTTTAATCCATTTGTATCTGCTGTTACATTTGCAGATGCTTCATAAGAACTTAAAACACCTTCTGCATATCCACCGATCAGTGTACCATTGTTTTCAACAACAGAGTATTTTGCTTTGAAATCGTTGTAGTCAGAAGCCTTTACTTTTACAGGAACATATTTGATTCCAGAAACACTATAGTGATCCATTTTTTTTGTGGAATTATCAGCAAATGTTAAAGTTCCTTTGTTAAAAGTAACTCTTCCTTCCACGTCTTTTAGATGTAAATAAGTGGCTGTTACTTTACCATCAGAATCTTTTACCTGTTCCCAATTAGAAATCTGATAAGCACTTCCATCGGTTGTATAGATCGTAGTAATGCACTGGAAACTTCCTCTATGAAGACCATGGTTTGTTGTAGCACGAGTAACGGCATCGTATCCACCATTATCAAGTTCACTATGACTATCTAATGTATCAGAAGAGCTGTCATTACCGGCAGCATAAACACCCTCAGATGCCCAATATTCATTCCAGGTAAGTCCAGCATAGCAATAAACATATTCATCAGACTGTTCATCAGCAGCCTTAACAATGTGAGCAACATGAAAAATATTCGCTGTCACAGGAGTCGCAGTTAAAACCATTGCACCACTCATAGCGATAGCAAAGGCTTTCCCGATTAATCTTTTACGCATATAGTTTTTCCTCCGTTTTCTGTAATATAAAATAATAGCGTGTACGTAGTTAGAAAACTCTAACTGCTGAAAAATATGATACCACACGAATGGTTAGTGAACAATAACTAAAAATGAGAATAATTATCAATATCTTGCCATTCATTAAATGCAGGTGTGCTCCTACGGTCACTGGACAGGATATTGATAATTATTCTGGAAGTTACTATAATTAAGGAAGTCATATTAAGAAATTCGTAAGAATTATATCCGCAGAAACGAAAGAACCATCTGATACACTAAAACCATCAAAGATACGAGGAGGAAAAGTATGAACCAGCCAAAGATTCTGGTCGTTGATGACGACAAAGAAATCGTAGGAGCGATCAAGAAACGTCTGGAAATGGAAGACTATGAGATCATAACTGCATATGATGGTCTGGAAGCCATGGATGTCCTGATGGAACAAGAAGTCCAGCTTCTGATCATAGACGTTATGATGCCGAAGATGGACGGACTATCCGCAACGATGAAGATCAGGGAAAGCAAGAACATCCCGATCATCATTCTTTCAGCCAAGACAGAAGAAAGCGATAAGATCCTGGGACTATCCATGGGAGCTGACGACTATATCAGCAAACCATTCCGCCCAGATGAACTAGTAGCGAGAGTGAAATCCCAGTTGCGAAGATACATGCAGTTTGGAGGAATGAACGCAGCAAAAAGCAATAAGGAACAGATCATCAATGGCGGACTGATCCTTGACATGAAAGGAAAAAGGATGATGGTAGACGGAGAGCCAGTGAAACTGACTGCAACCGAATACAAGATCGTAAGCCTTCTGATGAACAACCTGGGCAGAGTATTTTCAGCAGATGAGATTTACGAACGCGTATGGAACGAAGAAGCCTATGCGACAGAGAATACCGTTATGGTCCATATCCGTCGTATCCGCGAGAAAATAGAAATAGATGCAAAAAATCCAAGATATTTAAAGGTGGTGTGGGGAATTGGATACAAGATCGAGAAAATGGACTAACAAGATATTGATCACACTTGTGATGATCGCTATGATCCTGTCAGGGATATATGGACTCAATACGATCCATAACATGGCATTGACAGGGGATAACAGCTTCAGTCTGGATGAACAGGATAAATCAGACTATATCAAACACACACAGATGTCACTGTTTGACAAATGGGCGGATCAAGAAAGTAATAAAGTCTATTATACACAGGCAAATCATGTATCAGAAAGTTTACTGAATAAGATAAAAAAAGAATCGTTTGTGAAAGTAACGATGAAGGTCAAACCATATGATAAAAAGATGGTAACGACAACATCAACATATGGAACAGAAAATGCGAACTATACTGGGGGCAGGATTGAACATTTTCATATAGAAAGAGACAAGACAGAGAAATTAAACAAAGACGGAAGTTTCAAAGGATGGGATCCGTATGATGATTACGATGAGTACAGTGAGTACATTGTGCCTCAGACAGAATACTATGAATTCTCAGGAGATAATTATACACTGCGGGATATATTCCCAGAACAGCTTCTGATCAATGATGAGAAGAATCAGCGTCTGGAAAATGCAGACATTGAGATTTCTTTGACAAAAAAAGCACTAACAGAGATTGAAAATTTCCGAAAAGGATCAACAAAACAGATCACGATGGGAATCAAAACGATCATCATTGTTTCGATCATCGAAGTGATTGGAACGATCCTTCTGTGCATCTTATTTGCACTTCAGGAAAAGCGAACCAGATTTTTTAGAGGGCTTGACAGGCTCTGGTGGGAGATCATACTAGTGACAGCAATTACGCTGCTTGGACTGGCAATCGCAATATGCTTTGCGATCTGGGAATATACGATAGAATATACACAGGGCGTGATCACAGGTTCAACGATCGAGATGATTATGACGCTAAGTTATATCTCAGTTCCATTTTTCATTATGGCATTTGCTGTATGCATTCAGACAACGGTATGGAGGATTCGCCAGAAGAATCTTCTGGATTCAACATTTTGTCTAGGATATTTTCGAAAATGGAGCCGTCACGCAAAGACAAGAAGAAAGCTGGAAGATGAAGCGATGTCATTTGCAGAAAAACATGCAAGAGACAGGATCAGACAGTACAGGGTCTTACGATATATTTTAACTGTCAGTACACTTGCTTGTATCATCATGGGAATGAGTGGAATGAATATTCCATCCCCACTCTTGTTTATAGCAGCAGTCATCTTTGTTTTCCTTATCAGATATTTTTCAAGATATTCAGACCAATATGCAAAAGAACAGAGAGATTTAAGCATGCTTGTCGATCAGATCGAACGTATTTCCAATGGAGAATTGACGGCAACGACCGATATTTCACAAGAATCTGCGTATTATGAATACAGTCAGAAACTGACCAATATCGGGCAGGGAATGGAAAAAGCATTAGAAACACAGATGAAGGGCGAGAGAATGAAGATCGATCTGATCACAAATGTATCACATGATCTTAAGACACCGCTGACTTCTATCATCGGATACGTCGATCTCTTAAGCAGAGATCAGACATTATCTGCAGAATCAAGAGATTATGTAACCATCCTGATCAACAAGACCGAACGCTTAAAATCTATCATTTCTGACCTGTTTGAACTTGCGAAAGCAACAAGTGGAGATGCGAAAGTAGATCTGGAAGAAATGGATATGAAACGTCTGGTAGAACAGACACTGGGGGATATGGCAGATCAGATAGAAGAATCTGAATTTGCGATCAGATATCAGTGCGAAGCTACACACACAAGATTTATCGGAGACAGTAGCCGCATGTACCGAGTGGTACAAAATGTCATAGAAAATGCCTTAAAATACTCCCTGAAAGGAACCAGAATCTTCCTAAGGATCACCGAAGCAGATCAAAATATAAAATTAGAAGTTATAAACACAGCATCCTATGAGATGAATTTTACAGAAGAAGAGATCATGGAACGGTTTGCCAGAGCGGAAAAATCACGTACCAGCGAAGGAAACGGATTAGGACTTTCCATCGCAGACAGTTTTACAAAGAATTGTGGAGGAGAGTTTTCGATAAGAATAGACGGAGATCAATTCCTGGTTACTATACAATTTAAACAACATTTAGATGTAAACAAATAGATTTCATATGTTTTTTGACAAAATTGTAAAAATTGAAAAAAACTATGTTGAAAGGGTAGAAAACATAAATATAAAAGTATATACTAGTGGTGTCGACAATATGCAAATAGACCATTTAAGAGAGTGGTTTTTAAATCCTTTTTTTTCATGAAGTTTTGATACATGGTGACTTATGGAACGGTTGCGTATTTGGAGACATCTGCTTTTAAAGTCTCTTCAGACATTAAGATCTGGAGGGGCTTTTTTCTTATTTCATAGGAAATTTCGATGAAATCCCCTATGAAATAAGAAAAAAGCCCTCCGGGCAGGATCGCACTGCGGCGGAAGGGAAATTTGTCGCTGAAGCGACCCGCCGCAGGCGGAGAATCCTGCAAAGCAGGATTCTTTCTTACTATTAGAAATAAGACGTAACAGCATTTGATACAAACAAATGCTTCTGGTATAATAAAAAGAAAAGAGCATGCACGGAAAGGACACGAAAGAATGAAGAGACGTTTAATCAGCCTTGTCCTTGTATTGATGCTTGTCATGACAGCAGGATGCGGGAAGAAGAGTACAACAAAGAAACTCAAGACAGAAGATCTGGATGAAACAACCCTGCAGGGAATGGCAAAAGATATCACGAAGGAGATGTCCTTAAAGAATAAGATCGGACAACTATTTATGGTATCTGTTTATCAATTAGATGAGGCAGAAAGCAAGAATCAGACAAGTGTGACGAGTCAGATGAAGAAGACATTGAAGAAGTATCCAGCAGGTGGAGTGATCATGTTTGCGAAGAATATCAACACACCTGATCAGACAAAGAAGATGACGGATGAGCTTCAAGATGCCTCCTATATTCCACTATTTATGGCAGTGGATGAGGAAGGTGGACAGGTTTCAAGAGTCGCATCAAATCCCAAGATGAAGATGACAGTATATCCATCTGCACAGGAAGTTGGAAGAACTTACAATAACAAGAAGATCGCGCAGATGGGAAAGACACAGGGAAAGGAATTAAAAGAGCTTGGATTTAACATGAATCTGGCACCAGTCGCAGACGTTTTAACGAATAAGAATAACACAGAGATCGGAGACCGAAGCTTTGGGACAGACTCAAAGAAAGTTGCTGATATTATTACAACACTGGTAAAGAACATGCAGAAACAACAGATCTCAGCGACATTAAAGCATTTTCCAGGAAGTGGACAGACTGGAGGAGACACACACCGCGGAAGCACAGAGACCGATCAGACGATCAATACATTAAGAGATACAGATTTTAAACCATTTAAAGCAGGGATCAAGGCAAAAGCTGATGCAGTGATGGTGTCACATCTGATGCTGTCTAATGTGACAGATGAGAAGGAGCCTTCAAGCCTAAGCAGCAGAGTTGTATCAGATATTTTAAGAGATGAACTTGAATATAAGGGCGTTATCATGACCGATGCGATGAACATGAAAGCAATCACAGATAACTATAGTTCCGGAGAAGCAGCAGTGAAAGCAATTCAGGCAGGAGTTGACCTGATCGTGATGCCGGATAACTATAAAGAAGCATACAAGGCAATTAAGAAGGCACTAAAAAGTGGCAAGATCAAAGAATCAAGAATCGATAAATCTGTAAGAAGGATCATATATACGAAGCTTAAGCGAGGAGAGATCCCTCCAGATACTACATTATTAAAAGAGAATCAATAACAGGGATGCTTGCAGATTTAAAATGAATATGTTACTATCAAAAATGTGTATTTTACAAACGAAACTAAAGATTGTATAACAGAAAGGTCAAAAGATCACGATGAGCAGAGAGAACTTTGATAAGTTGGGAGAAGAATGTGGAGTTTTCGGTATCTACGATTTCGATGGCAATGATGTAGCGTCAACGATCTATTATGGATTGTTTGCACTTCAGCATCGAGGTCAGGAAAGCTGCGGAATTGCAGTTTCTGATACGAATGGTCCAAAACGTAATGTCACATCTCGAAAAGGTATGGGATTATGTAATGAAGTGTTTACACCAGATTCCCTTCAGGCATTAAAGGGAGATATCGGTGTGGGGCATGTAAGGTATTCAACAGCAGGAGAGAGTGTTCCTGAGAATGCCCAGCCACTGGTTTTAAATTATGTAAAAGGTACTTTAGGACTTGCACATAATGGTAATCTGATCAATGCAATAGAACTTCGCGAAGAATTAGAAAAGACAGGAGCTATTTTCCAGACAACGATCGATTCCGAAGTTATCGCATATCATATCGCAAGAGAACGCGTGAATACATCGTCAATTGAGAAGGCAGTAGCCAGAGCAATGCAGAAGATCAAAGGTGCGTATTCCCTGATCGTTATGTCACCAAGGAAACTGATCGGGGCAAGAGATCCATATGGATTTAAGCCATTATGTATCGGTAAGAGAGATAACGCTTATGTATTAGCATCTGAAAGCTGTGCATTAGATACGATCGGAGCAGAATTTATCCGTGACGTGAATCCAGGAGAGATCGTAACGATCACAAAGGATGGAATTCAGTCAGACTGTGATTTATGTATTCCAAAGGAGAAAACAGCAAGATGTATCTTTGAATACATTTATTTTGCAAGACCAGACAGTGAGATTGACGGAGTTGGGGTATACCACTCAAGAATTCAGGCAGGAAGATACCTCGCACAGGATTCACCAGTAGAAGCAGACTTGGTTGTCGGAGTACCAGAATCAGGAAATGCAGCAGCTCTTGGATATTCCTTAGAGTCAGGAATCCCATATGGAACCGCGTTTGTCAAGAACGGTTATGTTGGAAGAACTTTCATCAAACCAGGACAGAGCAGCCGTGAATCAAGCGTGCAGATCAAGTTAAATGTTTTAAAAGAAGCAGTCAAAGGAAAGAGAGTCATCATGATCGATGATTCCATCGTACGAGGAACAACAAGTGACCGCATTGTGAAGATGTTACGCGATGCAGGAGCGACAGAAGTTCACGTAAGGATCAGTTCCCCACCATTCCTGTGGCCATGCTACTTTGGAACTGATATTCCAGAGAGAGAACAGCTGATCGCATATAACAGATCGATCAACGAGATCTGTGAAGTGATCGGAGCAGATAGTTTAGGATACTTAGGAGAAGAGAGACTTTCACAGATGGTACAGGGATTACCGATCTGTAAAGGATGTTTCACAGGTGAGTATCCGATGAAACCGCCAACAAGAGATATTCGTGGAAATTTTGAAAGATAAGGATAAGGAGATTTTTATGAACGACCGTTACCAGAGCCCATTATCAGAACGTTATGCAAGCAAAGAGATGCAGTACATCTTTTCTCCAGACAAGAAGTTTAAGACATGGAGAAAGTTATGGATCGCACTTGCTGAGACAGAGAAAGAATTAGGACTTGATATCACACAGGAACAGATCGACGAATTAAAAGCACATGCAGAAGACATCAACTACGATGTAGCAAAAGAACGTGAAAAATTAGTCCGTCATGATGTTATGTCTCATGTATATGCATACGGAGTACAATGTCCAAAGGCAAAAGGAATCATCCATTTAGGAGCAACATCCTGCTATGTTGGTGATAACACAGACATCATCATCATGACAGAAGCATTAAAGCTTGTCAGAGTAAAATTATTAAATGTGATCAACGAATTATCCAAATTCGCAATGAAATACAAAGATCTTCCAACACTTGGATTTACACATTTTCAGCCAGCACAGCCTACAACAGTAGGTAAGAGAGCAAGCCTTTGGCTGATGGATCTCGTATATGATCTAGAAGATCTTGATCACGTGATCGCTAACATGAGATTATTAGGATCAAAAGGAACAACAGGAACACAGGCAAGTTTCTTAGAGTTATTCGAAGGAAACCACGAAACGATCAAGAAGATCGATGGAATGATCGCGAAGAAGATGGGGTTTGACAAATGCCAGCCAGTATCTGGACAGACATACTCTAGAAAAGTTGATTCCCGCGTGATCAACGTATTAAGCCAGATCGCACAGTCTGCTCATAAGTTCTCAAACGACATCAGACTTCTTCAGCACTTAAAAGAAGTAGAAGAACCATTTGAGAAGAACCAGATCGGATCCTCTGCAATGGCATATAAGAGAAACCCAATGAGAAGTGAAAGAATCGCTTCCTTAGCAAACTACGTAATGTCAGATGCCATGAACCCAGCATTAGTAGCATCTACACAGTGGTTTGAAAGAACATTAGATGACTCAGCCAACAAACGTTTATCTGTACCAGAAGGATTCTTAGCGATCGATGGTATCTTAGACCTTTACTTAAACGTTGTAGACGGATTAGTTGTATACCCTAAGGTTATCGAAAGCCGTTTAAGAAGCGAACTTCCATTTATGGCAACAGAGAATATCATGATGGATGCAGTAAAAGCTGGTGGAGACAGACAGGAACTTCATGAGAAGATCCGTGTACATTCTATGGCAGCAGGAAAAGTTGTCAAAGAAGAAGGAAAAGCAAACGATCTGTTAGAGAGAATCGCAGCAGACCCAGCATTTGGTATGAACATGGAGCAGTTACAGGCGATCATGAAACCAGAGAACTTCGTAGGACGTGCACCACAGCAGACAGAAGAATTTGTGAATGAAGTGATCAATCCAATTCTGGAAGAGAATAAAGAAGTACTTGGATTAACAGCTGAGATCAACGTATAAAAAGATAAAATTTTAACATAGAAAGAGATGGAAAGATCAAAACAATATAGATTTTTCCATCTCTTTTTGCTGTATTTTAAGAAAAAATTACCAAAAAGCAGGAAATGGGCAGGAGTAGATATAGGAAATTAAGAAAAGGAATGGTATAATAGGTTTAAAACAAATATGTGAGAGCATATGTTAGGGGAAAGTATATGAAGAAATTAAAAACAATCATCCAAAGAAAAAAATGGAATATGATACTTGGGATTTCAGATATCATAATGATGATCATAGCATCATATCTTGCATTATTAACGCGATTTGAATTCTATCCATCACAGATCGCATCGATTTTTTTGAAAAATGCTGCAAAATACATGCCGTTGAATCTCTTTTGCAGTATTGTGATCTTTATGGCATATCGATTGTATTCAACGCAATGGAAGTATGCAGGAGTCTCCGATTTTATTAATGTCGTTAAAGCAGCTGTGATCGCAGCAGCTTTCCAGCTGATCGGAATTTATATGTTACAATGGGAGATACCAAGAAGTTACTATTTCTTGTATTTGGTATATCTGCTGTTGGGAATGTTTTTTATCCGATTACTTGTCCGATTGATTCAGGGAAGTGAACCACTCAAAGTGAATGACATTGGCAAGAAGAAAGTTCCGGTAATGTTGATCGGAGCAGGAGAAGCAGGAAGCATCATTTTAAATGAGATCAAAAAGAGTACATATGTGACTAAAACGATCCGTTGCATCATAGATGATGATCCAGCGAAGAAAGGAACATATTTATCTGGGATACCAGTGGTTGGCAATCGTAATACGATCCTGCGCAATGCAGTTAAATTTGATGTTGAAGAGATCATTTTGGCAATTCCGACAATAGAACCCAAGGATCGCAAGGACATCCTTGAGATCTGCAAGCAGACAGGATGCCGTCTGAGTATTCTTCCGGGCTTATATCAGCTGATCAACAGTGAAGTTACAGTATCTGCTCTAAGAGAAGTAGAGATTGAAGATCTGCTTGGAAGAGAGCCAGTGAAAGCCAATCTTCCATCAATCATGAGCTATGTCAAAGACAGAGTCGTATTTGTCACAGGGGGAGGCGGATCGATCGGAAGTGAGATCTGCAGACAGATTGCAAGATATCAGCCGAAGAAGTTAGTGATCATTGATAATTATGAGAACAATGCCTACGAGATTCAGATGGAATTAAAGAGAACACATCCAGAACTAGATTTGAAAGTATTGATCGTATCTGTCCAGAACCATCTGCGAATACACAATATTTTCGAAGATTATAAGCCTGATATCGTATTTCATGCAGCAGCACATAAGCATGTGCCATTGATGGAAGACAGCCCGCATGATGCGATCAAGAACAATGTATTTGGCACATTTAACATAGCCAAAGAAGCAGGAATGAGCGGTGTAAAGAGAATGGTACTGATCTCCACGGATAAGGCAGTAAGACCGACAAATATCATGGGTGCTTCCAAGCGAATCTGTGAGATGGTCATTCAATACATGAATAGCTTATACGATACAGAATACGTTGCTGTAAGATTTGGAAATGTTCTTGGAAGTAACGGAAGTGTCGTTCCGTTGTTCAAGAAGCAGATTGCCAATGGTGGTCCGGTAACAGTTACACATCCAGAGATCATCCGATACTTTATGACGATCCCAGAAGCCGTCAGTCTGGTGTTAGAAGCAGGAGCTTACGCAGAAGGCGGGGAAATATTTATCCTTGATATGGGAGAACCAGTCAAGATCTTAGATCTTGCGAAGAATATGATCCGTTTATCAGGACTTACACCAGGAGAAGATATAGAAATCCAGTTTACTGGCTTAAGACCAGGGGAGAAGCTGTATGAAGAACTTCTGATCGATGAGGAGAATAAAAAAGAGACAAAGAACAAACGAATTTTCATTGGAAGTCCAAGGATGATGGAGACAGAACAATTTAGTGAACTGATCGCTGAATTAGATCATGCGGCATTTTCCGAAGATCCGAATATTCGTGAAGTTGTAAAAAGATTAGTTCCAGAGTATACATATAAACAGACAAATCAACAGACAAAATGACAGGGGGATGAGACAGCATGAAAGAACGTATATATATGGCATCACCAACGATGCATGGGGAAGAACAGAAGTTTGTGCAGGAAGCATTTGACACCAACTGGATCGCACCACTTGGGCCAAATGTCAATGGCTTTGAACGTGAGATGGAAGCGTATACAGGAATCGCACACTGCAGTGCACTAAGCGCAGGAACCGCAGCACTGCATCTGGCGGTGAAATTATTAGAAGTCGGGGAAGGAGATACCGTGATATGTCCTTCACTGACTTTTGCTGCAACAGTGAATCCAGTCGCCTATGAAAAAGGCAAGATCGTATTTGTGGATTCTGAACCAGAGACATGGAATATGTCACCACAGGCATTAAGAAGAGCCTTAGAGGAACATAAAGAGGCAAAAGCAGTGATCGTTGCACACCTTTATGGAACACCAGCCAAGGTAGACGAGATCAAAGCACTCTGTGAAGAATATAAAGTTCCACTGATCGAAGATGCTGCAGAAAGTCTGGGAGCAACATATAAAGGAGTCCAGACAGGAAGATTCGGAGTCATGGCAGGATTTTCATTCAATGGAAATAAGATCATCACGACATCAGGCGGTGGAATGATCGCATCAGAGAATGAAGAATACATCAAGCATGCAACATTCCTGGCAACACAGGCAAAAGAACCGGTCCGACATTATGAACATAAGGAAATCGGATATAACTACCGAATGTCTAATATCACAGCGGGAGTTGGAAGAGGACAGCTTCTGCATCTGGATGAACATATTGCGAAGAAAAAAGCAATCTATGAGACATACAAAGATGCTTTCAAGGATTATAAACAAGTGCATATGAATCCATATGAAACATGCAGTGAACCAAACTTCTGGTTATCATGCATGACGATCGATGAAGACAGTAAGACAAAATCATTAGATATTATAGAAGCTTTGGAAAGAGAGAATATCGAAAGCCGTCCGATCTGGAAACCATTACATCAACAACCAGTATTTAAAGGGTGCGAATTCTATTCTCATTACGAAGATGATAAGAAGCCAGTATCAGAAGATATCTTTGATCGCGGATTATGTCTTCCAAGTGATATTAAGAATACAAAAGAAGATATGGATCGGATTATAGGAATCATAAGATCCGTACTGGACCGATAAGAACAAAATGTAAACGGAGTATATATAAAGATGTATCACAAATATATCAAACGATTTTTTGACATCATATTGTCACTGTGCTGTATCATTGTATCAAGCCCGATCCTGCTTGTCACAGCACTGTTAGTAAGGATCAAATTAGGGAGCCCCGTGATCTTCAAACAAGAAAGACCGGGATATCATAACGAAATATTTACACTCTACAAGTTCAGAAGTATGACAGACGCCGTCGATGAGAATGGTGATCTGCTGCCAGACAAAGAACGTCTTCCAAGATTTGGTCAGATGTTAAGATCCACGAGTCTTGATGAATTACCTGAATTCTTCAACATCTTATTTGGACATATGAGTTTTGTCGGGCCAAGACCATTATTGAAACAATACATAGATTTCTACAGTGCAAGACAGAAACGACGTGCAGATGTAAGACCAGGACTGACTGGACTTGCACAGGTGAATGGGAGAAATGCCATCAGCTGGGAAGAAAAGTTTGAATTCGACCTTGAATATGTGGATAACATTTCATTTCTTATCGACATCAAGATCATATTAAAGACTGTGACCAAAGTCTTAAAAAGAGCAGGGATCAGTGCACAGGAATCTGTGACAATGTATGCCTTTCAGGGAACAAAGAAAGACCAGTTTTCCAAATACAAGAAAGCAGGACACTTAAAGATCTTATTTTCAAGCGTGGCAGATCAGGTCGAATTTATCGATACCTTCCGTTATGCTGCCGGCAGATTAGGGGTGAAAGTAACATTTGTCGGCTGTGATCATTCACTGGAAGCACCAGCATTATATCGCTGCCATAAGCACTATCAGGTTCCACAGCCAGGGGAAGAAGGTTATGTCACAGAACTCTTACATATCTGTAAACAGGAGAAGATCGCTCTGCTCATTCCAAGAACAGAAGAAGACGTTTTTATCCTGTCACAAAGAGCCAGCGAATTTGAAGCTGTTGGAACAGAAGTTCTCATTGCAAATGAAGAATTAGCTCTGCTGTGCAGCAACAAACGCTGGACAGCTCGTTTCTTTGAAGAATGTGGTCTTAACGCACCACAGGTCGTAAGCAGTGCCAATGACTATACACAAGGATTCCCAGCAATGTTTGCAGTATTGGATGAGATGGATAATCTGGAGAAAAGCATCATGATCCATGATGAACAAGAATTAAGTTTTCATGCATCAAAATACGCGAATTACACGATACGTCCATTTTTAAATGGGAAGATGTATGAGATCGACGTATTCTGCAATCTAGACGGAAGCCCGGTTTACATCACACCAAGGGCAAAGGAAGAAGTCGAGGGAAAAGAAAGTGCAAGATACAGAGTTGTAAGAGATTATAAGATCGTAGAAGAAGCAAAGAAAGTGATAAAGAAATTAAGGCCATCCGGATGGATGACGATCTTTATGCTTCGTGAAGAAGATACAGACAAAGATTATTTTATCCGAATGGAACCATGGTATCATCAGGCAAGCACCGTATCGATCAAGGCAGGAGCCGATGCACCATACGCAGCACTCTCCATGATGTTAGGTGAACCAATGGAATACAAAGAGGATGCAGCCGATGACAATGTTATTTTCACAAGATTTGAAAAAAGTGTATGTTTAAATACAAGAGAAGAACCGATCGTAGAGATTCATGATTTTAAAGACCTGTATCATTTAGACGAGGGAATTGGTTCGGTGATCTTTGATCTGGATGACACATTATATTCAGAGAAAGATTATGTACGAAGCAGTTTCCGAGTGGTAGAACGAATGCTTCCAGAAGTGAACAATATCTTTAATAAGTTATGCGCAGCACTGGAAAAAGGGCAGCCGCCACTGGAAACGGTATTAAAAGATGCAGGAATGTATTCGGATGAATTATTATTAAAATGCAGAGAAGCCATCAGGGACCATAAACCAGAGATTTCACTTTATGAAGGAGTTAAAGAATTATTCTTTGAACTACACACGCAAAAGCGAAGTATCGGGATCTTGATCGATGGAACACCAAAAGTACAGCGAGCCAAGATAGAAGCCCTGGGGTTAGATAAAATGGCAGACGAGATACTGATCACAGATGAACTTGCAGGACATGGAAATGTCATGGAATTCAGGAAACCAAATGATCTTCCATTTCTGATCATGAGAAAACGATTAGAAATACCATGCAGGAACATGGCATTTGTCGGAGATGATATCGAGAAAGATTTTATTGCACCGAAAGCATTAGGAATGGAATGCTATTGGAAGAAGAATGAGGATGGGTTATATGAGTAAAGAACCAAAGATAAAACCAATCGTGATCGTTGGAGCCGGTGGTATGGGAAGAGATACTCAGTGGCTGATCGAACGGATCAACGAAGAAGAACCAACATATGAGATTCTTGGATACATAGACGATGGAATCCAGCAAGGCAGCATCATAGATGGCTATCCGATTCTTGGAGGAATGAAATACCTCGAAGAATATGACAAAGAACAAAAACTTGCCGTCGCCTTCGCTATAGGCAATGCAAAAGTCCGTGAAAAACTAGTTTTAAAATGTCTGCCAAATCCAAACTTATGGTATCCTAATCTGATCGATCCATCCGTGATCACATCACAAAGAGTGCATCTAGGACAAGGAAATATCATTTGTACATCCGTTATTATGACAACGAATATAGAGATCGGTAATTTTAACCTGATCTGCAACCGAAGTATTGTCGGGCATGATGATGAGATTGGAGATTATAATACCCTGTATCCGGGAGTTTTACTGTCAGGAGATGTCCATTTAAAGACTGAGACAGAGATCGGCACAGGAAGCCAGATCATACAAGGACTGCATATCACAGACGAAGTGATCATGGGAGCAGGAAGTACAGTGATCGAAGATATCAACGAAGCAGGAACTTATGTTGGAGTACCAGTGAGAAGAGTAAACGATGAAGAATAAGAAGATATTAATTTTAGCAAACCTAGACGTAGGATTATACAAATTCAGAAAAGCACTGATCAAAAAGCTCATAGATCAAGGAAATGAAGTCTATATATCCCTGCCAAAAGGAATGTTAGTACAGAATTTAAAAGAAATGGGATGTCATTTTATCGAAACACCGGTAGATCGAAGAGGAATCAATCCAGCAACAGATCTTAAACTGATGATGAGATACTTTAACATCTTAGGCAAGATAAAGCCAGACCTTGTGATCACCTACACGATTAAACCAAACATCTACGGAGGGATCGCAGCAAGATTCAAAAGAATTCCATATGCAGTCAATATCACAGGATTAGGAACTGCATTTCAGAATGAAAATATGATCAAGAAACTCGTCGTATTTTTATATAAACTATCCTGCAAAAAGGCAAAAACGATCTTCTTTGAAAATGAAGGAAATAAGCAGGTGTTTATAGAAAATAATATTATCAAAGAATCCAGATCATGTACTCTCCCAGGAGCAGGGATCGACCTTGATGAATACAAGATGACACCATACCCAGAAGAGTCAAGAAACATCAGGTTCTTGTTTATTGGACGAGTGATGAAAGAAAAAGGAGTCGAAGAACTGTTCAAAGCAGCAAAGAATATTAAGAAGATCTACCCAGAAGTATCGTTTGATATCGTAGGACCAATGGAAGATGATTACAAGGAACGAATTCAGTCATTGGTCAGAAATGGGATCATTTATTATTATGGCTATCAGGAAGATGTCAAACCATTCATTAAGAAATGTGACTGCTTTGTATTACCATCGTATCATGAAGGCATGGCAAATACACTGCTAGAATGTGGAGCGATGGGAAGACCACTGATCACTAGCAGGATTCATGGGTGTATGGAAGCTGTAAGAGATGGCGAGAATGGGTATCTGGTGGATGTGAAGGATGTTAAGGGATTGGAAGAGAAGATGATGGAATTTATTGAACTTTCCTATGAAGAGAAGAAACAGATGGGAGAGAAGTCACGGGAAGTGATGGAGAAGAGGTTTGATAAGGAGAAGGTTGTTGAGATGACTTTGGAAGGATTATTTAGATAGTAACTAATAAGTTATAAAAATAGTTAGGGAGTTGAATTAATAAAATGGGAGAACCAATCAGAGTATTACAAGTTGTCACTCACATGAACCGTGGTGGACTTGAAACAATGCTTATGAATTATTATCGAAATATAGATAGGAATAAAGTTCAGTTTGATTTTCTGACACACAGACCAGAAAATGAAAAGAAAGATTATGACGATGAAATCAGAGGTTTAGGCGGTAAAATCTACCATATGCCAGTATTGAATCCTTTTAGTCCAAGTTATATGAAAAGTCTGGACCGATTCTTTAAGGAACATAAAGAATATAAGATTGTACATTCTCATTTAGATTGTCTGAGTGCATATCCATTAAAAGCAGCGAAGAAAAATGGGGTGCCAGTAAGAATTGCCCATAGTCATAATACAAGTCAAGAAAAGAATTTGAAATATCTGATCAAAGATTATTCAAAGAAACAGATTCCAAAATATGCGACACATTTATTCGCATGTGGAAAAGAAGCTGGTAAATGGATGTTTGGAAAACATAAATTTCAGATTATGAATAATGCGATTGATGCAAAGAAGTTTATTTATAATGAAGAAGTGAGAAAGCAAAAAAGAGTTGAACTTGGAGTGGAAGATAAATTTGTGATTGGGCATGTTGGGAGATTTAATCTTCAGAAGAATCATGAGTTTTTAGTCAAACGTTTTGCTGATTTTGCGAAGACAAATGAGGATGCCATTTTAGTTCTGATTGGAAATGGAGAATTGCAGGAAAAGATTAAGGAGATGGCAAAGGAATATGGAATTGAAACAAAAGTTAAATTTCTTGGTTTGAGAGAGGATATTCCGCAATTATTACAAGCAATGGATCTGTTTTTGTTTCCATCGTTGTTTGAAGGACTTCCAGTGACATTAGTGGAAGCGCAGGCAGCAGGACTTCCATGTGTGATATCAGATATGATCACGGATGAGATTATGATCACAGATCAGATCAGCAAAGTATCTCTTAGTGGGAATACAAGTCTTTGGAATCAGGAAATCGCTAAATACAGATATTCAAAAAGAAAAAATACAATAGAAGATATCATAGAACATGGATTTGACATAGAAAAGAATGCAAGATGGTTAGAGGAGTTTTATACGAATGGAAAATGAAATCATATTAACAGTATTTACCCCTGCATACAACAGAGCACATACTTTACATAGATGTTATGAAAGTCTATGCAGACAAAAATGTAAGCAGTTTAAATGGCTGATCATAGATGATGGATCAAGTGATAATACAAAAGAATTGGTAGAAAGCTGGATAAAGGAAGACAGTGGTTTTGAGATTATCTATCATTACAAAGAAAATGGCGGAATGCATACTGCACATAATGCTGCATATCAATTGATTGATACAGAATTAAATGTGTGTATTGATTCCGATGATTATCTTGCTGATGATGCAGCAGAGAAGATTATTACATTCTGGAAAAAATATGGAAGTAATAAATATGCAGGAATCATAGGATTAGATGCAGATTTCAATGGGAAGATCATTGGAAAAAGATTTCCCAAAGATTTAAAAAGTACAACATTATCTGGTTATTATCAAGCAGGTGGATCTGGAGATAAAAAATTAATATATCGAACGGATGTCATTACAAAATATCCAGAATATCCAGTGTTTGAAGGAGAGAAATATGTAGGACTCAATTATAAATATCTTCTTTGTGATCAGGAATACGAACTGCTTGTTATGGATGAAATATTATGCAATGTGGAATACCAAGCAGATGGATCAAGTGCTAATATGTTCCGACAGTATTTAAACAATCCAAAGGGATTTGCGTTTTTACGAACTGTTTATATGAAATATGATAAGACATTCAAAAGAAAGTTTATGAATTGTATTCATTATGTATCAAGTAGTATAATTAGTAAAAATAAAAAATTTTTAAAAGAAAGTCCAGAAAAAGGATTAACAATCTTAGCAATTCCATTTGGAATCGCATTAACATTTTATATAAAGCAACAGGTTAAAAAGATGAATTAATAGTAAAAGAGGTTATAGGATATGACAGTCTGGTGGATAACATTATTTAGTACATATTTCTTGTGTCTGTTTGCAAGAATGAGTGGAAAATATAAATATGTAAAAGGTGAGAGAGTATTTCGCGCAAACGCTTTATTTGCGGGGATGGCTTGTGCTGTTTTGATATTTGTGTCTGGGTTTCGGCAGGGTATTGGAGATACAGGGACATACCGCGATTTATTTGAAAAGGTTCCTGCAAGCTTTTTTGGCTTTTTAACACATCCAACGATTAAAACAGATAGTGGATTTTATGCCATTGTTGCATTTATAAAACAGTGTATTTCGTCAGATTCACAGAAAGTTTTACTATGTATGGCAATCGTAACAATTGGTTTGATTTTTATAACTTATTATAAAAATACAGATATGATAGAGATGGCGGTATTTTTATTTATTACTTCTGGTTGTTATCTTGTAACGATGAATGGAGTTCGACAATATTTGGCGTCAGCAATTTTATTCTTTTGTTTTCCAATGATCTATAAAAGACAATGGAAATTTTATCTGCCAATTGTTTTGTTATGTTCAACGATTCATCAGTCAGCACTAATCTTTCTCCTATTGTATTTTGTAGTAGATCAGCCGGCTTGGGGAAATACAACAAAGGGGATTTTATTTGTTGGAATTTTTTTATTTGTGACTTATCCAGTTACAGGTCCATTATTGGCAAGAGCATTAGGAGAAACGCAATATGGAAATTATAAAGAAGTCCTAATATCAGCAGGAGCTGGAGCGAATATGGTTCGAGTTTTTGTTATGGCAGTTCCGGTTGTACTATCGTATCTTGGAAAAGATTTTTTAAGGGGAAAAGAAAAATATTATAATATTATGGTCAACTTTTCTGTCATTAATGTAATAGCCATTCTTTTAGCTACAAGGTATTGGATTTATGCAAGATTTAATATGTATTTTTCTTTGTATATGATATTGCTATTAATTTGGTGTATAAAATATTTGTTTGATGAGAGAAATGAAAAAATCATATATTTGATGTGTATGGGATTTTATGCATTATACTATTATTACGAAATGCATATCAGTTTAGGATATGGGGCAGGATATCATCATTTTATCAAAGCGATAGGAATAGGGTTATAAAAATGAAAAAGATTTTGATAGCATCTCATTGTATGGAATTGGGAGGAGCAGAGCGCAGTTTATTAGGAATATTAAATGCTATGGATTATCATAAATATGAGGTAGACTTGTTTTTATATCGTCATACAGGAGAGTTACTAAAATATATTCCGAAAGAAGTAAATCTGTTACCAGAAGATAAACAAATGTCAATGCTGGCAATTCCATTTCAAAATGTAATAAAAAAAGGACAGTTTTCCATGGCATTAGGAAGATACCGAGGAAAGAAGAAGGCATTACAATTTAATAAGGAAAATGTAAATGGAAAAGAAAGTATGGTTATGCTTGATTACAGCCATAAGTATACAGTGCCATATGTAAAAAAAAGAATTCATAAAACATATGATCTTGCAATAAGTTTTTTGACACCACATTATTATGTAGCAGAGAAGATTGATGCCAAAGTAAAATTAGCATGGATACATACAGACTATTCGAACTATTTACTTGATATAAGATCAGAACTTCAAATGTGGGGAAAATACGATTATATAGCATCAATTTCACCTAAATGCACAGAAGGATTTTTAAAGGTTTTTCCAGAGCTAAAAGATAAAATTGTAGAAATATCCAATATAAATGCAGAAAATCTCATTCGTAGACAGGCGAAAGACGAATCAGCTGGCGATATGAATGTAGAATCAGCTGAAAAATGTTTATGTTCGATTGGAAGATTTGCACAGGCGAAAAACTTTGATCATGTGCCTAGAATTGCAAAAAAAATGCTTGAAAAAGGTATGGAATTTAAATGGTTTCTGATTGGATATGGAGGGGAAGAAGCACTTATTCGAAAACAGATTAAAGAACAAGGAATGGAAGATACGGTGATTATTCTGGGGAAAAAAGATAATCCATATCCATATATAGAAAAATGTGATTTTTATATACAGCCATCAAGATATGAAGGAAAAGCAGTAACTGTTTTGGAAGCACAAATGTTGGGGAAACCAGTGATAATCACAGCATATCCTTCATCGGAGAGTCAGTTGGAAGATGGCATAGATGGGGTAATCGTACCAATGGATGATGAAGGATGTGCAGAAGGAATTGTCAAAGTTATGGGAAATTTAGAACTTTGTGAAAAATTAATAAAAAACTGTAAAAGCAGGGATTACAGTAATTGTAAAGAAGTAGAAAAGCTATATGACTTGATAAGGGAGTGATAGAAATGGCAATACCTAAAATGGTACATTATTGTTGGTTTGGAGGAAAAGAAAAACCAGAAGATGTAAAGAAATGCATCGAAAGCTGGAAACAATTTCTTTCAGATTATCAATTAATGGAATGGAATGAGGATAACTTTGATATTGAACGGTTGCAGTATACACAGGAAGCATATGCAGCGGGGAAATATGCATTTGTCAGTGATGTAGCTCGTATTGAGGCGTTATATCAGTATGGGGGCTTCTACATGGATACTGATGTAGAAGTCTTAAAATCTTTCAATCCATTATTAGAAGCACAATGCATTTTAGGAATGGAAGAAAAAGAATACGTTGCGACCAGTTTTATGGCATTTGAAAAAGGCCATCCATTGGTTAAAGAATTTTTGAATCTTTATGAGCATCTAAGTTTCCTAGATGAAAAAGGAAAGATCATCGCGGGGACTAACGTAGCAAAACTAACAAAGATGTTAAAAGAAAAAGGTTTTGTACAGGAAAATCATTATCAAAAACTGGAAAATGGGATTCAGATTTATCCAAAAGAATTTTTCTCACCATATGATTATATTAATTGCCATTATAATATTACAGAAAACAGTTATTGTGTCCACCATTTTGCTGTATCTTGGATGTCTAAAAAAGAGCAGGTGAAGAAGGGGATTAAGAAAAGAATTGTGAAGATTTTAGGACCAGAGAAAATGAATGGGATAAGGGAGAAATTGAAAAGGTGAAAAAGAAAGTTTTATTTGCAATTGAAAGTCTTGCAGGTGGCGGAGCTGAAAAAATTTTGGCGACAATTGTAAAAAATATTGATAAAACAAAGTTTGATATTACTGTTTTGACAGTGGTAAAAACAGGGGTTTATGTAGAAGAAGTAGAAAAATATTGTACACTTATTTCAATGCTTCCAGAATATGAAAAATTAACAAATCCAATTGCAAAGATGAAGTATAAAGTGGATTATAAGAAGATTTATAAAGAAGATTGTGCAAAAATTTATAAAAAATATGTTAAGAATGTATATGACGTTGAAATAGCATTTGTAGAAGGTTTTGTAACAAAATTAGTAGCAAATTCAACAAATAAATATTCAAAAAAATATGCGTGGATTCATACAGATATGATTAAAAATAATCATGCAGATGACAATTATTCTAATTTTGAGGAACATAAGAAAATTTATAGCAAATTTGATACAATTTTTGCTGTATCAGAATATGTAAAAGAAGTATTTATTGAAAAGTTTGGAAATGAATTTAAGGAAAAGACAAAGATTCAATATAATCCAGTGGATTCACAGGAAATTGAAAAATTGGCACAGAAACCTATCAACGATCAATATGAGAAGCAAGTCAAATTTATTGCAATTGGAAGATTTGTGGAAGCAAAAGGATTTGACAGATTAGTTTCTAGTGCCTATAAGCTTCATAAAGAAGGATATGAATTTGAAGTCTGGATTTTGGGACAAGGAGAAGGAAAAAACGATATCGGACAATATATCAAAGAAAATCAAATGCAGGATTATTTTAAATTAAAAGGATTTCAAGAAAATCCATATCCATATATTCAAGCAGCAGATGCTTTAATATGTTCATCAAGAGCAGAAGGATTCAGCACAGTGGCAACAGAAGCTTTGATTTTAAATAAACCAATTTTTACAACAGATTGTTCAGGTATGAGAGAACTATTTGGAGAATATCAGTGCGGGATCATCTGTGAGAATTCAGAAAATGGAATTTATGATATGCTGCATAACGTATTAGAACAAGCAGATTTCAGCCCATATATAGATCACTGTAAGATCAGGGCAAAAGATTTTACAATCAGAAAGAGAATGTCAGAGATAGAAGGGATATTAAATGCATAAGAAAAAAGTTTTATTTATGATAAATAGTATGTACGGTGGCGGTGCAGAAAAAATATTTCAGACATTATTAAACAATTTGGAACCAAGTAAATATGATATTACAGTATATTCTGTAAATCAGTGTAAGATTGATCATAAGTATTATCCAGAAAATATAAAATATAAATATATTTTTGGTGGAATCGGCGAGAGCACGGGACAAATTTCAAAGATTATTACAAAAATAAAAAATAAGATTAACTTAAGTCGATATGAAAAAGATAGTCCAGAAACTTTTTATAAACGATTTATAAAAGAAAAATATGATGTAGAGGTGGCATTTATAGAAGGATACGCTACAAAGATCATATCAGGATCAAATAATAAAGACAGTAAAAAGATAGCCTGGGTACATATTGATCTAATAGAAAATCCATGGACAGAGGTTGCTTATCATAGTTTAGAAGAAGAAAAAGAATGTTATCAAAAATATGATAATATCTTAGGTGTTTCAGAAGAAGTAGTAAAAGCATTTGAAAAGCGAATGGATATAAGTGATACAGTGAGTGTACAGTACAATCCAGTAGATGATATAGAAATCAACCAAAAAGCTACAATGGATAATATAGAATATCCATCAAATATCAAAAATTTTGTTACGATAGGTCGCTTGGTAGATCAGAAAGGATATGACAGATTATTACATGTAGTAAATGAATTAAAAGACTACTTTAAATTTTGTATCAGAATTTTAGGAGAAGGAAGCGATAGAGAAAAATTAGAAGATTATATTAAGAAAAATCATTTGGAAGATTATGTGAAGTTGTTGGGATTTCAAAATAATCCATATCCATATATCAAAGCGGCAGATGCATTTATATGTTCATCCAGATCAGAAGGTTTTAGTACAGTTGCAACAGAAGCGATGATTTTACAAAAACCGATTTTCACTACAGATTGTGCAGGAATGAAGGAATTATTTGGAGAATATGATTGCGGAATGATCTGTAAAAATTCAGAGGATGGATTAAAAAGAATGTTGGAAGAAGTTTTTGCAAAAGAAAATTTTGACGAGTATCAGCAAGATATCAAGAAAAGATCAGAATTTTTTAAGCTAGAACGAAGAATGAAGGAAATAAGTGACATTATAGATTAAAAATCAGTGGGAGAAAAGAATGACAGAACGTTCAAGGACAGAATATTCAATTGTCAATATAGCGGCAAGTATGGGAGGATATGCATTAAATATCATCTTAAGTTTTATTTGTCGAATTGTATTTGCACATCAATTGAGTGCAGACTATTTAGGGGTGAATGGCTTATTTGGAAATATCCTGTCAATGTTATCATTGACAGAGCTAGGAATTGGAACTGCAATGATTTATGCATTGTACAGGCCAGTTGCACAGAAAGATGAAAAAAAGATTGCTTCATATATGAGAGTTTATGGTACGGCATATAAGGCAATTGGATGTGTTGTAGGAATTTTAGGTTTAGCATTAATTCCAGTATTAAAATTTATCATTAATGAACCGCCAAATATTCATGAAAACATATATTTTTTATATGTATTATTTTTGTTTAGTACAGCTAGCAGCTATTTTTTCAGTTATCGCTGTTCTATTTTTATGGCGAATCAAAGAAATTATATTGTTGTTGCAATGAATTATATGGTTGTGATCGTGCAGAATATTGCTCAGATTATAGCATTAGTTCTTACACATAATTACATTGTTTATCTTGTATTGCAGGTAGTTTTTACATTTTTAAGTAATGCGTTGATCTCAAGAAAAGCAGTGAAAGATTATCCATATATCACAGATAAAGAAGCACCAAAACTTGAAAAAGCAGAGATTTGGGATTTGGTTAAAAATATAAAAGCATTAACAGTAACAAAGTTAAGTGGAATTCTGGTAAATAATACAGATAATATTGTAATCACTTATTTTAAAGGTTTGATCGCAACTGGATTAGTATCCAATTATGCATTATTGATTAATATGCTGACATCTTTGGTAACGCAAGTCTTTACAAGTATTACAGCGAGTGTTGGAAATTTGAATGCAGTAGGGGATGAAGAACAGAAATACAGTATTTTTAATACCTTGAATTTAGCAAATTTCTGGATATATGGCTGGGTATTTGTAGGAATCATAGTACTTGTAAATGATGTGATCGCATTTTGCTTTGGAAAAAATTATATTATGCCTGAAACAATACCTATTATTTTAGCTATTAATTTTTATATGTTAGGGATGCAAAATATTGTAGGAATTTATAAGAGTACAATGGGGTTATTCAAATATGGTCAGTATATATTGCTTTCTACAGCAGTATTAAACTTAATAGGGGATGTTGTTTTAGGAAAACAATACGGAATTCTAGGAATCTTTGTGGCAACAGCGGTTGCGAGATTATTTACAAATACATGGTATGAACCATATGTTATTTATAAGCATGGATTTAAACGTAAGTTTAAAGAGTACATATTGAAATATGCTTGGTTTGCTATTTCTCTAATCATTGCAACGATTGCAACATATATGCTTTGTCAGTTGGTAAAAATGACTTTATTTGTGCAGATTATCATTAAGGGTATCATTTGTATCTTAGTACCAAACTTAATCTTTATTGCAATGATGCATCGAATGCCAGAGTTTAAAGCATTGTTGGAATTAGTACAGAGAGTTCTACAAAAAATCAAAGGACTATTACATATTGCTTAAATAGTGACGAGAGAGGAGATACCAATGAAATTTTCCATTATTGTACCCGTATATAATGTCGAGAAATATTTACCACGCTGTCTGGACTCAGTTTTAGATCAGGAGTTCGATGATTATGAGATCATCGCAGTAGATGATGAGTCACCAGACAATTCGATTGATATTTTAAATGAGTATCAAAAGAAAACAGAAAAATTAAAAATAATCCGCCAGAAAAATAAAGGATTAGGCGGAGCGAGAAATACAGGAATCAAAGAGGCGGCAGGAGAATATCTTATTTTTCTGGATAGTGATGATTACATATTACCAAAAATGTTATCGTCTTTAAATGAATATCTAAAGAAAGAAGATTTAGATATATTGGCATTTGATTGTGAACGTGTGACAGAATCAGGGCAGACAATTGAGAGAGTCAGTGTAAAAGATTATCAGGATCAATATACATCATTAAACGCAAAGCAATATCTTCTGTTTGAACCAACATCTTGTGTAAAAACATACAGAAGAACTTTATATACAGAGCATGGAATTGAATTTCCTGAAAAGCTATGGTATGAAGACTTGGCAACAACCTTAAAATTATCTGCATATGCGACAAAAATTGGTTATTTAAAAGAAGTTTTTTATTATTATGTGCAACAGCCAGATAGTATCACACATAGTACAAATACAGAAAGAATGATGGAGATTATTACAGCATATGATAGTGTGATTCAATTTTATAAACAGAATAATAAGTTTGAAGAATTTTACACAGAATTAGAATGGAATTGTGCATTGCATGTATTATATTATTCAGCATTTCGATTATTGATAGCTGGTATGAATTTAAAACAAATGAAACAGCTGTATCAGCATAGTAAGCAAATATTTCCGAATTTAGAAAATAATCAATATGTGAAAATGAAAAAGGATCAATATCACATGATGAATTTGATTATTGATAAGCATTATTTTAGATTTTATTTAAAAACTGGATTTTGGACCAAATGTTATAATTTATTAAAAAGATTTAGGGGGAAATAATGAGTATAAAAGAGAAGATATATGCAGTATGTGTGGAAAATAAATTATTAAAAAAAATATACATATCCATATCATATATAAAATGGAAGATTTATTACAAGATAAACCTGGTTAATCCGATCAAGAAATATAAAAAGAGTACAAAAAATCCAGTTTTTTTGATCTTTACACCAGAACATGCAAATTTAGGGGATCATGCGATCGCTTATGCAGAAAGCATTCTGCTAAAGAAAGCAGGAATCAATTATTATGAGATTACAGGAAAGAAACTATATGAATTGGAACAATATGGATATTTGTCAATTTTGAATCATGCAACAATATTAATCAATGGTGGAGGAAATCTTGGAATTTTATGGCCATTGATCGAAAAAATGAATCGAGCGATTATCATACAGAATCCAGATTCTAAAATTTATGTTTTCCCGAATAGTATTTTTTATGGAAATGATGACTATGGACGAAAAGAGTTTGAAACCTCAAAAAAAATATATAACAGCCATAGGAACTTACATTTATGTGCAAGAGAAAGAATTTCTTACGATATCATGAAAGATGCATACAAAAGTGTTGAATTAGTTCCAGATATGGTATTTACATTAAATGAAAGTCACGATACCTTGGAAAGAAATGGATGCTTATGGTGTATGAGAAATGATGTGGAACAAACATTGAGCGATGAAAAAGAAGAAAAGTTAAAGCAGCAATTAGTAGATATTTATGGAGATGATATCAAAGATTCGAATACGGTTTTATCTTATGATGTGTCCGTAGAAAAGAGAGAAGAAGAATTAAAGCGTAAATTTAATGAATTCAAATTAGCCCAATTGATAGTTACAGACAGACTTCACGGAATGATCTTTGCAGTAATCACAGGAACGAATTGTATTGTAATCAATAGCAAAAGTCCTAAAATGAAGGGATGCTATGACTGGATTAAAGATTTGGATTATATTGCTTTTATTGATGATGTTGAAAATATTGATAAAATTATTGATAATTTTCCAGATTATCCACATGAGTATGATAATAAAGAGTTTGTGAAAGCAATCGATAAGATGATATCTCAAATTGTTGTTTAAAGGGGTTAATAGTTAAATAACCATAAGCGACGTTACTTGGAAAGGAAAAGAAATATGTTAATGAAAGTTTATTTATGGTTTAGAAAAAATATATTGAAAATTGATGATCGTTCTCAGTTAGAAATAGCAATTGAGAATGGACTTAAGATAGGGAAGAATCATAATATTCAGGATCAAGTTATATTTGATTGGAGTCATTGCTGGCTCATTGAGATTGGAGATAATGTTACAATTGCACCAAGAGTTTATATTTTATGTCATGATGCAAGTACTAAAAATACATTAGGTTATACAAAGATTGGAAGGGTAAGAATAGGAAATAATGTATTTATTGGTGCTAATACAACAATATTACCAGGAGTAACAATAGGCGATAACGTAATAATAGGGGCGAATGGTGTTGTTACAAAAGACATACCAGAGAATAGTGTAGCTATAGGAAATCCGTGTCGAGTTATTAAAGATTATAATAATTACATGTATGAAAATAAAAAAATAATGGATAATGTACCAGTGTTTGATGAAAAATATATTATAGGAAATATTGATGAAAAAAGAAAACGTGAAATGAGAGAAAAATTAGAAAAAACAATAGGATTTGTCAAATAATAAACAATAGAGATTAAAAATGAGTTTAAAAGATAAAAAAGAAACAAGTTCCATCAAGCTTAAGAAAATATAAGGTCCTAGGGAACTTAAGAATTTAGTAATCGAATGTTGCAATTGCCAAATATTATGGAGTGAAGAAAATTATTAGAGCAGATAAGGATTAAAATTTATTGGAGATAAATATGTTAACAAAAAAAGATGCAAAAATGGCACAAGGATTAGCAATTATAGGAATGGTGGCATTACATTTATTTTGTAGAATTGATAATCTTCCATATAATGTGCATATATTTTTAGGGGGAAGACCATTAATTTATTATATAGGATTATTTGGAGATTTTTGTGTTCCTATTTATTGTTTTTGCAGTGGGTATGCACAACAAATTATGTATGAAAAAGAACATAAAATTGGAGAAGGAATAAAACGACTTCCTAAATTTATTATGCATTTTTGGATGATTGTTATTCTTTTTTCAGTGATTGGAATTTGGTATCATAGTTCAGATATTCCTAAAACGCTCAGTGATTTTATGGGAAATATGTTACTGTACAAGATGTCATATAATGGAGCATGGTGGTTTGTATTAACTTATATTTGGCTAGTTTTATTATATCCAATAATGAAGTGGTTTGCAGATAAATTGAATCCTGTAATATTGATTTGTATTAGTGGTATTTTATATATAATTTTTTATAATTTTGAGATTATTTGTACTTTAAATATTTCCAATTCCATTATAGCATGGATTTGGAATCAGTTATGTTTGATTGGAAGATCGCAATTTGCATTTATCTTGGGAATAATATGGTGTAAATATTTGGTTATAGATAAAATAAGAAATTTTTATATGAAAATCAAAATGAAAAATCTATGTTTGCTAATCTGTGTAGCAATAAATTTTATTTTTCATTGCTTTGTCCAATCATTAATTGTTGCTCCAATTACAGGTATAATAGTATTAATGTGTTTTCATTTATGGGATAAACCAGAGTGGATGGAAAAATCATTTTTATTGTTAGGAAAACATTCAACAAATATATGGTTGATACATATGTTTTTTTATTTGGTACTATTTAAAAATTTTATTTTCAGATTAAAAGAACCAGCTTTAATATTTGTAGGAATGTTCGTTCTTTGTATAGTTATATCTATATTGATAAATCAGATAGAAAAGTTAATTGCAGATGGAGTAAAGTCCTGTAGATTTTAAATTCAGACATAGGAGATATACACAGCTTAAGCCACAGGAGATAGGACAAAGATCTTGTACTTAAGCATAAAACATATAAGAAAGTTAAAAACATTTTTACTGCAAAATCAATGTTTGATGGAATTTAGAGATTGTATATTGTCTAAACTGATAAAGGGATTATAATATGCTTGTATTGAATTGCTATGGAAAAATTAATCGAATATGTATATCAAAAAAATGATGGAGGGTGTGGAGAAAAATGAATCAGGAAAACATAGATATAATTATTCCAATATATAATGCAGAAAAAACGATTGCAGAAACATTACAATCAATAATAATGCAAAGTTATACATCATGGAGAGTTATAATAATAGATGATGGGTCCATAGATAAGTCAGTAGATATAGTTAAAAAATATATGAAAAAAGATTCTAGAATTGAATATTTTTATAAAGAAAATGGTGGAATTATATCAGCTAGAATCGCTGGAATAAAACGCATAAAAAATAAATTTGTTATGCTGGTAGATAATGATGATATCTTACATTCACAATGCTTAGAGATTTTTAAATTAATTATGGAGAAAACAGATGCAGATATGGTTATGTCAGAATTATTTCAAAATATGTCAAAGCATGGTCATTTTAAAATAAAAAAGAAATACACTGTTGATGATATTGGATATGAAATGATAGATATGGAAAAAGCAAAGAGAGGACTTTTAGGTGAGCAAAATTATACACCAACGGTATGGGATAAATTGTATAAAAGCGAAGTGATAATAAACTCACTGGATGATATTGAAACAATTCCATTAAAATTAAAAACAGGGGAAGATATGTGCATGAATTTATGTATATATAATAGAATGCATTCTATTGCAATGGCACATGTAAAATTATATAACTATCGGTATTCAAATACCTTTCTTAATAAAACTATAGACAAGATGGATGAAGTAGTATTATTCCATAAATGGAGAAGTTGGTTTATTGAAAACGAAAATATGAACAAAGAGTATCATAGACTTAATCTTTCGCATACCTATCACTTGTTATTGTTTTATGGTTTTGACAATGTACAGGAAAAAGTAGATTCAATAGTTGAAGAAACAGAAAAATATATTGATGTAGATAAGGATAAGTATAGAGTATCTGGATTGAACATAAAATCAACGGATTCATGGATGATAAAAATGAAGAGATGGATGCTAAAGAATTTATGATCAGAAACCTGTAGATGATAGAAACTAGAATTCTGATAAAAATATACAAGAAAGGATAATAATATAAATGTATACAAAAAAATATAAAATAGCAGTTATCATACCAGTGTATAATGCAGAAAAATATATTAAAAAGTGTATAAAATCATTCCAAAAACAAACATTTCAAAATTTTAAATTGGTTCTTGTAAATGATGGATCAAAAGATAAAAGTGGGAAAATATGTGATGATATGGCTAAAAAAGATGAAAGAATTTATGTGATCCATCAAGAAAATAAAGGGGCAGTAGAAGCGAGAAAAACAGGGGTATTAAGTCAAGAAGCGCAAAAAGCAGACTACATATTTTTATCAGATGCAGATGATGTAGTAGAATCAGATGCATTAGAAAAACTTTACAATACAGCAGTGGAGTATGATGCGGACTGTGTGTGTGCTAATATGAGAAAATACTGGAAAGGCATTAAAGTAAATTCGAAGTATAAAAGTCCATGTTTTAATATTAAAGCTCCAAAAGTTTATAATAATAGAGATATTATAGAAAAAATATATATTAGTTGTTTTGGAATTACAGATTATCCAGTAAATTTGGCTGCAAAATTATATAAATCAGCGTTGATTACAAAAGCAATAGATTTTCCAGCGATTGTAAGGTTTATGGGTGAAGATTTAAGTGTGACTTTAAGATGCCTTCCATTAACTCAAAGATTAGTTATCATTCCGGATATTATATATAATTATCGTATTGGTGGAGGAACATCAAGATTTATGCCAGATATGTTGAACGATTTTTTAGCATTATATGATAACAAGGTAAAATTAATTTATAAATATGATATGCCACAAGATGCAATGTTTTATATAAATATAGAGTTAATGAATATAGTAATCAGTTGGTTGAAAATGTGTCAAAAACAAGGAAGATATTTAGAAATCCAAATGAAAGAAGAAATTAAAAGAGTATGTGAAATAAAAGAGGTTTCGCATGCAGCAATGCAGTTGTGTGAAAGAGAAAATAAAAATCAGATTGCTTTAATGGTTTATAATCAAGAAATAGAAGAAATATATACTAGATTAATGCAACAGATAGATGCACAAAAGAGAGTAGACAAAATCAAAGAAATTTTGAAAAAAATTTGAAATCGGTAAGTAGAAAATATAAGGTCCCAGGGACTTTAAGAACTTCTAGGTGAGAATGATTTATGGATAATACAAAAAACTATATTATTATTAGTATAATTTCAGTTGTAATGATGGTTCCATATTATATTTGGGATTGCAAGATATTAAATATATGCTCTGGGATTGGCTGTAGTGCTTTAACGGCATCGGTAATGGCACTTTATATAGAAAAAAATAATGCGAAAAAAGAAAAAATACGTTTAAATGAAGCAAAAAGAATTTATTTTAAGCGAATTGAAGGAGAATTAAATATAATTTTAGGGAAAATTATATGGTTAGATGATAAGATAGATGATAGAGAATTTGACTGGTCATTTCAAGTAAAAGAATACTTTACATTTGAATTTATGATATGGGCAGGAAGATATTATAATAACAAAAAAATTTCATTAGATGAAGCTGAAAAAATTTTAAATATAATAAGAGATAAATATAATATTGAGAAACAACAGAAAATGCAAGAGATGGAATTATTGAAAATTAAAAAATTGTTTGAAATCATATCATTTGATGGAGCACATCTTTGGCGTGAAGCTAATATAGTTAAAGATAACAAGTTAATGTTAGGAATAGCAGATTATTTATCAATAGAAAAGATAGATTCATTGATAATGAGTATTTCATTAGGTATTGAAATGATGAATGAAGATGTTATGAATTATTCAGATGCAATTGGATGTTTTTTTTCAGCTTATAAAATAATTAGCAGTGAAATAGGTTATGCAGAAGATATAGATGTTTCATTTAGATGTTCTGTAAATATTCTTGAAGGAATGGGAATTGTATAAGAAAAATCTGTTAAGCTTATCTAGTCTTAAAAAGAAAGAGGTGAATATACACGAATAGAAAATGATGTATATCAAAGTGTATGCTCCTTTCTGAATCGTTTTGGTGGAGATATTTACCTTGGAGTAGAAGACGATGGGACTGTTTGTGGAGTTCCTGAAAATGCAGCAGGAGATATGGTAAAGAATTTTATAAAGATTATCAGTAATCCCAATATGTTTACTCCAACCATATATCTATCACCAGAAATTATAAAGTATGAAGGAAAAACGATCATTCATATTCATATACCAGTCAGCGCAGAAGTACACAGTTTTAAAAAGGAAGTTTATGACAGAGTAGATGATGCAGATGTAAAAGTTACTGCAACAGCTCAACTTGCAATGATGTATATTAGAAAACAGAATAGGTTTACGGAGAAACAGATTTATCCTTATATTTCACTGGAAGATTTTAGATTAGATTTATTGCCAAGAATTAGAAAAATGGCAACAAATAATATAGAAGGTGTGCATAGTTGGGAAAGTATGAGTGATGAGGAATTATTGAGAAGTGCGGGATTATATGGAAAGGACAGAGCGACAGGAGAAAGTGGATATAATCTGGCAGCAGTTATGTTATTGGGAAATGATTGCAAATACATTGATTCATAGAGAATTTACGAGTTCATATACAGCTAAATTTGTAATAGAAAAAGATAGGATGTATACAGAAAATGCGAATCGGTCATCAGGAGATGGAATTATTACACCTGATAATATGGAACCAAATCCAAAGAATCCGATTATTGCATCATTTTTTAGAAATATAGGATGGTCAGATCGATTAGGTTCAGGAGTGAGAAATATATTTAAATATTCAAAGTATTACTCTGGAAAAGAACCAGAATTCATTGAAGGGGATGTATTTAGGCTTATTGTGCCATTAAATGAAGATTATTCATATGATAATGTAAAAAACGGCGATAAAAAAACGGCGATAAAAAACGGCGATAAAAAGATTTCAAAAAAGACAATACAAAATTATAAAAAAATACTTGAATTTATGGAAGAGGGTAAAGAATATACGATTCAGGATTTTTGTAATTTGTTGAATTTAAAACCCTCCAGAACGAAAGAGTTATTAAAAGCTTTGACACAAGATATAGAACAAATAGGCAATAATAAAAATCGAAAATACAGATTAAAATAAAAAGGATATGGGGAGGAAACCTACAAATGCAATCAGCATATATTCACTTATATCTGATCATGATCAACGTTATAACATTTGCATTGTATGGACTAGACAAATGGAGAGCGATGACAAGACAGTGGAGGGTCAGAGAGAAAAAATTGATCATACTTGCACTGATCGGAGGCTCCATTGGAGCACTGATCGGTATGACAGTATTTCATCATAAGACAAGAAAATGGTATTTTAGATTAGGGATACCTTTGATTTTGGGCATTCAGGTGTCGTTGATACTTTGTTTTTATGATATGATGTAAGTAAGCAAAGAAGAATTGGGAAGAAGTTTAAGAGACCCAAAAGCAAAGGAAGATTAGAGATATGAAGCAAAACAAATGGAAGCATTTAAAATTTGAAAAATATGTTTTTGTGTTATTATTGGCGATCGAGCTTATTATGTCATTTACTTTTTTAGGATTCATTCATATTGATCCAATTTCACTTACAACAGCATATATCCCGATCGTAGTTGCGGGATGTTTGCTTGGACCTTTGGAATCGACACTGATCGGATTGGTATTTGGACTAGCAAGTATGTATAAGGCATCAGCACTTTATGTTGTATCAGATGATAAGATATTTTCGCCGCTATATAGTGGTAATCCAATAGGAAGCATTTTACTAAGTGTTGGGTCAAGAGTTTTGTTTGGCTTTGTGATCGGATATCTGTTTTCAATCATAAAAGGACGAAGGTATGAGAAAATAGGAATCTGGATTCTTTCTTTGATCTCACAGTGGATACATGCTTTCTTAGTGTTCACTGTTATGGGAGCCTGTTTTCCACAGCTTGGCTATACTGGAATGTCAACATTTCATATGGGAATCAATGATGCACTTATTGCACTATGTTGTCTTTTCTGGGTAGAGGTGGCATATAAGATTTATCACAAGGAGCGTATTCAAAAATACAAGGATGCGGTAAATCAATCTTTGGATGATCCATATCTGTCTTCTAAGATAGTCGCTATATCATCAGGGATCAGTTTTTTGATCATTTGTATAGCGATATTTTCTACTGGATATTTTGCAAATCGGTCTACATATATGTTGAAACAGCACAGAGTTCATGTAACAAGAACAATAGAGATTGATCTGCTACATTTACAGGTACAGTTTTTGATCGCAATGCTTGCATTGGATTTTATCTTAATATTGACGATGCTTATGATCTACCAATATATGAAGTATCGGGAATATCAAGGGGAGATTGATTTCCTTACTGGGGTGATGGGAAGAAGACTGTTTTTGCAGCATTGCCAAAATATTCAAAGTGATCAGAGGATTCATGGCCATCAAGGATGGTTTTTATTCTTGGATGTGGATTGGTTTAAGCAGATCAATGATAAACTGGGACATATAGCAGGAGATGAAACCTTAAAGAAATTTGCGATGTTTTTAAAAGAACAATTTGAGCCATATGGAGCAGTCGGAAGAGTTGGCGGAGATGAGTTTGCCGTGATGATCGAAGAAGAGATGAGCCAGGAAGCGTTAGAAGAAGAAATGAAACAATTCTTTCAAAATATCTCAGGAATTCAGAAGGAAGTCACAGTAAGCTGCAGTATTGGAGTATATCGTTTTAAATATCCAAAAACGATCAAGGAACTTCTGACAAAGACCGATGAGATCTTATATGAAGCAAAAGCAAATGGAAGAGGCTGTTTTGTGATTAGATAAAGTCTAAGAAGGTGGTGTTGGCAATGAACAATGTGAAATTACCAGTAGGAATTTCTGATTTTCATAAGTTAAGACAAAATGAATATTATTATGTAGATAAAACGAATTTGATCAAAGAATTACTGGAATCAAGAATCGCAGAAGTTACATTGATCACGAGACCAAGACGTTTTGGAAAGACGATCGGCATGAGTATGTTGGCTTATTTCTTTGATATACGAAAAGACAGCAGGAAACTATTTGAAGATCTGAAGATCTCAAGAGATATAGAATTATGTCAAAAATGGATGAATCAGTATCCAACATTATTTATTTCCTTCAAAGATGTAGATGGATTGAATTTTCAATCAGCTATGAAGATGTTAAGAAATCAGATTTCATGGATCTGCAATGAGCATGATTATTTATCAGATAGCGATAAGATAAATGAGAATGATAAAAAGCTCTTTTTAAAGTTACAAGATATAAGTGAAGAAAATTTGTCAGAAGATTTGATAAAAATTAGTGTGGCTACCATCATAAGAATGATGAATGTGCATTACGGAAAGCCGGTTATTTTATTATTGGATGAATATGATGTACCATTAGCGAAAGCAAGCAGCAATGGCTACTATAAAGAAATGCTGGATGTGATGAAAACGATGATGAGCACATCTCTAAAAGATAATTCTCATCTTCAGTTCGCAGTAGTTACAGGTTGCTTGAAAATTGCAAAGGAAAGTATATTTACAGGAACCAATAATTTTATCTCAGATACGATCATATCAACACATTTAAATGAATATTTTGGATTTACCGATCAGGAAGTAAAAGATATCTTAAAAGATATTGGACTGCAAGAGCATTTTAAAGAAATCAAAGAATGGTATGATGGGTATAATTTTGGAGAGATCGATGTATATTGTCCATGGGATGTTATGAACTATGTAAGAGATCTACGGATCGATCCAGACATGAAGCCAGCAAGTTACTGGAAGAATACAAGTGATAATGCGATCATACGATCTTTTATAGACTACGCAGGCAGCGGAATTCAAAAAAAGATGGAAAAATTGATGGCAGGAGACACGATTGATCAGAAAATAGAAGAAAATCTTACGTATGATTATTTACATTCGTCAGAAGAGAATTTTTGGAGCATTTTGTATTTAACAGGATATCTGACAAGAGATAAGGAAGAGAAGGAAAGTGCAGATGGAAAGATCACATTGAAGATTCCAAACAAAGAGATACGAGAGATTTTTGAGACAACAGTACAGGATTGGTTTAGTGATACAGCGAAACTACAAGATCGAAAGCATTTATTTGATGCAGTATGGAACGGTGATGAGCAGACTTTGACACAGGAGATCAGCAGGTTATTGCGAATAACGATCAGTTATCATGATTATAGAGAAGATTTTTATCATGCATTTCTTGCAGGAATATTTGCTGGGGCTGGATATAGTGTTGAATCGAATAAAGAACATGGAGAAGGTCGAAGTGATCTTGTTATTTTTAATGAACATGAAGGAAAGGTTGCAGTTTTTGAAGCGAAATATTCAAAAGAAGTGAAGAAATTAGAAGAGGATTGTGAAAAAGTTATTCAGCAGATCGATCATAGGATGTATGCAAAGGAATTTGAGGATAGTTATGATGAGGTGATCTGTTATGGGATTTCTTTTTACAAGAAACGTTGTGTTGTAAAAAGAGATGTAAAGTAGTAGTTTAGAAAATATGAGGAAAGGAAAAGGTATGAAAAAGAGAATCATCAGCGAAATATTAACATTACTGGTCGTATTTAGTATGGTATTTACGTTACTGCCAGTGAACAACAAAATAGTACATGCTGGGGACAGCAAAGTAAATATTGGAGATTATATTTACCTTGGAACTTATCAAGGTAAGAAGATAAAATGGAGATGCATCGGAGAGGATTCAAATGGAAAATTGATGCTGAGTGATCAAATCCTGTGTAAGAAGAGTTATGACGCAAAATATTCTGGGTATAAAAACCACATCAGGGCTGAAAGAGGATCCAATCGCTGGACAGAATCAGCCTTGAGACATTGGATGAATTCTGCCGGAGTGGTTGATTGGAGCAATCGATCTGTACCTTCCGCAGCAAATCTTGATGGAGAGGATGCTTATGATGAAGAGCAGGGATTTTTATCTTCTTTTACTGATTCGGAGCTTCAGTGTGTAAAGACGGTCACACAGAAAACATATTTGAATAATCTGGATGCAGACAAAGCAGATGGAGGATCTTCCAAATTTGATTTTGATGCAAATGGATACCATCGTAAGCTGTTTGAAACTTTAGCAGAGGCAACCGATAAATGGTATGAGAATACAACGGATCAGTTCTTCTTGATAGGACCAGAGCAGTTGCTGATGGGAACCAATAATATTGGTTTGGATTATATGGCTCCGGACGATTCCTACTGGCTAAGACTGCCTTGTAACACAGGACAATCTTACGAAAATGTAGCACGATCAATAGGAGCAAACAGAATCACGCATGCAAGAGCAAATAATTCGAATCATGGAGTGAGAGCTGCATTTTATCTGGATGAAGATCAATTCCATGGAGAAGTGATCGAAGGAGGAATGTCCAGTTACTTTAAAACAGGTAAGGATACGAATCAGTTTAAGCATATAGGGATGAGAGCTTTCATTTCAAATCCTGTATATCTAAATAAATTGGTGAAGCAGTGTAGCGATTTTCAGAGTAAATGGAGAATGATCACGTATTTTCATGGAGAACATACAGGTGTATGCCATGGGATCGCTTTGAGTATGTGTTATGGAAACCAAGGTTATATTGATTTTGATGATATTACAAGTGGTGCACATGATTATTGGACGCTGGGAAGCCCATATGAGAATTCCAAAATGAAAGACATGATCTTATATTATCAGATGACACAGTGTCTGGACAGTGGAAGCTCAACGTATGGAATCAGTAAAAATTCAGGTTGGGGAAATGGAGATCTGGAAACTTTTCTTAAGAAATTTGTAGCAGAAGCCCAGTATGCAAAAAGAGTGAAAAAACCATTTGTTTTCTCCTTCATGATACCAGAGGGCGGACATAGTGTTGTTGCTTGTGGTTATAAGAAGGACATGGATGGGAATCATGAGATTACGATCTATGATGAAAATTCTTATCACCCTGGAAGTTACGGGGGATACCTGACAATGAAAGTCTCTTCTGATTTCAAGAGCTTCCATTTTGCAGATTCAAATTCAAGATTTGATGATGTATGTGTAGAAGATCTGTGGAAGAACCTGAACTATTATGGCGTTGATAAAATATATAATGGCGGGATCCAGACCTTAAAAATGAAAAGCAGGATGGCGGCATCAGCATATCAGGAAGATGATCAGGATCAGACGACGATTCAGATATCAGCAAATAAGCGATTCCGATTACAAAATGAAGAAGGAAAGTATCTCGAATACGATGGAAATAATTATACAGGAGATATGAAAGTTTATTCCTGCGAACAAAGTGATTGGGAAAGTGAGCATCCAATCTGGAATCTTAGAGTGGCGGCAAGCAATTCATTTGAATTGACGAAAGCAGAGGAAGGCTGCCAGTTCCTTTGTGATGATAACAACAAAGGATATGCAGTAACCGCCGATGGAGCAGACAAAGTAACGATTACTTCTGGGAAGATCAAAGTGGAAGGAGATTATTATAATCTGTCAGCTGCGATGCAATCCAAGAATTCCGAGGAAGGAATTGTAGAGGTCAATGCCAAAGTGCAAGGAAACAGTACGATTTTAGATAACAACACAAACACATCCATTCAATTTGCTGATAAGGGAAATAATGTTAAGGTAACAAAATATGTTGATTTTTCAGCAGATATCGTTGATGAGAGAGAAGAAGTCAAAGGTTCTGATCTTGTAGTAGAGGAACTTGATAAGAAAGATCCTGCAATCCCAGATCAAGGAGAAGATAATAAAGGGAATGGCAATACAGGAAACGGCAATGGAAATGATATCTCTGGAAATAATGCACAAAGTAAACCAGAAGTAATAAAACCAAACATCGTAAAACCATTAAAATTAAAGAAACAGATAATAAAAACAGCAAAAATAAAAACTTACAAGGCAAAAAAATTAAAACGTAAAAAGGCAACATTTAACCTAAAAGCGCAATCTTTGGGGAAAGCAAAACTGACCTATAAAGTGACCAAATATCCAAAGAAAGCGAAAAAATGTATGACCGTAACTAAGAGTGGAAAAGTTACATTAAAGAAGAAAGCCAAGAAAGGAACATACAAGATCCGGATCACGGCAGCAAAAACATCGAAGTATCAGAAAGCGGTAAAATATGTGACGGTTAAGGTAAAATAATGATAGAAAAAGAAATATTCAGCAATACGTGAATATTTCTTTTTTTCTATGATATAATATTTGCAAATGTATGATTGGGAGGCAGCAAAATATGAAATATAATCTTCCAGAGAGAGTTATAAGAGACATTTCGACATTTGCAAAAAAACATTCAGTTGAGAAAGTTATCTTATTTGGCTCTCGTGCAAGAGGAACAAATACGGAGAGAAGTGATATAGACATTGCTGTCTATGGTGGAGACTTTGATTCTTTTTACTGGGATATTAAGGAGAAAGTACATTCTCTTTTAATGTTTGATGTTGTGGAAATAGATGCAGGAATTTCAGAAGAATTGAGGAAAGAAATAAAAAAGGATGGTGTAGTGATTTATGAAAAAGCTTGAAAATTTTTCGAATTGCTTAAATGTATTGAAAAATGCAGATTTTGATTTAGCAGATAATAATGACATATACAGAACAGGTGTGATCGGGCAGTTCAATCTTACAATTGAACTTGCATGGAAAGCTTTACAGGAAATCAAAGAAAACTAGAAGAAACAAAGGAAGATTGGAAAAAATAAAAAAGCAAGAGTGTTGACAAGATCGCAGGATTTTTACAAAGAAAACAAGGGTGGGAGATATCACGAACAATATCCTTGGAAGATAATAATACTGATTTATCAAGTTATTTCAGAGTAGATAAGAAGAAAGTATTATGTTATACTAAATTTACTAAGTGATCAATTAGTAATTGAGTAATTAGTAATTAGACGATTAGGAGACAGCTACTTAAGTCCCAGGGGTCTTAAGAAATCGGCATATAAAATAAATTGCAACATTAAACACAATTATTAAAAATATTCCAAACAAAATACACATTTAACGTATAAAATGGAAATAGCATATATTAAAATTTGGTGGAAAATAACTTAATGAATAATTGGCAATAATGTTGACAAAATAAAAATATGCGAATATAATAGTAGCATAAGATTAGGTCAGGAAGCGTACGGCGCCCTGGCCATTTTGTTTAGGAGATACAAAAGAATGAAAGAGTATAAGACGTTTAATCAACAACTAACTATACTGCGTAATAGAGGTTTGATTGTTCCAACAGATGGAAAACCTAAACGTTTTTTGGAACAGGAAAATTATTATAATGTCATAAATGGATATAAAGATTTGTTTTTACTTAAGGATACACATGGAAAACCTGTTGAGCCAGAAACATATTTGTCCAATGCGCATTTTAATGAGTTAAAAACATTATTTTTGTTTGATAGGGAATTAAGATTTTTATTTTTGAAATACTTACTTATTTTTGAAAATTCGTTTAAAACGGTTATTTCACATGAATTTTCAAGAAAATATCCAAAAGCTAATTCATATTTGGATATTGCGAATTATAGAGAAGACGATCCGAAAGGCGTATTGAAACAAATTTCTATTCTTACCAAGACTATACATGATAACGTTGGTGCTAAAGGAGCAATAAAACATTATATTGAGGATCATGGTTCTGTTCCGTTATGGGTTTTAGTTAATTATCTTACAATAGGAAATCTTTCATATTTGTATGGTGCATTAAAAGATTCAGAAAAAAATATTATCGCAAAATATTATGCTGAAAAATATATGAAACAATATAAAAATTCCAAGATACTTAGGATAAATAGTAAGGATATGGAATCGGCATTAAAGATATTTAATTTAGTAAGAAATCAGTGTGCACATGACGAACGTCTTTATAATTCTGATTATAAAAATATACGTGTATCTAACATAGCTAATTATTTAGAAATTACAAATTATAATAATAGACGTATTGTTGTTGCAATATTATATCTTAAGATATTGCTTAATAAAGATTACTATAAGAAATTTCATTCAGAGTTGAATGCGATTTTTAAACAATATAAAAATGGATTTAAAACAGTAAGTTTTGAGGATATTCTTAATATTATGGGGATAGATTTATTGGAATTAGATAAATTAAAAAATTAATAAAAACAGTCTCCATATTTGTATTCTATGTGTAACATACAATAGTTGAAAAATATTAAAAAGTTGGTTACAAGAAAAAAGAAATTGTGATTTTTGTAGTTGGCCAACTGTAGATTTCGAGTATATGATAAAAATAGGGGATTTTTAAACAGAAGGTAATGTGATTATGCTTCATAAACATCTCGATAAATCGGTGTTGTAGAAGTCCTTTTACCTTCTGTTAATAAAAAAATACAAAAATCATCAACCAATACCGCATAACATACATACTGTATAGTGGTTTGAATCACGTAAATTATTTGAATATTATAAAAAGAGATCATGTGTCAGCAACCGTACGGACACGTCTGCACTTAGCGAGTGGATGGTCGTTAGACCATTCAGGAGCTTAGTACGGCTACGTGGGAGTCCGAACGCGAGTGGGTTGCAGGCACATGATCTCTTTTTATAATATTCTACCAATAATTTCCGTCATTCAAACTACAAATCACAATTTATCCCCCTGCCAAACATCCTTCACCTTCATCTCATGCGCAATCCTATTCAAAACTTTCCGCTTATAAACACTCCACTCAGGAGCAATCAACAAATCTCTCGGTCCATCTCCAGTTAATCGATGAATCACGATCTCAGGACTCAGATTCTCAATACATTTCAAAATCAGATCAACATAAGACTCCAAAGTAAACACATCAAAGGGATGGTCCTCATAATGATCAGCCAGATCCGTATTCTTCAAAATATGCAGCATAGAAAATTTAACCCCATGAATCGGAAGGTGATTCAGATAACGAACTGACTCAAGCATCATATCATCCGTTTCACCAGGAAGCCCAAGAATCAGGTGAACAACAGTCAATACACCGATTTTATGAAGATTCATAACTGCTTCATCAAAACAAGACAAAGGGTACCCACGCCGGATAAAAGAAGCGGTCTCTTCATGAATCGTCTGCAGACCAAGTTCCACAAACACAGGTTTGATCTTATTTAATTGATTTAAAAGTTCCAAAACCTCGGCAGGCAAGCAATCCGGTCTGGTACCGATCGCAAGAGCAACGATTCGCGGATTATTGACCGCTTCCATATATAAAGCTTCCAGTTTTTCAATCGGACCATAAGTATTCGTAAAAGCCTGAAAATAAGCAATATACTTCCCATTCTCAATCTTTCTAGAAACCATCTCAATTCCAGCGGTGATCTGATCTGTCACAGACAAAGCAGCTGAAGAAGCAAAATCCCCGGAACCGCCCTCACTGCAAAAGATACAACCACCAGTTCCAAGTGTTCCATCTCTGTTTGGACAGGTAAAACCACCATCTAAGGATACTTTATAAATTTTCTCACCAAAATAATTCTTTAAAAAACTATCAAACGAATAATAACGTTTTCCATGCCAATTCATATGATCATAACTCCTAACTACAAGTTTGTTATCTACAAGATAGCACGAAAAATGTGGAAATTCCAGTGTTTTCAAGTCACAAAATGTTCATAACATTAACACGTACTATAAAATCTCAATCACAAAACTCAAAGTTTCATGTTCTCCAGGCTCCAAGAATCGCACCCCTCTTTTATGTTCAAACACATCATCCTCATCACTGCAGGTAGAAGTTCCACTCCAAGGTTCCAAAGCAACAAAAGGTCCATCATTTGCACTAGACCATACACCCAGATAATCAAAATCAGGGAAACGAACTAAGATACCATGGCCACTTTCCTTATGCTTTAATGCGACCGTGCGTGATTTCAACTGATCAAAGATCAAAGCATCCTTGTAAAATAAAGAATGTTTTACAGGGATCACAGTTTCATGATCAAGAACAGGAATACGGTCGTTATTATTGATCAAACCATCATCTGTAAGCTGTGCACAGGCAGCAGTTTCCGGTTGTTCAAATTCCACGATATAATCTTCAAAATTCTCCCCTTCATACACTGGACAGTTAAATGCAGGATGACCGCCAATACAGTAAGGCATAACGATGTCCCCATGATTGATCACCTTATGACTGATTTTTACACCATGATCTGTTAATTCATAGATCATCTGGAGTTCAAAATCATAAGGATACTGTTCTTTTGTAGAATCATCCGCTTTCAAAGAATAAACAGCACAAGTTTCAGAAGAAGAAACCAAAGTAAATTCTAATTTTCTTGCAAGACCATGACGGCCAAAAGAACAAGTCTTAGAATTACCGATGGTTGCAGTTCCATTTCTTAAACATCCAACGATCGGAAATAAGACAGGTGCCTGTCCGCTCCAGAAGTCAGGATTTCCCTGCCAGAGATATTCCGTACCAGAAGCATCTTTGATAGAAGTCAGTTCCCCACCAAGAGATTTTAAAGTGACAGATACATTTTCATTGCGTAAGATTGTATTGCTCATGAGATATCCTCCTAGATTTAATATAGTATCATTATACCACGAATTAACATTGAAAAACACTTGTGTTTCTTGGGAAAAGCAATAGTTAAAAGCATATTTTTTATAAAGAATCAGTAGAAATTTAAGAAGTGGTGTGATAATATGACTAAGAATGCGTAGAAATGTAAAATAATAGATAAAAATAGAAAAGAGGAAAAAGATTATGGCAAACAGCATTGAGCAGGAAATCGGCCGCAGAAGAACCTTTGCGATCATTTCCCATCCGGATGCCGGTAAGACAACGTTGACTGAGAAGTTCCTTTTATATGGAGGAGCGATCAATACAGCGGGGTCTGTGAAAGGAAAGGCAAACTCCAAACATGCAGTATCTGACTGGATGGAGATTGAAAAAGAAAGAGGTATCTCTGTTACTTCTTCTGTATTACAGTTTGAATACGAAGGAAAATGTATCAATATTCTTGATACACCAGGACATGAGGACTTCTCAGAAGATACGTATCGTACACTGATGGCAGCGGATTGTGCAGTCATGGTGATCGATGCTTCCAAGGGTGTGGAGCCACAGACAATCAAGTTATTTAAGGTTTGTGTTATGAGACATATCCCGATCTTTACATTTATCAATAAGATGGACCGTGAAGCTAAGGATACTTTCGATCTGTTAGACGATATCGAGAAAGTCTTAGGGATTGAGACATGTCCGATCAACTGGCCGATCGGATGTGGAAAAGAATTTAAGGGTGTATACGAGCGTGCATCAAGAAATATCTTACGATTCGAGGCAGTCTCCACAGGTGGTGCAAAAGAAGCAAAAGAAACGATCATTTCAGCAGATGATGATAATGCAGCAGATCTGATCGGAGAAGATTTCTATGAGAATCTGATGGAAGAAATTGAATTGTTAGATGGTGCGGCAGCAGATCTTGATATGGAGAAAGTACATCAGGGAAAACTATCTCCAGTATTCTTTGGATCAGCACTTACAAACTTTGGTGTAGAACCATTCTTAGAGCATTTCCTGAAGATGACAAACAGACCACTTGCAAGAACATCCAAGGGAGAAGAAGTAGATCCTGTGGAAAATGGTTTTTCAGCGTTTGTCTTTAAGATTCAGGCAAATATGAACAAAAACCACCGTGACAGAATTGCATTTATGAGAATCTGTTCCGGTAAATTCGAAGCGAACATGGAAGTAAAACATGTACAGAGTAAGAAAAAGATGAGGCTTTCCCAGCCACAGCAGATCATGGCACAGGAACGTAAGATCGTAGAAGAGGCGTATGCAGGAGATATCATCGGAGTATTTGACCCGGGAATCTTCTCTATCGGAGACACTGTCTGCCTTCCAAAAGATGACTTTGAATATGAAGGAATCCCAACATTCGCACCAGAACATTTTGCAAGAGTCATCCAGTTAGATTCTATGAAGCGTAAGCAGTTTGTGAAAGGTGTAGAACAGATCGCACAGGAAGGTGCTATCCAGATCTTCCAGGAACATGAAGCAGGATTTGCAGAGATCATCGTCGGAGTTGTAGGAACACTTCAGTTTGATGTCTTAAAATACCGTCTGGAAAATGAATATAACTGCGAGATCCGTTTAGAACCATTGCCATATCAGGCAATCCGCTGGATCAAAGACCGCAACACGGATATGAACAAATTACGTGGTGTATCTGAAGTTAAGAAAGTCAAAGATATGCGAGGAAATCCACTGTTGTTATTTAAGAATGAATGGGGAATCCAGTTTGTACTTGATCGTAATGAGGGATTAGAGTTAGTTGAGTTCAGCAAAGAATAGTATAAATTATATTTCTTTTTGATAAGAAAAAGCATTGTAACTTGAGAATAAAGGTGGTATATTATATTAGTATATTTCTTAAGTTATCAAAAATAATATAAATATCAGACTTAGAAAAGAGATTGTTATGGCGTTGATAGATATTCATACACATATATTATATGGAGTTGATGATGGAGCAAAGGACATCAATGATTCAATGGGACTGTTGGATGAAGAACGGGAACAAGGCGTGGATCAGGTAATACTGACTCCGCATTACGGTCCGAAGTTTGGACATCCGGATACAGAAGTATTGAGAGAGAAGTTTGAGGCGATCAGAGAGAAGGCATACAAGTATTATCCAGAGATTCAGCTATACCTTGGGAGCGAATTATATTATCAGCAAGGGACAGTTTCAGATCTGAAACAAGGGAAAGCATTGACGATGAATGGGACCCGTTATGTTTTAGTGGAGTTTGCGACATCAGATGCCTATTCGCATATATATCGCGCGGTTCAGGATTTTGTATATGCAGGATATATTCCAATCCTTGCGCATGTAGAGCGATACAAAGCAGTTTTCGGACATGTAGACAAGATTGTCGAACTGGTCGAAACAGGTGCATATATTCAGATAAATGCGGAAAGCCTGATCGGAGGAATTTTTGATAAACGAGCATCTTTTTGTAAGAAGATTATGAAAGAAGGACTGGTTCATTTCCTTGGAACGGATTGTCACGATTTCCGGACAAGAAGACCAAATATGAAACCGGCAGCAGAAGTTGTACGGAAGAAGCATGCGGACCAGATTCTTTATGAGAATCCAAGGAGAATGCTTGAGGGGAAAAGTATTTAATTAAAGAAGGGATAAAAACATCTATGTACGAGTTAGAGAATGATGATGAGATCGAGATTGATTTAAGGGAATTGTTTTTGGCATTGAAGAAGAAGATCGTTTGGATTTTGTTGACAGCAATCGTCTTTGCAGGTGCATCAGGATTGATCACGAAGTTTGCGATGACACCGATCTATTCTTCTACAGCACAGCTTTATGTTGTTTCAAAGGGTGGACTTTCACAGCTTACAGATCTTACAATGGGTACTCAGTTAACGCAGGATTATATGGTAATTGTTAAGACAAGACCAGTCCTTGAACAGGTGATCGCAGATCTGAAGCTTGATATGGATTATAAAGAATTAGAGAAGAAGATCACGGTGGAGAATCCATCTGATACACGTATCATGCAGATTACGATAACAGATAAGGATGCAGCACTTGCACAGAGCATCACACAGGATCTTGCAGAAGTAACAGCGAAGACAGTTGCAGAGAAGATGGACGTGAAATCACCAACGATCATCGAAAAGGCATATAAGGCAGATAAACCAGACAGCCCAAGTCTTAAGAAGAACGTATTGATCGGAGCAGTTCTTGGATTTATATTAATGGCAACAGCCATTGTGATCCAGTATCTGATGAACGATACGATCCTGAAAGAAGAAGATATTGAGAAATATCTTGGAATTATTACTTTAGCGCAATTACCTTTGGTAAAGGGAACTACAAAGCGAACAAAGAAAGTAAAGAGGGCGAGGGAATAAGATGAAGAAATTAGTAATGGATCTTCCAGAGATCAATGATTATCGTATGGTAGAAGGACTAAACCAGTTAAAGACGAACTTAGCCTTCTGCGGAAAAGATATTAAAGTGATCACAATGACAAGCAGTGTTCCGAATGAAGGAAAGAGTTCTATTTCTCTGAGCCTTTCAAGAACACTTGCAGAAAGTGGAAAGAAGATACTGATGGTGGATGCTGATTTAAGAAAATCAGTAATGGCAGCCAGATATCATATACAGGGAATCGATAAAGGATTAAGCCATTATCTGACAGGACAGGCAGAAGTGGAGGATATCATCTATGAGACAGAAGTTGAGGGACTTTGTATTACAGTAGCTGGTCCGCTGTCACCAGATCCAACAAGCATTCTGGATTCAGAACAGTTTGAACAATTCATTGAGAAAGTTAGGGATATGTTTGATTATGTGATCATTGATACACCACCGCTAGGTGTTGTCATTGATGCTGTGATCATCGGTAAATATACAGATGGAGCAGTCATCGTGATCGAGCAGGGAGTGATCAAACGTAAGATTGTTCAAGATGTCATCAAGCAGTTGAAGAGGGGCGAGGTTCGTATTTTTGGGGCTGTATTAAATAAAGTTGATGAACGTATCGGTGCTTATGGTAATTATGAGTATAAATATTCATATTACGGTGAGTCAGATACGGAAAAAAATCACCCAAATACTTAATAAGGAGGAATGTAAGTATGAGTAACAAAATCATCAAGAAAGCAGCAGCTTGTGGATTATCCGCAGTTATGGCTTTCGGACTTGTCGCAGTAACAGAAGCACCAAAAACAGCTAATGTTAGTGCAGCAACAAAAAAGGTAAAGAAATTATCTTTTAAGAAGAAAGGGTATGTGATCAGTGCACCAGGACATTGGATGAATGCAAAGACACGCCTGAAATTCTCACCAAAAAGTGCTAAAACTTATAAGTTAAAGTACAAAACAAGCAACAAAAAGATTGCTACTATTTCTAAGAATGGTATCATCCGTGCAAAGAAAAAAGGTACAGTAACGATCATAGCAATTGCTAAAAACAACAAAAAAGCAAAGGCTACAACAAAGGTTACAGTTGGTAAAGTTGTTAAAACTTTAAAATTCAAAGAGGGGACAAAGAAAACAGTAACAGCTGGAAAGAAATTCACTCTTCACCCAACTTACTCACCAAAGAAAGCTTCTACAAAAGCTGTAACATTCAAATCTAGCAACAAGAAAGTAGCTACAGTAACTTCTAAAGGTAAAGTAACTGCAAAGAAAGCTGGTAAAGTAACAATTACAGCAACATGTAAAGATGCAAAAGGTAAGAAAGCTAAATTTACAGTAACAGTAAAAGCAGCTCCAGCACCTGCAAAAGTTGTAACACCTGAAACTGTAAAACCAGTTGTAAAAGATAACACAGCTGAATATACAGGATTAGTTGCTAATGCTGACAAATACGTTTTAACTCGTGGAAAACAGACAGTTGAAATCTCTGCAGCACAGGTTAAAGAAGCATTAGGATATATTGCTGATCCAGCAGCTGGATTCAAAGCATGGGAAAGCAAAGAAAACTTTACATTAGGTGTATTATCAGCTACTGGTAAAGGTGCTACAAAGACAGCTACGATCAAAGGTACATCTAACTATGATGGAAAATACACAGCAACAGTTACAAAAGTATCTGATACAGAATACGCTGTTGTAGCAAAATCTGAAAAAGGTCAGAACCACAACATCAAAGTTACAGTAGCAAAAGACGGTACAGTAACAGCTACAAGTGCTAAATACGTTGTAACAAGCGATAAAAACGCTACAAACATCGTAGTAAAAGATGCAGCTGGAAAAGTTATTGCTTCAGCAACAGCAAAAGATGGTAAATACACAGTAAAATTACCAGCAGATAAAGCAAAAGATTTAACAATTACACAGTATGTAGCAAAATAATCAATTGCTGAGTGATAAAGGAATCTTGGAGGAGTTTTCCTCCAGGATTCTTTTTCTATAAAAGAATTTTCTATTTAAGAAGGATCAGGAACATGAAGAAAAAGATAATGACGATGCTGATGTTGCTTGCAGTTTCCTGCATGATCATGCCAACAAATGCGAAAGCTGCCAAAAAAGCATATATCAAAACAGCAACAGGAAGCAAGGCAACGGTTTTTGTTGGAAAAACTTTAAAATTAAATGCAAAAACAGTTGGGAAAAAGAAAAAGATCACATATAAGACATCCAAAAAATCTGTAGCGACAGTAAATAAAAAGGGTGTGATCAAAGGAAAGAAATACGGAACTGCTAAGATTACAATGAAAGCTTCTGGAGTCAAAACAAAGAAGATCACTGTATATGTAAGAAAAGCAGCGACAGGGATCAAACTTTCATCTGCACAGACGATCAATTTCTACAAGACAGGAAACACTGCCCAGATCAAAGCAACAGCTTTACCTGGAGGAAAACAGATGGCATCAAAAACTCTGACTTATAAGAGCAGTAATCCACAGGTAGCAGTGGTTAACAGCACAGGAAAAGTGACAGCTAAAAAAGGCGGATACAGCAGAATTCAGATCTCTACCACTGCAAGATCAGGAAAGATCTGCACAAAAGATGTTGATGTTTTTGTATATGATGGATTTGATGATGTATGCAGTGAAACATCTGGAAGCAAGACAACATTTACATTTAATCCAAACTGGAAATCTGTCACAATCTATTTTACAAGTCAAACAGAAAAACAATATTCTTATAAAGTGGATAGCATCAAAACAGAATTTAATATGCTGGCGAATGTCAAAGGATTTGCAGACGAACGTAATGGTGTAGCAGTGAGCAAAGACAGTGCGAGAAAGGCGAACATCATTAATTTCAAGATTATTGAAACTGGCGAAGATTATGATGTATTAGCGGATGCCCAGAGATATCAGCTGACATTTTATAAAGCGTTGAATAACAAAGTGACATTCAATGTAGAAAAATAAAAAGATAAGAAAAATACTTGACAATAAAAATAAAAGCATGATATAATATTAAAAGTTGTGAAGAACAACAGAAACAACAAAGAAGAGTATCCACTCTCACCTTAGCACATATGATAGATTAGGAAGTGACTTGGGTTAATATTTAAGAATATGATATTTCGTGATCATGCTTGAATTTTATGTGGATAGTCTTATAACTATCCACTTTTTTAATTATCATGGAGGTGTAATTATTAGCGATTTAATGATTAACGGACAGATCAGAGATAAAGAAGTACGTCTGATCGCGAATGATGGCGAGCAGCTTGGAGTTATGTCCGCAAGGGAAGCACAGAAGTTAGCAGATGAAGCAGGATTAGATCTTGTCAAGATCTCACCAAAGGCAAAACCACCGGTTTGTAAGATTATCGATTACGGTAAGTACAAATACGAGCAGACAAGAAAAGAAAAGCTGGCAAAGAAGAAACAGAAAGTCATCGATGTGAAAGAAGTCCGCATGTCACCAAACATTGACACAAACGACTTAAACACAAAGATTAATCATGCAAAGAAATTCCTTGCAAAAGGTGCGAGAGTGAAAGTCACACTTCGATTCAGAGGAAGAGAACTTGCTCATGTGAATGCAAGCAAGTATATCTTAGATGATTTTGCGAAAGCATTAGAAGATGTAGCCACCATCGATAAGAAACCAAAGTTTGAAGGAAGAAGCATGACAATGTTTTTAGCTCCAAAGAACAACTAGGAGTTTAAGATATTCAAATATGAGTAGATACAAGCAGGATTAAGGAGGAAATAACCATGCCAAAAATGAAGACATGTAGAGCAGCTGCAAAAAGATTTAAAAAGACAGGAACAGGAAAATTAAAAAGAAATAAGGCATTCAAAAGCCATATCTTAACAAAGAAATCTCCTAAGAGAAAGAGAAATTTAAGAAAAGCTGCAATGACAGATGCAACAAATGAAAAGAACATGAAGAAGATTTTACCATATCTGTAAGATGGATCGTTAAGGAGGAAATGTAAGCAATGGCAAGAATCAAAGGCGGAATGAACGCAAAGAAAAAACACAATAGAGTATTAAAACTGGCTAAAGGATATAGAGGAGCTAGATCTAAACAGTATAGAGTAGCAAAACAGTCTGTTATGAGAGCTTTAACAAGTTCTTACGCAGGAAGAAAACAGAGAAAACGTCAGTTCAGACAGTTATGGATCGCACGTATCAACGCTGCTACAAGAATGAACGGACTTTCTTACAGCAAATTCATGCACGGATTAAAATTAGCTGGTGTTGACATCAACAGAAAAATGTTATCTGAGATGGCAATCAGCGAACCAGAAGCATTCAAAGCTTTAGTTGACGTAGCAAAAGAAAAATTAGCTTAATCAATAGAATTAACATTGTAAAAACATCTTGACTTTAAAGCGGTGGTTATCAGTCTCAATAGACAGATGGCCATCGTATTTTTTACATATGGCAGTGACTGATTTAAGACCTGTACCGACGCAGTTTTTGCGGCGAGAGGATAAGAAGAAGCCACTGTCTGTTTTTTTGATCTCATGCTCATAAGGGTTCTCGATGAGCAGAACAAAAGCACCAGGAGATGTCTGTCTGGCTTTGAGATGGATGAATTTCTCATACTTCTGTAATGTCTTACATTCAAGGTAAGCATTTTCTAAAAGATTTCCAAGAACAATACAAAAATCAACGGAAGAGATTGAAGAGAGCGTTGGAAAATCAACGGCAAATTTTGTTTTGATCTTATCTTGTGCACATAAAAGATCATAATGCGATAAAATGGCATTTACAGCGGGCTGACGGCAGTAGATCTTAGTCTGTAAAGAAATAGATGATTCATATTGGGACAGATACTCCTTTAATTCTTCATAATTTCCTTGATTTAACAATCCAGAGATAACAGTGATCTGATGACGAAAATCATGGCGGATTTCTCTTGTCTCCTGTACATGTTGGGAAAGCTGGGAGTATTCTTTTGCCTGAATCTCCAGAATCTTTTGTTCTTCCAATATGTACTGATTTTCTACATAACTGTGGATGATAGTATAAAATAAGACATATAAAAGAAATACAAAGACCAGTAAAGTGAGCATCATGGAAAAGTAAACATGTAGATCATGATAGGTATAAATATCATAATAATTGTGTGGAATATAAGTAAAAACGAGAAAAGTAAAACAGCATGGGAAAATACACGCAATCCGCCAGACAAAGGCATTGTGGAAATTCGTAACCATCCAGCCGAGATATTTTCTGGCAGGTTTATATAAGATGATATCGGCGAAAACCAGAAAGATCAGTTGTGCGATCATGGATTCTGGATAAAATTCTGTACTTTGTCCATGTGGATGAAAGATGACACCGAATGTATGATAGATAACATAAGAAAGAGAACCAAGACAACATGCAGTCAGCATAACAAAGAGAGATGCAGGAAGCAGCAGGTTCGTTTCTTTTTGAAATAGATAAAAGAACACAGGCACAGCAAGGAATACAAGAATATTGCCCAGATCCTGTTGAAAGATCATATACGGAATGATCAACAGAACAAAATAGCATACAAAAACAAGGCTGATCTTGATCAGCAGATGGCGGATCGGAGTCTTTAGATGATTGATTACTGGAAACAGGCAAAAAACTGCCAGTGGAATGATGATTGTAAATGTAGATAAATATGTAAAAATATCATAAAAAGTCATAAAAGATCATACCTCCTCAAGTTTCAAAAACTGGTATTTGATATATTGCTCTCGGATTTGCTTGCGTCCTTTCGTTTTAATCGGAAAACACTTTGAATCTGTCATTTCGAAGTAATCGGATTCCATCGTCTTAATATAGTCCATATTCAACATGATTCCACGGTTGCACTGAAGAAATCTTGAATCATCCAGATGATCTGTGACAGAATAAAAAGGAAGCCGGAAAACATGTGTTCCATTCGTTGTATGAATGATCACCTCATGATTATTTGAGTAAATATATTGAATCTTTGATAATGGAAAATGAACATCAAAAGAACGATATTCAAAAGATAATTCAGCTTCCTGCTCAGGAAGAAGCGCTAAAGCATCATCAAGTACATGAAAGATCTGTGTGGATTCAAAAGGCTTTAAAATATAATCAAAAAAATGAAAAGGGGCAGCTTCAAACATGTGTTCTTTACTTGTTGTTAAGAATACGATCATCACTTTGGAATCCATCTGACGGATCTTGCGTACAATATCGATCCCGTTCAGTTCATTTAGATAAATATCCATAAAGATCAGATCAAAATCTCCAGGGACATAGGTATTCAAAAAAGAATTACCATCACTATAAGAAGAAATATCAAGGGAGATGTTTCTTTCATGTTCATAAGTACGAAGAGTGTTGAAAATGAGCTCCTATTCTAATTTATTATCATCAACGATTGCTAACTTCATATTAGTACTCCTTGTTGTAGGGAAATTGGGGTTTCTTTAAGTATAACTTGCAAATGAATGGAAAGCAAGAAATGGGAACTATAATTTTTGTAAACAATAGGATGTGTGTGGAATGCATTTCATTTTGTACAAAAATGTGTCATAATGTAAGAAAAAGAACTGGCAGGAAGGAGATCGATAATATGAATAAAATATATGATAAAGTAAAGGAATGTTATAAACAAGTAAATGAAATGACAGAGTTTAAACCACAGATCGCATTGGTCTTAGGTTCCGGTCTTGGAGATTATGCGGAGAAGATCAAGATTGAGACTGTGATCGATTACCATGAGATCAAAGGATTTCCAGTTTCTACAGTACAGGGACATAAAGGAAGATTTGTACTTGGTTACGTAGAAGATATTCCAGTAATGATCATGGAAGGACGAGTTCATTATTATGAAGGATATTCCATGAGTGATGTTGTACTGCCGATTCGACTGATGAAGATGATGGGAGCAGAGATCTTGTTTTTGACAAATGCATCCGGTGGGATTCATCGTGGATTTGAAGCGGGTGACTTTATGATGATCACGGATCAGATCGCAAGTTTTGTACCATCTCCATTAATTGGGCCGAATATCGAAGAATTTGGAGAAAGATTTCCGGATATGAGTCATATTTATGATGAAGAATTACAAGAAGTGATCAGAAAAAGTGCGGATTATCTGCAGATTGATCTTAAAGAAGGAACTTATATCCAGCTTCCAGGTCCTAATTTTGAATCTCCGGCAGAAATCAGGATGTGTAAAGCCATCGGTGCAGATGCGGTTGGAATGAGTACTGCCTGTGAGGCAATCGCGGCAAATCATATGGGAATGAAGATCTGTGGAATTTCGTGTATTGCGAATCCTGCTGCCGGAATCAGTAAGAAACCACTGACACACGAAGAAGTTCAGCAAAGTGCAGATCGTGCAGCTCCAAAATTCCAGAAACTAGTAACAGAATGCATCTGTAGAATGGGGAAGAGTCTGAAGAAATAAGAGGTGATCAAATGATAAGAATCTACCATGCAAGAATTTTAACCATGCAGGAAGATCAAGAGATCTTTGATGGAGAGATTTGGATCTCAGATCATAAAATACAGTATGTCGGATCGGAGAATAAAGAAGAAGCGGCAAAGATCGCATGGGAGAGACAGATTGATGCAAAAGGCAATCTGATCATGCCTGGATTTAAGAATGCCCATACACATTCCGCAATGACATTTTTAAGATCTCATGCAGATGATATGCCGCTGCTTTCCTGGTTAAATGATCAGGTGTTCCCATATGAAGCCAAGTTAACACCGGATGATATCTATCATTTATCCATACTTGCCATCATGGAATATTTAACAAGCGGGATCACCGCCAATGCGGATATGTATCTGACACCAGATACGATGATCCAGGCATCTGAGGATTGTGGTTTTCGGACGACTGTTATTGGAGCAGTGAATGATTTTACCCAGTCTGTGAAAGAAGTAGAGAATTGGTATGAGAAGTACCATAAAGAAGATGGACTTACCAGTTATGAACTGGGGTTCCATGCAGAATATACAACCAAGAGAGAAATCTTAGAAGGCATCTCAGAGCTTTCTAAAAAGTACCATGCACCTATCTATACCCACAACTCAGAAAGTGCCTCAGAAGTGGCACAGTGCGTCGAGAGAACAGGTATGACACCAACGGTATATATGGAACAGCTAGGGCTGTTTGAATATGGAGGAGGGTTGTACCACTGTGTTCATATGAGCGAAGAAGATCTTGATGTCGTAAAGAGACATCAGATTTCTGTGATCACCAACCCAGCCTCGAATCTAAAATTAGCAAGCGGGATCGCTCCAATCGAGGAGATGTTAAAACGAAATATTGATCTGGCGATCGGAACGGATGGACCTGCAAGCAATAATTGTCTTGATATGTTTCGCGAGATGTTTCTTGTCACAGCACTTGCCAAATACCGGGAAAATGATGCGAGTGCAGTTGATGCAGCAGAGGTATTAAAGATGGCAACAACAGGCGGTGCAAAAGCAATGAATCTTTCAGACTGTGATGTGTTAGTCAAAGGAAAGCAGGCAGATCTTATAATGATCGACCTGCATCAGCCAAATATGCAGCCAATCCACAATATCAGAAAGAATCTGGTATACAGTGGAAGTAAGCAGAATGTCAAGATGACAATGGTCGCAGGAAAGATTCTGTATGAAGATAGCGAATTCTTTATTGGAACAGATGCGGCTCACATTTATGAAAAAGCGAATGAGATCACGCAGAGGATCATGAGCGAGATCTGAATTTAATCAATACAATCTTCTGCATGCTTTAGTGCAGCAGCGATATTTGGACAGAAATGTTCTTTCCCAACAAGCTCGATAAATCCAGCTTTCTTCATAACCTTCATTGGTTGTTCATTGACATGAGAAAATACGATCGTAATTCCTTTTTTCTCACAAGTATCAACGAGATCTTTTAATGCATTTAATGCTGTGCTGTCAAGTGCAGGAACACTTCGCATACGCAGGATCAGACATTTAGTGAAATCCTTTACAACGATATGTTCGATCGCATCAGAAGCACCAAAGAATAAAGGTCCTGTGATCTCATAAACACGGATCGCTAAAGGAAGCCGTGCTAGATGATCATCAATTTCAGGTGTATCATCATCGACATAGACCCAGCTGTCAACACGGGTTTCCTCACTCATGCGTTTGATAAACAGCAGACATGCAATGACCATACCGATTTCGATTGCAACGACAAGATCAAAGACAACCGTTAAAATGAATGTGACGATCAACACGATGATATCGCTTTTTGGAGCCGTTTTTAACATATGTACAAAAGTTCTCCACTGACACATATTGTAAGCAACAACAAAAAGGATGGCCGCGATCGTAGGCATTGGGATCATACCAGCAAATGGCATTAAAACGACTAATACGATGACCAAAGTAATGGAATGGACCATACCAGCAACCGGAGTGCGGCCTCCATTTTTGATATTGGCAGCAGTTCTTGCAATCGCTCCAGTTGCAGGAATACCTCCAAATAGGGCAGAAGCGATATTTCCAAGCCCTTGTGCAACTAATTCTGTATCAGAACGATGTTTGCCGTTGATCATTCCATCAGCAACAACGCAGGATAACAGAGATTCAATGGCAGCAAGTACCGCAATGGTAAATGCATTTGGAATCGCTGATTTCACCATAGAAAATTTGGCTGCAGGTATATGGGAATGATGGCAGATCATTTGTGATCGTATAGAGGTTTCCGATCGTTGAAACATGGAGTGGCAGAAATTTTACCATAAGAATACCAATGACAACAGCGATCAATGATCCAGGAATTCTTTTAAAAATATATGGACTGATGATCAGGATGGCAAGACTGACTCCGCCAACGATCAGGGCATCAACATGGAAAGATGAAAATCCAAGGGCAAATGCATTTAGTTTTTCCATTGTTTCAATTGGTTTTAAACCATTTGGATAAGTAACACCAAAGAAATCTTTTAACTGTCCGATGACGATCGTAACAGCGATCCCGGAAGTGAATCCCGTGGTGATCGTATAAGGAATAAATTTGATCAGACTTCCAAAGTGGCAAAGTCCCATAAGGATCAAGAAGATACCGACAAGGATCGTGGAGATCACAAGACCGTCAAGCCCGTCTTTTGCAACGATTCCGGCAACAATGGTTGCAAAAGCAGCGGTTGGTCCGGCAATCTGTACGTTGCTGCCACCGAAAGCAGAGATCACAAAGCCAGCAACGATCGCAGTAAAGATACCTGCTTGTGGTCCAACACCAGAAGCAAGTGCTAAGGCAATGGATAATGGAAGAGCTATGATCGCAACGATGATCCCAGCGGTAACATCTTTGACAAATTGTGATCGGTCATAGGATTTCAGTGTGGTTAGTAACATAGGTTTGATTTGGTTCATGTAAAGTTTGTATCCTTTCTTTTCTAGTTTTTCAAGCTGTAGTGTATACAAGTATAGCATGCTAAGATAGTGTTAAGAAATGAAAAGATGAAATGTTTTCAATAATATACAAACAAATCATCATATCAAAAAAAGGAAGCCTGAATCTCAGGCTTCCTTTTTCAATGGAAATGGGTGATATTTCTTTTCCCATTTTTTCAAAAGATGTTTGATCTTATATTTTCTATAAGTTTGTATGATCACAAAAACAGATAGAACAAAAAGAACAGGTGCTAAAATAAATTTCATGAATAGATGCATAAAAACCTCCTATTATAAATGATAGCAATAAATTAGTTGGTTTTATCATAACAGAAATAAGGCCGGCGGTCCATTACAATAGAAACTATTGCCACAGGCGGTTATTTGAAAAAATGATTCATAATAAAATCAGAGTATATAAGGAGTGTGGAGAGCTATGAAGCCCATTAATTATAAAGCTCTGGGAGCAAAAATTAAAGAATATCGTAAAAAAGAAAATATAACACAGGAACAACTTGCCGAGATGGCAGATATTTCATTAAGTCATATGTCAAATGTGGAGACGGCTTCAGTAAGCGTTTCGCTGCCAGCACTTAAGCTGATCGCAGATGCATTAGGTGTTACCATAGATGAACTGTTGGTGGACAGTTACAGCAAGAAACAGAAAAAATATTTTTACAGCAAGAAGATGGATCTGATCATGGAACAATGTGAGACGGTAGAGCAGGAGATCATTGTGAATACTGTATCAACCTTAGCAGATAATTTATTAAAGAGTCGAAAGAAAAAAGGAGTCTGAGGACTCCTTTTTGTAGTTATTGTATGAAATAAAAAAAACCGAAGTCACAAACTTCGGTATGCCGATGGCGAGATTCGAACTCGCACGAACGTAAGCTCACTGCGACCTGAACACAGCGCGTCTGCCAATTCCGCCACATCGGCTTAAGTGCAGTTGAGGGGACTTGAACCCCTACCCAGTTAACCCGGACTAGATCCTTAGTCTAGCGCGTATGCCAATTCCGCCACAACTGCGCAACACCGTTATGATATCACTATATGGAACTTGTGTCAATAAAAAAACGAAAAAAAGTTCAAAAAAATTAAATTAAGTATCAAAATATGGATTTTACAGCATATTTTCGGTATAATCTGCAACAGAATGACACACAAAAAAGAAGAAAAATTTTTAATCGGAGGGAAAATTATGCTGATCGGTTCTCATGTAGGGATGAAAGGAAAGGACATGTTTCTAGGATCTGTCAAAGAAGCATTATCTTATGGAGCGAATACCTTTATGGTGTACACTGGCGCACCACAGAATACAAGAAGAAAAAAGATTGAGGAATTAAGAATTGAAGATGGAACGAAATTAATGAAAGAACATGGAATGGAAACGTTTGTTGTTCATGCACCATATATCATCAATCTTGCGAATACGACGAAACCTGAGACATTTGAGTTAGCAGTGGAATTCTTAGAAGTTGAAGTAGAACGTACCAAAGCTATGGGAAGTCATACGTTGGTCCTGCATCCAGGTTCTCATGTTGGAGCTGGTGTTGACAAAGGAATCGATCGTATCATCGAAGGATTAAATCAGGTCATGTATCAGGATATGCCGGTTCATATCGCACTGGAGACAATGGCAGGAAAAGGAAGTGAGATCGGGCGTGAGTTTGAAGAACTAAAAAGAATCTATGATGGTGTAAAATATCCAGAGAAATTAAGAGTCTGCTTCGATACTTGTCATGTGAGCGACAGCGGCTTAGATCTGTCTGGAGAAGGATTTGAAAATGTCATTGACCAGTTTGATAAGACGATCGGCAAAGACCAGATCGCAGTCTTTCATATCAATGACAGTAAGAATGTGATCGGTGCAGGAAAAGACCGTCATGAAAATCTTGGATTTGGAACGATCGGATTTGAGACGTTAAACCACATCGTACATCACAAAGACTTTGAACAGGTACCTAAGATTTTAGAAACACCATACATTAAAGCGGAAGACAGCAAGAAATCCTATCCGCCATACAAATATGAGATTGAGATGTTAAAACAGGAACAGTTTGATCCGCAGATGAAGGAAAAGATTTTGGAGGATAACCAGAAATGAAAGTAACATTTATTGAACATAGTAGTTTTATGGTTGAGATGGAACAAAATGTTCTGCTGTTTGATTACTATCAGGGAGAAATTCCGTCATTTGACGGCAGTAAGACTCTCTATGTCTTTGCATCACACAGTCATGCCGATCATTATGATCCAGCAATCTGGAAACTAAAAGAACAGTATAAAGATATTCATTATATTCTTTCTGATGATATCAAAGATAACGAAGGTGCAGTCGTTATGAAAGCACATGAAAAAAAGGAAGTTGCCGGAATCAAAATAGAAACTTTAAGATCAAACGACATGGGAGTAGCATTTCTTGTGAAAGTGGAAGGAAAGACAATCTACCATGCAGGTGATCTTAACTGGTGGCATTGGAATGGAGAATCAGAGGAAGATAATGAATATTACAAGAAGACCTTTCAGGATGAGATGAAATATCTGGAAGGAAAGAAGATCGATCTTGCATTTATGCTCCTTGATCCAAGACAGGAAGATAAGTATTGCTGGGGAATGAATTATTTCTTAGAACATACGGACAGTAAAGTTGTATTCCCAATGCATTGCTTTGAGCATTACAACATCAACCATCATTATTTAAACTGTGAAGATGGGCGCAGATGGAAGGATATCGTCAGAGATATCACAGGTGCAGGTCAGGTATTTGAAATCTGATTCCACTGACTGATCAGCCGTTCTAACGAATAAGAAGCATTCGCAGGGCTTGTGGAAGGCAGTTTCACAGCTTCAAATCCAGTCACTTTTTCACAATATTTATGATAAAGTTTATAAGCAGTTCCACCGTTGGTATAAATCTGGCGAATTGGGGCTGTTTTTAAAATGAATGAAAAATCATTTGGCACTGCATTTTTAATACTGCTGTCGCTGGAACCTTCAATATCGCAAGAAGCGATCACATCCCAGATGGCAATGTTGTGTCTTAATAAAAACTCTTTTTTCTCCTCGATCGTTTCAGGCAGAGTATCCTCAAAGACTGCAGCAAGAACCCTCCAGAAACGGTTTTGCTTATGATGATAAAAAAACTGTCCCTCTCTGGACTTTACAGAAGGAAAAGAACCAAGGATTAGGATCTTTGATCGGTCATCATATACGGGAGGGATTTCATGAATCACATGAGTCATTTCAAAATTTCCTTTCTTATCGTATTTTTCTACAAATTTCAACTTCTATTTTATCAGATGATGCAGACAGAAGAAAGTTTTCGTCAGAAACTGTAAAAACTTGCAGGGCGTTACCGCCATGGTATGACAAAATATTTTTTAGAGATTTTCTATAATTGCATTATGTATTTCATCGAAATGTTTTTGGAACAATGGATCATGATCGCGTTCCAGCTAAAATTACTGGAATGGATCATACATAAAAAGATGAAATTTTATAAAATATTTGCCGCATCCATCTTTGGAAGTTTTTCAGGATGTCTTATACTTCAGCTTTATGACGAAGATCATGGACTGAAATTGGGATTGATGATCATTTCCATTGTTATGACGGTAAAGATATCTTGTGCATTTCCAATGAAAAAAGCATGGAAATACAGCGTGTATCTTCTGGTGTTGAGTTTATTTACTGGTGGAATCTTTACAATGATAAAAAGCCAGATCATTCTGCCGTGGCTGATCCTTGCGACAGCCAGCTGCATGCTTGTAAGGTATTTGTATGTATCAGCCGTAAAAGATATGAATCACGACAAAGAATCTTTTTATCAAGTGGAATTTACGATCCTGCATAAGAAATTAGAGGTTTGTGCATTCTTGGATACAGGAAATTTCTTATATGAACCAGTCAGTCAAATGCCAGTATGTATTCTGGAAGAAGAAACATTTTTGAAGTATTTTCATGAGCCGTTGTTCAAGATGATAGAAAAACAGGAAGCAGAGGGCATCCGCATGATCCCATATCAAAGTGTTGGAAGGGAACATGGGATGATGCCGGCAGTGATGGCAAATGATATGAAAATCACGAAAGAGGACCGGATAATAGAACATAAAAAGGCAGTGATCGCCATATCCAAAGTATCCCTTTCCAAATGGGGAGCTTACGAAATGTTACTACATCCGGATCTGATCAAAAATGGGAGGTAATGATTGTGTTAAAGTTGAGCTTGGTAAGTGGAAGAAGGACATTTTTTGGAAGAGGAAATGAGATTCATTATATTGGGGGAACGGAGATACTTCCGGCACCGCTTGATACAGCGGAGGAGCAGAAAATGATCCATATGTTAGGAACTGTCAATGAAGAAACGGCAAGAAGCATGCTGATCGAGAGAAATCTGCGATTGGTTGTATACATAGCAAAGAAATTTGACAACACGGGAATCGGTGTGGAAGATCTGATTTCGATTGGTACGATCGGTCTGATCAAAGCAATCAATACATTTAACCCAGCAAAGAAGATCAAACTTGCGACTTATGCATCCAGATGTATCGAAAATGAAATTTTGATGTATTTAAGAAGAAATAACAAGACAAAAATGGAAGTTTCCATCGATGAGCCATTAAATGTAGACTGGGATGGAAATGAATTATTATTATCCGATATCCTTGGAACCGATGAAGATATCATTTACAAGGACTTAGAACATGAAGTAGATAAGAAACTACTGACAAGAGCCATGACGATCCTTACGGACCGCGAGAAAATGATCATTGAATTAAGGTTTGGGATCAATCAAAAAGAAGGAAAAGAAAAAACACAGAAAGAAGTCGCTGATATGCTTGGAATTTCACAATCTTACATATCAAGACTGGAGAAAAAGATCATCAAACGCCTGAAAAGAGAGATGATCAAGATGGGATGTGTATAAATTTACAGAAAAATTAAGAAAATGTTCACTTTCTGCTGAAAAAAATATGATATGATAAATGTGGAAGAAAAAATAAGGAAACGATCATACTTAGGAGGCAGAAATGAAAATGAAGAGAAGTGAAAAACTAGGAATGTTTACCGGATTGGTTGTTGGGGTACTCTTATTGCTGATCAGCGTGTTTATGATATTTCAGACAACATGCAAAGTCTGGGGAAGTCAGATTACACCAACGCAGGCAGAAAAAAATGGACTAGAGAATAGTTTCCGTTATACAGATGGGAAGCTCAAATCTACGACAGAACGTATGACAAGAAGTTTAACAAGAGTTGTCAAACCATCTAATGCAACAGCACAGGGAATTGACGTAAGTTATCATCAGGGAACGATCGACTGGGAGAAAGTTAAGAACAGCGGTCAGGTTGATTTTGCGATCATCCGTTGTGGAATTGGAATGGATCAGACGAACCAGGATGATACACAGTGGGAGAACAATACTAGTGAATGTGAACGCTTTGGAATTCCATATGGAACATTTTTATATTCCTATGCAGACACTGTAGAGAAAGCACGCAGTGAAGCACAGCATGTAGTCCGTTTGGTACAGGGAAAGAATCTGACATATCCAATTTATTATGACATGGAAGATAACTCTGTGATGAATAAGATTGATTCAAAGACAGCAGGAGAAATCGCACAGACATTTTTAAATACATTGGAAGCCAATGGATATAAGAATGTAGCAGTTTACAGCTCTAAGTCATTATTTGAGACAAAGCTGACAGCAGATATCTTTAACCGTTATCCAAGATGGGTAGCACATTATAACGATACCTGTGGATATCAGGGAAGCTATCATATGTGGCAGTATACAAACAAAGGTCAGATTGATGGAATTACAGGAAATGTTGATTTGGATTATAAGATTGGAAATTGGACATCTGCAGGGTATACGCCAGCACCAGCAACACCAGTAGCACCAGCAACACCAACGACAGCTGTTAAGAAAACAACCGTAAGTAAACCCAAAGCAACAACGATCAAGAGCTTAAAGAAGAGAGGAAAGAAAGCGGTCAAGATTACATATAAGAAGGTTTCAGGAGTCAGTGGATACCAGATCTATATGTCCACAAAGAAGAAATCAGGATATAAAAAGATCGCAACACTTTCCTCTAAGAAATCATCTTATACCAAAGGAAAACTAAAAAAAGGAAAGAAATATTATTTTAAGGTCCGCACAATGAAAAAAGTATCCGGCAAGTACAGATACAGCAGTTTTTCCAAAGTAAGATCGATCAAACGATAAAAAATATCAATGCGGCATCGAAAGCATGAGAATAAGCTTTCGGTGCCGTATTTTTATGCAAAAATCAAACCGACCCCCTTTTCAATCTGTTCCATTTGTAGTAGCATAAAGGATATCAATGAATAGAAAAAAGGAGATTTTGTTAAAGGTTTATGAATAATAAATATACGATCATCAAACAAGAATCTATTGAAGAATTAAATGGAACAGGATATATTTTAAAGCATGATAAGACGGGAGCCAGAGTGGTTGTGATCTCCAATGAAGATGATAACAAGGTATTCCAGATCGGATTCCGTACACCACCAAAAGATGATACAGGAGTTCCTCATATCTTAGAGCATTCTGTACTTTGCGGATCAAGAGAGTTCCCAATGAAGGATCCATTTGTGGAATTGGTCAAAGGATCACTGAATACATTTTTAAATGCAATGACTTATCCAGATAAGACTGTTTATCCGGTTGCAAGCCAGAATGATAAAGATTTCTTTAACCTGGTGCATGTTTATCTGGATGCTGTATTTTATCCAAATATCTATAAGAAGCCAGAGATCCTAAAGCAGGAAGGATGGCATTATGATCTGTTAAACGAAGATGCTCCTCTGACGTATAATGGAGTTGTGTTTAACGAGATGAAAGGAGTATTTTCATCTCCAGACCAGCAGCTTGCACGTATCATTCAGAAGTCTTTATTGGAAGACACACCATATGGATTTGAATCAGGCGGAGATCCAAAGGCAATCCCAGATTTAACTTATGAGATGTTCCTTGATTTCCACAAGACTTATTACCATCCATCCAACAGCTATATTTATCTGTATGGAGATATGGATGTTGATGAATACCTGACATTTATCGATGAACATTATTTAAAAGATTTCGATAAGAAACAGATCGATTCATCATGGGAGAAACAAGAACCATTTACAGAAGTAAAACGAGTGGAAGAATATTATCCAGTCGGGGAAAATGACTCCGAAGAAGAAAAGACTTATTTATCCTACAATGCAGTGATCGGAGACAGCTTGGATGCAAAACTTTACTTAGGATTTGAAATCTTAAACAGAGTATTATTCGATGCACCTGGAGCACCAGTGAAGAAAGCTTTGATGGATGCACAGATTGGAAAAGATATTCAAAGTTCTTATGATAATGGGATCATGCAGCCAGTATTTTCTGTGATCGCACAGGAAGCAAGGGATGATCAGGAAGATGAATTTGTTAAGATCTTAGAAAAGAACTTAGCCAAGATCGCAAAAGAAGGAATTCCAAGAAGAAATCTTTTAGCAGCATTTAATTACTATGAATTCAAATACAGAGAAGCAAACTTTGGACGTTTTCCAAAGGGATTGATGTATGGACTTCAGATGTACGACAGTTGGTTATATGACGATGAGAAACCATTTATCCATATCAAGACAAATGAGATCTTCAAACAGTTAAGAGAAGAGATCGAGAATGGCTATTTTGAGAATCTGATCAAAGAATATCTGATTGATAATAACCATAAAACGATCGTGGTGATGAAGCCAAAGAAAGGCTTACAGAAGATCAAAGATCAGGAAGAAGCGGATAAATTAAAGGCTTACAAAGATTCTTTATCCGAAGAAGAAGTAAAGAAATTAGTCGAAGAGACGAAACAGTTAAAAGCATCACAGGAAGAAGCATCTACAAAAGAAGAATTAGAGAAGATTCCAGTGATCGACATTGAAGATATCAGAAAAGATGTCAAACCATTATCCAATGTGGAATCTGAACTTGGTGGTGTGAAAGTATTATGGCATCAGTATTTTACAAACAAGATCGCTTACGTCAAGCTCGCATTTGATATGAGTCATGTGCCAATGGATCTCGTGCCATATGCATCATTTTTAGCAGAGATCTTAACGATCGTTGATACAACACACTATAGTTATCAGGAATTAGGAAACGAGATCAGCATTGAGACAGGTGGCATCAGCGCAACAATGGATGTTATGCCAACGGATGTGCATGAATTTCTTCCAATGTTTATCTTAAAGACAAAATGCTTCTATTCTAATATCGAAAAAGCATTTGATTTATTAAAAGAAGTGGCATTTGAAAGCAAATTAGATAATAAGAAACGACTAAAAGAGATCATCGGACAGATTTATACAAACCTTAAGATCACATTGACAGAGACAGGACACAAGAGTGCGGCAAACCGTGCAATGTCTTATTTCTCAGAATATGCAGCATACCGTGAAGCAATTCAGGGGATCACGATGTATGAGACTGTGAAGAAATGGTATGAAGATTTCGATGAAGAATATGACAATATCGTCAATGGTTTAAAAGAAGCTGCAAAAATGATCTTTGAAAAACAAAATATGACGATCAGTTATACAGGAAAAGAAGAAGCACCTGAGTTCATGAAGGCAGAAGTGGAAAGCTTTATCGAAGGATTATATGAAGACCAGAAACAAGGTGAGAAAGTCAAAGTTACATGCACAAAGAGCAATGAAGGATTTGCAACTGCAGGTGGTGTTCAGTATGTGGCATGCGCTGGAAACTTTAAGGATGCAGGACTTGAGTATACAGGAGCGTTAAAAGTGCTTCAGATGATCTTCTCCTATGAATATCTGTGGATTCAGATCCGTGTCAAAGGTGGTGCGTATGGATGCATGTGCAGTTTCTCAGATCAGGGAGATTCTATGTTTGTGACATACCGTGATCCAAACCTTTCTGAATCTTATAAAGTATACGACGAGGCAGCAGATTATGTGGCAGATTTTGATGCAGATGATCGTGATATGAAGAAATATATCATTGGAACGATCGGAAGTATGGATATGCCAATGGAAGCTGTTGATATGGGGGCAAGAAGTTTTCATGCATATTTCTTAGGCAAGACAGAAGCTGATCTTCAGAAGGTCAGAGATCAGGTATTATCCTGTACACAGGAAGATATCAGAGCGTTAGCACCGATCGTTAAAGCAGTAGTAGAAGCAGGAAACCGCTGCTGTATTGGAAATGAAGAGAAGATCGATCAGAATAAAGAATATTTTGATGAAGTAAAACATGTACTATAGAGAAAACAGGGAAAGGACAATTTATGGCAAATGAATTTAAATCCGGTTTTGTAACATTTATTGGACGACCAAACGTTGGAAAGTCAACATTAATGAACCGTCTGATCGGACAGAAGATCGCGATCACATCAAGCAAACCGCAGACAACAAGAAATCGTATCCAGACAGTGTACACCGATGAAAGAGGGCAGATCATCTTCCTTGATACACCAGGGATCAACAAGGCGAAAAATAAACTTGGAAACTATATGTTACAGGTTGCAGAACGAACATTAAATGAAGTCGATGTCGTACTTTGGTTAGTAGAACCAAGTACGTTCATCGGTGGTGGTGAAAAATATATCATTGAACAGTTATCTAAGATCAAAACACCGATCATTTTAGTCATCAACAAGATTGATACAGTAGAAGAAAAAGACATCTTAGAAGCAATCGATACATACAAAGATGTATGTGAATTTGCAGAGATCATCCCGGTATCTGCATTGAAAGGCAAGAATACGGATGATGTCATCGACAGTATTTACAAATATTTAGATGAAGGTCCAATGTACTTTGATGAAGATACGATCACAGATCAGCCAGAGAGACAGATCTGTGCGGAATTGATCCGTGAGAAAGCTCTTCGTCTGTTAAGTCAGGAGATCCCGCATGGGATCGCTGTTGTCATTGATGCGATGAAAGTCAGACGTCATGGACATATCGTGGATATCGATGCAACAATCGTATGCGAGAGAGATTCTCATAAAGGGATCATTATCGGAAAGCAGGGATCTATGCTTAAGAAGATCGGTACACAGGCAAGGATCGAGATGGAAAATCTTCTGGATATGAAAGTAAATCTTCAGTTATGGGTTAAAGTCAAGAAAGACTGGAGAGACAGCGATATGCTGCTTAAGAACTATGGATATGATAAGAAAGAAGTATAAAGATGTCACAAGAGATCAAAGTGACGGGAATGGTCTTACAGGCTGGCAATATTGGGGAGTATGATAAGCGGATCGTACTTCTTACAAAAGAACGTGGAAGGATCTCGGCATTTGCAAGAGGTGCTAAAAAAGCAACCAGCCAGTATGCGGCAGCCTGTCAGCCATTTACGTTTGGAGAGTTTTCTTTATATGAGGGAAAAAATTCTTTTAATCTGATGTGGGCAGGGGTTGAGAATTATTTTGATACTCTGAAAAAAGACCTGGATCTCATTTATTATGCGAGTTATTTTTGTGAACTTGCATCCTACCTGACAAGGGAGAATAACGATGAGTTAGAGATCTTAAAATTACTCTATCAGACACTGCGTGCATTAGAAAAAAAGACGATTGATATTGAATTGGTCCGCTGTATTTATGAGATTAAGATCCTTGCATTATATGGAATTGGAATCGAAGCATCCAGATGTGTAAAATGTGGGAGCAGGGAAGATTTGATCTGGTTTGATGCAAGAGAAAGCGGAGTGGTATGTAACAAATGTGAACATGGGAAAGTGAAAGTAAGTCCTGCAACATTATATACACTTCAGTACATTCTTTACAGTTCGATCGAGAAGCTTTATACCTTTAAAGTCAGTGCGGATGTTTTATGGGAATTAAAAAAGATCATTCGCGAATATATGCGTTATCATGTGAATCATGAATTTAAATCTTTGTTATTTTTATAAGATCAGATTTTAACGAAAAAGAGTGAATAAAAAAAGAGCCGGTCATCCGGCTCTTTCAGACTGTAGACAAACTAGGTGCTGGGATCATCCCAGCACCATTTTTTCCTTTAAAGTTAAATTGTATCCAAAAATTTCTTAGAAATCTTCGCTTTTGTCCATTTAGCAATCCGTTCTTACCCAGAATTCTTGCCAGTTTTTTTAGATTCATACATGCAAAAGTAAGCCCGGCTTTCATTTCCATCCGTGCTTTTCCTATGTATTGTGTATATCGAAATCCATGGTGTTCTTTTGCTGTTCCAAAGATTCTTTCTATCGTTTCTTTTCGTTTCTGATAGATTGCTTTATTCCCTCTTACATGTCGGATATCTTCTGCTTTTTCTATATATATTTCCCAAACATGACGTGCTATCACTTTTACATGATTCTTGCTTTCTGTACATTTGGATATCTGTGGACATTTTTCACATTGATATCCACAGCTTTTATATTCTCTGTATCCATCCCTGTTTGTGGTACTGTATCTTAAAATCTGATTTTCTGGACAGATGTAACAATCATAGTATTCATCATAAACATATTCATATTTCTTAAAAAATCCCTCTTTTGTCATAGGACGTTTATATGGAAACAATGGTTCAATCCCATCTCTCAGAAGTTGTCTGGCAATTGCTGGTGTCTTGTATCCTGCATCTGCCACGATCATTTCTGGTTCAAAACTTTTCATCTTTTCATAGATTGTCTGAAATGTTCGGCTGTCATGTTCATTTCCAGGATGAACACTATATCCAAGGACCCATCCGTGTTCATCACATGCCGTTTCTACTGCATATGCAAAAACATGTTTATGTTCTCCTTTGCGAAACCATCCGCTTTCTGGATCTGTAATACTGCTCTTTTTGGTTTTTACATCGTCTGGTATCTGTTCAAGCTCATTATATTGATCATTCCCGGGTGTGGGAGGTGTTGGCGGATTCTTCTTATTTTTATCTTTTAGAGGTTTTTTCCCATGTGCCTGTCGGTCTTCATTGATCTCTTTTTGTAATTCATCTTCATACCAGAGTGCCTGTTCATGAGCAACTCTTTTTCGCATTTTTTTACTGTTGGCACATGCCTTTACATGAGTTGCATCAACAAAGATCTCGTCCGTATTGATCAACTTATACTTCATACATTCTTCCAGAATCTTTGAAAATATCTGTTCAAAAAGATCCGTGTCTTTAAATCGGCGGGAATAGTTCTTTCCAAACGTTGAAAAATGCGGTACAGTATCCAGCATATCCAGACCAAGAAACCAGCGGTAGGCAACATTTACTTCAATCTCTCGGATCGTCTGACGCATACTTTTGATTCCATAAAGATATTGAATAAATGGAATTTTAATGAGCATAACAGGATCCATACTTGGACGACCATTGTTTTGACAATATTTATCTTCTACAAGATCGTAAATAAAGTTCCAGTTGATTGCTTTATCAATCAATCTTAGCATATGATCCTGCGGAACCATGGAATCCATTGAGAACATCATCATCTGTTCTCGTTTCTTGTCTGCATTTTTCGTCATCATAAAAAACACCGCCTTTCTGATAATTCTATTATACCAGAAAAACAGTGCTCATAGTAAAAGTCCCGGCAAATACCGGGACTTTGTCTACAGTCTGAAAGAGCCGGTCATCCGGCTCTTTTTATGTCTGAGATATGTAATCTATTTGCATAAAATGCGAAGAACTTTAACAAATTTTTCTTTGTCGTCTGTAGAGAATTTTTCCAATAGACGAAGAATTTCTTTGTTCAGTACATCATCTTTTTCACCATTTTCATCTGATTCTGGACGAAGAAGATAATCAATAGATACATTCAGAAGTTTTGCGTAATAAGATAGTACACGAAGGTTCATCTTTACGCGGTCATTTTCAATGTTGCTGATGAATGCAACTGTTACATCGAGTGCATCAGCGATCTGTTCTTGAGTGTACCCTGCCTGCTTACGCAGAGTTTTCATTCTTTTACCAACATTGGTATAGTCAATTTGATACATGGTTATAAATTCCCTTTCTTCATATCTCATATAATAACATTAAGTATTATAATATAAAAAATTATAAAAAGTAATATTCATTCAGTATATTTGATATATTTTCAAGTGTGAAGCTTTTGAAATATACCTTGAAAAATTACTTATTACAAGATACAATATTATAATAATACAAAAATTTGAAGAGGTAAAGGCTATTATGAAATTATCAATGGAGAAAATCGTTAACCTTGCCAAGGTACGTGGATTTGTATATAGCGGTTCAGAAATTTATGGAGGACTTGCTAATACATGGGACTATGGAAACCTTGGTGTAGAACTTAAGAACAATGTAAAGAAAGCTTGGTGGAAGAAGTTCATTCAGGAAAGTCCATATAATGTAGGAATTGATGCTGCAATCTTAATGAACCCTCAGACATGGGTTGCATCAGGACATCTTGGTAACTTCTCAGATCCATTAATGGATTGTAAAGAATGTCATGAACGTTTCCGTGCAGATAAACTGATCGAAGATTATATGCAGGAACATGGAATGGAGATCGAAGGATCTGTGGATGCATGGTCCAAAGAAGAGATGGAAAGCTTCATCAATGAGCATGATGTTGTATGCCCAACTTGTGGAAAGAAGAACTTTACAGAGATCCGTCAGTTCAACCTGATGTTCAAGACATTCCAGGGTGTTACAGAAGATGCGAAGAATACAGTTTACTTACGTCCTGAGACAGCACAGGGAATTTTTGTAAACTTCAAGAATGTTCAGAGAACATCAAGAAAGAAGATCCCATTTGGAATCGGACAGATCGGTAAATCTTTCCGTAACGAGATCACACCAGGAAACTTCACATTCCGTACTCGTGAGTTCGAACAGATGGAATTAGAATTCTTCTGTGAACCAGACAAAGATTTAGAATGGTTTGAATATTGGAAGAATTACTGCATCAACTGGTTACAGACACTTGGAATCAAAGAAGATGAGATGAGAGTGCGTGACCACGAGAAAGAAGAGTTATCTCACTATTCTAAAGCAACATCCGACATTGAATTTATGTTCCCATTCGGATGGGGTGAATTATGGGGTATCGCAGACCGTACAGATTATGACTTAACTCAGCATCAGAATACATCTGGTGAAGATTTAACATATTTTGACGATGTGAACAAAGAACGTTACATCCCATATGTGATCGAACCTTCTCTTGGAGCAGACCGTGTAACACTTGCATTCTTATGCTCTGCATATGATGAAGAAGAATTAGAAGGCGGAGATACAAGAACAGTTCTTCATTTCCATCCAGCATTAGCACCTGTTAAGATCGGTATCTTACCATTATCTAAGAAATTAAGCGATGGTGCTATGAAGGTTTATGAAGAATTAGCGAAAGAATATAACTGTGAATTCGACGAACGTGGTAATATTGGTAAGCGTTATAGAAGACAGGATGAGATTGGAACACCTTACTGTGTAACATTCGATTTCGATTCTTTAGAAGATGGAGCTGTTACAGTTCGTGACCGTGACACAATGGAACAGGAACGTGTTAAGATTGAAGATCTGAAAGCATATTTTGCAGAAAAATTTGCATATTAATAAGAATGAGAATCCGGAGGAATATCAATATCTCTCCGGATTTTTTCATAGGAAATAGAATGAATGATGGAGGGCAGGATGATGAACAAAAACTATGATTTTTCTTATACACAGGACAGGGAATTATCCTGGTTGAAATTTAATGAGCGTGTTTTAAGAGAAGCAGATAAAAAGAACGTTCCTATTTTTGAACGTCTGAAATTTTTAGAGATATTTACGAACAATCTGGATGAATTTTTTATGGTCAGAGTGGGCAGCATTCATGAAATGAGTCTGATCCATGATAATCACAGAGATATCCGTTCGGATCTGACCCCAGAAGAACAGTTAGATGAGATCGCAAAACATGTCAGACCACTGTATGAATTAAGAGATAAGATCTTTGTAAAAGTATCCAGAGAACTGGCAGACAAGAAGATCAAACGCTGTCAGATCGAGGAATTAGAAAAAGAGGAAAAGAAAAAATTAAAGACATATTATGAGGCGATGATACTGCCAGTACTTTCTCCGATCGTGATCGGGAAACAGCATCCATTTCCTCATATTCCGAATAAAGTATTGCAGATCGGATTGATCTTAAAGAAGAAAGAAAAGATCTCTTTTGGGATCATTGGACTTCCAAAAGATGTGGAGCGTATGATCTTTCTATCAGGGGAAGGAAGAAGATATGTACTTTTAGAAGACATCATTTTGTATTTCTGCGATGAATTATTTGAGAATTATACGGTAGAAGAAAAGGCAGTTTTATGTATTACAAGAAGTGCTGATATCAATCCAGATGATGAGATTTATGAATCAACAGATGATTATCGTACACATATGAAGAAGATCATTAAGATGAGGGCCAGATTAAAACCAGTTCGCTTAGAAATTGAGGGCAATCGTCATAAAGAGATTAAAAAATACCTCTCAGAACGTTTAAATATTTCAGAACAGGACATCTTTAAAAGCCAGGCGCCATTGGATTTAAAATATGTTTATAAGCTGACAGATAAAGTGTCAAAAGAAGAGAGAAAAAATGGATGCTATCGTCCATTTGTACCAGCGTTAAACAGAGATTTTATTCCAGGAGTCAGTGTGACAAAACAGATTCTTGAGGAAGATAAATTATTATCCTTTCCGTTTGACAGCATGGATACATTTATTGAATTATTGAAAGAAAGTGCAAAGGATAAAGAAACTCTTTCTATCAAGATCACCATTTATCGTTTGGCAAGGCAGGCAAGGATCGTCAAATATCTATGTGAGGCAGCGGAAAATGGAAAAGAAGTTCTTGTATTGATGGAACTTAGGGCAAGATTTGATGAAGAAAATAACATCAATTATTCTGAAATCTTAGAAGAAGCTGGTTGTAAGGTTATGTATGGAATGGAAGATTACAAAGTTCATTCTAAAGTTTGTCTGATCACGAAGAAAAACAGTCGTGGAATTTATTACATCACACAGATCGGAACAGGAAATTACAATGAAAGTACATCGAAATTATATACAGATTTAAGCCTTATGACAGCATCCGAAGAAATTGGACATGATGCATCTGTTTTCTTTCACAATATGGCAACATTTAATCTTCAAGGAACGTATGAACATCTTCTTGTGGCACCATCAAGTCTTCAGGATGGGATCATAAAAAGGATTGAACGTGAAAAAATGAAAGCAGAAAGCTTTCAGCCATGTGGGATCTTTATGAAAATGAACTCTTTAACAGATCGTAAGATCATCGATGAGTTATCGAAGGCGTCAAATGCAGGAGTTCCGATATTTCTGCTGATTCGTGGAATTTGCTGTATTCGTCCTGGAATCCCAGGGAAGACAGAGAATATCCGTGTAGAAAGCATTGTCGGAAGATTTCTGGAACATTCAAGGATTTATGCATTTGGAGTTGGAGATGATACAGAGATTTATATTTCATCTGCGGATATGATGACAAGGAATACAAGAAGAAGAGTTGAAGTTGCAGCACCGATCTATGATCCAAGGTTAAAACAAAGAATCCTGAAGATGATCGATGTGATGAGGCAGGATAACATTCAGGCACAGGTACTGCTTTCCAACGGAGAATATACAACTAAGAAAAAACGTGAAGATAATATGAATTCACAGATCCACTTTTTAAATGAAGCAAAAAGACTTGCTCCAAAAGAGAAGACACAAAAACAAAATCTTTTCTATCAGGTAAAGGGGATATTTTTTGGAAAGAAAAAATTAAGAAAAAAATAGCTCGCAATTTATCTATAAAATAGGTTATACTATATCTGACTAAAATGCCAGCATTCAAGGAGGGATAGAACCATGAGAAAAATTATTTTTAACAAAAAGTTTTTAGCCATTGTAGGAATCTGCTTATCTGTAGCAGGAGGATTTGCAATCAAACAGAAGATCACGACCAAAGCCTCTGATCACAGTTTTGAAGTCAATGGAATGAATGTCAGCATTCAGCAGTGTGAAGGAAAATCTGAGGAGATCATGGAAGAAGATCTAGATGAAACAATCTCTAATGAGGTAATGGCACTGGAAGAAAAAGGACATAATTACGAGATCGGAGATACGATCGAGACAGAAGAAGTAGCGTTTGTACCAATGACAAAAGAAATTGATGATGAGACAGCATACAATGCATTTGGGACGATCACATCAAAGAGCGGAAATAACTATGTTATTGTCGTGAAATCAGAAAAAGAACTGACACAAGATAATTTAGAAACTGTCGCTGAAGCAGTGAAAGAACAGGTAAAATAAAACATATGATCGTGGAGGCAGAGATGATTTTAATTAAGAATGCAAGAGTGATGGATCCAGAAAGCGGATTCGATCAGGTAACAGATATTTTATTAGACGGGAAGAGGATCAGACAGATCGGTAAGGTAGATGATGTCTCTGGCATTGAACAGGTCATTGATGCTTCTGGGATGATCGCAGCCCCTGGATTGATCGATGTACATGTACATTTTCGCGATCCGGGATTTACATATAAGGAAGATTTACAGACAGGTTCTGCTGCGGCAGCAGCTGGTGGATTTACGACGGTAGTATGTATGGCAAATACAAAGCCTGTCGTGGATTCTGTGGATATTTACAAAGAGATCGAAGACAGATGTGAACAACTTCCAATCAAAGTATGGCAGGCAGCAGCTGTGTCCAAAGGATTTGAAGGAAAAGAATTAACAGACATGGATGCACTCTATGAAGCAGGGGTTCGTGGATTTACAGACGATGGAATTCCACTGATGGATGAGAAGCTCGTAGAAGAAGCCATGAAGAAAGCCAAAGAATTAGATGTACCGATCAGTCTTCATGAAGAAGATCCTGCATATATTAAACAGCCAGGAGTGAACCAGGGAAAAGTCTCCGAACAGTTAAATTATGGTGGAGCTTCTTACCTGGCAGAAGCCGTGATGGTAAAGAGAGACTGTGAATTAGCAGTCAAAACAGGAGCGAAAGTCGATATTCAGCATATCAGCTCTGGTGTTGCGGTAGATTACGTGAAAGAAGCCAAAGAAAAAGGTGCGAATGTTTACGCAGAGGCGTCTCCACACCATTTCACGTTGACAGAAGAGGCCGTATTAAAATACGGAACACTGGCAAGAATGAACCCGCCACTGCGAACAGAAGAAGACCGTCAGAGGATCATCAAAGGATTACAGGAAGGTACGATCGAGATCATTGCGACAGACCACGCCCCACACTCCAAAGTAGAGAAAGACAAACCATTAGATCAGGCACCAAGTGGCATTACAGGAATCGAGACATCGCTGGCACTTGGAGTCACAGAACTTGTGGAGAAAGGATATCTTTCTATGATGCAGCTTCTGGAGAAGATGACGATCAATCCAGCAAAACTATATAATATGGAACAAGGAAGATTGCAGGAAGGGAAACCTGCGGATGTTGTCTTGTTTGATCCAGAGGAAGAATGGGAAGTCAAGGAATATAAATCCAAAGCAACGAACTCTCCATTTACAGGATGGAAATTAAAAGGAAAAGTAAAATATACGATCTGTGATGGCAAGATCATAGAATTATAATGTATACAAGAAGAAAACAAAATCATTAAGAATTATGTAGAAGAATCTTAAGATTTTGTTTTCTTTTTTGATGCTTTTTCTTTGTATAATAAAGTTGAAAACAATAAGATAGGAGACAATAAGAGAATAAGGAGGAACAAAGATGAGAAAGTGTGGAAAAGGTACTTTACTATTGATGAGTGCTGTTATGGCAACATCGTTGTTTACAGGGTGTGGGAAGGGTAAGAGTAGTCAGGCACAGAAAAATGAAGTCTATGCAACGATCAAAAAAAGCGATCAGTCAGCATCTGCAGCACAGATCTGTGCCTGGCTTTCTTACAGGGCAAAAAATAATAGGTTGTTTCAGAATGAAGGAATAGAATTGTCGTATTGCTCAGATAACCTTGCCGTATTTTCAGACTCTGTTGGAAGTGTGATCTATGATAGAACAAAGAAGAAAGTCATTGCTGCGGTAGATCTTGACAAAATCGGATGTGATCATTTCTACAGTGAAGGAGATGAAGAAAATCCAGGACTTGAGACGGCTATAAAGGTGTCAAAAGATCAGAAATGGATGATCATTTACAATCAATTACAAGGAAAAGTAAACGGAAATATTTATGCATATTCGCTCAAACGGTGTGATAACATGAAATTTGCAAAAATCACGCCATCCAAACAGATCAGTGAAAAAGACAAATTGTATCAGACGATCATCAAAGATCATAAATATACACAAAAAGAATCGGACAGCATACCTGGAAAGATCGGAGATAAGATCCGTGCAATGGATGTCTCATCAAGTAAGTATGCATATCAGTGGAAAGATTCCAAAGGAATCAGAAAACAATCGGTGTTAGTGGTAGACAAAGACGGCCTAAAACTATATACTTTATCAGGAAAAGAAAACCAGCCAGACATACAAAGTGAAATGGTAAATCTTAAAACATCCGACAAAATAAAACTTAATACCCAACTTCCAGAATACGAATATACAGGGAAAGACTTGAGGATCAAGGCAGTCTTTGATGAGACAAAAAAGAGATCTGACGAAGATAAAGAAGAAGGACTTGTTACAATCCCAATGCTGAATATTTATAAGATCGTTGAAACAAAATCCGGAGCAGAAGTTTATGCGAACTTCTGGAGTGAAACATATTATCGTTATGGAAGTCTGTTAAAGAACTACTCTGGTGGAAGTTATCCAGGGGTCATGTATCTGAAGAAAACAAAAGACGGCTATCGAGTAACCAAGACAAGATACGCAGAAGATGGAGAATCTCTGGAGAGATCGATCTGGAAGTTATGTAAAGGATATCCTGATGTTGCAATAAGGATGATGAAGGATTCTGTCACACAAAATCAGAGAAAGAAAGTCTTACAAAAATATGTTAGTCAGAATAAATTAAAGATCAAAGCTTACAAAGAGTATGGATGGCAGTATGTAAATTTATAAAGAAGGAGTAAGTAAAGAATATGAAACTTACATTGAAAAAAATGATCGTAAGTATCTTGTGCATCAGTATGATCCCATCTATGATGACAGGATGCAAAAAGGAATCGACATCATACAGCCATACAGATTTTGCAATGGGAACTGTAACGAACATTACACTCTATGGAACAAGCAATGATCTGGAACAGACAGAACAAAAGATCATCGACATGGAAAAGAAACTTGAAAAACAACAATTGTCATGGAGATTAAAAAGTTCCCAGGTTTCAAAAATCAATCAGAAATTAGAACAAAACAACGGAAAAACAAAAGTCACAGGGAATCTTAAAAACTGGTTACAACAAGCGATCAAGATCAGTCAGGACTCCTATGCAGACGGAAGAAACACGGTAGATCCAACGATTGGAGCATTAACAAAACTTTGGGATTTTGAATCAAGCGATCCCAAAGTACCAGATGCAAATAAGATCAAGAAAGCGATCAGCGGAGATCTGTCAGAAAACAGCCAGCATGTCACAGTCAAAGACAACGGAGAAATCCTTGCATGCGACAAAAATACCAAGATAGACCTTGGAGCCTATGGAAAAGGAATCGGAACCGACGAAGCCATCAAGATGATCAAAAAAGACAAAGAAATCACAGGAGCCATGGTAGCTCTAGGAGGAAGCATTGCAGTTTACGGAGAAAAATCTGACGGTTCCGACTGGAACGTAGGGATCCAAGACCCAAACGGCAAAGACGGAGAAGTCCTAGGAGGGATCAAAGTCAAAAGCGGCACAAGCATTTCAACATCTGGAGATTATGAAAAAACATTTACAGATAAAAAGACAGGCAAACGCTACTTCCATATCTTAGATTCCAAAACAGGATACAGTGTAAAAACAGATATCAGATCCTGTACGATCATCTGCGATTCAGGACTCAACGCAGACGGGCTATCTACAGCATGTTTCAGTTTAGGAGTAAAGAAAAGCCAGAAATTGTTAAAGAAATATAATGCAAAGGCTGTTTTTGTAGATAAAAACAATAAAGTATATGTAAGCGATGGAGTGGAATTTACATTAACAGCAAAAAATTATAAAATTGTATGAGTTGAAGGTCGTCGAGTATTTAGAGAAAAAATAAAAGATAGCATGTGTGCAACACGAATTCCATTGACGGAGTTTTGACAGAACGCTTATCCGCTGGATCTCCTGCGATAACTCGCGTTGAAAATTACTGAAACCAGTAATCTTTGACGCTCAAACAATCGCCCGATCCAGCTGCGATTCTATCAAAACTCCTATGGAATTCGATCGTTGCTCACATGCTATCTTTTATTTTTTCTCTAAATACCTGAAGACTTTCAATCATAAAATTAAAAGAATTCAAGCTGGTGGATGTATGTTAAATGTGATTGCTTTTTGATTTATGTGGTGGTAGACAGGAAGTTATTATAAATACCAATACAGTAAAACATACACACTCCGTAGAAGTTTGAATAACGTAAATTATTTGAATATTATAAAAAGAGATCATGTGTCGGCAACCGTACGAACACGTCTGCACTTAGCGAGTGGATGGTCGAATGACCATTCAGGAGCTTAGTACAGCTACGTGAGAGTCCGAACGAAAGTGGGTTGCAGACACATGATCTCTTTTTATAATATTCCACCAATAATTTCCGCTATTCAAAATTTTACATTTAACAAAAACTTTACACAACTCTTCTTTTTGATTTTACATTTCCCAAGTAACATAATATCTGTAATTGATACGAACACAAAGTTCAAAAGGAGAGAAAGAACTATGAGAAAGAAATTATTAACATTAGCAGTAGCAACAGTAGCAGCATCAAGCCTTTTAACAGGATGTGGCGGAAGCTCAAGTAACGATAAGAAAGCAGCATCTGATGAAAATATCACAGCAGTATCCAGAGAAGATGGATCAGGAACGAGAGGAGCTTTCATTGAGTTATTCGGAATTGAACAGAAAGATAAAGATGGAAATAAAGTAGATAAAACAACATCAAGTGTACAGATCACAAACTCAACATCTGTAATGATGACAACAGTTGCAGAAAACAAAGCAGCTATCGGATACATATCTTTAGGATCTTTAAATGACACAGTAAAAGCAGTTAAGATCGACGGAGCTGAGGCGAGTGTTGATACTGTAAAAGATGGATCATACAAGATCGTTCGTCCATTTAATATCGTAACAAAAGATAAATTAAGCAAACAGGCTCAGGACTTTGAAAACTACATCATGAGTGCAGATGGACAGAAGATCATACAGGATAATGGATATATCAAAGCAGACGAGAAAGCACCAGCTTACAAATCAAACGGTGCAAAAGGTAAAGTTGTTGTTGGTGGATCTTCTTCAGTAACACCAGTTATGGAAAAATTAAAAGAAGCATATGCAAAAGCAAACAAAGACGTAACAGTTGAAGTACAGCAGAGTGACTCAACAACAGGTGTTACAAATGCGATCGAAGGAACATGTGATATCGGTATGGCATCTCGTGATCTTGCAGACAGCGAAGTTAAAAAAGGTGCAAAAGCAACAGTTATCGCAAAAGATGGTATCGCAGTTATCGTAAATAAAGACAGTAAAGTTGATGAATTAACAAGTGCTCAGGTAAAAGACATCTACACAGGAAAAACAACAAAATGGGCAGACATTAAATAAGAAAGAATCATCGATATAAAGGAATGGTAATAATGAAGAAATATTCAGAAAAAATCATGCATGTCGTATTTTTACTCGCAGCATGTGCCTCAATTTTGGCAGTAATTTTAATCTGTGCATTTCTGTTCGTAAATGGTATTCCTACAATCGGGAAAATCGGACTTGGAAATTTTGTTTTAGGTAAGATCTGGATGCCAAAGAGTGGAATCTTTGGCATTTTCCCGATGATCATAGGAAGTATTTATGTAACAGCAGGAGCAATTTTGGTTGGAGTTCCAGTTGGAATTCTTGCTGCGATCTATATGGCAAAGTTTTGTAATGAAAAAGTGTATAAAATAGTAAAACCAGCAGTTGATCTTCTGGCAGGAATTCCATCGGTTGTTTATGGATTCTTTGGAATGGTAGTTTTAGTACCAGCTTTTCGTAATATATTTGGAAATGGTAACTGTGTATTTACAGCATCTATCTTACTTGGGATCATGATTCTGCCAACGATCATCGGAGTATCTGAAAGTGCGATCCGAGCAGTCCCAGATAGTTATTATGAAGGGTCCTTAGGACTTGGAGCAAGTCATGAGCGAAGCGTATTCTTTGCAGTGTTACCTGCAGCAAAATCAGGTATTCTTGCAGGAATCGTTTTAGGGATCGGACGTGCGATCGGTGAGACAATGGCGGTAGTAATGGTAGCTGGAAATCAGGCGATCATCCCAGATGGAATGTTCTCAGGAGTTCGTACTTTGACATCCAATATCGTCCTTGAAATGGGATATGCGACAGACCTTCACAGAGAAGCACTGATCGCAACAGCAGTTGTATTATTTGTATTTATCTTAATGATCAACCTGTGCTTTGCAGTATTAAAGAGCAAGGAGGAACGTTAAAATGGAAGCGGTGAAAGAAATGGAATCAGTAGAAAAGATCCAAGCGATCAATAAAACGTCTTGGATACAAAGAATGAAATCATATAAAAGAACGCCGTTATCCTTTGTATTATGGCTTCTTGTAAATGTTGCGATGATCGCAACTGTCGCAGTACTTGCATATTTGATCGTTTATATTCTTGTAAATGGAGTACCATACTTAAATTCACAATTATTTGAATTAAAATATACAAGTGAGAATGCATCGGTATTCCCAGCAATCATTAATACCTTGATCATGACAGTATTATCTTTGGTATTAGCAGTACCACTTGGAATTTTTGCAGCAATTTATTTAGTAGAGTATGCAAAACGTGGAAATAAATTAGTTGAGGTTGTTCGTTTAACAGCAGAAACATTATCAGGAATTCCATCGATCGTGTATGGATTATTCGGTATGTTATTTTTCGTAAAAGCTTTGGGATGGGGATTATGTCTGCTATCTGGAGCAGCAACAATGGCAATCATGATCTTACCTTTGATCATGAGAACAACCGAAGAAGCATTAAAGTCTGTGCCAGATTCTTTTAGAGAAGGAAGCTTTGGACTTGGAGCAGGAAAACTAAGAACAGTATTTTGTATTATCCTGCCATCAGCAGTTCCAGGAATCTTATCTGGAGTTATTTTAGGAATCGGACGTATCGTCGGTGAGACGGCAGCATTAATGTATACAGCAGGTACGATCGCAGAAATCCCTGCAAATGTTATGGGATCAGGACGTACACTGGCACTTCATATGTATGTATTATCATGCGAAGGATTACATATAAATCAGGCATATGCAACAGCAGTTGTGTTACTTCTGATCGTGCTTGTGATCAACGCCGTATCTTCATTTATCGCAAAACGAATTACGAAAGGGTAACCAATTATGGATAGTAAAATGAAAGTTGAAAACCTTGACCTGTATTATGGAAAATTCAAGGCTTTAAAAAATATTAATCTGGATCTTCCTAAAAATGAGATCACAGCATTTATCGGACCATCTGGATGTGGTAAATCTACACTTTTAAAATCATTAAACCGAATGAATGATCTTGTAGAAGGTTGTAAGATTACAGGTAAAGTAACATTAGACGGAGATGATATTTATGGTGACATGGATGTCAATTTATTAAGAAAACGAGTTGGAATGGTATTCCAGAAACCAAATCCATTTCCAATGAGTATTTATGACAATATTGCATATGGACCAAGAACTCATGGAATCCGAAGCAAAGCAAAATTAGATGATATCGTAGAAAAATCTTTAAGAAATGCAGCAATCTGGGATGAATTAAAAGATCGCTTAAAGAAAAGCGCTTTAGGGCTTTCTGGAGGTCAGCAGCAGAGACTTTGTATCGCGAGAGCGTTAGCTGTAGAACCTGAAGTTTTACTAATGGATGAACCAACGTCAGCTCTTGATCCAATTTCTACTTCCAAAATTGAAGATCTTGCGGTAGAATTAAAATCAAAGTATACGATCATCATGGTAACACATAATATGCAGCAGGCAGTCAGAATTTCTGATAATACAGCATTCTTCTTATTAGGAGAGATGGTAGAGTACGGAAAATCAGATCAGCTATTTTCTATGCCACAGGATAAGAGAACAGAAGATTATATTACAGGAAGGTTTGGGTGATTTAGATGAGAAATCGATTCGACAGACAGCTGCTTAGGTTAAATCAAGAGATGATCGACATGGGTTCTTTATGTGAAGAGATGATCACAGCTGCGGCCAAGATCGTTGCGACAAGAGATAAAGAACTGATGGATGATATTGTAACAATGGAAGAAGAAATCAATCAGAAGGAAAGGGATATCGAACGTATCTGTATGAAACTTCTGATGCAGCAACAGCCAGTGGCAAGCGATCTGCGTGTTATATCAGCAGCTATGAAGATGGTATCTGATATGGAACGTATCGGAGACCAGGCATGTGATATTACTGGAATCGTTAAAAAAGATGCAGAAGTTCTTACGATCAGAGAGAACACACATCTTGATAAGATGGCAAAAGCTACGATCAGTATGGTAAGCAAGAGCATACAATCTTTTATTAAACAGAATCTGGTGATCGCTCATGAAGTGATCGAACAAGATGACATTGTTGATGAATTATTTAACAGAGTCAAGAAAGAAACAATCTCATTGATTCATGAAGATCCTGGGAAAGGAGAAGAGTGTGTAGCCATCGTCATGATCGCCAAGTATTTTGAGCGAATCGGAGATCATGCAAGCAATATCGCAGAATGGGTCGAATTTGCGATCACTGGGGAATATAAAGGAGGAAGCTTGTGATTTTTGTTGTAGAAGACGATCCGAATATCAGAGAACTGGTGACATATACCTTACAAAGTACCGGATTTGATGCCTGTGGATTTGAAAATGGATCAGAGTTTTTAAAAGCTTTAAGTGATGGAGAGAAGCCAGAACTGGTATTATTAGATATTATGCTTCCAGGAGAAGACGGAATATCGATTTTAGGAAAACTTCGTAAAAAATCAGCGACCAGAGATCTGCCGATCATTATGATGACAGCAAAGGGAACAGAGTATGATAAAGTACTCGGACTTGATAGTGGGGCAGATGATTATATTACAAAACCATTCGGAATGATGGAACTTGTATCCAGAGTCAAAGCGGTATTGAGACGTTCCAGCAGAAATGAAAAAAAAGACGAGATCATTGTTGGACAATTAAAGATTTATCCAAATAAACATAAAGTAAAATCCTGTGGGAATGAAGTGACATTAACCAATAAGGAATTTAAACTATTATGTTTATTGGTAGAGAGTAAAGGAAATGTATTAAACAGAGATCAGCTGCTTACAAATATCTGGGGATATGATTTTGATGGTGAGACAAGAACTGTCGATGTTCATATTCGTTCATTAAGGCAGAAGCTTGGAGAATGTGGAAAGCTTATCGAGACGGTCAGAGGAATCGGTTACCGGATCGGAGGCAACGAATCATGAAAATGAAACAAAAGATATTAAACAACATGGTATACATCGCAGTTGTAGCTGTGCTGATCACGACAACGCTTATTGGAATGTTTACATATTATCGTTATATGGAACAGATAAAAACAGGAATGAAAGATGAGGCGGCCTATTTGGCGGCTTCACTTAATTTTGAGGATCAGCAAAATCTCGATAAATATAAAAATATTACAATCACAAGGATTACAAGGATCGCTAAGGATGGAACGGTTATTTATGATAGCAGCGGGAAAGAAAAATCCATGGGAAACCATAAGAATCGTACAGAAGTCAAAGAAGCATTTAAACATGGACATGGGGAAGATACTCGTATGTCAATGACATTACGAAAACAGACTTATTATTATGCGCTGAAGTTAAAAGATGGAACGATTCTTCGGATGAGCCGGGAGACCCAGACGATCGTAAGACAGATGGAAGATATCATTCCGATCATCGCCTTGATTCTTGCAGTTGTAACGATATTATCTGTGATATTATCAAGAATGTCGACAGATCGTATCGTAGAACCGATCAACCAGATAAATTTGATACATCCAAAACAGAACAAAACATATAGTGAGTTGACGCCATTGCTTGATAAGATTGAAAAACAGAATATGGATATAGAAAGACAGATCAAAGAGATCAAAGAAGCAGAAAATATGCGCAAAGAATTTTCAGCCAATGTATCCCATGAACTAAAAACTCCATTGACTACGATTTCAGGATACGCTGAATTAATGAAAGATGGGCTGGTGAAACCAGAAGACATGCCAAGATTCTCTGCAACGATCTATGATGAAGCAAGAAGATTGATCTCGATGATCGAAGGAATCATCAAACTCTCAAGACTCGATGAAAATAGAGTGGAATTAGACTGGAAAGATGTCGATCTCTATGAATTAGCATTCAGTATCAAGAATGATCTGAAGCGAAGAAGTGAAGAAGAAAATGTAGCTATTCATATCCGCGGAATTCATACGAAGATCCGAGGAGTTACACAGATCCTTTACGAAATGTTTTTTAATGTATGTGAGAATGCTATTAAATACAATCATCCTGGCGGAGAAGTCGTATTCACGATTTCAAAAATGGGCGATTACCCAACAGTTATTGTAGAAGATACCGGAATTGGTATTCCAAAAGAAGACATTGATCGTATATTTGAACGTTTTTATCGTGTAGATAAGAGCCATTCAAACCAAAAAGAAGGCTCAGGACTCGGATTATCCATTGTAAAACACGGAGCAAAATTCCATCATGCAGAGATGGAAGTAGAAAGTGAAGTTGGAAAAGGAACAAAGATCACGGTTGTATTTCCACGGCAAAATTCTGATTTGTAGTGTGAAGACGGAAATTATTGGTGGAATATTATAAAAAGAGATCATGTGTCTGCAACCCACTTGCGTTCGGACTCCCACGTAGCTGTACTAAGCTCCTGAATGGTCTAACGACCATCCACTCGCTAAGTGCAGACGTGTCCGTACGGTTACTGACACATGATTTCTTTTTATAATATTCAAATAATTTACGTGATTCAAACCACCACACAGTGTGTATGTTTTACTGTATTGGTATTTATTATAACTTTCTGCCTACCACTACAAAAATTAAAAAACAATAACATTTAACATTCATCCCTCAGCTTGGATTTTCTTAATTTTATGATTGAAAGTCTTCAGGTATTTAGAGAAAAAATGAAAGATAGCATGTGAGCAACGATCGAATTCCATAGGAGTTTTGATGGAATCGCAGCTGGATCGGTCGATTGTTTGAGCGTCAAAGACTACTGGTTTTAGTAGCTTTCAACGCGAGTTATCGCAGGAGATCCAGCGGATAAGCGTTCCGTCAAAACTCCGTCAATGGAATTCGTGTTGCACACATGCTATCTTTCATTTTTTCTCTAAATACTCGATGACCTTCAACTCATACAATTAAAAATCTAATTAAAGTGTGGTTTATCATATGTAAATGACACATCTGATCTATAAACACTACGGAACTGATCATACATGATCGTAGCGATCTGTTTTGCATAGGATGGATCTGTTGCGTATTCGTGCCATAGATAATTGATATTTGGGTTGTAACGGAATTTATAAAGTGTATTTTGATGATAAGTCTGATTATGGATATAGTCTTGGCTTACATACTTAGCGGCACCATAAATTGCTGCATCGACACTTGTCCAGCCTTGATAATATGCATAGCTGAATCCGCAAAGCTGAGGATTACTATCATAGGCTTTGATTCCGTAGAGGTTGTACACCATCTTCTTAGAAATTGTGGATGTTATATATTTTCCATTGACTGTCTTAAATCCTGTGACATTTCCAGAACTATCTCTTACAACAGAACTTCCAGAAACAACGGTTGTGATCGCTTTTCCCTGAGATAAGATGCTTGTACCATATCCAGTTTCAAGAATTGTCTGGCATAGTAAATATACAGGATCGATATTATACTGTTTTGCAGCAGCGATCAAGACATTTCCTTTATTTCTTAAGACACTGTTTGATCTTAATTTACTATTTAATAAGTTATTATATGCAGTTGGATCAACTTCACGGTATGTATCCAGTGTTAAGAACTGAAAATTATTTGTTGTATCCTTTGATGGATCGATATAGCTTGTGTAAGTTGATGTACTGATGCTCTTGCCGCCGTAAGTTGGATGTTGTTTCTTCTCTGCAGTTACATAAGCTGATAAACTCTTATTGTAATTTGTATACTGCACAGAACCACTTGGTTGTGTTTGGACCTGTGTTGTTGAATCTGAAGGAATGACAGGCTGTGTGATATAGATCCTTTTTGAAGAAGAACTATACTTATAATTTAATCCCAGTCCTTTGACGATCGCATTAGCAGGAATTAAGATGATAGTCTTCTTTGTCTTATAATATTTTACCTTTGTAGGGGCAACGCTGAAGGTTTTCTTTACCCCATTTAAATAGTATGTACGTTTTCCTACATAAGCTGTCAGTGTGTCATCGCCATTCTTAAGGATCAGTTTTCCACTGCTCTTAGAGTAAGTACGTTTGACTTTCGGACCCTGCTTTACAAGATAGTCATAATAAGGGATCATATTGACTTTATTGATCTGAATGCCAACATATTTAGAAGACAGGTTCTTATTTGCATAGCTGACATGTAATTGTTTTCCTTTATAGTAACGTGTTTTGCCGCTGTAGCGGATCTTAAGACTTGCTGCCTGTACAGAGTTTGCAGGTACGATACCACCGATACATGAAACAGTTAATGCGGCAGTAAGTATTTTTTTATAATACATTGATACTCCTCCTTTTATACTCTTCTAGAATAGCACAAGATTCATGAAAACTCAATAAATATGTAATAGAAATGTAACAAAAAACAGAGGATAAGGTTTGACAAAGCAGAGGAACTTTGATATTATTAAACAAGCACTTTAGCATGGTAGCGTGCTGATTGAATAAAATGTATAAAGGAGCGATAAATTATGAAAAAGTTTTTAGTCGGGTTATTAACAGTCGCACTTGCAGCATCTATGCTCGTAGGATGCGGAAAGAAAGAAGAGAAAACAAAGACAGATAACTCATTGAAAGATGTACAGTCTAAGAAAGAATTAGTTCTTGGACTTGATTCATCCTTTCCACCAATGGGATTTACAGATAAGAAAGATAATATTGTAGGATTTGATATCGACCTTGCAAAAGAAGTAACAAAGAGAATGGGAATCAAATTAAAATTACAGCCAATCAACTGGAATTCCAAAGAACAGGAACTTAATACAGAGAAAGTTGACTGTTTATGGAATGGTGTTACATACAGCAAAGCCAGAGCAAAAGAAATGTTATGTTCAGAATCTTACATGGATAACCATCAGGTACTGATTGTACCAGCAAACAGTAAGATCAAATCTTTAAAAGACATTACAAAAGATACAGAAGTTGGAATTCAGTCAGGATCTACAGCAGCTGATGCAGCAGATAGTGTAAAAGAATTAAAGAATTCAAAGATCAAACTGTTAGCAGACAATGTTCAGATTTTAAATGATTTAGGACACGGATTAGATGCGGCTGTTATGGATGAAGTTGTTGCAAAATACTACACAAAGAAAGATGCTGGTAAATATAAAGTATTAGAAGACAGTGTAGCAAAAGAAAAATATGTCATTGGATTCAGAAAAGATGACAAAGCACTTTGCAACGAAGTTGTAAAACAGTTAAAAGCAATGGCAAAAGATGGTACATTAAAGAAGATAAGCGAAAAATGGTTTGATGAAGACATCACAACAATCAAATAATTAAAGAAATAAATTTTAAGGAAGAAAGGGCTTACATGCTAAAGCCCTTTTTCCGTTTATAAAGATATTATAAAGGAATAACCCGTCCCTTATAAATATAGATAAAAATAAGTAATATAGGAGTAGAAAATTATGGATGGAACACAAAGTTTTCCAGAAATCGTAAAGTTATTAATTGAAAATGGTCTGCAATCTACATTGATCTTATTCTTTCTGACTTTGATTTTTGGACTGATTCTTGGTATGATAATTGCTAAAGGAAGAATGTCAAAGCTTCTGATCATTCAGATGCCAATTCGATTTTTCCTATTGATCATGAGAGGGACACCACTGATCCTGCAGTTATATGGATTCTATTTTGGACTATATTATATCGCAGGATTAAGCCTTGATCGTATGACAGCGGCAATTATCGGTTTTTCTTTAAATTACGCAGCATATTTTGCAGAGATTTATCGAAGTGGTATTCAGGCAATTCCAAAAGGTCAGTATGAAGCAGCGAAAGTATTAGGATTTAACAGATCACAGACATTCTTTAAGATCATTTTACCTCAGGTTGTAAAGATCATCACACCATCCCTTGGAAGTGAGTGTATGACATTGGTTAAGGATACATCCTTAGCTCATGTTATTGGTGTTATGGAGATTTACGTTGTGGCAACAAACCAGATGGCACGAAGCCGTGGAATGATCTATCTTGTTGTAGCAGGTATTTTCTACTTGATCATGAATGCCATTGTATCAAAAGTATTCTCAGTCATTGAGAAAAGAATGAACTATTATCGTTAGGGAGGAAAGAAGATGAGTATTTTATCCGTTAAAAACTTAGAGAAGAAATTCGGAGATCTTACCGTATTGAAAGACATTTCCTTCAACATCAATGACGGCGAGATCATTTCGATCATTGGATCATCAGGATCAGGAAAATCAACATTACTGCGTTGTATGAATCAGTTAGAGACGATCACATCCGGAACGATCACGATCGATGGAAAGACACTGGTTGAGACAAAGAATGGAGCACCAGTCTACGCAGGCAAAGATATTTTGAAAGAAATTTTAATGGAAACAGGATTTGTATTTCAGAACTTTAACCTGTTTCCACACTATAGTGTTCTAAGAAATGTAATGGAAGCCCCTGTATGTGTTGCAGGAGTACCTAAGAAACAGGCAGAAGAGAAGGCAAGGGAGCTGTTAAAGAAATTAGGTCTTGAAACAAAGGCAGATGCTTATCCATGTGAATTATCCGGTGGACAGTCACAGCGAGTATCGATCGCAAGAGCATTAGCCTTGGAACCAAAGATCTTATTCTTTGATGAACCGACTTCTGCACTTGATCCAGAGCTTACTGGAGAAGTATTAAAAGTCATCAAATCACTGACAGATCTAAATATCACGATGGTGATCGTCACACACGAGATGGCTTTTGCAAAAGAAATTTCAGACAGGATTATTTTTATGGATAAAGGAGTCATCATTGAAGATGCATCTCCAGATGAGGTATTCAGTTCTGATAATGAAAGAACAAGAGAATTCCTTGGAAAATACCATGATGTAAACTAGAAATGATAGCAATTGTTAGAAGGGAGAAAAAACGATGGTTAAAGATATGCCGAATAAGTTTTCAGAGGTAACCCCTGAGATCAAAGAACTGGCTAAGAAATGTAATAAGAAGATTGATGAAGAGTTGTTTGCAAAATATGATGTAAAAAGAGGTCTTCGTAAACGTAATGGTGAAGGTGTCCTTGCAGGATTAACTGACATTTCCATGATCAATGCTTATACAATGATCGACCGTGAAATCGTGCCATGTGAAGGTAAATTATATTACCGCGGAATTGATATCGAGGATATCGTAAAGGGATTTATCGAAGAAGATCGTTTTGGATTTGAAGAAACAGCATACTTACTGTTGTTTGGAGAACTCCCTAAAAAGGACCAGTTAAAACAGTTTGAAGGAATGCTTGGAGAATACAGACAGCTTCCTACAAACTTTGTAAGAGATATCATCATGAAAGCACCAAGCCGTGACATGATGAATACATTAGCACGAAGCGTCTTAACATTATTTTCATATGATGACAATGCAAGTGATATTTCACTGCCAAATGTACTGCGTCAGTGCATTCAGCTGATCGCATTATTCCCTGTACTTTCTGTATATGCATATCAGGCATACAATCATTATGAGAGAGGAGAAAGTTTATTCATTCATCTTCCAGATCCAGAACTTTCTACAGCAGAGAATATCCTTCATCTGTTAAGACCAGACAGCAAATATACAAAACTGGAAGCAAAATTACTAGATATGGCGTTAGTGCTTCATGCAGAGCATGGTGGAGGTAACAACTCTACGTTCACAACACACGTTGTATCATCTTCAGGAACAGATACATATTCAGCGATCGCAGCAGCCCTTTGCTCATTGAAAGGTCCAAAACATGGTGGAGCAAACATTAAAGTCGTACAGATGTTCGATGATCTAAAAGCCAATGTCAAAGACTGGTCCAATGAAGAAGAAATTCGTGAATATTTATTAAAACTGCTGAATAAAGAAGCATTCGACAAAGCAGGATTGATCTATGGTATGGGACATGCAGTATATTCATTATCAGATCCACGTTCCAAGATTCTTTCACGATTCGTAAAACAGCTTTCTGAAGAAAAAGGAAAAGAAGAAGAATATCAATTGTATGCAACGGTAGAACGTCTTGCCAAACAGGTCATTGGTGAGAAGAGAAAGATCTACAAAGGAGTCAGCGCAAACATCGACTTCTACAGTGGATTTATCTACAGCATGTTAGGATTACCACATCAGTTATATACACCATTATTTGCGATCGCACGTATCGTAGGATGGTCAGCACATCGAATGGAAGAGTTGATGAACGGTAATCGTATTATTCGTCCGGCTTATAAAGCTGTGGCACCACATAGAGAATATACACCAATTGATGAAAGATAAATTGTGATTGAATGACGGAAATTATTGGTGGAATATTATAAAAAGAGATCATGTGTCTGCAACCCACTCGCGTTCGGACTTCCACGTAACTGTACTAAGCTCCTGAATGGTCTAACGACCATCCACTCGCTAAGTGCAGACGTGTCCGTACGGTTGCAGACACATGATCTCTTTTTATAATATTCAAATAATTTACGTGATTCAAATCACTACATAGTGTGCATGTTAAATGATATTGGTTAATAATTTTGTATTCGTTAATAGACAGCCTTGGAACTTCTATCAGTTAAAATTATAATTCATAACCAACATTGTTCAATATACAGTTGCTTGAATTTTCTTGATTTTATGATTGAAAGTCTTCAGGTATTTAGAGAAAAAATGAAAGATAGCCTGTGAGCAACGATCGAATTCCATAGGAGTTTTGATAGAATCGCAGCTGGATCGGGCGATTGCTTGAGCGTCAAAGACTACTGGTTTCAGTAACTTTCAACGCGAGTTATCGCAGGAGATCCAGCGGATAAGCGTTCTGTCAAAACTCCGTCAATGGAATTCGTGTTGCTCACAGGCTATCTTTCATTTTTTCTCTAAATACGCGACGATCTTCAACTCATACAACTTAAAATTTCCCTATGAATTGCACAACGCGTATCTTATCCAATACAAATATCGCTACATCCATAAACAAATGTGCCAACAGTGTACTAACGATCACGCCATTTGACTTTAATAAGAAATCAGAGGAAAATCCATACCAACAGATAAATCCAGAATAAGCGCCCATTAAAATCAGCAAAGGCAGGTATTTCACGACGCTTTTTAAAGATTCTTTGATGTAATCAAGCGTTGAATCGAAATAGACAAAACGACCGATCGCTAGCATTACAAAATAAAAGATCAAAGAATCATAATTTGAATCGTTATAAATAAATTTTATGTATAACAAGATCAGAATGATATAAAAGGCAGAGATCAGTCGTACGGAGGCTTTTTGTTCGGATGAGATCGTTTTCAGATGAACAAAGATCCGATCAAACCAGAATGTTAAAAATACAGAACATACTAAAAATACCATCAACAAAATATCTTGATATTTATTCCAGAAATAAGCCGCCTGAGGGATCCTTTCGTCGAGGACATAATAAAGAGAAAGGAAGATCAGTACGGAGGTGCTTGAAAATACCATTTCATAAAAGCTTTCGATCCAGCTGATAACTTTTGTTTTATGTGTTTGTTCAATTTGTGCAAGTTCAACTTCTGTTGGATTTTCAATATTGATCTTATAATGTTTTTGAAGCTTTGCGGTAAGTAAAACGATGGCAAGGACAACAATCAGGCCGATCAAAGAAACAGCCATGAAGCTGCCAGCATTTTGTGCATTAAAATAATGTGTAACATAATATTGTGATTGTGACATATATAACCCCTTCTTTAAACTAAAATAATGACATGAAAATCAAATAATCTCACTAAACACATATTTTAACACCTTTTTATATAAATTCAATGGATACTATATTTCATCATAAAAACTTAAGAAAGTTTTTTGAACAACAGAAAGGCAGTGGATTTGTGTGAGAAATTTATCTATAGACTTGTGAGCAGAGACTGGACAATGTTATAATATAAACAGCACATTTTTTGAAAGTGGTGAGAGAAGATTGAAGAAATCAGTAAGGATCGCAGCAATGATATTTACCATTTTCGCTATATTGATAGCGGTAGAAATTATCATATCTTATAAATGTCTGACTGTTACGGATTACAAGATTAAGTCTGATAAGATCAAGGAAACGACCAAGATCGTATTAATATCGGATCTTCATAATAGTCAGTTTGGAAGCAAGAATAAGCGCTTAGTGGATAAAATTCAAAAACAAGATCCAGATCTTATCTTGATGGATGGAGATATGTTGAATGAAGATGGGAAGAATGCACAGACAGCAGTAGAACTTATAAGTGCATTGAAAAAAACAGCACCTGTATATTACGCATTGGGGAATCATGAGATTGCGTATAGACAGCGCAGGGATAAGAATCTATATCAGAAGTTACAGAAAGCAGGTGCGAAGGTTGTAGAGAAAGAATATGAGGATATAAAGGTAAGAAGCAACAAGATCCGGATTGGAGGCCTTTATGAGTATGCATTTGCAGTAGATGGGGCTGGAAATATGGTTAAGAAAAATATTCCGTCCAAAGTAAGAGATTTTTTGATGGATTATGAGAACACAGATGCATTTAAGATCATGTTGTCTCACAGACCAGATAGTTTTGTTTTTGGGCAGGCAGCAGATACATGGAAGATCGATCTGGTAGTCAGTGGGCATGTACATGGTGGACAGGTAAGAATTCCAGGTAAAGGAGGTCTTTACGGAGGAGATCAGGGATGGTTTCCTGAATATACGGATGGAATCCATCATTTTAAGACAGTGAATCATATGATCATTACAAGAGGACTTGGAAGTGATAAGGAAAAACTACCAAGATTTCACAATATTCCAGAGATTGTAGTGATCCGACTTGAAAAACGTTAGAACAAAGAGGATGAGAGGATGAAGAAATATCAGATTGCAGATTTTATTTTTGGAATTCATATGGAAGAATCGTTAGAAATTCCAGAGAATTTTAAAAAATTTTTGATTGATACCGATGAAGAAGTACAAGTGGAATATTTCCTTGAGATTGTGGATAAATTACCAGAGTTGGATGGGGAATGTGTATCACAAAGAATTGATCTGAAAGTATATAAGAAAGACAATTTGGAATACCGCCGGATGAATTTTATGGGAATGGAAGAATCCTACGGACAATATGAAGAAATTTCACAAGATCAGGTAAAATTGTACTTAAAACGGGAATTTGTGCATATGATAAATGTTGATACAGTCTTTGTATCTCTTTTTGCGATGGAAAAAAGAATGTTGGCAAAGGATGCGATGGTATTGCATTGTTCTGTACTCAAAGTGAAATCAGGAGTGATCTTATTTAGCGGACCAAGTGGAATTGGTAAGTCAACGCAGGCAGGATTGTGGACGAAGTATCGGAAGGCAAGAGTTATCAATGGTGATAGAACTTTATTAAAAAAAGAGAATGGCAGATGGACGTCTCTTGGATGGCCGATCTGTGGTTCTTCAGAGATCTGTTATAATGAAGCTTATCCTGTGAAAGCAGTCATTTTTCTTGGACAAGCAGAGGAGAATGATGGAAGGAGACTTCGTTATTTTGATGCGATCAAGGCAATGATCAGTCAGATCACAGTGAATGGATGGAATCCGCAGTTTGTGGAGAAGATATGGAATCTTACAGAAGATTTCGCGGCTCAGATTCCGGTGTTTGAGTATGGATGTAACATGGAAGAAGCGGCAGTAGATACTTTAGAGAATCTGCTTTTGGATATTTTAGAATAAAGGAGCATGTAAAGATGAACTTAACCAATGTATTTATAGATATATTAAGAAGTGCTATGACGCAGACTTCCTGTGATATGATAGAGGGACTTTCTACACAAGACTGGGAGAAGATCTATGATATTAGTCAGAAACAGCAACTGGCACCGATGATCTATCAGCAGATTTTTTCAAATGAATCATTTCAAAATAGTGATCCAGGGTTTCAGCAGTTCTGGAAGGGAGATACGATCGATCAGGCAGGAAATCAGGCAAGAAAAAGTATTCTGTTTTTGATGTTGTTTGATAAAATGCGCCAGAATGGATTGACTCCATTGATCGTGAAAGGAATTGTTTGCAGAGATCTATATCCAAATCCAGATCTTCGAATATCCAATGATGAAGATCTTTATATCCCAAGAGATCAGTTTGGGAAGATGGATGAATTTTTGCAGGCAGAGGGATTTATGAGAGAAGAACTGATCAAGGATAAAGTTTATCAGGAAGTTCCATATCAGAATCCAAGGAATGGATTATATTTTGAACTGCATATGGATCTGTTTCCTCAGGAATCCGGAGCGTATGGGCATTTTAATCAATTATTTGAAGATGCGTTTGATACTTGTATGGAAACAGATATTCAAGGGAGTAAAGTATTGACGCTGAATCCAAAACAGCATTTTTTATATCTTGTATGCCACAGTCTGAAACATTTTCTTCATAGTGGATTTGGAGTCAGACAGGCATGTGATCTATTATACTTTGCGAAGAAATACCATGATCAGTTGGACTTTCATGAGATCAGGAATATCATGAAAGAATATCATATGGATTCTTTTGCTATGAATGTATTGGATATTGGAGTCTGCTATCTTGGATTTACTTGGGAGGAGCTAGGGCTTTCAAAACCGTCTGATGTAGAAATTGACTGCACAGCATTATTGGATGATATGTTAGATGGTGGTATTTTTGGACAAAATGATATGAATCGTGTACATAGTGCAAATATTACGTTGAATGCAGCAGAGAATGAATCAGTCAATGCAGCTTCCGGGATCCTGGCTTCTTTATTTCCAGGGAAGGAATATATCAAGACGAACTATCCATATTCAAGGAACTATCCGTTTTTACTGCCAGTGGCGTATTTACACAGGATATTTAAATACTTAACTCATCGTAACACAGATGCGATCAATACAGGAGAAAAAAGCAGTGCACAGATTGGGATGGAACGTGTCAAATTATTAGAGAAATATAAGATTGTAGAGAAATAAATATAAAAGTGAAAAGAGGTGATTCCTCATGCTGGATCAGGAGAAATTTTTTAACACATACAAAGTACAGGAAGCATTTGAGGATTCTGGACTTTCCTGGGATACGCTTGAGAAGATTTATGAGGATTATACGAGACGTTTACCAGAGATGAAAAAGATTGCAGATCGTTTACAGGATGAGATATCAAAAGTAATAGATTTTCATGTACATTCAATTCATAACCGATGTAAGGATCCAGAGCATTTGATTGAGAAGATCATACGGAAAGTTGGAGTTGAAAAACGTCAGAAATATAAAAATATTAATGAACGGAATTATCTGAGGATTGTGCGTGATCTTATGGGTATCCGAATTTTGATCTTATCAAAAGAAGAATGGCGTACGGTACATGACTTTTTGCTGAAAGTTGATGAAGATTCCAGATATGATATGCATATGGCGGAGATGCCAAGGGCTTATATCCGTTATGGGGATCGTGACATTTTTAATTATACGATTCATAAAGAATATACAGATAAGGGATATCGTTCACAGCATTATATTTTTAAATATGGGAATTATTATTTTGAAGTACAGGTACGAACGATTGCTGAAGAAGTATACGCAGAATTTGACCATTATGTAAAGTACCCATATCGTGAGAATAATCATTTTCTAAAGCGGTATACAAGTGTTGTGGCAGAATTGTTGAATTCTGTGGATGAGATCATTTCGACATGTTTTCAGTTTGGAGAAGCAGGCTGGCTTGACATTGAGAAATATTTTGCACAAGACAGCTACAGTGACTTGCAGAGAATGTCGAAAGAACCGCATAAGAGAGAACAAGAACAGATTCCAAGAGCCAATGACGGAGTGATCGATGCTCAAAGTTATATGAATCGGATGATCTTAAGAAAGGGATAAACCAGATGGAGAGATATGACGACGGATTCGCAGAAGAAAGACAACGGATCGAACGATTAGTAGAGGAGATCATTGCTGGAGAACATAAGATTGATAAACTGCCGAATTCTTCCGCAGGATTTAGTGGAGCTGCACAGGCAGAATATTTTTCGAAGGCAAGATATCATTTAGAATCGGATGTAAGTAATCTGATCGTGAATCATAAACAGCAACTGGATGAATTACAATTGTTAAAGATGATAAAGGGGCAAGAATGATAGAACACAATTTATATGAGATGGAAAATTACAGAGAGCTGATCGATGAGGTCGGTGTCGATAAATTCCGTGAACGGTTTGAGGAACTGCAGAAGACAGCGATGGAATTTATTGAAATGGCAGGATTTTCTGAGACATCTTACTGTAATGAAAGAATTTTAATGCAGGTGATTCTTGATTATTTTATGGATGTGATGCGGTTAAAGGAATTTCATAGTATTGAGAGGATCCGCACAGAAAAGCTGTTTGCATACACGATTTCCTGGATCGTTCGGAGAAAACCAATTCAGTTTCGGGATTATTCCGAAGAAGAGAGAGATATTTTTATCAATGAACGTTTTGCTGCATATCTGCTCATCAATGAATGTCTGATGTGTGGAACGAAACATTTTGTACAGGAAGCTTACGCAGAAAAATTAGTAGAATATACAGAAATGCTGCTTTATTATTTCAAATACCGTCAGTGCGATCCAAAGACATTAGAACTTTTGATCGAATCATTTAAGATGGGCGGACTTGTGCATTAGAAGGAAAGGGGATTTAGGTATGGGAATCCTTGTTTTTGATGTAGGAACCTCGAGTATGAAAGGTGCATTGCTAAACGATAAGGCAGAGATTTTATGCCAGTTTCACAGAAAATATCATCCAACCTTTTATTCTTCAGTCAAGGTAACGCAGGACCCAGAAATATGGAGAAAAGCATTATATGATATAGCAAGAGATGTGGGTGACTGGTGTAAGGATCAGAACGAAGAAGTAGAGATGATTTCTTTGACGGCACAAAGAACATCGATCATACCAGTTGATCATAAAGGAGATCCATTATGTGATGCTGTGATGTGGCAGGATAAAAGGAATATTGAAGTTTGTACGAGGCTTTCTGCGATGAATGGACAGATCATCAGAAAAAGCGGTACAATGGTGAATCCTGTATTTTCAGGGAGTAAGATGGCATGGCTTAAAGAGACACAACCGGAGATTTATAAGAAAGCAGACAGGATTTTTGTTGTTGCAGATTATTTATTATATCATATGACAGGGCAGAGAAAACTTGATCGTACTTATGCTAGCCGGTCTCATTTGATGAATTTAAGAACCGGGCGGTGGGACAGCGTGCTTCTTGATATCTTTGGAATCGAGAAGAATAAGCTTTGTAATCTGATCGACCCAGGAGAACTTCATGGATATACAAATGAGAAATTTGCGGCAAGTACAAGACTTAAGACGGGAATTCCAGTCTATTCGGCTGGTGGTGATCAGCAGTGCAGCGCGCTTGGGATGGGAATTTATGAAGAAGGTGACATGGAGGTTACAAGTGGAACGGGCGCATTTATCATAGGGATCGCAGAGAAAGTACCAATTGTGCTTCTGGGTAATCCGATCATTAATTATTCTGCGGTAAAAGGAAAATATATTGTGGAAGCAAGTATCTTAACATGTAGTGCGGCATTTGACTGGTTTTGCAATAATTTTTATAAAGAAGTGAATGGAGATGTTTATCAAAAGATCGATCAGGAAATCTCACAGTCTCCACCAGGAGCCAATGGATGTATGTTGCTTCCATTTTTTCAGGGAAGGGCAACACCACAGTGGAATCCAAAAGCAACTGCATCATTTACAAATGTAACGCTGAGTACGACAAGAGGCGATATGGTGAGAGCTTTGTTGGAAGGAATTGCTTATGAGATCCGCAACAATTTAGACATTGTGGAAGGTCAGATTGGCAAGGCAGATCAGATTCATATTGGTGGTGGCTTGAGCAACAGCCATGAATTTAATCAGATTCAGGCAGATGTCTATGGAAGAAAACTGATCCATTATCAGCATAGGGAAGCAGGGATCATTGGAGCATGGACAAGCACAATGGTGGAAAGTGGGAAAGTTTCAGATCATGAGGAGGCTCTAGAACGGGCAGGTAGGAATAATTCATTACAGATTTATGAACCTGTTGAAAAAAATATTGAGAAATATCAGGAACTTCGAGCAGATATGAACCATTTATACCAAAAAATATATTAGGAATAAACAAGAATATTTATAAAAAACGGAAGCACTGTAAAAGGGGCAACTCATAGGAGTAATTCATGAGTTGTCTCTTTTTTTGTACATTTTAAACAAAATGTATGGGTTTGCACTTGTGTGCATATGGATTGTATTTATGGAAGAACAATATATTTATAAATGTCAATCTAAAATATTTATTTTGCACATATGTGCAAAGATTGAGAATTTGTTGCACGGATGTGCAGCGAATGATAAGATGTAAACAACTTAAGGAGATGCACATAAAAGCAACATAGAAAATATGGAGAATGAATTAGGAGGAACCAAATGAGTGAAGTAATCGAAGCAAGAAACATTAAGTTGAATGTAGACGCATCTGATTGGAGAGATTCCATGGTCAAATCAGGACAGCTCTTAGTAGATAGCGATTATATTACAAAAGATTACATTGATTTGACGATCAAATGTGTGGAAGAAAACGGACCATATATTGTTATCATTCCAGGACTTGCATTATCTCATTCAAGACCAGATGTGAGTGTAAATAAAACAGGATTAAGTTTGATTACATTAAGCAAGCCAGTCTGTTTTGACTGTGATAATGATCCAGTAGACATTGTTCTTACTCTGGCAGCAACTGACGACACATCTCATCTGCAGAAACTTCAGTCCATGGCTGAGTTTATTTCAGATGAAGAGAACATTGAATTCATTAAAAACGCAAAATCAGCTGAGGAAGTTGCCAAAGCGATCAATGAATTTGAACCAGAAGAGTAAGAAGGGAGAAAGAGGATGGAAATATTAAACACAGTATTTACATTTGTATCGAACAATATTTTGACGAAAGCGGAGTTCTTCGTAGGACTGATCGTCTTAGTTGGATACATCTTATTAGGAAGAAAATGGTATGAAACATTAGCAGGTTTCTTAAAAGCAGTTGTAGGTTATATGATTTTAAATGTAGGTTCAGCTGGATTGATCAACACATTCCGACCAATCCTTGCAGGATTAAACCAGAAGTTTCATTTAAATGCGGTAGTTATTGACCCGTATTTTGGATTGAATGCAGTAAATGCAGCACTTGAAAATATCGGATTATCCGCAGCATGGACTATGACATCATTGTTACTTGCATTTATCTGGAACATCATCTTATTGATCTTCCGTAAATTCACAAAACTTCGTACCTTATTGTTAACTGGACATATCATGGTACAGCAGGCAACAACCGTAACATGGATCGTATTCTTATTTATCCCAGGACTTCGTAATATCTGGGGAGCTGTAGCAGTCGGAATCTTAGTCGGTACATACCAGGCAGTATTTTCTAACTTAACAGTTGAACCAACAGATCGTTTAACAGACGGTGAAGGTGGATTTGCGATCGGACATCAGCAGATGTTTGCAATCTGGTTAGCAGACAAGATCGCACCAAAGATCGGTAAAAAAGAAGATTCTATTGAAAATATCAAACTTCCAGGATTCTTACAGATGTTTAGTGACAATGTAGTATCTACATCCGTATTAATGTTTATATTCTTTGGAATTATCATGTTAGTACTTGGGGAAGATTTCATGAGAAGTTTAGATGACACATTCTCACAGACAACAGCATTTGGATTCTATATTTTCTCTAAAGCATTAAGCTTTACTGTTTACTTAAACGTATTACAGGCAGGTGTTCGTATGTTCGTTGCAGAACTTACAGAATCATTCAAAGGTATTTCAGACAAACTGCTACCAGGAGCAATCCCAGCAGTAGACTGTGCGGTAGCTTATGGATTCGCACCAGCAAACGCAGTAACAGTAGGTTTCTTCTGTGGAGCACTTGGACAGTTCTTAGCGATCGCAGGACTTTTGATCTTCCATTCACCAGTTATGATCATCGCAGGATTCGTACCATTATTCTTTGATAACGCAAGTATCGCAGTATATGCAAACCACAGAGGTGGAGTTAAAGCAGCCATGATCTTACCGTTTATCAGTGGAATCATTCAGGTATTAGGAGGAGCTGTTTGTGCTTACATTTTACAGTTAGTAGCATTCGGTGGATGGCATGGAAACTTCGACTTCTCAACGATCTTCCTTGCAGTATCTTATATTGTTAAGTATTTAAAGGTACCTGGAGTTATCCTTTGTGTTATCGCAATGTTAGTTATTCCTCAGATTCAGTATGCGAAATCTGATAAAGAAAAGTATTTCACAGTAGGTCAGGAAGACGACGAGTACTAAAAAGCAATATCAAATCAATTTTTAATAAAACAATCAATCAGCCAAAATTCAGGAGGTATTTATTATGAAAATCAAAGCAATCGCAGCATGTGGAAATGGAATGGGATCAAGTCAGATGATCAAAATGAAGATCAACAAAGTATTCAAAAGATTAGGAATTGATGCAGAAATCGGACATATGAGTGTTGGAGAAGCAAAAGGTGTAGCAAACAATTACGATATGATCTTTGTATCTGAAACATTTACATCGCAGTTTAGAACAGGAAAAGATACAAAAGTCATTGGACTTAAAAATTTATTATCAGAAAAAGAAATCGAAGCAAAGATCAGAGAAGCATTAGATATGCCTGCAGAATAAATCGGGGTGAGATAGATGTACGATATCAAAAAAAGGCCATTAGGGATATATGAAAAAGCTCTTCCAAATGATTTCACATGGCTTGAAAAAATGCAGGCAGCAAAGCAGGCAGGATTTGATTATATTGAGATTTCTATTGATGAATCTGATGAGAGATTAGCACGACTTGATTGGAGTGATGAACAGATCGAAGAAATCCGCTCTTATATGAAAGAGACAGGGATCATCATTCCAAGCATGTGCTTAAGTGGTCATAGAAGATTCCCATTTGGAAGCAAGAACAAAGAAATAAGAGATAAAGCATTTGAGATCATGGAAAAAGGAATCATCTTAGCACAGAAGTTAGGAGTCAGAGTAATCCAGCTTGCAACTTATGATGTATATTATGAAGAATCTGATGAAGAAACAAAAGCTTTATTCTTAGAAGGAATGAAAAAATCAGTCGAGATGGCAAGCCACGCAGGAGTGATCCTTGCAATGGAAATCATGGATACGCCATTTGTTGGAACGATTCTTCGTGCAATGCACTATATCAAAGAAATCCGTTCCCCATATTTTAAGATTTATCCAGATATGGGAAATCTGACGCAGTTTTCAGCGGATGTTGAGAGTGAATTTGAACTTGGAATCAGTGAAACGGTAGCGATCCATGTCAAAGAGACAAACCCTGGAGTATTTAAATGTGTTCCATTTGGAGAAGGAACCGTAAGATTTACAGACATTTTTAAAAAATTAAAAGATTTAAATTACACAGGAATGTTCTTGATCGAAATGTGGGCAGATAACACAAAGAAACAAACGATGGAAGAAGCAGTTGAAACAATCAGGCAGGCACGCTTATTTGTAGAAGATAAGATGGAACAGGCAGGGATCAAAGTACCTGCATAAGGAGGAAATCATGTATCGAATGGTAGTGACCGATCTTGATGGAACATTATTAAACAATAAAAAACAGGTTTCAGAGGCCAATGTAAAGGCAATTCAAAACCTAAAAGATCAAAATATAACCTTTGTTATGGCAACAGGACGATCAGATGTTATGACGAGAGCATACACAAAACAATTAAAAAATGTCGATATTGTCATTGGGTGTGATGGAGCTGTCATTCGAAACATTAGGACCGGAGAAATCTTATGTGAAAATCATTTAAGAAGTGAAACCTGTCATACGACATTTGAAATTTGTAAAAAATATGGATTACAGTATTATGTCTTTGCAAAAGATGAACTAGTATCCGATGATCCTCAGAATGAGAGATTTCTGGTCCATCAGAAATTCAATCAGACTGTAGAGGAAGATGAAGAGATACCAATGCAGATTGCGGATGATTTGAATGAATATGTAAATGATCATATCATTTACAAGATCGTTGTAAGTCACAATGACACAAGTTATTTAGATAAAGTAGCCGAAGTGATCAAAAAAGAAACGGATGCAGATGCCATTCGTTCTGGGAAAAAAGTCCTTGCAGTTAAAGCAAGGGGAGTTTCCAAAGCAGAAGCGATTAAAAAGCTTGCACAAAAGTTAGGTATTTTGATCAAAGATATCATCGCATTTGGTGATGAAGTAAATGATATTGAGATGCTTACGTTGGTTGGACTTGGAATCGCAATGGAAAATGCAGATGATGTCGTGAAAGAGGCAGCAGACCAGATTGCAGGAAGAAATGATCAGGACGGCGTAGGAAAAGAATTAGAGAAAATATTTGGAAATGCAGGAAAGTAAGAAAGGAGTTAAGAAGATGCTTGATGAATTAAAACAGCAAGTATACGAAGCAAATATGGAATTACCGGCAAAAGGACTGGTAACTTATACATGGGGAAATGTCAGTGGGATTGACAGAGAACGTGGTTTGTTTGTCATTAAGCCAAGTGGTGTTGACTATGAAAAACTAACACCAGATATGTTAGTTGTCATGGATTTGAATGGGGAAAAAGTTGAGGGAGATTTAAATCCTTCCTCTGATACACCAACTCATATCGAGCTTTACAAAGCATTTCCAGAAGTTGGAGGAATCGTTCATACACATTCTCCTTGGGCGACTTCATGGGCACAGGCAGGAAGAAGCATTCCATGTTATGGAACAACACATGCCGATTATTTCTTCGGAGATATTCCATGTGCACGATCTTTAACAGCCGATGAGATCAACGGAGAGTATGAAAAGAATACAGGGATTGTGATCGCAGAAACATTTGAAGGAAAAAATCCAATCTATGTACCAGGTGTCTTATGTACAAACCATGGCCCATTTTCATGGGGAGCAGACGCAGCAGAAGCAGTTCATAATGCAGTTGTTATGGAAGAAGTAGCAAAGATGGCGTACCGCTGTGAACATCTGAAAAAAGATATTGAGGAAGCACCACAAGTATTACAGGACAAACATTTCTTCAGAAAACATGGAGAAAATGCTTATTACGGAAATGACTTATAGGATATAGAGATAGAAGATTTCGGATAGAAAAGGAGATCAAGGTTATGAGTAAAATTAGTGAAATGACAAGAGAAAGCTGGATTGAAAGCACATTCCCAGAGTGGGGAACATGGTTAGTAGAAGACATTGAAAATGAAGTAGTAGCACCAGAAAATGTAGCAATGTGGTGGCTTGGATGTACAGGTGTATGGTTTAAAACACCAGCTGACACAAACATTACGATCGACTTATGGTGTGGAAATGGGAAACGTACACATGGTGATGGAAAAATGAAAGTCGGACATCAGATGGCAAATATGTGTGGTGGACGTGCAATGCAGCCAAACCTTCGTAATGTACCATTTGTAATTGATCCATTTGCATTTAAGAAAGTTGATGCAGTATTAGCAACACATTATCATCAGGATCATATGTCTGCAGAATGGGCAGCACACGTGATCAACAGTGGAATGACAACAACAGATGAAAACGGAAAAGAAATTCCAGTACCATTCATCGGACCTAAGAAATCCGTAGAATTATGGCAGAAATGGGGAGTTCCAGCAGACCGTTGTATCACAGTAAAACCTGGAGATTCCATCAAGATCAAAGATATTGAGATTATTGCGTTAGATTCCTTTGACAGAACATGTATCGTAACAACAGACTCTACAGGTCCAGACAGAGAAGAATTAACAGGTGTATGCCCAACAGATATGGATGACAAAGCAGTTAACTACTTAGTTAAGACACCAGGTGGAAATATCTATCATTCTGGAGATTCTCACTTCTCTATCTATTTTGCAAAACATGGAAAAGATTACGATGTAGACGTAGCATTCGGATCTTTCGGAGAAAACCCTATCGGTATGCAGGATAAGATGACATCCATCGATGTATTACGTATGGCTGAAAACTTACAGTGCAAAGTTGTTGTACCTATTCACTGGGATGTATGGACAAACTTCCAGGCTGACTGTGATGAGATTAAAGTATTATACGACTTCAAGAAAGATCGTAATGAATATAAATTCCATCCATTCTTCTGGCAGGTTGGAGGAAAATATACATATCCTGCAGATAAAGATAAAATCTACTATCATCACAGAAGAGGATTCGAAGACTGCTTTGAAGCACCACAGAACATCCCATTCCGTTCTTGCTTATAGGAAGAAGGTGGCATAATGAAAGTATCAAAGAAAGTTATTGGAAACTTAGAAAAATGCTATTCTGTTGCGCCTTTAACTTACAAAGGAAAGAAACATATGCTCGTAGCAGCAGAAAAAGTAAACCAGTGCCGTTTATATGATCTTGAAGGAAATCAGGAAGAAGTAATCTGGGAAGGACCGGGAGGAACCATGTCAATGGTTCAGGTCCCTGGTTCCGACGGACAGTTTTTAGCGACACATAAATTCTACTCTCCAAATGATTCCAAAGAAGCAAAGATCATCTTAGCTTACCCGGAAGACGGAAAATGGAAGGTAAGAACATTAGCGGAGCTTCCATTTGTGCATCGTTTTGATATTATTTCAAGAAATGGAGTAAACTATGTGATCGCATGTACTTTAAAATCAGGACATGAATACAAAGAAGACTGGAGAAGTCCAGGAAAGATTCAGGTATGCGTTCTTCCAGAAGATTTAAGTAGTGTTGATGAAGAACATCCATTACAGTTTGAAGTATTAAAAGAAGGTTTATTAAAGAATCATGGATACTGTAAAGCAGAAGTTGATGGAGTTTTAAGATCTTATGTTGCAGCAAATGAAGGTGTTTTTGAATGTATACCACCAGAATCAGAAGAAGGAACATGGGAAATCAAACAGATCTTAGATGAAGCAAGCAGTGATATGGCATTTGCAGACTTTGACAATGATGGTGAATTAGAAATGTTAACAATCTCACCATTCCATGGAGAGAAGATCAGCATTTTCAAGAAACAGGATGGAGAATTCAAGAAAGTCTATACTTATGAAAAAGATGCTGAATTCGCTCATGGAATCTGGGGTGGAGAGATCGCAGGAACTCAGGGTGTTTTAATTGGACACAGAAAAGGGGAGAGAAATCTGTTATTCTTCCGATGTACAGATCCTGAAAAATTAACATTTACAGCAGACCTTTTAGATAGTGATATCGGACCAGCAAATGTACTTCATTACACGAATGATGGTGAAGATTATATTTTATCTGCAAACAGAGAAATTGATGAAATCGCATTGTATAAAGTGGAAAAATAACTACAACTGCAGGAAATCTGAGAATGATAATTAACAGATTGTGTACTGGACTGATATATAGCAATGCGGTATAATAAAAAGTGCTTTGGATAATGAATGGGAGGTGGAAAACAATGAAGGAATATGATTCACTTAGCGATAACGAAAAGCGCAACATGCTTGCCAGTGTTGCAAACCTCTATTATAATGTGGAAATGACTCAGAATCAGATTGCGGAACGTTTTTTTACCTCACGTTCTAAGATTTCAAGAATGCTAAAAGAGGCAAGACAGCTTGGAATCGTAGAGATCAAGATTTTAGAGCCATGGGACCGCAATGTAGAGCTGGAACAGGAATTTATGAGAAGATTTGCGTTGAAAGATGTGAGAGTGATTTCTGTCAAAGAAGCAAATAATACGATGGTCCTTCAGAAATTGGGTGAAGTTGCAGCATACTATCTAGATAATCTGTTAAATGATAATATGATTCTTGGAATTTCATGGGGGAATACAATGTATCATACTGTCAAAGCGGTCAAGACAAGTAAGAATATCCCGATCACAGTCGTACCGATCATGGGAGCAGCCAATGTAAGGACTCCAGAGAGAGATTCCTTGGATCTTTCGAAAGAACTTGCCTATGCATATGGTGGAACGTATCACTACATTTATGCACCATTGTTTGTAAACTCGGAAGAAGTCAGGGACAGTCTTGAACAAGAGCCGAATATTAAAGGATGTTTAGAGCTTGCAAGGAATGCAGATATCATTCTAACCAGTGTTGGTTCTATCGTATATAAGAGTTGGAAATCTTATTTAAGTACCAGAGATTTATATAATCTTGAGAAGAAAGGTGCGATCGGACATATCGGAGGACATTTTTACGATATGGAAGGAAATGAAGTCATAACACCGTTTGTTAATAAGATGATCGGGCTTGGAATTGAAGATATCAAGAATACAGAGAATGTGATCTGTGTCGCAGGACTGGAGATGAAGGCAGAAGCGATTCTTGGAGCTGTGAGAGGCGGATATATTAATACACTGATCACAGATGAAGAGGCAGCGAAGGCAGTGCTTGCATTATGTAAATAATATTAATAAAAAAGCAACGATTAAGATCAAGTTAAAATAAGATCATAAAAAACAACGACGTAAGTATTATATTCAAAAGAATAAGATGCTTACGTCGTTTGCTTTAGGATTTTATCGGAATTTCCTATGCAATAAAATTTATTAATTTGAAATTTCCTGATAAGTATTCAGATCGTCAGGTAAGGTCACAGTCACAGATTTTCCAGGATCATGATAAGTCAGGTTCATTTTTAAAGTGATCGAACCTGTCTCATTGTCACCGCTTTCCATAACCATCTGGATGGATTCTTTCACAGGAAGATCTTTGTCATTCAATGTTTTTGTACCGGTCAAAGAAGAAATCTTAATGGAATTACTTCCACCAGTTACAGTTGTCATCTGGGAGGTAACATCTTTGACGTATTGATTCAATCCATCATTATTGATACTGTATTTAAGAACAGTATTTCCATCCTTTTCACTAAGTTTCAGATCTTTGTAATATTTTGCAGACAAAGAAGTCTGACCTGTGGTTGACTGAATCTGTTTTTGAAGACCTGCGATATCCATTTTTATTTTCTGCTTTGTTCCATTGGTGTTCATGTAATAATAACCATCAGAATAATACATATTCATATCCATAGTCTGCCCAAGCATGTTTAAGGTAGAAGTCATAGACATTTTTAACTGATCTTTATCAACAGTCTGTAGTTTTGTGTCAAAATTCATCTTGATCGTAACGTTTGAGGATGAAGAAGCCTCACTATTTGCGATCTTATAAGAAGCTTCTCCACTGAAATCAGCATCTTTTAATTTGGAACTTTGTTTAAGACTTGATTCCAAAACTTCTTTCGCAGTACGTTTCTTCTGACAGCCGCTGATTGAAAAAAGCAGCATACAGGAAAGAAGCAATGCAGTCACTTTTTTTATTCTAATTTTCATAATGAATCCCTCCATGAAAGAGTTAATAGTTATTAAGTTTAGTTTACCATATAATCATAATTTTGTGTTAAACTAAAAATAAGAATAGGAACGGAGGTACTTGAAATGAAAAAAACAGTATACCTGACATCAAAACAAGATGGATTAAAACTACATGTACTGCTTATGGAACCAGAACAATCTCCAAAGGGAATCGTACAGATCTGCCACGGTATGGCAGAACATAAAGAACGCTATGAGCCTTTAATGCAAATGTTGTGTAACAATGGCTATATCAGTGTGATCCATGATCATAGAGGTCATGGTAAGAGTGTCAAAAATGCGTCAGACCTTGGGTATTTTTATGATGACAGTGGAAAAGCGATCATAGAAGATGTTCATCAGGTAACAACATGGATGAAAGAACGATATGGGGAAGAACTTCCATATCATTTGTTCGGACATAGTATGGGATCTTTGGTGGTTCGTTGTTATCTGAAAAAATATGATGATGAGCTGGACTCTCTGATCGTATGTGGAAGTCCAAGTGAAAATAAAGCAGCAAAGGCAGCAGAATTTCTTGCAAAAACTGCTTGTAAAATGGGAGCACACAAAAAAGGAAAGTTCTTTCAGAAGATGGCATTTGGCTTATATGGAAAGGCATTAGGAGAAGATGAATCCGAAAATGGCTGGATCAGTTATAACAAAGAAAATGTAAAAGCTTATGATGAAAATCCATTGGATGGATTCGTATTTAGTAATAATGGATTTTTAAATCTGTTTTTACTAATGGATGAAACTTACAACAAAAAAGGATGGCAGGTAAAACATCCGTCACTTCCGATCTTGTTTATCGCAGGAGCAGATGATCCATGCATTGGTTCAAAGAAACAGTATGCACAGGCAATGACAACTTTAAAAAAGCGAGGGTATAATCAGGTACGTGGAATGTTATTTTTAAATCGGAGACATGAGATCTTAAATGAAGATGATGTAGAGAAAGTTTATGATGCGGTATTGCATTTCTTAGAACAGCATTCCAAAAAGAGATGACTGATAGTAACTAGGGAGATAAGAAAGAGCGTGATAAACTAGAAGCAAGATCATGAAAGGGGAGGAAAGTTCGTGGGAAAATGGTTTCGTCAGATATTGCAGGGAGAACATTCACTGTTTCGGTTATCCCTTCCATTTCGGGTAAGATTATTTAATGTGCTTGCATTAGTTGGTGGAATGATCAGTCTGATCAATGGGATTTCATCATATGCGAATAATCAGGATAGTGTGATTCTAGGATTGAATTTTGGGATTGCAGTGTTGTCTTTCGTGTTGTTGTTTTATGCATACAAAAGTGGCAGATATCAGTTTTGTTATGTTGTTACGATCATTACGATCTTTCTTGTGATGTTCCCATATTTATTTTTTAAATCCGGCGGTTACAAAGGAGGGATGGTCTCTTTTTATATTTTTGGAATCTTATTTACAGTCTTTATGTTGGAAGGAAAGGCAATGTTTTTTACAGCATTTACGGAAATGGTCGTATATATAGCAACGATCATGATCGCCTATCAAAATCCGCAGATGGTTGTATGGTTCTCCTCTGAAAAAGAAGTTGTGATGGATCTGTTGATAGGATTTTGTGCATCTAGTATTTCGGTGGCAGCAGTGATGTATCTGCATTTTCGGATGTACAACAAACAACAAGAAATCTTAGAAGAAGCAAGGATCGAAGCACAGTCAGCGAACAAGGCAAAGAGTGCATTTCTTGCTAATATGAGTCATGAGATCCGGACTCCGATCAATGTAATGCTTGGAATGAACGAGATGATTCTTAGAGAAAGTGAAAGCAAAGAAATCCGCCAATATGCAAAAAGCATTGAACGTTCTGGAGGTTATCTGATCTCATTGATCAATAATATTCTGGATATTTCAAGGATCGAATCCGGAAAAATGGAGATTGAAGAAGGAAAATATGAACTCAGGCAGCTACTTGATGAAGTGATGTTGATCGCAGAGAAACAGGCGGAACAAAAGTCGTTAAAAATGAATCTGATATTTGATAAGACCTTGCCAGCGTATCTGATCGGTGATGTGATACATATCAAACAGATTCTTTTGAACCTGATCAATAATGCAGTAAAATATACTAAAGAAGGTCAGATTGATATTAAAGTCAGTAAAAATGCAGAGGAAACGAAGCTTATTTTCGAGGTAAAAGACACAGGAATCGGAATCAAAGAAGAAAATTTACCCGTTTTGTTTGATGCATTTATGAGAGTAGACTCTAAGAAAAATAAGAAGATCAAAGGAACCGGATTAGGACTTGCGATCGCAAAACAGCTGGCAGAACAGATGGACGGTATGATCTGGGTAGAAAGTGTATACGGCAAAGGAAGCAGTTTTTTTGTGCAGCTTCCAATGAAGAAGGTATCTGATGGGAAGATTTCAAATGTTGAATGGAAGGAAACGGATGAACGAAAGAGAAGATCATTTGTTGCACCGCAGGCAAAGATTTTAATTGTAGATGATAATCCGGAAAATCTCATGGTGACAAGATCACTTCTGAAGCGTACAGCTGTGTTTGTGGATACAGCAGCCAGTGGAGAGGAATGTGTGCACAAAGTCAGACAAAATATATATGATCTGATCTTACTTGATTATATGATGCCGCAGATGGATGGGATCGATACGATCAGGGAATTAAAGAAAGATGTACAATTTCATATTCCAGTGATCGCTTTAACTGCTGATGTGACGAAAGGAATTGAACAGACATTTTTAAGAGAAGGATTTTGTGCGTATCTTTCAAAGCCGGTGATGTGGAGCAAATTAGAAGACCTGCTGATGAAATATTTGAGAGATGATCTTGTATTTATTCGTGAGGATCTGAAAGAAGAACAAAAGATCAAAGATGAAGAATTTAAGCAGCTGAAGGGGCAGCTAAAAGAAAATGATATAAAGATTGAAGAGGGGCTTAGACTTCTGGATGGAGACTTTATGCAGTATCGTAAACTGATGGAATTCTTTATGGAGTACCAGGAAGAATATATGAGACAGATGCAGCAGTTGATGACACAAAAGGAAGTGAAAGTCGATGAGATCACAAGGATGATGCACACCTTAAAGAGCAATGCAAAAGCGATAGGTGCGATTCATTTGTATGAGATTGCAAAAGAAATGGAAGATAGAGGGAAACAAAAGGATATGGAATACATCATGTCTGCATATGATCTGCTTAAATTGGAGTGGGGACGAGTATTTAAGGCATCACGGGAATTTATTGAACAGACGAAAAATATTCTGTTTGATCAGAAAAAAGAGGAAGAAAAAGACAAGCAAAGTAAAGAAGAAATCAAAGAAAAATTAAAAATATTTATCACCAGATATCAGGCGAAAGAAGCGAAAGAACAGATTCAGTATTATCGAAAAGGCAAGATATCCGAGGAAGAAAGAAATATCTTGAAAGAGATGGAAATACGGATCGATCAGCTTGATTTTGATGAAGCAGAAATCCTTATGAAACGATGGGAGGGAATGGAATGAGAGAGAATCATATTTTGATCATAGATGATGATCTTATGCTTCTAAAGACAGCAGAAGAGATTTTATCTGACCAATATAATGTCAGTGTCGCAAAGAGTGGAATACAGGCATTAAATCTGTTAAATAAAAATATCATTCCAGATTTGATCTTATTAGACATTGATATGCCACAGATGGATGGATACGAAACATTAGAAGAAATCAAAAAAATCTCAGGATGTGAACTGATCCCGATCATATTTTTGACTGGATTTTCAGAAATGGATTATGAAGTAAGGGGCTTGAAAGCAGGGGCAGTTGATTATATCGTAAAGCCATTTGCAAAAGAAATCTTACTTGCCAGGGTTGAACGGCATTTGGAACGATATCAGCAGAGACAGCACAAAAAATCCATGGAATTATCAGATTATGCCAAGCAGATCAAAAGCCAGTTAACACCAACAGAATGGAAGATCGCAATAGCGATCGCAGAAGGAATGGAAAATAAGGAAATTGCAGAGTCTATGCATTATTCTTATGGGTACGTGAAAAATCTTGTGGCAAGGATCTTCTCAAAATTAGAGATTGAAAAACGCCGGGAATTAAAAAAGCTAATGGTCAAGGAATAAATTTTAAGTTGTAGTTGGCCAACTGTAGATTTTGAGTATATGATAAAAAATAAATAAGCAACCGAAAGCACAGCGGTGGAATTTTGCTCACATTTTGAACAAATCGCTGATCCGCCCAATTTCCTACGAGAACTCACTCTGAAGTTTTGTTTCAGACAAAAGTCTTTGAAGCTCAGACACTCGTCCAATTGGGCTGCGAATTTGTTCAAAATATGGCAAAATTCCAATGCTGTGCTTTCGGTTGCTTATTTATTTTTTATCATATACCAGAAGTCTAGAGTGTGGACAATTACAAGATTGATAATTTAAGTAGTTGTGTATGTTGAACGTTATTTGTTTTCAATTTTTGTAGTGATAGACAGAAAGTTATAATATTCCACCAATAATTTCTGTCATTCAAATCAACGCTTTAAAGTTGCGTATCGTCAGAAATTTTGTTATAATTATTAATTATTGCGAAAAGGAAAGGAAATTATTTACTATGAAGAAAGAGAATAACAAAAAAAGTGCAAGCGCTTTGATCGGTGCGGCATTTCTTATGGCAACTTCGGCAATTGGACCTGGATTTTTGACACAAACTGGTAAATTTACAGATAGTCTGCATGGAAGCTTTGGATTTGTAATTTTAATCTCCGTGATCTTAGCAGCGATCGTGCAGTTAAATGTATGGAGAGTTCTGTGCGTATCTGGAATGCGTGGACAGGATGTGGCGAATAAGGTACTTCCTGGACTTGGATATGTGATCGCATTTTTAGTTGTAGCAGGTGGTCTTGTATTTAATATCGGTAACGTTGGTGGAGGTGCTTTAGGTTTTAATACACTTCTTGGAATTCCTACTACTGTTGGATATTTTATTGCGGGAGCAATTGCGATCATCGTATTTTTATCAAAGAATGCATTAAATGCTATGGATAACCTTACAAAGATCCTTGGTGGAATCATGATCCTTGTCATCTTTATTGTGATCCTGATCGTACAGCCGCCAGTTGGTATGGCAGCAAAAGAAACAATCATGCCAACAGCATCTATGGGAGATATTTTCCCAGCGATCCTTACATTACTTGGAGGAACAGTCGGTGGATATATTACATTTGCAGGTGCACATCGTCTGATTGATTCAGGAATCACTGGAAAAGAGAACTTAAAAGAGATCAATAAGAGTTCTGTTATGGGAATGGGAATTGCAACGATCGTACGTATCTTCTTATTCCTTGCAGTTTTAGGAGTGGTTGTAGCAACAGCAACTTCACCAGCTCATACATTAGATGCAGCGAACCCAACAGCGGATGCATTTTTACAGGGAGCAGGACAGATCGGTTATAGATTCTTTGGACTTGTGATCTTATGCGCAGCGATCACATCCATCGTTGGATGTGCTTATACATCTGTATCTTTCCTTAAGACATTCAGCAAAACGATTGAGAAGAATGAGAAATGGTTTATTGTAGGATTTATCGCGATCAGTACTGTATGTATGGCACTTGCTGGACAGCCAGCGGTATTATTAGTACTTGCAGGAGCATTAAATGGATTGATCTTACCGATCACATTAGGAGTTTGCCTGATTGCATCTCAGAAGAAATCTGTTATGGGAGAAGATTATCATCATCCAGTATTATTACTGGTTCTTGGAATCGTGGTAGTTGTTGTTTCAGGATATCTTGGAATTACATCATTAAGCAGCTTAAGTGCATTATTTGCATAAGCAAAATTGTCTGGATAAACAGATAAGTTCAAAACATAGAAGCACAGACTGACCGAAAGGAGTTATGTGAAGAAACATGGAAGAAGTAAAGATTAGTACTGCGGGAGATTCTGCCTTACTCATTGAGTTTGGACAGGAAATTTCCCCAGAGATCAATGCAAGGATCACAGCCTTTGTACATCTTTTAAAAGCGCAGCGTATCGAAGGTGTGCAGGATATGATCCCGGCATTTACCAGTCTCTTGATCAATTATGACCCGAGGGTGGTAAATTACAAAACATTAACAAAACGTCTACAGAAGTTACTAAAACTGGATGTCAATGAAGAGGCATCGGCATCCAGAGTTTTTGAAATCCCAGTATGTTATGGAGGAGAATACGGACCAGATATTGAAAATATCGCAAAAAATGCTGGTTTAACGGAAGAAGAGGTTATAAAGATTCACACTTCCAAAGACTACTTGATCTACATGCTTGGATTTTTGCCAGGATTTTCATATCTTGGAGGACTCGATGAAAGAATTCATACACCAAGACTGGCGAACCCAAGAATCAGAATTCCGGCAGGAAGTGTTGGGATCGGTGGTTCTCAGACAGGAATTTATCCGCTTGATTCACCAGGAGGATGGCAGTTACTTGGTCTGACACCAGTAAAAACCTATGATCCAGAACGAGAGAATCCAATTCTTTTTGAAGCTGGAGATTATATCCGTTTTGTACCTGTTTCAGAAGAAGAGTATTTAAAGATCAAAGAACAGGTTGAAAATGGAACATATGAATGTATCATTCATACAAAGGAGGTGTAGATTATGGGAATTCGTGTATTAAAAGGCGGAATGATGACAACGGTGCAGGATCTTGGAAGAACAGGATACCAGAGTCAGGGATTCAGTGTATCCGGAGTTATGGATGTTCGTTCTTTTAAGATTGCAAATCTCCTGCTGGATAACCCAGAAAATGAAGCAGTTCTTGAATTTACCTTAATAGGACCAACACTTGAATTTACATCCGAGACGATCATTGCTATCACAGGTGGAGATTTCCGCCCGCAGATCAATGGAAAACCTGCCAAGATGTATACAGCAATTTATATGCATCGTGGAGATATTTTGACATTTGGCGGAGCAAGAACTGGAACAAGAGGATATATTGCATTTTCAAGTTATCTGGATGTGCCAGTAGTCATGGGAAGCCGTTCTACGAATATCAAATGTCAGATTGGTGGATTTAAAGGCCGGAAACTAGAAGATGAAGATTATATTGCGTTCAGAGCAAAGCGAAGATATCTGCCATATTATTTATCAAGAAGTCTGGATCTTGATGAATTCGATCAAGAAAAGATAACATTAAGAGTTGTCATGGGACCTCAGGAAAAGATGTTTACGAAAGAAGGACGAGAAACATTTTTAAATTCAGAATATACAGTAACAAGTGAATTTGACCGCATGGGATGCCGATTAGAAGGACCATTTATCGCATATAAGACGACTTCAGACATCATATCTGACGGAATCGCCTTTGGATCCGTTCAGGTACCAAGTCATGGAAAACCGATCATCTTATTAGCAGATCGCCAGACAACGGGTGGATATGCGAAGATCGCTACAGTTGTTTCTGTAGATATTCCGAAACTTGTTCAAAGAAAAACAGAACAAAAAGTAAGATTTCAGGCAGTATCCGTGGAAGAAGCTCAGAAGCTGTTAGCAGATGAGATGAAAGAGCTGAATGGCTTCAGAAGCCAGATTTATACACCTTGTAAAGAAGTATTAGATTGCAGACTCGTTGCAAAACGAATCAGTACACTATTTAAATAGAAAAGGAGAATGAAACGGTGAATTTAGATAAAATCGAGAAATTAGTAAAGATCATCGAGAATTCCTCTATGCTTGATTTCAGCATTCAGGAAGGCGATGTAAAGATCAAAATGAGCAGAAGAGGAAGTGTTGGAGCGCCTGCTGCACCGATGTCAGTTTCCACACAGGGTGTTGATACAGTAGAAAGTATTGATTCCGAAGATGAATCATACATCACATCTCCGATCGTAGGTACCTTTTATGCGGCTCCATCCCCAGATGCCAAGGCATTTGTGAAGGTTGGAGACAGAGTCAAGGCAGGACAGACTGTATGTATCCTCGAGGCGATGAAATTAATGAATGAGATCGAAAGTGATTATGACTGTGAGATTGAAGCTGTCTTAGCAAGCAACGAACAGAAAGTTGAATATGGACAGCCATTATTTAAAGTAAAAAAACTTGAAGACTAAAGGAGGCATTGTATGTTTCGAAGTATATTGATCGCGAACCGTGGTGAGATCGCAGTGCGCATTATTCGTGCTTGTCGTAATATGGGGATCAAGAGTATCGCGGTTTATTCAAAAGAAGATAAAGACAGTCTTCATGTACAATTAGCAGATCGAAGAGTATGTATCGGAGAAGGACCTGCAAAAAACAGCTACTTAAACATGGAACGTATCATTTCTGCAGCAAAGAATACGGACGCAGATGCGATCCATCCAGGGTTTGGTTTCTTATCTGAGAATGCTGATTTCGTTCGCTTATGTAAAGAAAATGGTATTGCATTTATCGGACCGAGTGCAGAAGTCATTGACAGCATGGGAAATAAATCAAACGCAAGAAAAACAATGATGGAAGCAGGAGTTCCAGTTGTTCCAGGAACCAAAGAACCTGTCTATGATGCAGCTACAGGGGAGAAATTAGCAGATGAGATCGGTTATCCAGTTATGATAAAAGCATCTTCAGGTGGTGGTGGAAAAGGAATGCGAGTTTCCAGATCCAAAGAAGATTTTGAATTCAATTTCAATACTGCTCAGAGAGAATCTGCCAATGCATTTGGTGATGATACGATGTACATTGAGAAATTCATCGAGAATCCAAGACATGTGGAGATTCAGATCATGGCAGATGGACATGGGAATGTCGTAGCCTTGGGAGAACGTGATTGTTCTGTTCAGAGAAACCACCAGAAACTGATCGAAGAATCACCATCCCCAGCAATCACGGAAAAGATCAGAAAATCTATGAATCACGATGCGATCCTTGCAGCGAAAGCAGTAGGGTATACCAATGCTGGAACCATAGAATTTATCCTTGATCCAAAAGGAACCTATTATTTCATGGAAATGAACACACGTATTCAGGTAGAACATGGGGTCACAGAGATGGTTACGGGAACAGATCTGATCATTGAACAGATCCGAGTGGCTATGGGAATGGAATTAAGTTTTACACAGGAAGATGTGGAGATCAACGGACATGCGATCGAATGTCGTATCAATGCAGAGATTCCAGAGAAAAACTTTATGCCAAGTCCAGGTGTGATCAAACATTTGCATTTGCCAGCTGGAAATGGAGTTCGTGTAGATACCGCAATTTATACAGGGTACTGTATTCCATCCGAATACGATTCTATGATCGCGAAAGTTATCGTACACGCACCAGACCGTGATGCAGCATTACAGAAAATGAGATCAGCTCTTGATGAGATGGTGATATTAGGAATCAATACAAACCTTGATTTCCAGTATCAGCTGATGAATAATCGTGAATTCTGTGAAGGAAAAGCGGATACAGGATTTATCGAGAGACTCTTGAAATTAGATTAAATTCGATAAAACGGAAGAAATGGAGGTATAAATTAAATGTACCAGATAGATTTAAATAGTGACCTTGGAGAAAGTTTTGGACGTTACACGATCGGGAATGATGATAAGATCATTCCATTGATCACATCAGCGAATGTTGCATGTGGTTATCATGCATCCGATCCAGTGGTTATGATGGAGACGATCCAGAGAGCAAAAGAAGCCGGGATCGCAGTTGGGGCCCATCCGGGACTTCCAGATCTGATGGGATTTGGACGAAGAAGCATGGCGATTTCCAACGAAGAAGCGAAAGCATATACACTATACCAGATCAGTGCGATAGGTGGAATGTGTAAAGCGGCCGGAGTGAAATTACAGCATGTAAAACCACATGGAGCATTATATAATATGGCGGCTAAGGATTATGATTTGTCTAAAGCGATCTGCGAAGCAATTTATGAATATGATAAAGAACTGATCGTTATGGGATTATCTGGAAGCGAGATGATCAAAGCAGCAAAAGACTGTGGATTAAAGTCAGCCAGTGAAGTATTTGCAGACAGAGCTTATGAAGAAGATGGAACACTGGTGAATCGAAGAAAACCAGGAGCTATGATCGAAGATGAAGATGAAGCGATCAACCGAGTTATTCGTATGATAAAAGAAGGAAAAGTGACTTCGATCACTGGAAAAGATATTGATATTAAGGCAGACTCAGTATGCGTTCATGGAGATGGAGAGAAAGCATTATTATTTGTGGAGAAGATCCGTAAGACATTTGTTGAGAATGAGATAGAAATCTGTCATTTATAATGGAGATATTTTTAAGATAATGAAGAAATGGTAGATGGATCTAGAGAAGAATTCATCTGCCATTTTTTCATTTCATAGCAATTTTTGACTCTATTGATGCCATGTCATTGAACTGTTGTTATCGAAAAGCAGTACTTGAACATTGGGATTATGTTGTTGGAAATGAGAAAGAGAAGTATAAGAAAGAAGGAGACAAATGCAAGATAAAGTAAGAGATTTAAGAAGTGCATTAAAACGCTTGAAACAAATGGAAGGGCAGTACATAGAAACTGATGTAGAAGTTGATCCAATGGCAGAACTTGCGGGAGTTTACCGCTATGTAGGTGCAGGTGGAACTGTAAAGCGCCCGACAAAAGAAGGTCCAGCGATGGTATTTAATAATGTTAAAGGACATAAAGATGCCAGAGTAGCCATCGGTGTATTAGCAAGCAGAAAGCGTGTGGCAGCGCTCTTGGACTGTAAACCAGAAGAATTAGGAAAGAAACTTTATCATAGCGTAGATAATCCGATAGCACCAGTGGAATATCAGGGAGATGCACCATGTCAGCAGGTTGTTCATAAAGTGGAAGATCCAGACTTTAATTTGTATGATCTGGTACCAGCACCAACCAACACACCAGATGATGCAGGTCCATATATTACATTGGGTATGTGCTATGCAACGCATCCAGACACAGGAGTTCATGATGTAACCATCCACAGATTATGCATTCAGGGAAAAGATGAACTTTCTATTTTCTTCACTCCTGGAGCAAGACACATCGGAGCAATGGCAGAACGTGCAGAAGAATTAGGACAGAAACTTCCAATTTCAATCAGTATCGGAGTGGATCCGGCGATCGAGATCGGTTCTTGTTTCGAGGCACCAACAACACCTCTGGGATACGATGAATTATCTGTAGCAGGTGCATTGAGAAATGAACCAGTAGAGCTTTGTAAATGCTTAACAGTTAACGAAATGGCAATTGCAAATGCCGAATATGTCATCGAAGGGGAAGTGATTCCAAATGTCCGAGTACAGGAAGACCAGAACAGCCACACAGGCTATGCAATGCCAGAATTTCCAGGATACACAGGACCTGCAAGTTCACAGTGCTGGCTGATCAAAGTCAAAGCGGTAACACACAGAGAAAATCCGATCATGCAGACATGCATCGGACCAAGTGAAGAACATGTATCTATGGCTGGAATCCCAACAGAAGCAAGTATTTATGGAATGGTAGAAAAAGCGATGCCGGGACGTCTTCAGAATGTATACTGCGGCTCCGCAGGCGGTGGAAAATACATGGCAGTCTTACAGTTTAAGAAACGAGAAGCCAGCGATGAAGGAAGACAAAGACAGGCAGCACTTCTTGCATTTTCAGCATTCAGTGAACTGAAGCATGTATTTTTGGTAGACGAAGATGTCGACTGTTTCGATATGAATGATGTATTATGGGCAATGAATACAAGATTCCAGGGAGATGCAGATATCATCACGATTCCAGGGGTAAGATGTCATCCACTGGATCCATCCAACGATCCAACTTGTTCTTCAAGTATCAGAGATCATGGGATTGCATGCAAGACAATCTTTGACTGTACTGTTCCATATGATCAGAAAGAGCGATTCAAGAGAGCAAGATTTATGGAAATTGATCCGGAACACTGGTTATCATAAAATACAGAATATAAATAGGAAAAGGAAATTTATTTGAATGAAGAAACGACTGATCATAGGAGCAACAGGGGCAAGTGGAATTCCAATCTTGATCCAGTGTCTAAAATTGGTGCAAGAGCAGAAGGATTTTGAATCTTATTTGGTTATGACAGATAGTGCCAAACTGACCTTAGAACATGAAACAAAAATGAAGGTGGAAGAGGTTGAAAAACTTGCTGATCATGTTCTGGATTCAAGAGAGATCGGTGCAGGACCAGCCAGTGGATCATTTCAGACGGAAGGGATGCTCATTGTCCCATGTAGTATGAAGACAATTGCAGGAATTCACAGTGGATATGCAGACAATCTGATACTTCGTGCAGCGGATGTAACGATCAAAGAGCAACGGCCATTGGTGCTTGCAGCAAGAGAGACACCACTGAGTGCGATTCATCTTAGAAATCTTCAGGAATTGGCAATGATTCCGAATGTGCGGATCATTCCACCAATGATGACTTTTTATCATATGCCAGAGAGCATAGAAGAAATGATGTATCATATTGCAGCAAAACTATTAGAACCATTTGGGATAGAAGCAAAAGAATATCGAAGATGGAGCGGATTGTAGAAAGAGAGGTTTCTATGAAAATATTATCATTTGGATCATTAAATATTGACTATGTATATAAAGTTTCTCATTTTGTGAAAAAAGGAGAAACATTGTCTGCAGAAGAGTTGAACGTATATACAGGCGGAAAAGGATTAAACCAGTCCATTGCACTTTCACGTGCAGGAATGGAAACATATCATGCAGGAGCGATTGGCATGGATGGACTATTTTTGTTAGATCAATTAAAAGAAGCAGGAGTAAATACAGATCTTGTTAAGATCCTTGAAGACGTAAGAACAGGAAATGCGATCATACAAAATGATGAAGAGGGCGATAACTGTATTATTCTATTTGGAGGAGCTAATCAGGCAATCAGTAAGGAACAAGTAGATGAAGTCTTTGAACATTTTAAAAACGAAGATTATTTACTGATCCAAAATGAGATCAATGAACTTCCATATATCGTAAAGAAAGCAAAAGAAACTGGAATGAAGATCATTTTAAATCCTTCTCCAATGAACGATAAGATAAAAGAACTCCCATTAAATCAGATTAATTATTTTCTTTTAAATGAAATAGAAGCAATGCAGATTCTTGATATGGAAGAACCAAAAGAAATTGATGGGAAATATATTAGTGGTCTGTTACATCAGAAATTCCCAGAAGCAACGATCGTATTAACTTTAGGAAGTGAAGGATCTGTATGTATATCTGGTGATGAATATGTGGAACAGTCAATTTATAAGGTAAAGACAGTCGATACAACGGCAGCAGGAGATACCTATACCGGATATTTTATTGCAGGTATCTTAAATGGAAAAACGATTAAAGAAGCAATGGATACCGCATCCAAAGCATCAGCAATTGCAGTAAGCAGACAAGGGGCAGCCCCATCCATTCCATGTCTGGAAGAAGTAGAAGAATATAAAAATTAGAAGAAATGAAGGCAGATTTTCTAAGGTATCATATAGAAGATCTGCTTTCATTTTTGTTTGAAAATAAAATAAACGAAAAAATTAAAAATATTAGCACTCGCCACTTGACAGTGCTAATAATGAGTGTTATATTACGAATAGAACAAAAGATAAATGGATATCTTAATATAGATAAATACCCATTCGTAAAGGAGGAAAGAGTATGAACATCAACAAATTTACACAGAAGTCCATTGAGGCAGTCAATCAGTGTGAGAAGATTGCCTACGATCATGGACATCAAGAGATAGATCAGGAACACTTCTTATATAGTTTGCTTACGATCGATGACAGTCTGATCGCAAGCCTGCTTGAGAAGATGGGAATTAACAAAGAAACATTTTTAAGCCAGGTACAGGAGTTATTGAATAAGAAACCGAAAGTATCCGGTGGTCAGGTATATATGAGTAATGATTTGAATCAGGTACTTCTTCACGGAGAAGACGAGATGAAAGCTATGAAAGACGAATATGTATCTGTAGAACACTTATTCCTTGCAATGATCAAGCATCCAAATAAAGCGGTCAAAGAATTATTCCGTGCCTACGGAATTACAAGAGACCGTTTCTTACAGGTATTATCACAGATTCGTGGTGGACAGAAGGTCACAAGTGACAATCCAGAAGAGACATATGACAGCCTTGAAAAATACGGATACGATCTTGTAAAGAGAGCCAGAGAACAGAAACTAGATCCGGTCATCGGACGTGACAGCGAGATACGTAACGTGGTTCGTATCTTATCAAGAAAGACAAAGAACAACCCAGTACTGATCGGTGAACCTGGTGTTGGTAAGACAGCCGTTGTTGAAGGATTAGCACAGCGAATCGTTCGTGGTGACGTGCCAGATCAGTTAAAAGATAAGACAATTTTTTCACTGGATATGGGATCACTGGTAGCAGGTGCCAAATACCGTGGTGAATTTGAAGAGCGCTTAAAAGCGGTTCTGGAAGAAGTTAAGAAAAGTGATGGACAGATTATCTTATTTATCGACGAACTTCATACGATCGTCGGTGCAGGTAAGACAGACGGAGCCATGGATGCGGGAAATATGTTAAAACCAATGCTTGCCAGAGGTGAATTACACTGCATCGGTGCAACAACCTTAGATGAATATCGCCAGTATATCGAGAAAGACCAGGCATTGGAACGTCGTTTCCAGCCAGTTATGGTCGATCAGCCAACCGTAGAAGATACAATTTCTATCTTAAGAGGTATCAAAGACAGATATGAAGTATATCACGGTGTTAAGATCACAGATAGTTCCCTGGTAGCAGCAGCAACTTTATCAAACCGTTATATCACAGATCGTTTCTTGCCAGATAAAGCCATCGACTTAGTCGATGAAGCATGTGCCATGATCAAGACAGAGATGAATTCCCTACCAGCAGAACTGGATGAAGTTCAGAGAAAGATCATGCAGATGGAGATTGAGGAAGCCGCACTTAAGAAGGAAGATGACAGATTAAGCAAAGAACGTCTGGAAGAATTACAGAAAGAACTTGCCGAGATGCGAGAAGACTTCAAAGCAAGAAAGGCAAGATGGGAGAATGAGAAAGCTTCCGTTGAGAAAGTCTCCAAATTAAGAGAAGAGATCGAATCTGTAAACAGTGAGATCCAGATTGCCCAGAGAAATTATGATTTAAATAAAGCAGCCGAATTACAGTATGGTCGCCTGCCAGAATTGAAGAAACAGTTAGAAGAGGAAGAAGAACGCGTAGCGAAAGAAGACCGTTCTATGGTCAGAGAATCCGTCACAGAAGATGAGATCGCCAAGATCATTTCCCGTTGGACAGGAATTCCAGTAGCGAAACTTACTGAAAGTGAGAGAAATAAGACCTTACATCTTGATAAGATCCTTCATGAAAGAGTTGTTGGACAGGATGAAGCAGTGGAACTTGTTACAGAATCCATCATCCGTTCCAAAGCCGGAATCAAGGACCCAAGCAAACCAATCGGTTCTTTCTTATTCCTTGGACCAACAGGTGTAGGTAAGACAGAACTTGCTAAAGCACTGGCAGAAAGCTTATTTGATAACGAGCAGAATATTGTGCGAATCGATATGAGTGAATATATGGAGAAACACTCCGTGGCAAGACTGATCGGAGCGCCTCCGGGATATGTTGGATATGAAGAAGGCGGACAGTTGACTGAAGCAGTCAGAAGAAAACCTTACTCCGTAGTCTTATTTGATGAGATCGAGAAAGCCCATCCAGATGTATTTAATATCTTATTACAGGTATTAGACGATGGACGAATCACAGATTCCAAAGGTAAGACGGTAGACTTTAAGAACACGATTTTGATCATGACATCCAATATCGGATCTTCCTACCTGTTAGAAGGAATCGATGAAGATGGCAATATCAAACCAGAAGCACAGGATATGGTTATGAATGACCTTAAGAATCATTTCAGACCAGAATTCTTAAACCGTCTGGATGAAACGATCATGTTCAAGCCATTAACAAAAGCAAATATCACAAATATCATTGACTTACTTGTGAAAGATCTGAACCGCAGATTAGCAGACAAAGAATTAAGCGTTGAATTAACATCAGCAGCCAAGAATTATGTTGCCGACCATGGTTATGAACCAATGTATGGAGCAAGACCATTGAAGAGATATCTGCAGAAGAGTGTTGAGACACTGGCTGCAAGATTGATCTTGAGCGATGGGGTTGATGCGGAAGATACGATTTTGATCGATGTAGAGAATGATCAGTTGATTGCGAAAGTGAAATTTTAATTTGTAGTTGGTCAACTGTAGTCTTTCAGTATATGATAAAAAAATAAATAAGCAACCGAAAGCGATGCATTGGAATTTTGTTCAAAATATGGCAAAATTCCAATGCATCGCTTT